>Ga0123333_10006450_pt1 | contig 10312 bp, 8 predicted proteins | sample BioC12SIPDNA_3_FD_89957 | JGI IMG/M metagenome (GOLD analysis project Ga0123333, IMG submission 89957) | Anaerobic biogas reactor microbial communites from Washington, USA - Biogas_R2_B C12 SIP DNA | ecosystem: Engineered > Bioreactor > Anaerobic > Unclassified | place: Washington, USA...
CCACCCCCACCCCGTCGCTCACACCGACTCCCGGCAACCCCTACGTCTTCGTCAATCTGTCCGCCCCGTGTCTCGAGCCCGGCGTTCAGACCGTCACTGTGAGCGGGCGGCAGTGGCCGGTGGGCGGCAATCCAGTCGAGACGGTCCGCTTTCTGTGGAATGGCCAGCCCTTCTCGCCGGAGAAGACGGTCTCTCACAATGGTACTGCCAGTTTCGATGTCCAGGTCCAGGTGAACCTCACAGTGGCTGGGCCGAACCGGATCGGTGCGGAGGGGTACTACCACTGGAACAAGGGGGGAAGTCAGAGGCTTGTCCAACCTTTGGTCGAGGCCGTCATCCCTGTCTGCAACGCCACCCCTACGCCAACCGCTACGCCCACATCGCTGCCCGATCTCGTGATCAGCAACCTCGTGGTGACGGATGACCCGCTGCCCGGAACCTACGAGCGTATCCGGCTGGTTGCCAGTGTTCACAACGCCGGCGTGGCTGACGTCACGTCGCTCTTCTGGGTCGATCTGTTTGCGGATGCCGACCTTGGTGTGCCGCTGGCGCAGCAGGCGAGTGTGGACTACGTGGCTGTCGGCGCCCTGGGTGCCGGTTCCACGATCAGCTTCACGATGTACGTCCCCACCGGCTTCGAAGCCGTCGGTGCGCACACGCTGGTCGCAATGGTCGACACCTGGAACCAGGTCTTCGAGCGGGACGAGGACAATAATCTCAGTACGGTACAGGCGATCACGCTCTCGGTTGCCAATTCGACACCGACGCCCACGCCCATCGTCACGCCCGGCCCCACGGGCGACCTGGGGGGCATCACGTCCATTGGAGCGTTGCCTCAGGGATTCGTTATGCTCTACCTCTACGATGACGAGGACCGGCTTGTTGCCTCCGGTCGCTCCGACGGTGACGGCCTCTATGAGATGGCTGACATCCCCGTGGGTGACTACGTGATCATGGGGCAACTCCGGCTGGGCAACGTCGTGTACTTGGCGGTGCAGCCGGTGATCGTCACTGACTCCGGATACACTGTTGCCAACCTATACCTGTCGGAGCTCTGATATGCGAATACCTTGTGTAAAGCACGTCGTCCGGGCCGCGCTGCTGGCGCTGCTCGTGGTGTCCACCGCCACGGCCGAAGCATGGTCTGCAACCTGGGTTGGGGCTACCAACCTGTCGCAGAGTGCGCCGATTCTACAGCAGGACAACGTGGACATCGCTATCGGCACGGCTGGCGTGGTTGTGGCGTGGGCCAAGGGAAGTCCCGACTACGGCATGGCACTCAGCAAGAAGTCGGATGGCACCTGGACAACGTCGTACGTTAGTCCGCAGGTCATTGGACAGATGGCCTGGTCACCCAGTGTGGTCTACTCAGGCAGCCAGTTGTCCGCTGTCTGGGCGGAAGGCACGAGCAGGGGGAACTGCACCACCAAGCATAAGGTCCGCCAGTACGATCAGGGCGGCGGCACGCGGACGATCCTCGATAACCTCTACAGCCCCGCCACGGCTCCGGACCTGGCCGTGGGCACCAGCGGCTGGCACTTGGTATTCGCTGCGGCCTCGTCGGCGAGCGATTGCACGTCCTCCAGGGTGGACCTCTACTACACGTATCGCCCGTCTCTGGCTCAGGCCTGGTCGGCGCCGGTACCCATCGTCACGCACAACGCGGTCCTCGCCCCGGGTGCTGTTGGCGGCGGCGTTTGGTATCCGCGTGTCGCTACGCTGGGCACCAAGGTGTACGTCGTCTGGGAGCAACTCCAGCAGTATGCCACCGCCGTCGACAGTGACGTGTGGTACGTCGTCGGAACGATGCAGACCGGCGGCCCTGTGTGGTCGGCCCCGGTCAGGCTCTCGCCAGCCGAGCAACAGGACGCCGTACGTCCCAACGTTGCGGTCGGAGCAGACGGTAAGGTGCACGTTGTCTGGACGAACCTCGTAGGGAGCAGGAGCCAGCCCCAGGCCCAGTATGTCTACTACAGGCAGTTCGCGTCGAGCACCGTGGTCCCCCTGAATCCGGCGCCCATCTGGGTCACCGGGAACTTTCCCACCCTTGCGGCATCCTCCGTCTCGGTGAGCGGACAACAGGTCTGCGTCTCGTGGCACGGCTATACGGATGCGGTCGGCTCCGGCCGGGAGGAGATCACGACCCGGTGTTCGCTCAACGGAGGCGCGTCCTGGCAGAGCCCCGTGAACGTTTCGGATAGTATGACTTGGCTCTCCATCTTCCCCAGCACGGCGATTGGTTCGGATGGTCTCTTGCACTTCGCCTGGGTCGAATACCAACTCGTGAACAACGTGACACTGCCTTTGGCCGTGTTCTATCGTGATAGTCAGGAGCCGGACACCCAGGTCTTCCTGCCCCTGGTGATGAGGTTGAGGTGACCGGTCCAGTGAATGCACGTGCGCCGTCCCGGGCAGGGCTATTCGTCGCGATCGTTCTGTTGACCGCGATCCTGATCGTGCTGCTGCTGAACCTTATCCCGCTGGTTGCGGAAGCACGTATCGTGCCGGACGAGCGACGTTCGATCAACCGGGGTGTCACGTCGTATGTTGGTCTTGCCGACGCGGCTCACCGCGCGCGCGAACGGGCCCAGGCTTGGGCCGGAGATGCCGAGCTGGTTCGGGCGGAGGCCGCCTGGTATATAGCACCAGGATGGGAGTCGGTTGACTCGCCACCGGTGGCCTGGGTGTTCAACTACTACTCCTCTGCGTCGAGCAGCCTGGCCTCCGTCGTCATCGATGACGATAATCTGCTCTGGGTACCTGCTTTTGAGATCCCTGTGGTGCCAGCGGCGCTCGCTGCGTTTCCCCCTGCCCAGGGCGTTGATGTAGCGTGGCTTTCGTTCCTTGCGGCTGGGGGAGAGACCTTTCTCTATGCGCATAGTGACGCACAGGTCAGCTTCCGGCTGCAACAGAAAGCCGCTGGGCCCTCCTGGACGGTCACAGCATACGGCGGTGACGAGCTCATGCAGGTGGTGCTGAACGCTCAGACCGGGGTTGTGGCGCTCTCCGACGTGGAGAGGCCGGAGTGAAGGGTGAACGGGGTTTGCAGCGGAGGATACGTAGGTATGCGTCAACGACGTGACAAAGGTCAGAGCATCGTAGAGGTGGCGCTGGTATTGCCGGTGGTGGTGATGCTGATGCTGGGGTTGCTCGACTTCGGGCGTGCTTACTACGCGATCGTCGCGCTGCGCGATGCCGCGGATGAGGGAGCCAGCTACGCCGCAATGAACCCGACGGATGTAGATGGAATCTGCCGGCGTGCGGTGGAAGCGTCGCGTCAGCTAGTGCAGATCCGCGAAGATGGCGTTGCTATCACGTACTCGCCCGCACTGACCGTGGTATGTCCAGAGCGCCCGGGAGACGGCAACCTCGTCCGGCCAACGCTGTTTGTGGGAGGGCCGGTCACCGTCACGACCTCTCTTGCGCTGGAGCTGTATACACCCTTCGCCAGCTCGTTCATTCCCGGTGATCTACTGACGCTGCGCGGACGTGCGACTCACGCGCTCATCACAGCTCAATAGGTCGTGAGTGCCGCGCGCTCTGCTGGGTTGGACTGACTGACAAAGCGCTCGAAATGGATAGATGGAAGGGGGCCGCAGACAGGCGTTGGCACGCTGGATGCTGCATCTGGTTGATGGTCGGGCTGCAGGAAAATAGACATCGTCTCTAGCTAATGGTGCGATTCAGGAGGATCAGATGGCCAAGCAGGAAAAGGGGCAGGCGCTTATCATCATGGTATTCGGCGTCATTGCGCTGGCAGCAGTGGTGGGGCTGGCGATTGACAGTGGCAGGTTGTACTCTCAGAAGCGACAGACGCAGAACGCGGCAGATGCTGCCTCGATGGCGGGTGCCCTGCAGCTATCCAATGTGATTATGAGCTGTAGCTCGGGTAATGCAGCAGACGATGCGGCAGTCCGGACCGCGGTCATAGACTTGGCTCGGCAGAATGGCGTTGACTATACCTCGGCCAATGCGGCGATTCAGGCTGCCTACGTGGATGGCAGTCTGCAGCACCTCGGTTGGGTCGGTGCTGGCAGCATCCCCAACGGCGCTACGGCGGTCTCTGTCACGATGGTCACCTCCGACACGACTACGTTTCTGAAGATCGTAGGACAGGAGCGGATCCGCGCGGCAGCTGCTTCGACGGGCATGGTCGGCGTGGTCAAGGACCTGCCCCCCACCCCCGGCGGCATCTTGCCGATCGCGGTTCCCCTGGAGGTCGTTCAGGCGCTCAGCCCAGGCCAAACATTCTATGTCATGGAGAACAATCAGCACCATGGCGGGATGTACTGTCTGGACGGCGACGGGAGCAACTGCATCGGCGACCCGGCCAACCACAATGCGCATCGCGGCTGGCTCAACTTCAACTTCATCTACAACACGGCGCACCTCTCGGCCTCTGATCCGAACAACCGCTCGTTTGAGACCAACGTCGCGAATCGGGGGTGCGGGAACGACCCGACCAAGTCAGTCGACGACGGGTTGCAGGGTTGGGCCGGAGACGACAAGAACGGGGACGGGATGCCCGATTGTCCCTACCCCTTCACGGTCTACTCCGGCAGCGTCGGCGGAATCGATGGCGATTTCATCCATGGCGATCCGGGCGCCCGGCAGAGCTCCCTGATGGACGTGATCAACACCTACAACAACAAGATCGTGGTCGTGCCCATCTTCGATTTCATCTACATGAGTGACTATATGGCTGACCACTTCACGCCACCGGAGGAGCCTCCCGACGGCAATCTGGGCGGCAACGTGTGGCCCAGGGCAGGCGGTGGCGGCCATGCGTTTCTCTATCACATTGTGGGGTTCGCCGCCGTCCGCATCAACGACAACAACCTACACGACCACATCCTGGTCGGCGACTTCCAGCGCTATACCCTGGGCCAGTACAGCGACCTGGTTCCTACTGCTGGCGTGGGCAACACTTGCGATCTGACGCTCAAGGCGATCTCGCTGTGGCAGTAGCGTAGGGTCTGACTGGCTCGCTGCCAACGAGGCTACAACAGGGCCCGGTGACTGCAGTCACCGGGCCCTGGCTCGTTCACTACAGAGTGATCACCCTCCCTTCACGCCGCGCCTGCTCCGCCGCGAACACCATCAGGTGTGATGCCAGCGTCTCCTCAGGCCCGGATAGGATATGTTGCGGGTCGTTCTCCGCCACGGCCCGCACGAAGCTATCCATGAGCCCGTAGTCACCGCCTCCGTGCCCACCCAGGATGGAACTCTCTGTAAGTTCAGTATCGATCCGCTCGGTCATGTCAGTCAAGAAGTCGTAGTGGTCGATGAATCGCCCGTCGCCCGTCAATTCCCCCCGCGTTCCGAAGATTCGGGTATCGCGATGGCGCATCCGGGTGAAGGCCATCATCGTGAAAGAGGCCGTGCGTTCGCCCTCGAAGTCCATCGTCACAACCTGATGGTCGACGACATCGTTGTCGCACGCATACACACAGCGCCCATACGGCCCGCTGCGCAGTGCGTCGAGCACATCGTCGTCCGTGGGGTTCGGTATCAGCACGTCAATGGGCCAGCCTCCGTAGCCACGGCGCAGCGCCTCCAGATAGATCCGCTTAGCTGAGTAGGGACATGTCGCTTCGATCTCGCACTCCAGACAGCGAGCCCCCGCGCCTGGTGGCGCTTCATCCGCTCGGAAGTGCTTCAGTGAGCCAAACGACGCCACCGCGGTGCACGCGCACCCCATGATGTGCTGGATCCAGTCCAGGTCGTGGCACGACTTCGTCAACAACATCGGCCCCGATTCCCCCTCGTTCCGCCAGTTACCGCGCACGAACGAATGCGCCATGTGCCAGAATCCGACGGGTTCGAGGCGTTCGATCCCAACAAGCTCGCCGATCGCCCCACTGTCGATCAGCGCCTTCATCCCTCGGGTAAAGCTCGTGTAGCGCAGAACGTGGCACACGCCGAAGAGAACGCCCGCCTGGGTCACCGCGTTCACGATCTGGTGGCATTCCTCTGCGTTGGGAGCCATCGGCTTCTCCAACAAGATGTGATACCCTCGATCGGCGAAGGCAATGGCAGGCTCCGTGTGCATGTGGTCCTGGGTCGCGACGATCACGGCGTCTGCCATGCGCGGCCGGTCCGCCAGCTCTCGCCAGTCCTTGAACACTGCCTCTGAGGCGATTCCATGCTCGGCAACGAGCCGCTCGCGATAGGCATCGCGTGGTTCGGCTACGCCTACCACCTTGGCGCGCTTCGGATATGCCAGTGCGAATCGGGCATAGGTGCTGCCCCTGCCCCCTGCCCCAACAATGATCAGCGTTACGGGTTTCATCGAGCCATTCCTCCTTGGATGTCTGTATCCGCCGGTGTACCGACCCCCGGCGTCCCTGTGTAGGCCAGCTCTGGTGCGACTCTGAACAACCGTTCGAGTACGGGCAACGTTAGCAGGTTGATGGCTGCCAGCAGCCAGAAGACCTGCCGGAAGCCGAGGTTGTCGCTCAGGCCGGTGGCCGCCCCGTCGGCAACCGCCGACCCGAGGTTCGAAATGCCCATCATGATGGCGAACATCGAGGCTGCAATCCGACTGTCCGCGATGTCCATAGCTAGCGCGAAGAATACTGTCTCCTGGAAGGCCCAGGCTAGTCCCCAGATGAGTCCCAGCGCAACGGTCATTCTGGAGCTGGTAGCGGATCCGATCAGCGCTGCCCCCAACGTGATACCGACGGCTGCGACGATTGCGCCACGACGCCTCGACAGGCGACTGAGCAGCGCGCCTCCGCCAATCGCTCCAACGATTGCTCCCAGGCCGCGAAGCGCACCATACTGGCCGATGATTGTCTCCGGCGCCCGGAACTGCTCGCTCAGGAAGTAGGTCACCAGCCCGTCGACCCCGAACGAGCCAATCGAGTAGACTACGGCAAAGACGGCGAAGACCAGAAAGCGCGGTTGCCCCAACGCACGAAACGCGTGCCAGTCAAACGTCTGTGAAGCATTCCGGGTCTTCGGCTCGCGCACCATTGTGACCCACGCGAGGGGGAACAGCATGCTCAATCCTATCACGAGAAAGACCGGCCGATATCCCCAACGTTCCACAACCGCCCCAAACACCAGCGAGAGCAGGATAAAGGCCCCGGCGCGACTCGCGACCATCAAGCCTTGCACCGTGCCCTGATCTTGCCGTGGTGTGATGTCGATCGCCAATCCATCGGTTGCCGAATCGAACAGGGTGACGCTGAAGCTTCCCAGCGTGACAACGAGTGCGAACAACGGGAAGCTCACATCAGGTGGCACGACTGCGGCGCTGGCGAATGCTGCTCCTGCCAGGATAAGGCCCAGGATAATGTAAGGCTTGCGATGCCCTAGCCCTAGCAGGCTAACGCGGTCACTGACCATGCCGATGAATATCTTTAGCACGAAGGGAAGCTGCAGGATCAGGGTAAGCCATCCGATGCTGTCTGCATCGATACCCAATGTGTCCAGATAGGGTTTCTGAAAGTTTCGGAAATACGCCAGGCCTACGCCTTGCACCACATACAGTGCCGCAAACATGGAGAAACGAAAACGTCGGGTCGTGGAGGAAGTGTCAGTCATCGGCGTCTCCTGAGTCGATCTATGGTCTGCACTCTCGGCACTTATATATCGAATCCCGGCGTTTCCAAGTGCGTTTGTTCGCATGTCACGTCTATGAAAGAGCTGGAACGACCGAATAGTCTGCGGAAGTGCCGCGGCATCTTGACGAGTCGCTAAGGCGGTGCTACAACCGCTCTATTGTGACAACCACTTCTCACACGTGAAAGGACATCATCATGAGAACCGCTATCCGGACAACCGCCGCCCCCGCCGCTGTGGGTCCCTACTCCCAGGCTATCCGGGCCGGGAATGTGATCTTCTCAGCCGGTCAACTCGGTATTGATCCTCGGACTGGGAAGTTCGCCGGCGACAATGTAGTCAGCCAGGCCCAACAGGTACTGCAGAACGTCAAGGCTGTCCTGGAGGCAGCCGGCGCCGATGTGCGCAGCATCGTCAAGACGACGATCTTCGTGGTCGATATGGATGCGTTCAAGGAGGTCAACCAGGTCTACGGTGCGTTTATGGAGAGCGAAGGTGTTGTCGAGCCCCCTGCCCGCTCAACCGTTGAGGTGTCGGCGCTTCCTCTCGGCGGGCTCGTCGAAATTGAGGCGATCGCTGTCGTCGAATCCGAATAGTCCCGCCGTAGACGCTGGTCGGTTCACTTCGCATAGCCAGTTTCCATTTTCACTGACAACAATATGGATCGGCGAACGCTGGGCGTTATGACTACGCGAAGTCGTTCGGTGAGCCGTTGAAGTGAGCGCCCCTGTGCCTGAGTCGGATCAACACAGGGGCGCTCACTTCGGTGCTACCTGGCCCGGGCTAGATGCGGATTTCGCCTTCAGTGCTGCCGAAGTTGATACGCGTTCCCGCCGCCAGTGTCACGCGCCGCCCAGGCGGCACGTCCTGATAGGTCTGTCCATTGTCCGTCGTCACGGTCCACTTGTCGTCGCCCACATTGTGCAGGCCCCAGATGGTGGGATCTGTGGGATGTTGCACGATCTCTGCAATGGGTCGGCTGAAGTCGTAGAGCCGCGCGTCGTCCACGTGGTGAGGGAAAATGCGCGTGTCGTAGTTCAGCATGACCACGGCCTCGTCGATGCGGATGCGTGGTGGCAGCACCAGCGCGCTGTTGCAGGACCAGCAGTGACCCGGGTGCCCACCCGCTGCGCGGAGTGCGGCGACGTCGTAGAAATTCTCCATTCCGCACTGTCCGCAGTAGTAGATGCTGTCGCGTAGCTGAACCATTGCCGCGCGCCACTCGCTTTCGCGGACGCGGCCGTTAGTCGGATCATCCAGGCCCTTGGTGAAACTCTGGGTGAACAGATCACGGATGAACTGGGGATAGAGTGGCCAGAAGGAAATGGCATTGTCGTGATAGCCAGGAACAGGACGATTTGTGTCATCGTTCGGATCGTAAATGAAGAGCGGGTCGGTGCCATACAGCTTGTTCATGGCCGGTAGGTCCAGACACTTGATCGCCAGCTCTCGCTTCCCCTCCAGCGGATGGTGGACCATTAGCATATAGAATAGCAGCACGGCGAGTGAGTACAGGTCTGTGTTGCTGCTCGGGAGCGCCTCTCCCCTGACAATCTCTGGGGCCATGAATCGGGGCGTGCCGAGCACGCCGGCTTTGCCTTCTCCATCGATGGCGACATTGTCGTTGTCGCAGATCAGCACCTCGCCCGAGTTCGGGTCGAAGAACACGTTGCCAAACGAAATGTCGCGGTAGCACAGTCCCTTGGCGTGCAAATCCAGATAGCTGTCCGCAAGCTGCATCCCCGCCGTCGCTAACGCACGGAAGGTCGGCTCCGCCCTCCGCTTCATCAGATCGACGATGCTCTTGTATCGCGCCTCACGCAGCGCCATGACATACCCGAATCCCGGCACGCCATCCGCCTCGGTCAACTCCATCGGCCACAGGAACCGTGCCGTCGGAGCGCCGATCTTGATCAGCTTCTCAAGGCCGGCCCGCTGTTCGGGCGTTGCCTGGGCGGGGAAGTACCACTTCAGCGCGACCTTCTGGCCGTCCAGAACTGCACGATAGACCTCACCCTGCCCCCCGCCGCCGAGGAATGCCTGCACCGTACACGTCATACTCGACGTTAGGGTCTTGACTTTTTGACCGTCTTCCAGTATGTGCACTTTCCACCTCCTCGATTGTCCCACGTGCGTCACCAGCGCGACTGGCGCCAGGCCTGAACCGCCGACCAAACCGCCGGTCCAGGCGTGACTAGTAGTTCACCAGTATACCGGCCTCCCCGAGTTCCGATACCACCTGCTCCGAGACCGCGGGACACAGAGACAGGTCGAGGGACTCCAGATGCGGCATCGAAGCCAGGCGCCGCACCCCCTGATCCGTGATCGTGGTCCCGCAGAGATACAGATGCGTCAGGCGTTCCATCCGCAACAGACTCGCCATCCCTGCATCCGAGACACCGGTGCCTTCGAGGTCCAGCGATCTCAACGTCGGCACCCTGGCCAGTGCGGCCAGGCCGGGGTCGGAGACTGCCGTGTTTGACAGATCCAGATAGGCCAGGTCGGGCAGGGCGGCAAGATACCCTAACCCCGTGTCTGACACCTGCGTACCCGCGAGGACAAGCGCCTGAAGTCCCTTCAGCGCCACCAGGCGTGAGACCCCCTCATCGCTGATCCCCGTCCACCCCAAGTCAAGGCGCGACAGAGCCACCAGGTCCAGAAGGTACAGCATGCCGGCATCCGTTACCCCCAGACTCTCAAGCCCCAGCTCAAGGAGCCAGCGGAGCGGCCGTACGTGGGCCAG
>Ga0123333_10006451_pt1 | contig 10311 bp, 7 predicted proteins | sample BioC12SIPDNA_3_FD_89957 | JGI IMG/M metagenome (GOLD analysis project Ga0123333, IMG submission 89957) | Anaerobic biogas reactor microbial communites from Washington, USA - Biogas_R2_B C12 SIP DNA | ecosystem: Engineered > Bioreactor > Anaerobic > Unclassified | place: Washington, USA...
GCGAACCCTCATATGGATGGAACACGATCGTGCTGGTAGCGGTAGTCGTCTTTGTGGCCGTCTTCATCCACAGCTTCGTTGGTTTCGGTTTCGCGCTGATCGTCACGCCGCTGCTGGTGAGCCTGATCGGACTGCAAGCAGCCGTGCCGCTGGTCTCTGCCATCGGGATTGTGCTCCAGCTTCTGCTGCTGATCATCTATCGCAGCCTGATCGATCTTCGAACCGTATTCTGGCTGTGTGCCGGCGCGGTGCCTGGCATTCCGCTGGGCATGGCGGCGCTGCATGTGTTCGACGAGTCGATCGCGCTGCCCGCGCTCGGCCTGGTGACGCTGCTGTATGTCGCGCTATCCGCCAGCCATTGGAGCTGGTCCATCTCGGAGCGCCCTGGCGTGGCTTGCCTGTTCGGGTTGGGCGCGGGCGGGCTGAGCGGCGCTTTCAACGCACCGGGGCCGGTCACCATTGTGTATGGCCGGGGCCGCGACTGGAGTCCGGATGAATTCAAGAGCAATCTGCAAGGCTTCTTCTTTTTCAACGCGGTGATCACCCTGGGCGCCCGTTTCATCGGCGGTGATCTCACGCCGGGCACCTGGCAGAATCTCGGCACCGCGCTGCCCGCTATCGTGCTCGGCGTGGCGTTAGGGAGCGCCCTGGGCGGCCGGGTCAGCCCCAAAGTGTTCGACAAATTCGTCCTGGCGCTCCTGGCGGTGATGGGCGCCCGGCTCGTGCTCGGTTGACGGGTTGGCGCTCGCCGGTTTCACAGGGACGCCAGAATGCCCCCATCGACGTAGATGATCTGCCCGTTCACGAAGCTGGATGCCTCCGACGCGAGAAACACCGCCGGGCCGATCAGCTCCTCCGGCTCTCCCCACCGCCGGGCGGGTGTGCGCGCAGTGATCCAGGCATCGAACTGCTCGTCTTCGAACAGCGCGCGGTTCATCTCGGTCTTGAAATAGCCCGGCCCGATGCCGTTCACCTGGATATTGTGCTGCGCCCACTCGGTCGCCATGGCCCGGGTGAGCATCTTGAGCCCACCCTTGGCAGTGGCATACGGCGCGATCGTCGGGCGGCCTACCTCGGACATCAGCGAGCAGATGTTGATGATTTTGCCCGCCCCCCGTGCGATCATGCCGCGCGCGACCTGCTGGCCCACCAGAAACGGCGCGGTCAGATTGGTGTCGAGCACTTCGCGCCAGACCGCCGTGTCGAATTGCTCCAGCGGCGCCCGGCGCTGGATGCCGGCGTTGTTCACCAGGACGTCGATCGGCCCCACTTCGCGCTCGATACGGGCGATGGCGGATGCCACTGCCGAGCCGTCGGTGACGTCGAACGCGTAGCCACGGGCATCCAGACCGACCTCGCGCAGGCCGGCAACCGCCTCATCGAGCCGGGCTGGGCTGCGCCCATTAAGAATGACGGTCGCGCCTGCCTGGGCCAGCCCGCGCGCCAGCGTGTAACCGAGTCCCTGGCTGGAGCCGGTGACGAGAATCACGCGTTCGGTCAGATCGAATAGAGCCGTTCTCATACCGTCCTCCTGCAAAACGCCTGACCTCCGCCCCGGCGCGGAGCGCCCAATGACGGTGCTGGCGCTGGCTGGCTACGGGGCATACGGTGGTGCAGCCTCACACCATGTTCGGTCATGCGCAGCGGTCTGATCAACCGCGCTGGATGTACCACACATAACCGCCGAACACAAAAGGTGCGAGTGGGCCGGGGATCAGCGGGGCCAGTGTGGTATGCATCCATTCGCGCACGTCGGACAGAGAACGGCTGCCCATGTCCACGGCTGCGATGATGTTGGATTGGGTCACCATGAAGTCGATATATTGATCCAGCGACCATGGCAGCTCATTAGTGTAGTCTTCGCTATGAACCAACCGGAACCCATGCGTGTCCGCATCGGAGGGAGTAAAGGGCGATTCGTCGCGCGGCGGCTTCGGGAAACGTACCAGGAACTGGTTCTGATACCAGCGTGTATAGGCCGGGCAGGTGGGCATCTGGTCGGTGATGGTGTTGTCGTAGATGATCAGCCAGCTCTGGTCCTTGAGCACGCGGCGCGCTTCGGGAAGAAAGTGGGCGCGTTCGATCCAGTTGATCGCTCCGCACACGGTGAGGAGGTCGAAGCTGCCGTCGTCAAATGGGAGTTGTTCGGCTGGCGCCTGACGGTACGTGATCCGCTCGTCGGTATTGCGTGCCTGGGCAACCGCGATCATCTCGGCTGAGCTGTCCACACCCGTGACGCGTTCAGCGAGCATGCGGAGCGCCACCGTTGACAGCCCTGTCCCGCACCCAACGTCGAGAGCGTGCGACAGAGGCTCATTCAGGGAAAGCCTCTCACGGATTTTGCGCATGATCAAGGGGTGGTAGTATGGGCGATGGGTTGCATAACCTTCGGCCACGCGCTGGAACGTGAAGAAATTCATGTTGCCTGATCCTTGTGACATGATGCCTTCTCTCAGGGTGCTGCGGTAGGCGCGGCTCCAACACGGTCCATTGGCTGCCGGAAGTGTCTGTCCGCTTGCGCCTTCATTTTAGCGCGAATAGACGTTTTTGAATGGGCTGCTGCGCGAGCAAGGCAATTCCAGACGCCCGGTCGCTACGGACACATCCGTCTTGACAAAACTATACACTGCGCGTATAGTATATTCTTGGAAAATACGCATCGCAGTGTATAGGTTCATGTCCGTCAAACACACCCTTCTCGCCCTGCTTTACCAGCAGCCCATGCACGGTTACGAGCTTGGGAAGCAGTTGAATCTGGTCGTCAACGCCGAATGGGATGTCAAGCCAGGGCAAATCGCCAGCACGCTGGCCCGGCTGAAAGACGCTCATTTGGTGGACTACGAGGTCGAGGAGACTGACGACGCGCCGGATCGCAAGGTGTATTATATCACCGAGGAGGGCCGGCGCGAGCTGGAAGACTGGTACTTGAGCCCGGAGGTGCGCCAATACCGGCTGGGCGATGCGTTCTATATCAAACTCGTCCTCAGCCTGGTGGGAGGGCCAGTCAGTCCTGAGCTCGTGTTGCGGGCGCAGCGCCGCGAGCTCTATCAGCAGTTGCACGAAGCCACGGAACTCAGCCGCCAGGCCGATCCGCGCACGCAGCTACCCTGGGTCCTGCTGCTGGAAAGCGCGATCATGCACCTGGAAGCGGATCTGCGCTGGATCGAAATGTGCGAAGCCCGCCTGCCCGACCTGAAGCAATACACACCACCCAAGCCCGAGCCAAAACGACGCGGAAGACCCCGCCTCACACGGTCGGAACCGCGCCAGGCGCAAGAACTCAGTCCTGTTGAGGAGTGAGCCTGGTCACGTCCAAGAGGAAAGACAATGCCAATCGTACACACTGAAGCACTCACGAAAATCTATGGGGTTGCCAGCCACCCGATCACCGCGCTCGACGAGGTCGATCTGGCTGTGGAGGAAGGCGAGTTCCTCGCCATCATGGGGCCAAGCGGTTCCGGCAAAAGCACCCTGTTGTATCTCCTGGGCGGCCTGGACCGGCCCACCAGCGGCACCGTGTGGCTGCGGGAGTCCGATCTCTCTACGCTGAATGATGATGCGCTGTCGCGCCTGCGCCGCACGTCCCTGGGGTTTGTGTTCCAGTTTTTCAACCTGGTTCCTGTGCTGTCCGCGCGCGAGAACGTGGCCCTGCCGCTGATCCTCGATGGCGTCCGGCGCCCGGATGCGCTGAGGCGCGCCGACGACGCTCTGGCTCGCGTGGGGCTGGCGGACCGCGGCGCGCACCGTCCTGCCGAGCTCTCGGGGGGCGAGCAGCAGCGCGTGGCCCTGGCGCGCGCCCTGGTTGCCCAGCCTGCCGTGGTGCTGGCGGACGAGCCCACCGGCAACCTGGATTCGCGCTCGAGCGATGAGATGGTGCAGATCCTGCGCCAGACGGTCGACCAGTGGGGCCAGACGATGATCCTGGTCACGCACGATCCGCGCGTGGCGGCCTATGCCGACCGGATCGTCTTCCTCAAAGATGGCAAGATCGTGGATGACAACCGGCTCAAGGGGCAGGGAAATGCCGAACAGATCCGCGAGCAGTTGAGCATTATGGCGCTGGGCTAGGGAGTGCACCATGACCGCACGAACACACCATCTCCGCACGACGATCTGGCAGATGACCTTGATGGCGCTGCGCTACCTGGGCGGGCGCAAGCTGCGCACCGCCCTGACCACGCTGGCGATTGTCTTTGGCGTGGCGTTGATCTTCAGCATGAACCTGGTGCTGCCGGGCATCATGGATGCCTTCAACCAGACGATGGCGACCGTGACAGGGGCCGACCTGACCGTCACGAACGTCGCAGGCGGATCGTTCGAGCCTGGGCCGGCCCTGGACCGGATACAGGGCACGGACGGTGTCCAGGCGGCCACGGGCATTCTCTTACGCCAGTTCAGCCTGCCGGAAGGGGCTGAAGGTGACATCCTGGGCGATCTGAAAGACATCGAGCTGGTGGGCGTCGATCCCGCCAGGGTGGACAGCATGGGCCAGATCGCCCTGCACGAAGGCCGGTTTCTGGAGCCGGGCGAAAGCGGCAGCGCCGTCATTTCGACCAACGCCGCCGATCTTGCGCCTGACCTGCAGGTCGGCGCGGCCTTCTCGCTGGTGACGGCGGGTGGCTTGAAAACGTTCACCGTCGTGGGCACGTTCACGTCCCAAAGCGTGCTGGCTGTGCCGCAGTTCATCGTGACCCTGCCCGACGCCCAGGCGGCGCTCAACCAGCCGGGGCTCATCAACGCTGTGGAAGTGCTGCTGGAGCCGGGCGCCGATCGTGATGGCGTGGCGGCGGACCTGCAGCGCGCGCTGGGCGAGAGCTACACGCTGGATGACAAAACGAACCTGACCGCGCTGCCTGCCATCGACGTGGCGTTCGCCATGTTCAACCTGTTTGGCGCGCTGGCGTTGTTCTTGGGTGCGTTTCTCATCTTCAACACGTTCCGCACGGTGGTGCTCGAACGCCGCCGCGACCTGGGCATGCTGCGCGCCATCGGCGCCACGCGGCGCCAGATCACGCAGACGATCCTGATCGAAGGGGCGATCCAGGGCATCGGCGGCACGCTGATCGGCTTGCTGCTGGGCTATGGGCTGGCCCTGGGCATGATGGCGATCATGGTGCCGATCATGGACGAGTTCATCTCGATCGATCTGGAAATGCAGTACAGCGCCAGCGCGTTCGCCATTCCGCTGATCCTCGGCCCGGCTGTGGTGCTGGCAGCCAGCTATTGGCCGGCCCGCACGGCGGGCAAGATGTCGCCGCTGGAAGCGCTGCGCCCGGTGCCCGCCGTCGGGATGCGCCGGGCCGCGCGCTGGAGCGTGATCGCCGGAGGCGCGTGCGTGGTACTGGCGATCGCCCTGCTGCTGAGCGGCAGTACGGGAGCAGTCGGCGGCGCGCTGCTGTTCCTGGCGGGCATGGTCATCGCCGCGCCAGGGTTGGTGCTCCCGGCAGCGCGCTTGTTCGGCCCGCTGATCACGCTGTGGTTCGCGCGCGAGGGCGATCTGGCCCGTGGCAATGTGGCTCGCCAGCCGGGACGCGCCGCCATCACGGCCAGCACGTTGATGATCGGCGTGGCGACCATCGTCATGATGGCGGCGCTGGTGAGCGCCATGATGGGCATGGCCGGCGATCTGACCCGCGAGACGTTCGCCAGCGATGTGCTGGTGGTGCCCCAGAGTGTCGCCGTGTACAACAACGTCTTGGGCGCGGACGAGAATCTCGCCGGGCAGCTCAAGGCTCTGCCGGAGGTGGAAACTGTCGCCACCCTACGCGCGGCGTCAAGCTCGAAGGACGGATCGCCGCTGGCTGTGTTGGGCATCGATCCGGCGGTGTACGCTGAGGTGTCGTCGATGCAGTTCGTGGAGGGCAGCGCAGACGAGGCATACGCCGCGCTGGCTGACGGGCGCAACGCGATCGTCACAGCCCTGGCGCAATCGACGCTCGGGCTCGACCCTGGCAGCGACTTCGCGATCGAGACAGCGGAAGGCCCGCAGACGTACCGCGTGGTGGCGGTGGCGCATGACGTCCTGACGTTCAAGACGTCGAGCGCGATCATCTCGCAGGCCAACTTGGCGGCGGACTTCCACAAGACCGAAGACGTAATGCTGATGCTCAATCTGGCGCCAGGGGCGGACAAAAGCGCGGCGCTGGCCAACGTGCAGGATACGCTGGCCAGCTACCCGCAGTTCACGGCGCACCTGTCGAGCCAGTATGGTGACGACCTGATCGAGACGTCCATGGGCGCAACCCGGCTGTTCTACTTCATCGCAGCGCTGATCTTGATTCCCGCGGGATTGGGCCTGCTGAACACGCTGACGATCAACGTGCTGGAGCGCACGCGCGAGATCGGCATGGTGCGCGCGGTGGGCGGCAGCCGGGCTCAGGTACGCCGCATGGTGACGGGCGAAGCGTTGCTGCTCGGCATCTTCGGCGCGGCGATGGGCGTGCTGAGCGGCGTGGCTATCAGTTATGGCGTCATCGCGGCCTTCAGCATGATCGGCTGGGAGATGCCGTACGCGTTCCCCGTGGCAGGCATCATCGCGGCGTTGATTATCGGCGTGCTGCTCGCGCTGTCGGCCGGGATGCTGCCCGCCCGCAGCGCGGCCAAGCTGGACATCATCCGCGCGCTGCAATACGAATGAGGGGGTCATAGAGCCAGCGGGGCTGTGGTCATCAACCTGACGGCACGCCCGATGGATGCGTGGTTAAACGCGGCCAGGTGTTTCTCGTTGCTCTGGAGTCGATCATCGGGCTGGCTCCATTCCGAGCACTTCGAGGCGAGCCAACACAGAAGCCAGGTGGAAATCTGCAACTTTCCACCTGGCTTTGCTTCCATTCCGGATCGGACGAACAGGTTATCGCGTGCGCTCGATCAGCGCCTGGCTGGCCTAGAACACGCTATCCGGATTGTAGAACCGCGCGACGTTGTCGATGGTGATCACCGGAGAAGGCAGCACGGTATCCTGCGGTGCCGCGGCTCCCGCCAGGATCGCCATCAAGCGGTGGAACGCAGCCCGGCCAATCTGGTCGGAGTTGTTCAAGCCCGTCGCGGCGTAGTTCGTGCCATTGAGGATTTGCAGCAGGGCCTCTTTCTGCCCGTCGACGCCCACCAGGAACATCTCTTCGGTGCGCCCCGCATCTTGAATGGCCTTCTGCGCGCCCAGGCACATGGAGTCGTTCTCGCAGAACACCGCGTCAATCGCGTCGTACTGCGCCAGCATGTCAGCCATCACCGTGAAGCCGCCATCTTCGCTCCAATCGCCAAAGTTCGGCGCTTTCACGACTTCGATGTTGGTTGCCTCGACGATAGACAACATACCATTCGTCCGGTCGAGGCCGATCGAGTTGTCCTCAGGCCCGCCGCGCACCACCACGAGACGACCTTCTCCACCCAGGCGCTCCGCGATGTACTGCCCGTCCTGCACGCCGATGGTGTAGTTGTCCGGCCCGATCCAACTGGTGTAGTTGCCGCCCTTGAGCTTGCGGTCTACCAGGACCACCGGAACGCCCGCCGCCTCGATGGCATCCAGGGCGGCTGGTGCGGCTTCGAGCGGCCCGCCGCTGATGATGATCCCATCCACGCCCTGGGCCAGGACATCCTCAACGTCTGACGTCAGCTTGGCTGCGTCGCCATTGGCGTCCGTCACGATCATCTCGATGTTTGAGTAGAAAGCGGCTTCTTCCTCAACCACATCGGACATGCCGATGAAATACGCGCAGCACAGGGTATAGTTCACCATGCCGATGCGTATTGTGTCCTCCTGGGCCGCGACCTGTGCGGCGGGTGCAGCGGGGACGCACAGCGCGACCAAGACGACGGCGATCAAAATGATGCTGGAGATGATCCTCATCTTCATTGCTCTCCCTCCTAATCAAAATGACTCTCTAGTGGTGAGACGATTTCGAAAACACGTGTGAGTCCAGATCGCAAGGTCGCTCCTTTCCTCCACCTTATCCCTGAGCACCTACTTCTTACGGCGAGCCAGAACCGCAAACAGGATAATGGCGCCCTTCAGAATCTGCTGGTAGTACGACTGGACGTTGTAGAGATTCAGCAGATTGTTGATCAAGCCCAGGATCAGCACGCCTCCGAAGGTGCCCGGCACGCTGCCGCCGCCGCCGCCGAGAATGGCGCCGCCGATGACCGCCGCGGCGATGGCGTCCAATTCGTAGCCGCTTCCCAGGCTGGGCTGGGCAATGCCCAGGCGCGCCGCCAGCAGCACTCCCGCCATTGCCGAGCACAGGCCCGAGATCATGTAGGCGGCGATGATGCGGCGCTCGACAGGGATGCCGGCCAGCCGGACAGCTTCTTCGTTGCCCCCAATAGCGTAAATGGCTCGCCCGGCGGGTGTCCGGTTCAGGAACAGCCAGACGATGGGATAGCAGGCCACCATGATGACCGTCGCCAGCGCCAGTTGCCCGGCGATGCCCCCGAGAGAGCCGCCGAGAATCTGGCGAAAATCGGGATTGACCGGGCTCTGAGGCGTATCGGAATACACGTACACAAAACCGCGCAGACCCCCCAGCGTAGCCAGGGTGACGATGAACGGGGCCAGTTTGAAACGCGCCACCAGGACGCCATTGAAGGCGCCGGCCGCTGTGCCCGCCACCAGCGCCACGGCGATCGCGGCGGACAGGGGCATGTCGGCCTGCAAGCCAGTGGCCAGAATCCCTGCCAGCGCCACGATCGATCCCACCGACAGGTCGATCCCGCCAGTCAGGATCACGACCAGCATGCCGAGGCTGATCAGGCCGTTCGGCACGATCTGCCTCAACAGGTTGCTGATGTTACGCTGGGTGAAAAACACATCAGACGTCGAGGCGGTAACGGCGATCAAGACGATGAAGGCGATGATGAACGCATAATCCACCCAATGGCGCCGCAAGGCACTGGGAACGAACTGGCTGATCTTCGAGAGCCACCCGTCTTTCAGCCGCTTCCTCAGCGCATCCACACGAGAGGGTGATGTTGGCATAACGCTCCTCATGCTACCTGGCTCCCGACCGCGGCCAGGGCCAGCAGACCGACTTCAGTCGCCTGTTCCCGGTCAAACTCGCCCGCCACGCGCCCCTCGCGCATCACCAGAATCCGGTCGCTCATGCCCAGGATTTCGGGCATCTCGGACGAAATGAGCAGTATGGCAATTCCCTGATCGGCCAGGTCGCGAATGATATGGTAGATCTCGACTTTGGTGGCCACATCGACGCCGCGCGTTGGCTCGTCCAGAATGAGCACCTCGGCCTGAACCAGCAACCACTTGGCCAGCACGACTTTTTGCTGGTTGCCGCCGCTTAGCTGCCGCACCAGGCGCTCCACCTGGGGCGGGCGGATGTCCAGCTCGCGTATTTTGGCGAGGATGCGCTTATCCTGTTGGGGCCTGTCCAGCAGTCCATGCCGGGTAAGCGCGTCCAGCGACGCGAGACTGACGTTGTCGCGGATCGAGCAGGCCATCACCAACCCGTTTCGCTTCCGATCTTCGGTCAGAAAGGCGACGCCGGCCTCGACCGCGCTCCGGGGGGATTTCGGGACGAAGGGGCGTTCCCGCAGATAGATCTGGCCCGACGTGATCGGATCGGCGCCGAAGATGCAGCGCGCCACCTGGGTGCGCCCGCTGCCCACCAGGCCAAACATGCCGAGGATTTCGCCGCGCGCCAGCGAAAAACTGACCTGCTCGAAGGACCCGTCCCGGCTCAGCTCGTGAACGCGCAGCACTTCCTCGCCCGGCTGCGCGCGGCGTTGGGGGTAGATCTCTTCTAGTGTCCGGCCCACCATCATCCGGATCAACTCCCGCTGGCTCGCTTCCTCAGGGTGTACCGTGCCGACAAGCTCGCCATCCTTCAGGACGGTGATGCGGTCGGCCACTTCGAAGACTTCATCCAGCCGGTGGGAAATATAGAGGATCAGGGTGGATTGTTCTTTGAGCTTCCGGATCAGGCTGAACAGGCGGTTGACTTCTTCCTGGGACAACACGGCCGAAGGCTCGTCCAGAATGAGAATGCGCGGGCTGCTCAGCAGCGCTTTGGCGATCTCGACCATTTGCTGGTGAGGAACGCTCAGCCGCGCGACGGGCGTTTTCACGTTCATGCCCTGAAAACCGATACCCGTCAGGATCTCCTGCGCCTGGCGGTGTGCGCTCGCCCAATCGATCCACCAGGGCACCTGGGCCGTGGGCAACTGGCCCATCAGGATGTTCTCGGTGATGGACAGGTGCGGAATCAGGCTGAACTCCTGATACACCGCGCGGATTCCCAGGTGGTGCGCCTGGAACGGGTTCTCCAACTCCACCGGGCGGTTATCGATCAGGATGTCGCCCGC
>Ga0123333_10006454_pt1 | contig 10302 bp, 4 predicted proteins | sample BioC12SIPDNA_3_FD_89957 | JGI IMG/M metagenome (GOLD analysis project Ga0123333, IMG submission 89957) | Anaerobic biogas reactor microbial communites from Washington, USA - Biogas_R2_B C12 SIP DNA | ecosystem: Engineered > Bioreactor > Anaerobic > Unclassified | place: Washington, USA...
GAAAAGGGGGCGCGCGTCGCCGCCCGTTACCTCGACGTCTACGACACGGTGCTCCGGGCCCGGACCGACGCGGAGGAGCGCTTCACCGGCGAGGGGTACCCGGCCGAGGATCACGGCCTGCGCCTGCTCTCGACCCCCTTCCTGCTCGCCTGCCGCGCCGACGCCGACGAGGGCGCCTACGCCGCCCAGCGCGCGCTCCCCGAGGAGGTCAGAACGGCCGTCCACGACGCCCTGCGGGAGATCAAGGAGCTGCTGGCGGGAGGGGGGCTCGAGGCCGGGGACGATTCCATCGACCAGCGGACCTTGAACGGCATGACCTATCACGAGGTGTTCCGGGAGCTCTGGAGGAAGGTGCAGCTGGGCACGGCCCGCCTCCAGGGGGACGTGACCAATCTCGATTCGCGCCTCTGGCGCGAGCTGGCGCTCGATTCCGTATCGGGCGGCAGCGAGGAGGCGCGCGCCGTCGCCGGCGCCGCGCTCGACCGGGCGGCCGGGACCGACGAGATCGAGGGGATCGGCGCGCGCGACCTTCCCATGGAGCGCTTCCGCGCCCACGAGGCGGAGCGGGAGCGGCTGCTGGGCGACTTCATCCGCCACTACCTCGGGAGCGGGCGCCTGGCCGGACTTCGCCGGCGCGCCGAGGAGATCGCGTCGGAGCTCGCAGGGCGCCGCCGCGCGGCGCAGGCCGGGATCGAGGCGGCCGCGACCGGCGCAGAGCAGCTCGCGGCCCATGCCGAGGATCTCATCGCCACCCTCGAGGCCCTTTCCCCGCGCCTCGAGGAGATTCCGGCCCTCGTCGCGGCCATCGCCGCCGCACACGAGGAGGCGCGGCAGGGGGCGACGGCTCTCGGCGCCGGGGTGACCCGGATCGAGACGATGGCCGGGGAGATCTGCCGCCGGCTCGCCGAGGCGCGCGGTGAGGCCGACCCCGCGAGGCGCAGCGAGCTGCTGGCCGCCATGCGCGCCCGCTCCTCCGACCTCGCCGCGGAAGAGGAGGGAGCGCGCCTGCAGGGCCGCTCCGTCGCGGAAGCGGCAGCGGAAGCGGCGACGGCCCGGTCGGCGCTCGAAGCGATCGGAGAGGAACTCCGGAGGCTCGAGGAGGCCGCCGCAGAGGACAGGTCCGGGCAGGCGCCCGGACCGGCGGAAGAGGCGGAAACCGCCCCGCTCCTCGCGCAGCTGGCTGGGGTCGAACTGGAAGCGGAGGATGCGGCCGCCGCCGCCGTCGCGGCCGTCGGGCGGCTCCCGAAATCGGAGGAAGCGGCGGGCCTTGCGGCCGGGATCGCGGCCGCGCTCGACGGGATCCGGAAGGTGGCCGAAGAGGCGCGCGCCGGCCGGGAGCCGCTGGCGGCGGCGCTCGGGCAGGCTCAGGCGGAGCTGCAGTCCTCGCTTGCCGCGCTCGAGGCCGCCAGGCAGCGCCTCGCTGCCGCCGTGCGCCGGTTCGATGAGCGGCTGCCGGAGATCGAACAAGCCAACGGAAGCGCCGAAGCGGCCGACCTCATGGCGGAACTGGCGGGCAACGCCCTCGAGCGGATCCAGTCGGCCTGCGCCGGCGCCGGGCTCTGCAGCGACCTGGCCGGCCGGTTGCTGCAGAACGGCACCGTTCCCGATCTCACCGGCCGGACGCTCGCCGAAGCCCAGGCCCTGCTCGGGAGCGCGGGCCTCAGCGCCGCTCCCCGGGCGGGGAGGGCCGCGAGCGCGCCCGAACTGGAATACACGGTGGCGGCGCAGGATCCGGCGGCGGGAAGCGCGCTCCCGGAAAACCGCACGGTGACGCTCGAGGTCTACGGGCCGGCAGCCGCCTCGGCGGTCCCTGCCGTCGTCGGCCGGACGGCGGCCGAGGCGCGCACCGCGATAGAACAGGCGGGGTTCACACCCGCGCTCGCGGCCGGCGACCCCGCCCCGGACCCGGAAGCGCAGTTCCGGGTTCAGGCGCAGGACCCGCCCGCGGGGAGCCGGGCCCAGCCGGGCGACCCGGTCGTGCTTCGTATTTACGGCGCCTTCGATCTCGCCGCGGCCACGGCCGGCGTGGACTGCTCCCCCTGGCCGGGAACGGTGGCGGTCTGGAACGACGGGGGCGCCCGCTGCGAGTGCCCCTCCCCGTCCGCCTGGGACGGCGCCTCCGGCAGGTGCACGGCAGCGACGGCGCCGCTGCTGGCGTCCGCGCCCGGGGCGTCCGCGCCCGGGGCGTCCGCGCCCGACCGGTGCGAGGAGCAGTCGCACGCTTTCTGGAGCGCGATGACGGCTCACCGGCTGGAGGAGGCGCGCGGCACCCTGGCCCTCTCCCGCGACTGCGAGTTCTACAACCGCGGCGCGGCGGCGATTCAGAGCGAACTCGACCTGGCCTGCCGCCGGCTCGATCTCGAGATCCGCCAGGCGTGCCTCGCGGGCGACCTGGCCGCGGCGCAGGGGCTCGTCGGGGAGGCGCAGATCCGCCAGTGCACCGTCGGCCCGGAAGCCCTGGCCGCCATCCGGAATGCGGAGCAGGCGAACCGGCAGCAGCAGTGGGGCCAGCTCTTCGGCGCCATGAGCGACATGATCCGGGTCCAGCAGGGGCAGCGAAATGCGCCCCGGAGCGGTTCGGCCCCTCCCCGCGCCCCGGTGGTGCAAAACCCGACGATCCCGTCGATTCCGGTTCCGCGGAGCACGACCCCCGCGGCGGCCAACCCCCCTTCCGGAGGGACGACGACGGCGGGGGGCACGACCGGGCGCAGCCGCGAGGAGTGCGAGCGGCAATACTGCCCGATGTGTTTCAACGACGTGGACCTGCTCTCGGTAAGCGTCGACCCGCAGTGCAACCAGTGCCGCAAGGTGCGGGCGGCCAATATCGAAGCCTGCATGGCGGGGAGGTCCGGGGGAACCGGGGCCGCGCTCACGGGGAGCTACCGGCTGGTGTGCCATCCCCTGGCGGGGCAGCCCGGCCGCTGCGCCTCCTACAGCTGCCTCGCGCCGCGGGATGTGATGCGGGCCGGGGACAGGGTGGCCGGCCAATACAACTCCTGGGACGCCTGCAAGGCGACGTCCGACAACTTCAATTCCAATCCGGGACGATGAACATGATGGAAAGAAAAACAATCCGCCGGCACCGCGGCCGGTTCCCGACCCTCCCGGCCCTGGTCCTGTCGCTGGCGGCTCCGCTCGCGGCCGGCCCCGGCTCCGGGAGCGAACTTCGCTGCCAGGTCCGCTCCGTGAGCGGTTCCTCGGTCGTGATCGCGTGCGCCGGCGCCACCCCCCGGCCGGGCGACGGCGTGAAGCTCGGGTTCGAAGTGCCGGGAGCGGGCTTCGTACCGCTCGAGGGGGCATGGAAGGTGTCGCTCATCGGACCCGGGGGCGAGATCAAGGCCGATCCCGACGGCGCGGCGAAAGGGACCCCCCGCCCGGGCTATGTCGCGCTCGTCAGGACCGACGCGCCTGACACCCCGGGGCCTTCGGAGCATTCCCCTTCCAGCTCTTCGGGCTCTGCGGCCATCGGGCCGTCGGCCGTCGCCGCAGGCGCGGATCCCGGCGGCCCGGCTTCGAACCTCGACCGCGCCCGGCTCCCCCCCGCTGCCCGCTGGCCCTGGCTCGGCGTCACCCTCGCCCCGCCCGCCGGAGGAACGGGCATTTGGGTGCAGGCCGTTACCCCCGGCTCGCCCGCGGAGCGGGCGGGCATCCTGGCCGGCGACCGGATAGCGGCGCTCGCAGGGGTGCCCGCCGCGGAGACCGAACGATTCCTGGCGCAACTGAGAAGCTACCGGGCCGGGGACGCGGTCGAATTGCGCCTGCGGCGCGCCGGCGCGGAGCTGGTGGTCCGCCCGGTCCTGGGGGAGCCGCCGCTCGAGGACCCGGGAGTCCAGCGCACCATCGGCCACCAGTACCTGTCAGGCGAGGGGGTGTCGGCCGACATTTCCACCGGCATCGAGTGGCTGGAGCGGGCGGCCGCGGGCGGGTACCCCGCGGCCCGGGCCGATCTCGAACAGATCCGCGGGCGGATCACGGGCAACGCCACCGCCGCGGACACCAGGCCGGCGGACGAGGACTCCGGCCTCCTCCTCGCGGGGAGGGAAAAGGGGAACCGCTCCGGCTACTCCGTCCTGGAATCGGCGGTGCGCGCGGTGATCGCGGCATCCGGAGCACGGGTGCGCCCGTGGCCCCCCGACGCCCCCTTCGCGCCGGCCGCCGCCCCCGAGCCCAAAAAGTTTTTCGAGGCCCCCGGCGCGCCGCAGCCGGGCTGGCTGCTCTACCTCGATGTCGAGCTCAAGTGGGCGCGCCTCGGCTTCGGGCGCGACAGAATCAGGGTGAGGTGCGTCGACCCTGCGGGCAAGGAGCGCTGGAAGGCGGAAGCGAGCAACCTCTTCGCCGAATCGGCCGACCAGTCCCTCCAGATCCTCGCCGACAAGATCACGCGCGAACTCCGGAAGCGCATCGGCCAGGAGTGCCTCGCCCCCTGAGTCCATTTACCGGGGACAAACCAGAACAAACCATTTTGAATGCAGGAATCAGCCTGGTCCGTCCCCATTTTGGATCTTTTGTCGCAGACGCGTTTTGGCGGCTTCATCGGAGGTGTGCCGGAGCGCCTTGTCCCAGTAGTCGCGCGCCCGCGCGCGGTCGCCCGCCTTGAGGTGGGCGTCGGCGAGGCGTTCGAGTCCGGCCGCCAGCTCCGGGTGGAGCCGTGCGGCCTCGGCCATCACCTGTTCTGCCTCCCCGTACCGGTTTTGCACCTCGAGCACCGTGTGCAGGACCATCCGCGGCTCGAGCCTTTCCGGCGTCAGTTCGATTGCGTAGCGCGCGGCCTTCCCGGCGTCTTCCCAAAGCTCGAGCCGGAGGAGCGAAAGGGCGAGCCGAAGAAACACGGCGGAGGTGAACTGCGGGGTGTCCAGTAGCCCCAGCCCCGAGGACTTCGTCTCGAACGCCTTGTGGACGGCGTCGAACACCTTCTGGTTTTGCCCCAGGTGGTAGCAGGCGATGGCGAGCAGCGCCTGCGATACCGGCTCCACCGGCCCCACCCGTTCGGCGAACTCGAGTGCCCCGAGCGCTTCGGAGTAGCGCGCGAGGTTGATCTGGTTCCACCCGATCAGGGTGTGGAGCATGAACTGCCGCGCCGCGTCGTGCGCGAGCGGGAGCGCCGGCTCGAGAGCGGCGAGCGCCGGCTCGAGAGCGGCGAGCGCGGCTTCGAACCGGCCGCGCTCCTGCATCAGGATGGCGGAGAGACAGTGGGCGGAGAAGTTCTCGGGGTGGGCGGCCAGCTCTCGGCCGATTTCTTCCTCCGCCGCCTCCTTGTCCCCGAATTGGGCTACCAGGGCCGTTCGCGCCCCCCAGGCCGCCTCGCGCGCCGATGCCGGGGGGTCGAGCTCGAGCACGCGCCCGAAGGAGCGGATGGCGTCCGCCGGGCGCCCCGTCATCCGGTAGCCGAACCCGAGAAACATCCAGGCGTTAGGGAGCCCCTCGTCCATCGAGGCCGCCTTCTCCAGCGCTTCGACCGCCTCCGGGAAACGCCGCAGCTGCATGTGCGCCATCCCCAGGTCGCAGAGGGTGTCTGCGTCCGGCCCGAGGGCCAGCCGCCGCTCGGCCGCCGCGGCCGCCTCCTCGTGCCGACCGGTAAGGATGAGGGCCTTGCGCAGCCTCGTCAGGATGGCGACCGATCGCGGCAGCTCCCGCTCGGCGGCAAAAAGGATCGGCACCAGTTCCGCGATTCTCCCCGCCCCGATCATCCGCGGCGCCAGTTCCAGATACGCCCGCTCGTTGCGCGGATTCTCCGCGATCGCACGGCGGAAGGCGTCGATCGCACCCGCCGCCTCCCCCCGCTGCCAGAGTTCCCTGCCGCGCTCGACCCAGTCGACGGTCCCGGGGGAAGCGCCGATCCCCTGCGCCATGGCGGTCGAGGGTCCAAGCAGGCAAAACGCCAGAAAAAGGGAGGATATGAAGCTCCACTTTGATCGGGGCATGTTTCGCACACTCCTTGCGGGATTTTTGCAGCATTATATATCCTTCGGGGACGGGAGCGGAAGCGGACATCGCTCGTGGACCGTGCCCTCTTCACCGGTTTCGGTTTCGGAATGGCCGGGAGGTCGCGCGTCTTCGCCATCGGGGCTTTCGCCCTCTACCTGCCGGGCGCATCGACGCCCTGGCCCCGGGGAGCCGCTGGGGACCGGGCATCGTCATCCGTGCCATGATCCCGGCCGTATTCTTCAACGCCGTGCGCGCGACCTTCGCCCGCCACCGCATGGCGCGGCGGAGCGTGGCGGAAGGGAACGAGGGCCGGGACATGGACCGGGGCAGCCGCCGCGAGCGCGGCCTGCCGGCTTCCCGGCAGATGCCGGAAACGGGGTTACGGGGAGACGGCCCACAACAACTCCTTATGGGAGCAGGATATGCTATGGTCCGTCCCCGTAAATGATCGGGGGGGGCATTGGGGTCCCCGATTTCCCTTCCGCCCCCCGTGGGGGTTGCCTATAATGATGAAATAGAGCAGCACTCCTCACCCCATTCCATCTTTTCCCGGGGGACAACGGTCCATGATCGGGAAAACGCTCGGACACTACGCCATAGTCTCTCTGCTCGGCAAGGGCGGGATGGGGGAGGTGTACCAGGCCACCGACCTCCGGCTCGGGCGGGACGTGGCGATCAAGGTGCTGCCGGCGGAGCTCGCGGAGGACGCCGGCCGGCTCGCGCGCTTCGAGCAGGAGGCCAAGGCCCTCGCGGCCCTCAATAATCCCAATATCGCGGCCATCTACGGGCTCGAGGAATGGGGGGGCATACATTTTATCGTACTCGAACTAGTCGAGGGGGAAACCCTGGCGGACGCCATCAGCCAGGGGCCGCTCCCCGTCGAGGAGTCGCTGGAGCTGGCGCTGCAGATCGCCGAGGCCCTCGCGGCCGCGCATGCGAAGGGCATCATCCACCGCGACCTCAAGCCCGCCAATATCAAGGTGACGCCCAACGGGAGGGTGAAGGTCCTCGATTTCGGGATGGCCAAGGCCATGCCCCCGGAGCAGACCGACGTGGACCGCTCGCAATCCTCCACGAGGAGCCCGGGGAGCACCCTCCAGGGATGGATCGTGGGCACGCCCGCCTACATGGCGCCCGAACAGGCGCGCGGCCAGGGGATCGACAAACGGGCGGACATCTGGGCCTTCGGCGTGGTGCTCTTTGAAATGCTCTCCGGGAAACGACTGTTTGCCGGAGACACCCTGTCGGACACCATCGCCATGGTGCTGACCCGGGAGCCGGACTTCTCCTCCCTGCCCGTGAAGCTGCACCCGGAAAACAGCAACGTGCTGAGCCGCTGCCTCGAGAAGGACCCCAGGAACCGGTTCCATGACATCGCCGACGCGCGGATCGAGATCGAGGGGATCCTGTCCGGCCCGCGCCCCCTCCTCCCCCGCCGGCCCGCGCCCCCCGGGGCCATAACGGCGCTCCTGCGCTCCCTCCCCCTGATCACCGCCATAGCCGCTGCCGCCCTCATCACCGGGACCACCGTCTGGCGCATCCGGACCCCGGAGCCGCGCGAGGTCGTGCGTTTCACCTACGAGATCCCGGCGGAACAGAAATTCGGCACCTACGACACCTCCCAGCCGCTGCTGGCGGTATCGCCCGACGGCGCGCTCATGGCCTATTGCACGCCCGGCGGGATTTACCTGCACCGCCTGGACGAGGCGGACGCCCGACTGGTCCCGGGGGTCGAGCCCAACCCGCGGCAGCCCTTCTTTTCACCCGATGGGCGGTGGATCGGCTACTGGTCCGAAGCGGACGGCCTCCTGAAGAAGATCCCGGTCGACGGGGGGACGCCCGTATCGCTGACCGACGACGCGCCCGTATCCTATCTGAGCTGGAACGGGGACGACACGATCCTCTATGCCGGCCCCCGGGGTATCACGAGGATTCCGGCCGCGGGGGGGAAGCCGGAGACCCTCATCCGGTCGGAAGAGGTGCCTTTCTTCTCCCCGCGCCTGCTGCCGGACGGCAAGCACGTGATCTTCACCCTCGGCAGTGCCGCGGGCCGGTACCTTGTCGTCGCCCAATCGCTGGTCTCGGGCGAGCGGAAGATCCTGGCCGTCGGAAGCGACGCCTGGTATTGCCCGACGGGCCACCTCGTTTACCTGTTTCAGAAGAATCTTGTCGCCGTCCCGTTCGAAGCCGACACCCTGGAAATCAAGGGCGGTCAGGTCTCCATGGTGGAGGACGTTTCCCACAAGTGGGGCGCGCCCCACTATGCCCTGGCAGCGGGGGGGACGCTGGTATACATGCACGGGAGTTCGAGCAAGGCCTCGTTCAGCCGCACCCTTCACTGGATCGACCAAAACGGCGGGGAGGAGCCGCTCGGCGCCCCCCCCGACGCCTACACCAACCCGAGGATATCGCCCGACGGGAGCAGGGTGGCCCTGTGCCTCGCCGGCTCGCTTTCGGCCTACAATATTCATATCTGGGACCCGGTCCGCGCGGTCCTGGTCCCGCGCACTTTCGATCAAAGCGTCAACATCTCGCCCCTCTGGGCCCCCGACGGCCGGTGGATCGCCTTCCACCACCAGATGGAATCGGACATGTCCATAGGCAGGATCGCGGTCGACGGCCCCGGGAACCTGGCGGGGCTCTACGCGCGGCGCAACATGGCCCTGATGCCGGAGTGCTGGAGCGGGGACGGGAAGACCCTCCTGGTGACGGTGGACCTGGTCGGCAGCTCCAACTTCGATATCGCCGCCCTGTCCCTGCAGGGCGGCACGGACTGGAAACCGCTGCTGCAGGAGAAGCACAACGAGCTGCAGCCCCGGCTGTCCCCCGACGGGCGGTGGCTGGCCTACACCTCGGACGCGTCGGGCGCGGAGGAGGTCTGGGTGTGCCCCTTCCCCGCCGTCGATACGGGCCGTACGCAGATCTCCAGAAAGGGGGGGAACAGCCCGCTCTGGTCCCCGGACGGGAAGGAGCTGTTCTACCGCCGCGGGGACGAAGTCATGGCCGTTTCGGTGAGCGCGGGTGCGCGCTTCAGCCACGACCGGGCGCACAGCCTTTTCCGGGGCGATTACGTGACCGCCGACACCTGGGTCGGGTCGCTGGGGCTCCAGGCCTGGGACATCCACCCCCGCAGCCGGCGCTTCCTCATGATGAAGGAGGCGGGCCCCGCCGCTACCACCCCCCACAAGATCAACATCGTCCTCAACTGGTTCGAGGAGCTGAAGCTGAAGGGGCAATGAGCGCTCCCCCGGACATTCTCCGGAACGCGCCGGGGACGGACCGCAATGGGCCCTTATTGGAGTGAGACAGGCTACGGTCCGTCCCCGGCACCTCGAGAAAAATCCTGGAGCCGCACTCCTGGACATCCACTATTTCACCCAGAGGGAGCCGCAATCCTGGACATCCACTTATTCAGCCAGAGGACCGCAGATATGGACATCCACCTATCAACACAATGGGTGGATGTCCAGGATTTGCGCCCATCATCCATCATGGGGAAGGTAGCGCGGCGCTACCTCCGCCGTGACCTTCCGGAGCGCCTCCTGTACCGCCTCGTCCGCACGGACAAATTCCTCGAGATGCCCGAGCCCTGGAATGCACATCAGTTCGCCCAGTTCCAGGCCGGCGAGCGAGGCCCTGGCGGCGTTTTCAGGAGTGCCGATCTGACCTGCGGGAACGCGCTCCATCAGATCGGGAGGCTGTTGACCGGTTCCCAGCTCCGTTCGGGTCAGTCCCGGAAGGAGCGCCTGAAAACGGATCCCCTGGGTGCCATACTCGTCGTTCAGGATGCGGGTGAACTGGGCGACGAAGGCCTTGGTCGCAGCATAGACGGCTACCCCCGGCATGCGGGCGTAGGCAAGCCCCGAAGCCAGATTGACGATGGTTCCTCCTCCGCGCTGCAACATGCCGGGCAGGGCGGCGTATGTCAGCAAGGTAACAGCCGTGACATTCACCGCAATCATTTTCTGGATGTACGCGTGATCCATCTCCAGGAAAGGCTTGATGCCCCCGATTCCGGCATTGTTGACAAGCATCGTCAGACGTCCTTCCCCGGCGATGCGTGTCTCCACCCGGCCCAGACTCTGAGGATCGGAGAGATCCGCGACCAGGATCTCGGCCTCTATTCCATACGCTTCTGTTGCGGCTTTGGCCACCGCCTCCAGGCGATCCCGACGCCGGGCGACAAGAAGCAGATCGTGGCCGCGGGCAGCCAGTGCTTTTGCGTATGCGCGGCCGATTCCCGACGAACTGCCGGTGACCAGCGCGAGCGGTCTTGGTTCAGCCATTGTTCTCTCCCGGGGACAGGCAGCACCCGCTGCCGTTTTCGACCTGGACCGGTCCTTCCCCCGCTGGTTGCCACAAGCTGCATCCTGTCGA
>Ga0123333_10006461_pt1 | contig 10293 bp, 9 predicted proteins | sample BioC12SIPDNA_3_FD_89957 | JGI IMG/M metagenome (GOLD analysis project Ga0123333, IMG submission 89957) | Anaerobic biogas reactor microbial communites from Washington, USA - Biogas_R2_B C12 SIP DNA | ecosystem: Engineered > Bioreactor > Anaerobic > Unclassified | place: Washington, USA...
CCGCGAACAACCCGGGTCTCGCGTACTTCAGCTCCGCGACCCGCGCATGGCAGTTCGCCGCAGGCGGGCTCCTCGCCTTCGCTCCGAGGAGCACCCGTGCCCCGCTCGCGGTACGCACGGCCGCGGCACTCCTGGGCCTCGGCGCGCTCGCGGTGACCTTCGCGCGCTTCGACGACCACACGCCCTTCCCGGGGACCGCGGCGCTCGTGCCCGTGCTCGCGACCCTCGCCGTGATCTGGGCCGGGACGCTCCCGTGGCGCTGGACCCCGAGCGGCCTGGGGGCCATGTGGCCCGTCGCGACGGTCGGGCGCACCTCGTACGCGATCTACCTGTGGCACTTCCCGCTCATCGTGCTCGTCCCCCTTGCGACCGGCATCCGGCTGCGCCTGATCGACATGGCCCTCGTGACCGCGGCGACGCTCACGCTCGCGTACGCGACGACGCGCTGGGTCGAGGAGCCCGTGCGATTCTCCCCGCATCTGCTCGGACCCGGGCGCCGGCCGTGCACCGTGGGGGTGTGGAGCCTCGCGGGGATGGTGGGCGTCGCCGCGCTCGCGGTGGTCCCGCTCTTGCGCGCGAGCGCCGCGCTCTCGGACGCGTGGGCCGTGCGCGAGACCGCCTGGGCGCAGGACGTTGCGTGCCTCGGCGCCGCAGCGCTCGACGGGCGACCCGAGCACTGCGACCCCACGGTCGCGCGCGGGCTCGTCCCGCACCCCGTCCTCGCCCCGCAGGACCGCTCCGAGGTCCCCGGGTGCTGGTCGGGCAACGGTGAGAGCGCGCTGCACATGTGCTCGCTCGGGACGCAGGCACCCGGCGGGCTGCGCGTCCTCGCGGTCGGGGACTCGCACTCGCACATGCTCGTGCCCGCCTACCAGGAGGTCGCGACCGAGCTCGGCTGGCGCATCGACGTCGCGGGGCACGCGAACTGCTACCTCACGCGCGCGAGCACCCCCGACGAAGCGCGCTCCTTCGAGGAGGCATGCACCCGGTGGCGCGCCGCGGTCGAGGAGCACCTCGCGAGCAGCGAGCCCTACGACGCGGTGCTCGTGGTCGCCTCGCGCACCGCCGAGCTCGCCCGTGCCGACGGCGAGCTCGACCGCCCCGCCGCGACGATCGCGGGCCTGCGTGCGGCGTGGACCGCGATCGAGGCGCGCGGGGCCGCCGTCGTCGTCCTCGCCGACGTCCCGCACCCGAGGCGCGACGTCGTCGAGTGCGTCGTGCGGCACGGCGAACGCGCGAGCGAGCGGTGCGGGACCGCGCTCGGGCCCGCGAGCACACCTGCCGACCCGCTCGTGAGCGCCGCCGTCGAGCACGGTGCGCCGCTCGTGGACCTGACCGACCTGATGTGCGACGAGCAGCAGTGCCACGCGGTCGTCGCGGGGGCTGTCGTGTGGCAGGACCGCGGTCACCTCACCGCGACGTTCGCCCGCAGCCTCGGACCTGCCCTCGCGCAGCGCCTCACGGCCATCCTCGGCCCGGAAGCGCGCGCGGTCGAGGCGAGCGCCCCGTGACGCGACGAGCGCCCCGCGAGAGGCTCGCGGGGCGCTCGTCGTCAGGGTCGCTCAGCCCTCGTAGGGCTTCGCGGACTTGATCTTGACCTTGATCGTCTTGCCGTTGGGCGCCTGGTAGCTCACGGTCTCGCCCATCGACCGGCCGTAGATCGCGGCACCGAGCGGCGAGTCGGGCGAGTAGACGTCGAGGTCTCCGCTCGCCATCTCGCGCGAGCCGAGCAGGAACGTCATCTCGTTGCCCGCGACGTCCGCCGTGACGACCATGCCGGCCTCGACGACGCCGTCGTCCTCTGGCGTGCCGACCTTGGCCTTCTCGAGCTTGGCGCGCAGCTCTGCGGCGCGCGCGTCGTTGAGAGCGAGCTCCTCACGGGCGGCGTGGTAGCCGCCGTTCTCGGAGAGGTCGCCCTCGGCGCGGGCAGCGGCGATGCGCGCCACGATCTCGTCGCGGCCCGGACCCGTCAGACGCTCGAACTCGGCCTTCATCCGGTCGTACGCGTCCTGGGTCAACCACGTCGTGGTCTCGCTCATCACTCCACTCCTTCCGTCGCACCATGCTCCGAGGCGCACCGGTCCGTCCGGTTCGTTCGGGGCTTGGTGCCTCGACCTCCCGGCGGATGTGCCGGAGCACGAGAGGGTGCTCCCGGCCGCACCGGGGCGGCAACCAAAGGACCATGGTAGCAAGCCACGGCCCGCGCGGGCCGGGACCTGGGGGAGATCCTGCTCAGTCCTCGACGAGGTCGCAGCGGTCCACGAGGGCCGTGACGGCCTCCTCGGCGGTCGGGATCGACTCGACGAAGCGCGTCACGCGGTACTGCGAGGGCCCGACGACGACGTCCGCGACACCCACCTGCGCATAGCTCTCCGAGAGCGCCTCGACGCGGCACGTCGCGACCGTGCCGGGCGCCATGATGACGTCGAAGGTCACGTCGGTGCGGCTCGGGTCGTGCACCTGGTAGCCGATCGTGTCCCAGCGCACGGGCTGGTTCGCGAACACGAGCGCGACCCACACCGCGACCGCGAGCGCCACGAGCGCGCCGGCACCCAGGGCGACGCGCGACACCCAGCGCCGCGCGGGCGTCGTCGTCGTCCCGTACCGCTCGGCGAGGTAGGCCTCGGGGGTCGTCATGGTTCTCCTTCTCGGCTCTGATGAGACCATTGTCCCTGTATCGAGCACCGCCCGGTCCACGGGCGGTCGAGCCGGGAGGTCTGGTGAGTTCTCAGCCGCTGCGTCTCATGGCCGTGCACGCGCACCCCGACGACGAGTCGAGCAAGGGTGCCGCGGCGACCGCGCGCTACGCCGCCGAAGGGGTCGAGGTGCTCGTCGTGACGTGCACCGGGGGCGAGCGGGGGGACGTCCTCAACCCCAAGCACCCGCCCGTCGAGGGCGGTCTCGAGGCGATGCGCGCGGTGCGCGAGCGCGAGATGGCCCAGGCCGCCGAGGTGCTCGGCGTGCAGCACCGCTGGCTCGGCTTCGTCGACTCGGGGCTGCCTGAGGGGTTCCCCGACGCGCCCGTGCCCGAGGGATCCTTCGCGAGCCTCCCGCTCGAGGAGGCGGCCGCCCCGCTCGTCGCCGCGGTGCGCGAGTTCCGCCCGCACGTCATGACGACCTACGACCCGAACGGCGGGTACCCGCACCCCGACCACATCATGTGCCACCGGGTGAGCATGGAGGCCTTCGTCGCGGCGGGCGACCCCGAGCGGTACCGCGGCACGGGGGAGCCGTGGGAGGTCGCGAAGCTCTACTACAACCACTCCTTCTCGCTCGCTCGCGCACGGGCGCTGCACGAGGCGCTGCTCGCGCGCGGCCTGCCATCGCCCATGGGCGACTGGGTCGAGTCGCGTGAGGCCCGCGAGATCGCCGAGCGGCCCGTGACGACGCGCATCGAGTGCGCCGAGTTCTTCGACCGCCGCGACGCCGCGCTCGTCGCGCACGCGACGCAGATCGACCCCGAGGGTTGGTTCTTCGCGGTCCCGCGTGATGTCGAGGCCGAGGTGTGGCCGACCGAGGACTTCGAGCTCGCGGAGTCCCGTGTGCCGACCGAGATCCCCGAGGACGACCTGTTCGCGGGGCTGCGCGAGAGGAACGCGTGATGGGTCCTGTCCACCGGCTGCTCGGGGTGCTCGCGCAGGCGACCCCGTCCCCGAGCCCGACGCCGGGTCTGCGCGAGGGCCTCGAGGAGAGTGCGATCTCGCCGGGTCTTGCGGGGTTCCTCGCGATCTTCGGCGTCGCGCTCGCCTCGGTCCTGCTGTTCTACTCGATGACGGGCAAGCTGCGCGGCGTCCGGGTGCGTGACGGCGTCGCGACGACGGTCGAGGCGCCCGTGCAGGCAGACCCCCGGCCAGCACCCACCGGGAGCGCCGACGACGACGGCGTCCCCGCCGCGTCGATCCAGGACGGCACCGCCGACGACGGCGCCCCGGGTTCCCCGGACGACGGCGGCTCGGACGGAGCGCTCGAGAACGACGACGACGACGCGCCAGGCGCCGAGGGGTCCGCCCGCTCGTGAGCGAGCGCCCCGACCGCGTCCGGGTCACTCTCGGGCAGCTCGACGTCGGGCGGGACCGCGCGGCGAACCTCGAGGCCGCGTGCGAGGTCGTGCGTGCTGCGGGCGAGGATGGCGCCCGCCTCGCGGTGCTCCCCGAGTACGCAAGCTGCTACGACCATCGGGGCGTGGGTGTCGAGCACGCCGAGCCGCTCGACGGCCCGTTCCTCACCGCGCTGCGCGAGAGCGCCGCGCAGCACGGGGTCGCCGTCGTCGTCGGGACGACCGTGCCCACGCCCGAGGGTGAGCCGCACGGCCCGCGCGCGCAGAACGTCGTCGTCGTGCTCGGACCGGACGGCGGGCTGCTCGGGCAGTACGCCAAGGTGCACCTGTACGACGCGTTCGGTGCGCGCGAGTCCGGCCGCCTGCGCGCGGGCGACCCCGCAGCGCCGCCGCTCGTGGTCGACGTCGCAGGGCTGCGCGTCGGGGTCCTGACGTGCTACGACCTGCGCTTCCCCGAGTCAGCGCGTCGGCTCGCGGTCGCGGGCGCGGAGCTCCTCGCGGTGCCCGCGGCGTGGGCGAGCGGACCGGGCAAGGCCGAGCAGTGGCGCACGTTGCTCGCGGCCCGGGCGATCGAGAACACCGCGTTCGTGGCCGCCGCAGGGCAGTGCGGTCGCGGCCGCACGGGTCGTTCGTGCCTCGTGGGACCCGACGGGCAGGTGCGCGTCGAGGTCTCCGCCGAGCCGGGCACGGTCACGGGCGAGATCGACCTCGCCGAGCTCGCCGAGGCACGGGCACGCAACCCCGTGCTCGAGCTGCGCCGCTTCGACGTCGTGCCGCGCAAGGGCTGAGCAGGTTCAGCGCGCGGCGAGCGTCGCGAGGAACACCGCGACGAGGTGGCACGTGTAGCCCACGACCGTCAGGACGTGGAAGATCTCGTGGAAGCCGAACCACACGGGGCTCGGGTTCGGTCGCTTGAGACCGTAGATGATCGCGCCCGCGGTGTAAGCGAGCCCGCCCGCGAGGATGAGCCACACGACCGCGGCGCCGCCGGCGGTCCACAGCGGCCCGAGGTAGGCGACCGCGACCCAGCCGAGCGCGAGGTAGATCGGGACGTACAGCCAGCGCGGCGCCCCGAGCCAGAAGATGCGCATGAGCAGGCCCACGAGTGCCCCGGACCACACGATGAGGAGCAGGGTGCGTGCGGTCGCCTCGGGCAGCAGCACGACCGCGAGCGGGGTGTAGGTACCCGCGATGATGAGGAAGATGTTCGTGTGGTCGAGTCGGCGCAGCACGGCCGCGACGCGCGGGGACCACGTGCCGCGGTGGTAGACCGCGCTCGTGCCGAACAGCAGGACCGCGCTCAGCCCGAACACGGCCGCCGCGACGCGCGGGGCGACGGGGGGAGCGAGCACGACGAGCACGATCGAGGCGGCGAGGGCGAACGGGGCGGTGCCCGCGTGGACCCAGCCGCGCAGCTTGGGCTTGACCGCGGCGGCGACCTCGGTGAGGCGTTCCTGGACGCCGTCGAGCGGGGTCGTCGCGCGGCGGTGGTCCTCGGGCGATGCGGGTGCTGCCATGGGTGCTCCCGGGGGATGCGGACGGTCGGTCAGAGCATAACCTACGGGACCGTAGGTTACTCGAGCGTAACTTCGCGCGACCTCCCCCGAACATCCACACCGAACGCCCGGGACGGCGCGCGGCTGACGCTAGGTTTGTCCCAGCCAGCCCGTCGACGCGCGCCCGAAGGAACCACGTTGCGCCTGCCACACCCGCTCTACCGGCTCTACGAGCGACGACTGCTCAACCGGCTGCGCGGCGCGAGCATCCCCCGCCACGTGGGCGTCATGATGGACGGCAACCGCCGCTGGGCCCGCTCGCTCGGCGCGCCCGCCGCAGCCGGGCACCGGCGCGGAGCCGACCACATCGCCGAGTTCCTCGACTGGTCCGAGGAGGTCGGCGTCGAGGTCGTCACGCTGTGGATGCTCTCGACCGACAACCTGCACCGCGACCCCGCCGAGGTCGCCGACCTGCTCGAGATCATCTCGACCGCGGTGCGCCGCCTCGCCGACGCACGCCGCTGGCGGCTCAAGGCCGTGGGGGACCTGCGACTGCTGCCCGAGGACGTCGCCCGGACGCTGCGCGAGGCCGAGAAGCGCACTGCCGACGTCGGCGGGATGCAGGTCAACGTCGCGGTCGGCTACGGCGGACGCCACGAGATCACCGACGCCGTACGCGCCCTGCTGCGCGAGCACGCCGAGGCCGGCACGCCGATCGAGCAGCTCGCCGAGGCGCTCACGGTCGAGCACATCGCCCAGCACCTGTACACCCAGGGCCAGCCCGACCCCGACCTCGTGATCCGCACCTCGGGCGAGCAGCGCATCGGCGGCTTCCTGCTGTGGCAGTCGGTGCACTCCGAGTTCTACTTCTGCGACGCCTACTGGCCGGACTTCCGCCGCGTCGACTTCCTGCGCGCGCTGCGCTCCTACGCCGCACGCGAGCGGCGCCTCGGCCGCTAGACCACGCCGTCCCCCGCCCGGGTGACCCCCAGGTGAACACTCCCGCACGACCCGCGTGTCGCACCGGACGCCGTCGGCCCCGGGCGTAGCGTCACGAGGGACGGGCGGCGCCGTCGCCCCGTGGGGAGGATCGCCTTGGCTCGAAGCGCAGGAACCCGGACCACCACCCGCGACGAGGAGGGCCCGGGCGCCGCGCCCCGCGCCGCCTCCCAAGCCGCCGACGACGGCGCCCCGCCGCGCCTCACGTACGTCCTCGACACCTCGGTGCTGCTGAGCGACCCGCGCGCGATCATGCGCTTCGCCGAGCACGAGGTCGTGCTGCCCGTCGTCGTCGTGACCGAGCTCGAGGCCAAGCGCCACCACGCCGAGCTCGGCTATTTCGCGCGCTGCGCACTGCGCCACCTCGACGACCTGCGCGTCACGCACGGGCGTCTCGACGTACCCGTCCCGATCGGGGATTCGGGCGGGACGCTGCGCGTCGAGCTCAACCACTCCGACCCCCAGGTGCTCCCCGCAGGGCTGCGCCTCGGCGACAACGACACGCGCATCCTGTCCGTCGCCGCCAACCTCGCGGCCGAAGAGCGCGACGTCGTCGTCGTCTCGAAGGACCTGCCGATGCGCGTCAAGGCCTCCGCAGTGGGCCTGCGCGCCGAGGAGTACCGCGCCGAGCTCGCGGTCGACTCGGGGTGGACCGGGATGGACACCCTCGACCTCGACGAGGCGCAGATGGCCCGGCTGTGGGACGAGGAGTCCCTCGAGCTCGTCGAGCTCGCGACCGCCCAGGACCGCGAGCTGCCGTGCCACACGGGCCTCGTGCTGCACTCGGCGCGCGGCTCGGCCCTCGGGCGCGTCACGCCCGACAAGCGAGTGCGGCTCGTGCGCGGGGACCAGGACGTGTTCGGCGTGCACGGACGCAGCGCCGAGCAGCGCATCGCGATCGACCTGCTGCTCGACGAGGAGATCGGCATCGTCTCGCTCGGCGGGCGCGCAGGCACCGGCAAGTCGGCCCTCGCGCTCGCGGCCGGCCTCGAGGCCGTGCTCGAGCGGCGCGCCCACCGCAAGGTCATGGTGTTCCGCCCGCTGTACGCCGTGGGCGGGCAGGACCTCGGCTACCTCCCGGGCGACTCCGCGGAGAAGATGAACCCGTGGGCGCAGGCCGTCTTCGACACCCTCGGAGCGGTCGTGAGCCGCGAGGTCGTCGAGGAGGTCATGGACCGGGACCTGCTCGAGGTCCTTCCCCTCACGCACATCCGTGGACGGTCGTTGCACGACGCCTTCGTGATCGTCGACGAGGCGCAGTCCCTCGAGCGCAACGTGCTCCTCACGGTGCTCTCGCGCATCGGGCAGTCCTCGCGCGTGGTCCTCACGCACGACGTCGCGCAGCGCGACAACTTGCGCGTCGGGCGGCACGACGGCGTCGCGGCGGTCATCGAGGCGCTCAAGGGCCACCCGCTGTTCGCCCACATGACGCTCACCCGCTCCGAGCGTTCGCCCGTCGCGGCGCTCGTGACCGAGATGCTCGAGGGCATGGACCTGTGACCGTGCGCAGCTGACCGACCCGGCGGCCGTCCCGCGGGTCGGGACCACCCGCTTCGCTGCCGAGACCCTCGCGCGCTCGCGAGCGGCACCGTACTCTCGACCGGATGATGCACCAGGGGACCGGCAGGCCGGTCGCGCGAGCACGCCACGCCGCGCTCGTCGCGGGGGTGCTCACGCTCGCAGCGTGCAGCGCGGGACCGCCGTCGGCGCCCGAGACGCGCACCGTGACGGTCACGCCGACGTACGAACGCTCGACCGCGCCCGCCCCCGAGCTTCCCGAGCGGCCCGAACCTGTGCTCGACACGGGCGCTGTCAACGCGGGGCACCCCGCCGCGACGGCGGCCGGGATCGAGGTGCTCGCCGAGGGTGGCAACGCGGTCGACGCCGCGATCGCGGCAGCCTTCGCGGTCACGGTCGCCGAGCCGTTCGGCTCGGGCCTCGGCGGGGGAGGTTCGGCGATCCTCGTCGCGCCGGGTGAGGACCCGGTCAACGTCGACTACCGCGACGTCGTGCCCGCCTCGGGGGTCCCCGCGGACTTCACGGGCGTGCCGGGCCTCGTCGCAGGGCTGTGGCACCTGCACTCCGAGCGCGGGACGATGCCCTGGGCGCGCCTCGTGCAGCCCGCGATCGACCTCGCGCGCGACGGGGTGCCGGTCTCGCAGATGCTGCACGACCAGATGCGCATGCGCTACGGCTCGGGGGCGGTGCAGGGGCTCGAGCACTTTGCGCCGGGCGGCAGGCCGCTCGCGAAGGGTGAGCTGCTCGTCCAGGAAGAGCTCGCGCGCTCGCTCACGATCGTCGCGGAGGACGGCGTGGACGGCTTCTACCGCGGCCGGCTCGCGGCGCAGCTGGCGAAGGCGCACACGAGCCTCGACGCAGCCTCGCTCGGGGCGTACGAGGTGCAGGTCTCGCCGCCGCCGCGCGGGCAGTTCGGCGAGTACACGGTGCTCGGGGCGAGCCCGGCCCTGCCCGGTCCCGGGTTCATCCAGCTGCTCCAGCTCGTCGAGGCGCTCGACGTGGCCTCGACCACGCCCGGCTCGGCCGAGTACGTCAACGTCGTCGCGACCGCGCTGCGCCGGGCCTTGCGCACGATGAAGAACGAGATCGGCGACCCGGCCTTCGTCGACGTCGACTCCGACACGCTCACCGACCGGGAGGCGAACGCCCGCCTCGCGCGCGGTCTGGGGCTCGCGGGTCCCGACCCGCAGCCCGACCCCACCTCGGACCCTTCGCCGGACCCGACCCCGAAGAAGCCGCGGCCCACCAAGAAGCCCAAGCCCGACCCGAAGCCGGACCCGACGCCGACCCGTACGACCGAGCCGGAGCCCGAGCCCGAGCCCGACCAGGAACCCGAGCCCGAGGACACCGAGACGCCGCCCGAGGGCCCCGGCGACCCCGAGCCGCCGCCGGGCGACGCGGGCGGCGCGTGGGAGCCCGTGCCGTGGGACGAGGAGCAGACCTCCCCGGGCGAGACGACGCACCTGACGGTGGTCGACTCGAGCGGCCTCATGGTCACGATGACCAACACGCTCACGAGCCTGTGGGGCTCGCGCCAGTACGTCGGCGGGTTCTTCCTCAACGACCAGCTCAACCGCTTCGCCAAGATCGCCGGGCCCAAGAACACGCCCTCGCCCGGTCGGCGCACGGTCTCGTGGAGCCTGCCGGCGATCCTCGTCGACGCCGAGGGCCGCGCGGTGCTCGGGATCGGCTCGCCCGCAGGGGAACGCATCCCGGCGATCCTGACGAACGTGCTCGTGCGCTGGGGACTGTTCGGCCAGGACCTGCAGACCGCGGTGAGTGCCCCGCGCTTCCACGCGGCGGGACGTGCGCTCGACATGGAGTGGTCGCCCGGGCGGGGCGATCGCGAGAAGCTCGAGAAGATGGGCTACCAGATCACCGCGCCGATCCCGCAGAACCTGTACTTCTACGGCTCGGTCCAGGCGATCGAGGTCGACTGGGCGACCGGGACCGTCTCGGGCGCCGAGGACACTCGCCGTGAGGCCTCCTTCGCCCTCGCCCCCACCCCCACCGACTGACCCGCTCACCGGGCCGCCCAGCCACCCGCCGACCCGCCGCCGGGCCGCCCACCAGCCACCCCGACCCCTCCTGTGGGCTCGGCAGTTTGCCGTGGTTTCGGCAGTGGGCAGTGCCGATTCGGCGGCGAACTGCCGACTTCACGGGTGGGTAGGGGTGACTGGGTGGCGGGGGTGCCCGCCTCAGCACCTCCGTCCTCCGCCCGCA
>Ga0123333_10006462_pt1 | contig 10293 bp, 6 predicted proteins | sample BioC12SIPDNA_3_FD_89957 | JGI IMG/M metagenome (GOLD analysis project Ga0123333, IMG submission 89957) | Anaerobic biogas reactor microbial communites from Washington, USA - Biogas_R2_B C12 SIP DNA | ecosystem: Engineered > Bioreactor > Anaerobic > Unclassified | place: Washington, USA...
CGTCACCGGCGGTGAGGACCTGCTCCTCGCACCGGGGGACAGCGTGACCCTCGACTACACCTGCACCTTCGAGGAGGAGCCGGACTACAGCGGGACCAACACGGCCACCGCAGACTGGACCGGCCCGGCGCAGACCGGCGGCTCGGCCGAGGGGACCGTCCCGGTCACCTTCGAGGAAGGCACGGTCACCGATCTCACCGTCGAGGTGTGGGACGACCAGACCGATCCGGAGGGCGACCCGGTCTACCTCGGTGAGGCCATCTGGACCGACCCGGACACCCACGAGTTCACCTACGACCTCGCTCTCGCGGGAGTCCCGGGCGAGTGCGTGGACTACACCAACACCGCCTGGGTCGAGCTCGCGGACGGCCCCGGTGCCGAGGACGAGCAGCAGGTCACGGTCTGCAGCGAGGCCGGTCCGGAGGTCAGCAAGACCGTCGACGCCAGCTACGACCGCACCTATGACTGGGAGCTGACCAAGGTCGTCGACGCCACCGAGGTGGAGATCACCGGCACCGAGGCGACGTTCAACTACCTGGTGACGGCCATCGCCGACGGGTTCGTGGACTCCGGCTGGGAGATGACCGGTCAGATCACCGTGACCAACCCCAACGAGTTCGACGACGGTGCCCTGACTGTCACCGTCACCGACCTCACCGATGTCGGCGGCACGTGCGTCGTGGAGGACGGTGAGGACGTCACGATCGCGCCGGGCGCGACCGAGACGTTCGACTACACCTGCACCTTCGACGAGCAGCCGGCCTACGAGGGCACGAACACGGCATACGTCGCCTGGACCGACACCGCTGGTGAGCCCCAGACGACCACCGGCACGGCCGACGTGGACTTCGTGCTGGACGAGGAGACCAACCTGACGGTCGACGTCTACGACGACCAGGTCTTCGAGGACGGCGACGGCGTCCTGCTGGGGACGGCGAACTGGCACGACTCGCCGGTCAGCTTCCCCTACGAGCTGACCCTGCCGGGCACGCCCGGTGAGTGCGTCACGCACACCAACACCGCGGTCATCCCCGACACCGGGGACGAGGCGACGGCGGACGTGACGATCTGTGTCGAGGACGAGCTGGTCATCACCAAGACGGCGGAGGCCGACTTCGACCGTGAGTACTTCTGGAGCCTCCAGAAGGAGGCCGACCGGACCCAGGTCACTATCGACGAGGGCGGCACGGCTGAGTTCAACTACGTCGTCTCGGCGATCCCGGGCGCGTTCGAGGACTCCGGCTGGGCGATGTCCGGTCAGATCACGGTGACCAACCCCAACGAGTATGACGAGGGCACGGTGACCGTCGAGATCACCGACGTCACCGACGTCGGCGGGACCTGTGAGGTCATCGACGGCGAGGGCATTGTCATCGCTCCCGGTGCGACGGAGGTCTTCGACTACGTCTGCTCGTTCGACGAGCAGCCGGACTACGAGGGCACCAACACCGCGACGGTCACCTGGACCGGCCCGGACCAGGAGCCCCGCGAGGTGAGCTTCGAGCTGCCGGTCGTCTTCGAGCTGGACGAGGAGACCAACCTGACGGTCGACGTCTACGACGACAAGGTGACCGGCGTGGCACCGGGCGAGCTCCTCGGCGAGGCCACCTGGAACGCCGAGGGAACACCCATCGACTTCGAGTATGCGATGGAGTTCCCGGGCGTGGTCGGGGAGTGCACCGACTACACCAACACGGCGGTCATCCCGGCCACCGGTGACGAGACCGACGAGACCGTCACGGTCTGTGTCGAGGCGGGTCCGGAGGTCAGCAAGACAGCGGACGCCAGCTTCGACCGTGAGTACTTCTGGGAGATCCTCAAGGAGGCCGACCAGACCCAGGTGACCATCACCGAGGGCGGCACCGCGCAGTTCGACTACGTGGTGTCGGCGAACCCGGACGGGTCGGAGGACTCCGGCTGGGCGATGTCCGGTCAGATCACGGTGACCAACCCCAACGACTTCGACACGATGAGTGTCACGGTCACCGACGTCACCGACGTCGGCGGCACGTGCGAGGTCGTGGGCGGTGAGAGCGCCGTCCTGGAGCCTGGTGAGACCCGGGCGTTCGACTACTCCTGCACCTTCGAGGAGCAGCCCCTCTACGAGGGCACGAACGTGGCCTATGTGGCGTGGACCGACGCCGCCGGCGAGGAGCAGTCGACCGCCAGTCTGCCGGCCGTCGTGGCCTTCGACCTGGACGGTGAGACCAACCTCGAGGTCGACGTCTACGACGACAAGGTGACCGGCGTGGCGCCGGGCGAGCTGCTCGGCACCGCCAACTGGCTCGACGGCGGGGAGGACTTCGAGTACTCGATGGAGTTCCCGGGCGTCGTCGGTGAATGCACCGACTACACCAACACCGCGGTGATCCCGGCTACCGGCGACGAGGCCGACGAGACCGTCACGGTCTGTGTCGAGGCGGGTCCGGAGGTCAGCAAGACCGCCGAGGCCGACTTCGACCGGACCTACGACTGGCTGATCGAGAAGGAGGTCGACCGGACGCACGTGGTCCTGGCCGAAGACGGTACCGCGCACTTCGAGTACGTCGTGTCGGCCGTCCCGAACGGGTTCGAGGACTCGGGCTGGGCGATGTCGGGCCAGATCACGGTGACCAACCCCAACGGGTTCGAGGAGATGGCCGTCACGGTCACCGACCTGGCGGACGTGGGCGGCACCTGTGAGGTCGTCGACGGCGAGGGCGTCGTGCTGGAGCCGGACGAGACCCGGGTCTTCGACTACGCCTGCACCTTCGAGGAGCAGCCGGACTACGAGGGCAGCAACACGGCATACGTCGTGTGGACCGACGCCGCCGGCGAGGAGCAGACGGCGACAGGCCAGGCCGACGTGGAATTCGCGCTGGACGAGGAGATCAACGTCACGGTTGACGTCTACGACGACAAGGTGACCGGTGAGGCGCCGGGCGAGCTGCTCGGCACCGCGAACTGGCACGACGGCAGGACCGAGTTCTCCTATGGCCTGGACCTGCCTGGCGAGGTCGGCACCTGTGTCGACCACACCAACACCGCGGTGATCCTGGAGTCCACCACGCTGACCGGGTTCGTGGCGCCGCAGGCGATCGGCGACGAGGACGAGGTCACGGTCACGGTCTGCATCGAGGCGGCACCGGAGGTCAGCAAGACCGCCGAGGCCGACTTCGACCGCACCTACGACTGGGAGCTGGAGAAGTCGGTCGACCGGACCGAGGTGCGCCTCGAGGAGGCCGGCGACGCGCTCTTCAACTACGTGGTGACGGCGACCCCGGACGGGTTCGTCGACTCCGGGTGGGCGATGGGCGGTCAGATCACGGTGACCAACCCCAACGACTTCCAGGAGATGACCGTCACGGTCACCGACGTGGCGGACGTGGGCGGCACCTGTGAGGTCGTGGATGGCGAGGGCGTCGTACTGGCCCCGGGCGAGACCCGGGTGCTCGACTACTCCTGCACCTTCGAGGAGCAGCCGGACTACGAGGGCAGCAACACGGCATACGTCGCCTGGACCAACGTGGACGGTGTCGACCAGACGACCGCCAGCGACCCGGTCGACGTGGTCTTCGCGCTGGACGAGGAGACCAATGTCGAGGTCGAGGTCTTCGACGACCTGGTGACCGGTGAGGCGCCGGGTGAGCTGCTCGGCACCGCCAACTGGCACGAGGGCGTCACGGAGTTCGCCTACAGCCTGGAGCTGCCGGGCGTGGTTGGTGAGTGTGTCGACTACACCAACACGGCGGTGATCCCCGCCACCGGGGACGAGGCCCAGCAGACCGTCACGGTCTGTGTCGACGAGCCGGAGCCCCCGGTGCCGCCGAAGCCGGAGCCCCCGAAGCCGCCGGTTATCCCGACGGGTGACCCCGTGTCTGGCGGTCCGCAGTGGGCGCTGGTCGTCGCGGGCATCACGGCGATGATCCTGGCCCTGCTCGGAGCCGGCGCGATGCTCTGGCGCCGCCGGGAGGAGTAGGACGCGCCTCACGCAGTAGCCTCACGGCCGGGAGACCAGGGCACGCCCCTGGGGTCCCGGCCGTGATGCGTGAGCGCGGGATGATCAGGTGAGGACGGGAGGCGTGAGATGGGCGGCAGACCGGTGGTGCGCACCGTCGCGCTGCTGACCTGCCTGGCGTTCTTCGTCGCCGGGGGCCTGCTCGTCTATCGCGGCCTGCAGGAGGAACCCCCGGCCCCGACCCCGACCCCCGACCAGGAGTTCTCCATCAGCCTGGACGAGGCGCTGGAGGTGGACCGGGAGGCGGCCGACCTGCCCATCGAGATCCCGCAGGGCGTCGACCTCGGGCCCTACGTCAACACCGAGCCGGTCACGGTGCCGGCCGCTCCGGGTGCCGGCGGAGGCGCCGGTGGCGGGTCGGGAGAGGGGACGGGCGGTGCGGGGGAGTCGAACCCGCCGAACCACCTCTACATCCCCTCGATCTATGTCTCGGCTCCCGTGGTGCCTCAGGGCGTCACCTCCAGCAACGAGATGTCCCTGCCCGCCGACCTGCGCCAGGTGGGCCTGCTGGACACCACCAGCCCGCTGGGGGCGGATGAGGGGTCCACCCTGGTCGCCGGCCACGTCACGCAGCAGGGCAACCACGGGGCGCTCTACTTCCTGGGGCGGTTGCGCCCGGGCGCCTCGGTGACCACCGTCGATGCTGCTGGCGAGCACACCACCTGGGCGGTCACCTCGGTGCGCAACTACCGCAAGACCTCGCTGCCGGCCGAGATCTTCGCCGACAGCGGGACCCGGATGCTGACCCTGGTGACCTGTGGCGGCCCGATCATCCGCACCAGCGACGGGCGCTGGACGCACACGGACAACATCGTGGTGATCGCCAGGCCGGTGCCCTGACCGGTCACAGCAAGGAGATCAGAGCGGCTTGACCATGATCACGGTCGGGCCGTCCCAGTCCAGGCGCTGGAACTCCTCCAGCGGGAGGAACCCGCGCGCCAGGTAGAAGGCGCGCGTGGCGGCATACCCCTCGTCGTCGTGGGACGGGCCCACCGTCTTGACCTCGAGCAGCCGCGCGCCGTCGGCGCGCGCGTCCGACTCCAGTGCGTCCACGAGCGCTGACCCGACCCCGCTGCCGTGGTGCTCCGGCGCGACGGCGATGAGGTGGATCTCGGCGGTCTCCGGGAAGTGCCGGTCCACCAGCGCCACGCCCACCGTCGCGCCCCCGACCCGCGCCAGGTAGGAGTCCTTCTCCCCGGCCGCGGTGACGTAGTGCTCGTTGGCCGCGGGGATCCCGAACCAGCTCGGGAGCCCGGCCAGGATCCGGCGGGTCGCCTCGGGGTCCTGGCCCCGGGTGATCGTGAGGGTCATGCGTGTCCTTCCAGGTGGAGTCGCTCCCCGGCCCAGCCCTCCCGCAGCCACCGGTCGTGGCTGGCGACGACGACGGCGCCGGCGTAGTCGGGCAGGGTCTGCTCCAGCTCGGTGACCAGGAGCAGGGACAGATGGTTGGTGGGCTCGTCGAGCAGCAGCACGTCCGGCGGGTGCGCCAGCAGGACCGCCAGGTCGAGGCGCCGGCGCTGCCCGACGCTGAGCGCGCCGAGGGGCCGGTCGGCGTCCCGTCCGGCGATGAGGCCGAAGGTGGCCAGCGGGGTCTTCTCGGCGCGCTCGGCGCCCACCGCACGGGAGTATGCCGTGCGCACGGTCTGCGCTGGATCCCGGGGGAGCGGCTCCTGGCTGAGCAGCGCCACCCGCAGCCGTGCCGGGTGCGTCAGAGCGCCCTCGTCTGCCGCCAGCTGGCCGGCCAGCACGCTGAGCAGCGTTGACTTGCCGGAGCCGTTGGCGCCGGTGACCAGCAGTCGGGCGCGCGGACCGAGACTCAGGGTGGTGGGTGCCAGTCGGCCCGCGACCCCGACCCCGGTGGCGGTGAGCACCGGTCCGGCGGTCCCGCGGGCGCCCGTGGCCACCAGGTTGCCCGCGGCGGCCCCGCCGGGACGGGTGCCGCTGGTCCCGGCGAGCCCGACGAACCGCAGCCGCGCGGGCGGCTTGCGGACCTGGTCGCGCTCCAGCTGTTCCAGCGCCGTCGTCGCGTCGTTGACCCGGCGGGCGACCACCGTGGCGTTGCGGTCGGCGTAGAACTTCTTGGCCGCCCGTCCCTCGGTGCGCGGTGGTCGGCCAGGGTGGCCCACGGTGTGGTCCTCCCGGACCCGGGTCCGGAGCCGGGACAGCTCGGCCTGCTCGTCGCGGAACCGGCGCACCCACCGCTCGCGCTCGTCCTGCCGGTGCCGCAAGTAGTCCGAGTAGCTGCCGGTGAACTTCGTGACCCCGAAGCCCGAGCCGGGTGAGCCACCGTTACTGTCCTGGCGCACCGCGGCGAAGGGGCGCGGGGCCGGGTCCAGGTCGAGCAGGGTGGTGCCGACCTCGTCCAGGAACGCTCGGTCGTGGCTGGCCAGCAGCACCGGCCCGGACCACCCCCGCAGCAGGTCGACCAGGACCGCGGTGGCCGCGTCGTCGAGATGGTTCGTGGGTTCGTCCAGCAGGAGGGTGTCGGGGGAGCGGAGCAGCAGCCAGGCGAGCGACAGCCGGGAGACCTGACCGCCTGACAGCTCACGGGCGCGTCGGTCGCGCGGCAGGTCGGCGAGGCCGAGTCCGTCGACCACGCGGTCGATCCGGTGGTCCAGCTCCCAGGCGTGGTGGCGCTCGGCCGCGTCGATGGCAGTGTGGAGCCGGCTGGCCGCGCCGACGACACCATCGGCCATCGCCTGACCCGCCGCCTCCACCTGGCGGGCCAGGTCGCGCACCGGGTCGGTGGCGTCGGCCAGCACCTCCTCGATCGTCAGGTCGAGCGAGAACGGTGGCTCCTGGTGGAACAGCCCGACCGTGCCGGGCGCGGTGACCGAGCCGGCGTCGGGTGCGTCCAGGCCCGCGGCGAGGCGCAGCAGGGTCGACTTGCCGGAGCCGTTCTCACCGATGAGCGCGGCGACCTCGCCGGACGACACGGTGAAGCTGACATCGGTGAGGACCCGGCGGTCCGGGAACGAGCGCGAGACGCCGTCGACGCGCAGGTGGTCGGCCGCGGACAGCGTGGGCGTGTGAAGTGGTTGGGTCATGGGTCCTCCGGAGGGGCAGCGGACCGCAGCCGTCACGAGGTGTGTGAGGCTGCGGCAGGGCGGCTTCAGGAGATCCACATGGCGCCAAGGGTATCGGGCCGGGACGGGGGGCGGCAACGCAGTTTTCGCCACCTCACACTTCGGGGATGCCTCGCGTCTACCGGTCATGAGCACCTATCGCATCGAGTCGATCAGTCCGGACGAGCTCGCTTCCGTTCACCGCGACGGCGCTGACGCCCACGGCCATCACGTCACCCCGTTCGAGGACCCGACCGGTGGTGAGCAGCTGCGCTGCTGCCTGCGGCTGAGCCACCCCGGCGAGCAGATCGTCCTCATCTCACACGCACCGTTGTCGGCGCAGAGCCCGTGGCGCGAGGTGGGGCCCGTCTTCGTGCATGCCGCACCGTGCGCCGAATGGGACGGCTCAGCCGGGCTGCCGGCGTGGTTCGACGACGCGCCCCGGGTGCTGCGGGCCTACACCTCCGAGTCGGCGATGCACTACCCGGCGCACCGGGTCGTCGCAGCAGGAGAAGGCATCGCGGCGGCCCTGGAGGTGATGTTCGCCGACCCCGACGTGGAGCAGGTGCACGTCCGGAACCTGGTGGCCCAGTGCTTCATCGCCCGGGCGGTCCGGACGGGCGCCGCCTGAGCCCGAGGGCCTCAGATGCCCTTGGGGTGCCAGACCGTCTTGGTCTCCAGGAAGGCCTCGATCCGCTCCAGGCCCGGCTCCCTGGCGAAGTCCGGCTCGACGGCGGTGACGCCGGACCCCGCCGGGCGCAGCACCCGCTTGAGGTTCTCGGCCGCGGCCGCCTCCAGGTCGCCCCACACCACGTCGGGCGCATCGGCGGCGCCGGTCAGGTCGATCGCGTTGACGTCCCGGTGCGAGGCCAGCCAGGGCGCGACCTCGGAGGTGACGCCGGTGATCAGGTTGACCACCCCGCCGGGCACGTCGGAGGTGGCCAGCGCCTCGGCGAGGGTGATCGCCGGGACCGGCCGCTCCTGCGAGGCGAGCACGACTGCGGTGTTGCCCGAGACGATGATCGGGGCGACCACGGAGACCAGGCCGAGCAGCGAGGACCCCTGCGGGGCCAGGGCCGCCACCACCCCGGTGGGTTCCGGCGCGGAGAGGTTGAAGAACGGCCCCGCGACGGGATTGGCACCACCCAGGACCTGGGCGAACTTGTCGGACCACCCGGCATACCAGACCCACCGGTCGATCGCGGCCGAGACGTTCGCCTCGGCCCGGGCCGGGGTCAGCCCTTCGGCGGCCTGCACCTCGGCGACGAACTGGGAGCGGCGGGACTCCATCACCTCGGCGACGCGGTAGAGCACCTGGCCGCGGTTGTAGGCCGTCGCCCCGGCCCAGCCGGAGTGCGCCTTGCGGGCGGCGACCACCGCGTCGCGGGCGTCCTTGCGGGACCCCTGCGCGGCGTTGGCCAGGAACTTCGGCGACCGGCCGGCGGAGAAGACCTCGTAGGAGCGGCCGGACTCGCTGCGCGGGAACTTGCCGCCGATGTAGAGCTTGTAGGTCTTGCGGACGTCCACCCGGGAGGGGGCGGCCGGCTTGCGGGTCGTGGTGCTCACTTGGTCGCTCCCGTCGTGACGTAGGCGGACAGGCCGTGGCGGCCGCCCTCGCGGCCGTAGCCGGACTCCTTGTAGCCGCCGAACGGGCTGGCCGGGTCGAACTTGTTGAAGGTGTTGGCCCACACCACTCCGGCCTTGAGCTGGTCGGCCATCCACAGGATGCGCGAGCCCTTCTCCGTCCAGATGCCGGCCGACAGGCCGTATGGCGTGTTGTTGGCCTTGGCGACGGCCTCGCCGGGGGTGCGGAAGGTCAGCACCGACAGGACCGGGCCGAAGATCTCCTCCTGGGCGATCCGGTGGGTCTGGCTGACGCCGGTGAAGACCGTGGGCCGGAACCAGAAGCCGTTGGCCGGCAGCTCGCACTCCGGGGACCAGCGGACCGCACCCTCCTCCTCGCCGACCTTGACCAGGGTATTGATCCGGTCCAGCTGCTCGCGGGAGTTGATCGCGCCGATGTCGGTGTTCTTGTCGAGCGGGTCGCCGACGCGCAGGGTGGCCAGGCGCGCCTTGAGCTTGGCCTCGACCTCCTCGGCGACCGTCTCCTGCACCAGCAGGCGGGAGCCGGCGCAGCACACGTGCCCCTGGTTGAAGAAGATGCCGGTGACGATGCCCTCGACGGCCTGGTCGAGCGGGGCGTCGTCGAAGACGATGTTGGCCGCCTTGCCGCCCAGCTCCAGGGTGGCCTTCTTGCGGGTGCCGGCGATGGTGCGGGCGATCGCCTTGCCGACGGCCGTGGAGCCGGTGAAGGCGACCTTGTCGACGCCCTCGTGGGCCACGAGCGCCTGGCCGGTGGCGCCGGCTCCGGTGATGATGTTGACCACGCCGGGCGGCAGGTCGGCCTGCTGACAGACCTCGGCGAAGAGCAGCGCGGTCAGCGGCGTCGTCTCGGCCGGCTTGAGCACTACGGTGTTGCCGGTGGCCAGGGCCGGGGCGATCTTCCAGGCCAGCATGAGCAGCGGGAAGTTCCAGGGGATCACCTGGCCGACCACGCCGTGCGGCCGCGGGTTGTCGCCCAGCGAGGCGTAGGCCAGCTTGTCCGCCCACCCCGCGTGGTAGAAGAAGTGCGCCGCCGCGATCGGCACGTCGACGTCGCGGGACTCCTTGATCGGCTTGCCGTTGTCCAGGCTCTCCAGGACCGCGAACTCCCGGGCCCGCTCCTGCATGATCCGGGCGATCCGGAAGAGGTACTTGCCCCGGTCGGCACCGCTGAGACGGGACCAGGAGCGGTATGCCGTGCGCGCGGCGGCGACGGCCCGGTCCACGTCGTCGGTGCTCGCCTCGGAGACCTCCGCGAGGACCTCCTCGGTGGAGGGGCTGATCGTCTTGAACGGGGTCCCGCCGCGGGAGTCCACGAACTCGCCGTCGATGAAGAGCCCGTAGGAGCTCTTGATGTCGACGACGGAGCGGGACTCCGGCGCCGGTGCGTACTCGAAGGTCGGCATGTTGTCTCTCGTCCTCGTCGTCTCAGTACAGGCTGGGGGAGTCGTCGGCGATGTAGTCCGACCCGGAGTAGGCCCCGGTCGTCATCTTCTGGCGCTGCAGCAGCAGGTCGTTGAGCAGGCTGGAGGCGCCGAACCGGAACCACTCGTTGGTCAACCAGTCCTCACCCGCCACCTCGTGCACGGTCACCAGGAACTTGATGGCGTCCTTGCTGGTGCGGATGCC
>Ga0123333_10006464_pt1 | contig 10291 bp, 8 predicted proteins | sample BioC12SIPDNA_3_FD_89957 | JGI IMG/M metagenome (GOLD analysis project Ga0123333, IMG submission 89957) | Anaerobic biogas reactor microbial communites from Washington, USA - Biogas_R2_B C12 SIP DNA | ecosystem: Engineered > Bioreactor > Anaerobic > Unclassified | place: Washington, USA...
CCGAGGACGTCGAGGGCGAGGCCCTGTCCACCCTGGTCGTGAACAAGATGCGCGGCACCTTCAACGCGGTGGCCGTCAAGGCCCCCGGCTTCGGTGACCGCCGCAAGGCGATGTTGCAGGACATGGCTACCCTGACCGGTGGTCAGGTCGTCGCCGAGGAGGTCGGTCTCAAGCTGGACCAGGTGGGCCTCGAGGTGCTGGGCAAGGCCCGCCGCATCGTCTCCACCAAGGACTCCACCGTGATCGTCGACGGTGAGGGCGCGGCGGAGGACGTGCAGGCCCGGGTCGACCAGATCACCAACGAGATCGCCAACACCGACTCGGACTGGGACCGCGAGAAGCTCCAGGAGCGCCTGGCCAAGCTGTCCGGTGGCGTGTGCGTCATCAAGGTCGGCGCGCACACCGAGGTGGAGCTGAAGGAGAAGAAGCACCGCATCGAGGACGCCGTCTCGGCGACCCGCGCGGCCATCGAGGAGGGCATCGTCGCCGGCGGCGGCTCGGCCCTCATCCACGCCTCCACCGCGCTGGACGCGCTGGAGTTGGACGGTGACGAGGCCGTCGGTGTCACGATCGTGCGCAAGGCGGTCGCCGAGCCGCTGCGCTGGATCGCCGAGAACGCCGGCCTGCAGGGCTACGTGGCCACCGCCAAGGTGGCCGAGCTCGAGCCGGGTCAGGGCCTCAACGCGGCCACGGGCGAGTACGGCGACCTGTTCGCCGCCGGTGTCATCGACCCGGTGAAGGTCACCCGCTCCGCGCTGCGCAACGCGGCGTCGATCGCCTCCATGGTGCTCACCACCGACACCCTGGTGGTGGACAAGCCGGAGGAGCCCGCCGAGGGCCACCAGCACAGCCACTGACGCGTGGTGCCATGGGGCGCCGTCGGCCGGGTCACCCTGGCTGGCGGCGCTCCTGCGTCAACCCCGGCCACGGTCGGCACCAAGTCGTACGTTCGGCACCAAGCAGTCCCGACCACGTGGGACCACCCTGCGGTGGGGGCGAGAAGCGCGGTCTGAGGCCTCAGGCCGTGTTGCGGCCGGGCTCGTCCGCGTCTGCGACCTCCGTGCCGGCGGGCGCGGGCGAGATGTCGGCCTCGGCGAGGAGAGCGGTCCGTTCCTCCTCGGTCATGGCCCCCCACACCCCGTAGGGCTCCCGGGCGCTGAGCGCGTGGCTGCGGCACTGCTCCAGGACCGGGCACTGCAGGCACAGCCGCTTGGCCCGTTCGTCGCGGCGACGCCTGGCGGACCCGCGCTCCCCCTCGGGGTGGAAGAACAGTTCCGGACTCACCGTCCGGCACAACCCCTCGAACTGCCACTCCCACTGCTCGGCGACCGGACTAGGTCCGGTAGTTGTGTCGGCCACCAGTGCCACCTCTCATCCCTGAGACACATCCCGTGCCTGATCGTGGTTCCTTGGTCACCCGTCGGTCGCCCGGGTGCGTTGTGGTTCGTCGATCGATTGCACTGTAACGCGAGTCACCCCAAATGTTGTCAAATCGTTACCGACGGATTCTGGCGCTGGGTCAGCCCCGCGAGGGGTGGCGGGCGTTGTCGGTGACTGGAGCGGCGACGGTGGGCCGGGAGCGAGAGCCGGACGGGGGCCGGCAGCCACCCCGGGAGTGAGAGTGGTCACCCGCGCGAGGCGGGGTCAGGCTCCTCCGGGATGAGCCGCCTAGGATGGCTCTATGACTGTGGCTGACCCCCACCCCGCCGTCCCCCATCCCTTCCAGGCGCTCGGCCTGACCTACGACGACGTCCTGCTGCTGCCCGGCGAGACCGACCTGGTGCCGGAGGAGATCGACACGACGAGCCGGTTGACCAGGGAGATCTCCCTCAAGCTGCCGCTCGTGTCCGCGGCGATGGACACGGTCACCGAGGGGCGGATGGCCATCGCGATGGCCCGGCAGGGCGGCATCGGCATCCTGCACCGCAACCTGTCGATCGAGGACCAGGCCTACCAGGTCGACCTCGTCAAGCGGACCCAGACCGGGCGCATCACCAACCCGGTCACCATCGGCCCGGACGCGACCCTGGAGGACCTGGACCGGATCTGCGGCGAGTACCGCGTCTCCGGCCTCCCCGTCGTCGACGGCGGCGGACACCTGCTGGGCATCTGCACCAACCGCGACCTGCGCTTCACGCCCCTCGCCGAGTGGGAGCGGACGCTGGTCCGGGACGTCATGACCCCGACGCCGCTGGTCACCGCCCCGGCCGACGTCAGCCGCGAGGACGCCACCGCGATCCTGCGCGCCCACAAGCGCGAGCGGCTGCCCCTGGTCGACGACGAGGGTCGCCTGGCCGGGCTCATCACGGTCAAGGACTTCGTGAAGTCCGAGCAGTTCCCGCACGCGAGCAAGGACGGGCAGGGCCGGCTCCTCGTGGGGGCCGCGATCGGCTACTACGGCGACGCCTGGGAGCGGGCCACCACCCTCATTGACGCGGGCGTCGACGTCCTGGTCGCCGACACCGCGCACGGCCACGTGCGGATGCTCACCGACATGGTGAAGCGACTCAAGTCCGACCCGGCGACGCAGCACGTCCAGGTGGTCGGCGGCAACGTGGCCACCGGTGCAGGCGCCCGCGCGTTCGTGGACGCCGGGGCCGACGCGGTCAAGGTCGGGGTCGGTCCCGGCGCCATCTGCACCACGCGGGTGGTCACCGGGATCGGCGCGCCCCAGCTCACCGCTGTCTACGAGGCCGCGCAGGCCGCCCGCGAGGCCGGCGTTCCGGTGATCGCGGACGGGGGCATGAAGTACTCCGGCGACATCGCCAAGGCTCTCGTGGCCGGTGCCGAGTCGGTGATGATGGGCTCCATGCTGGCCGGGTGCGAGGAGTGCCCGGGCGAGCTCATCTTCGTCAACGGCAAGCAGTTCAAGAGCTACCGCGGCATGGGGTCGCTGGGCGCCATGAGCTCCCGCGGCAAGCAGTCCTACTCCAAGGACCGCTACTTCCAGGCGGAGGTCAGCAGCGACGACCAGATCGTCCCCGAGGGCGTCGAGGGACGGGTCGCCTACAAGGGCGCCCTGGCCAACGTGGCCCACCAGATGTCCGGCGGTCTGCGCCAGGCGATGTTCTACGTCGGCGCCCGCACCGTGCCCGAGCTGCAGGAGCGCGGGCAGTTCGTGCGGATCACCCAGGCGAGCCTGCAGGAGTCGCACCCGCACGACATACAGATGACGGTCGAGGCCCCGAACTACGCCCTCTGAGCGCCAGCTCCGTCAGCCGAACTGCCACGACCGCTTGGACAGGCCGTACCAGAAGCCGTCGACCGCCACCTCGTTGTCGAGGCCGCCGCTGGCCTCGGCGACGCCGAGGGCGACGTAGAGCGGCGCCCAGTGCTCGGTGCGCGGGTGCGCCTCCAGCGCGCCGGGCGCCCTGGTCTCGAAGTCGAGCACGGCGTCCACGTCCTGCCGGGCCAGCGCCTCGGCCGCCCAGTGGTCGAACTCTTGCGACACCTGGGGCGGGGGAGCATCGGCCGGGTTGCGCGGGTTGAACCACTTCAGGTTGTGCGTGGTGAAGCCGGACCCGACGATCAGCGTGCCCTGGTCGCGCAGCGGCGCGAGCCTGCGGCCGATCTCGAACAGCTCACGCGGGTCCAGCGTCGGCATGGACATCTGCAGGACCGGCACGTCGGCCTCGGGGAACATCTCGACCAGCGGCACGTAGGCGCCGTGGTCCAGGCCCCGCCCTTCGTCCCGGTGCACCGCGTCCTGCCCGAGGAGGGCGGTGACGTCGTCGGCCAGGTCCGGGGCGGTCGGCGCGGCGTACTCCACCTCGAAGTACTTCTGCGGGAAGCCCCAGAAGTCGTAGACCAGCGGCACCGGGGCCCGGCTGGCGCCCACGGTCAGCGGGGCGCTCTCCCAGTGCGCGGAGACCATGAGGATGTTCGTGGGGCGGGGGAGGCGGTCGGACCAGGCGTGCAGCTGCCCGGTCCACGTCTCGTCGTCGGCCAGGGGCGGCGCACCGTGGCTGAGGTAGAGCACCGGCTGCCGGTCGCTGGCCGCCGGGCTGGGGGACTGGTCCATGTCGCCTCCGCTGGTCAAGACTTCAACAACCTCAGTATGTCGTGGCGCGCCCGATCCGGCGCGTCGCGGACCCGCCGGGCGGGCGGGTCGGGGCGCCTGGGCGTGGTGGCCGGCCGGGGGCTTGTAGCCTGACCGCGTGAACGAGATCGAGATCGGACGTGGCAAGCGCGGCAGACGCGCCTTCTCCTTCGAGGACATCGCGGTGGTGCCCTCCCGCCGCACCCGGGACCCCGAGGACGTCTCGATCAGCTGGCAGATCGACGCCTACCACTTCGGGCTGCCGGTGATCGCGGCCCCGATGGACTCGGTCGTCTCCCCGCAGACGGCCATCATGATGGGGCAGTTCGGCGGCCTCGGCGTGCTGGACCTCGAGGGCCTGTGGACCCGCTACGACGACCCCACCCCGCACCTAGAGGAGATCGCCGAGCTGGAGGCCGCGCAGAGCACCGCGCGGCTGCGCGAGCTGTATGCCGCACCGATCCGGCCCGACCTGATCAGCCAGCGGCTCCACGAGATCCGCGAGGCGGGGGTCACGGTCGCGGGCTCCCTGTCCCCGCAGCGCACCCAGCAGCTCTGGCGGACCGTGGTCGACGCGGGTGTCGACCTGTTCGTCATCCGGGGCACCACCGTCTCGGCCGAGCACGTGTCCAGCACCGCCGAACCGCTGAACCTCAAGCGCTTCATCTACGAGCTCGACGTGCCCGTGGTCGTCGGCGGCGCCGGCACCTACACGGCCGCGCTGCACCTGATGCGGACCGGGGCGGCCGGCGTCCTCGTCGGCTTCGGGGGCGGGGCGACCCACACCACGCGGACCACGCTGGGGATCCACGCACCGATGGCGACCGCGATCGCCGACGTCGCGGCCGCGCGCCGCGACTACCTCGACGAGTCCGGCGGCCGCTACGTGCACGTCATCGCCGACGGCGGGATGGGCCAGTCCGGCGACATCGTCAAGGCGGTCGCCTGTGGGGCGGACGCGGTGATGATCGGCGCTGCGCTGGCGCGCGCCGAGGAGGCGCCGGGCCGCGGCTACCACTGGGGGTCGGAGGCGCACCACGCCTTCCTGCCCCGTGGCGAGCGGGTCCGGGTCGGCACCGTCGGGACCCTGGAGGAGATCCTCAACGGCCCCGGCCGCGACGCCTCCGGCACGACCAACCTGATGGGCGCCCTGCGCCGGGCGATGGCCACCACCGGCTACACCGACGTCAAGGAGTTCCAGCGCGTCGAGGTCGTCGTCGCGCCCTACGCCCCGCGCTGAGGCAAGGGGCTGCCCGCCGGTCCGCGAACGGCATACGAGCCTTGGTTCGCCCCATCTCGGGGCGGCTGGCAGGAATACGCCGCGTTGGCGCTTACCCTGGTTCTGTCGCAATATCACGTTCCCTGGCGCCGGCTGACACTGCCCGTGCGCCAGGAGCTCGGAGGAGTAGACCATGCAGGTGCGCCGTGAGGCCAAGTACCGACGCCGTCGCGCGGTCATCGGGGGACTGGCCGCCCTGGCCATCGCCGGGACCCTCACCGCGTGCCTGACCGGCGGTGGCGACGAGGCTCCCGGGGGTGCTGGCACGGGGCAGGTCGCGGGCGCCGCCCCGACCGGTGACGACGCCGCCGGGGCCACCGGCGGGGTGCGGGAAGGCTTCCAGGAGGCCGCGGGTCAGACCGCCGCGCCCGAGGCGACCGACGACGCCAGCGCGACGACCGAGGCCGGCCCCGTGGCGGGGCCACCGCCGATCCCCTCGGCCCAGTCCTTCATGCAGCGGATCGACTACATCACCGGCACCGAGGGCAACCCGATCACCCCGAAGTCCGTCGTGGCCTCCGGCTCCGGCCTGGTGATCGCCAACAACATGATGTACGCCCACACCTCCACCGTCTACGACGCCGAGAGCCGCGAGCTGGTCGAGACCCTGTCCGACGAGATCGTCCCCGAGGAGTTCGGGCTCGAGGGGCACCCGGGCACCGCCGCCGGCTCCCCGGTGGAGGCCGCGTGGACCGACGACGGCAAGTTCGCCTACGTCTCCCAGTACACGATGTACGGCGACGGCTTCGGCAAGAACGGCTTCGACGCGTGCAGCCCGGCCGACGGGGTCGGCCCCTCCCTCCTCTACCGCTTCAACGCCGAGCTGATGGAGTGGGACCAGGTCATCAAGGTCGGGGCGGTGCCGAAGTTCGTCGACATCACCCCGGACCAGACCAAGGTCCTGGTCAGCAACTGGTGCGACTCCACCCTCTCGGTCGTCGACATCGAGACCGCCCAGGAGATCAAGACCATCCCGATCGCGGCCGCCCCGCGCGGGATCGAGGTGCTCCCGGACAACCGCACCGCCTATGTCGCCGCGATGTATGCCGACAAGCTGTTCAAGGTCGACCTGGAGACCGGTGAGTCCGAGGTGATGATGGAGACCGGCCGCAAGCCGCGCCACCTGAACCTCTCAGCCGACGGCAAGTACCTCTTCATGGCGGTCTCCGGCGCGGACACGATCTACAAGATCGACACCGAGACCGAGGAGATCGTCGACCAGGTCGTCTCCGGCCGGGAGCCTCGCTCGATGATCCTGTCCTCGGACGGCACCGCGCTCTACGTCGTCAACTACTACGAGCCCTCGGTCGCCAAGATCAGCACCGAGGACATGGAGCTGCTGCAGAAGGAGCCGACCGACGCCAACCCGATCGGCATCACCTACGAGCCGATCACGCACACGGTCTGGGTCGCCTGCTACGGCGGGTCCATCTACGTCTTCGACGACACGCTCGCCAGCGACCCCGACGCCTGAGCCTGACGGCTCGCCCTGGCTGCCGTTCCGACCAGGGAGGTCGCCTACGCTGGTGGGGTGTTGCGCACCCTGTTCACCCCCCGCTGGCTGGCGCTGCTCGGCGCTGTCGTCGCGGTGTGCGTCGCCTTCGTGTGGCTGGGACTGTGGCAGCTGTCGGTCGCCCAGCACTCCGCGATCGAGGAGCTGCAGGCGCAGCGCGACGCCCTGGTCGAGAAGCCCCTGGACGAGGTGATGGCCCCCCACTCCGCCTTCCCCCAGGACGGTGCGGGGCACCCCGTGCGGGTCGAGGGGCAGTATGACGGGGCGCGCCAGTTCCTCGTCCCCGACCGGGTGCTGGACGGGCAGCGCGGGTTCTGGGTGGTGACCCCATTGGTGGTCGACGGGGGCGCCGTCGTACCGGTGCTGCGCGGCTTCGTCATGGACCCGGCCGAGGCCGACGTGCCGCCGGCCGACGCCGTGACCGTGCACGGCGAGCTGGCCCCGGGGGAGTCGCCCTACCTCGGCGAGGACACCCTGCCGGAGGGCCAGCAGGGCACCATCGACCTGTCGCTGCTGGCCAACCTGTGGCCCGAGCCGCTCTACAACGGCTTCATCTTCAGCACCGCCGAGGAGCCCCCCGTCACCTCCACCGCCCTCGCGCACGTCCCGCCCCCGCAGCTGACCGCCGGCGACGTCGACTGGCGCAACCTCGGCTACGCCCTGCAGTGGTGGGTGTTCGCCGCCTTCGCCGTCTTCATGTACCTCAAGCTGCTCCACGACGCCGCGCGCGGGCGTGGTGCTGGTGGAGCGGACACCGGTGGTGGAGCGGACACCGGTGGTGCAGCGGACACCGGCGGGGCCCGCACAGGTCCACCACCTACAGTGAGCAGCGCCCCCGCACCCGCCGACGAGAGGATCGAGTCCCACCATGTCTGACCGCGCCCGGTTGAAGTTCTTCCAGGTGATGGCGTTCGTCGTCGGCATCGGCTTGCTCGTGCTGGTGGCGCACATCATCCTGCGCTACGGCTTCGACAACCACGCCCTCGCCTGGTGGCCGTCGCCCCACGGGTGGGTCTACATGGTCTACCTGGTCTCGGTCGCGCTCCTCGGCCTGGCCCTGCGCTGGGACATCGGCAAGATGGTGCTGATCATGCTGGCCGGCTGCGTGCCGTTCCTGTCCTTCTGGGTCGAGCACCGGGTCAGCCGCACCGCCCGCGCGGAGATCGAGGCCAAGGAGTCCCACCCCCAATTTTCGTAGGGGTTTCGCACGCCCCGCACACATTTTCGTAGTGGTTTTGCACGCCCTCACGCACCTAGCGGCCGAAGTGGCGGTCTCGTGGGGAAGCTGGGGGTCGTCAGAGCGCGCCCGGTTGACCCGTGAGTCTTCCCGTCTGGCGGCACTGTTCTCGTGGGGAAGCTGGGGGTCGTCAGAGTGCGCTCACTTGACCCGCGAGTCATCGGGGTGGAGGTCTGGCCGGGTCAGGACTGACTGGCCCGGCCGGGTCAGGACTGACTGGCCCGGCCGGGTCCCGGACCGCTGGGCCGACCCGATCAGGGTCGTGCCTCCAGGACCATGTTGAACGGGGTCTCGGCCACCTTGGTGACGGTGGAGAACCCGCCGGTGGTGATGACCTCCTGCAGCCGGGCCGGGCCGGCCTGCGTGCCCAGTGCCAGCCCGACGTCCTGGGACAGCGAGTTGGGGGTGCACAACAGGGTCGAGAAGGCGTAGTAGGCCCGCCCGACCGGGTTGAAGTTCTCCTCCGGCGCGTCGCCGGCCAGCGGCTCGACGACCATCCACGTCCCGCCGGGGGCCATGGCCTGCCGGACGTGCCGGGCCGCGCCGACCGGGTCACCCATGTCGTGCAGGCAGTCGAACATCGTCACCAGGTCGACGTCGGTGCCGGTGAACGAGGCCGCGTCGGCGTGCTCGAAGGTCACCCGGTCGGCCACGCCGGCCTCCTCGGCCCGCGCGCGGGCGGTCTGCACCGAGCCGGCGTGGTAGTCGGACCCGACGAACGTCGAGGCGGGGAAGGCCTGCGCCATCAGGATCGTGGAGGCGCCGTGGCCGCACCCGACGTCGGCCACCCGAGCCCCAGCCGTCAGCTTGTCCACCACGCCGTCCAGCGCGGGCAGCCACGCCGTCACGAGGTTGGCCTCGTAGCCGGGGCGGAAGAACCGCTCGCACCCGACGTGCACGTCGGAGTTGTGGGCGTCCCAGCCGAACCCGCCACCGGAGCGGGCGGCCCGCCTGATCGCCGGGGCGTCGCGGATGGTGCCCTCGACGAGCTGGAAGAATCCGGGCAGGTAGACCGGGCTGTCCTCCTGGGCGAGGGCGATGGCATGCTCCGGCGGCAGGGTGAACCGGCCGCTGGCCGGGTCGTAGCGCAGGTAGTCCCCGGCGGCCTGGGCGTTCAGCCACTCCCGGGTGTAGTGCAGGTCGGTGCGGGTGCGGGCCGCCAGTTCGGCCGCGGTCGCCGGCCCGTCGGCGACGAGCGAGCGGTAGTAGCCGAGCTGGTCGCCCATCACGACCAGCGAGGTGTTCAGCGAGGCACCGAGCTCCTCGACGGACCGCATCACGAATGCCATGACGGCCGTCCACGGCGCCGTCGTTGACCTCCCGGCGCAGGCGCTCGGCGGCGTGGTCGTCGTCGAGGGCGGGCCGGTGCGGGCGGGGTTCGCGCCAGGACTGGAAACTGTCGGCGGTTGCCAGCAGCCGCGCGGAGCGGTCGAGGGACTCCGCCGTCGCCCGGCGCGGGTAGCCCGACCCGTCGAGCCGCTCGTGGTGGGCGCCGGCCAGCGCCGCAACATCCCGCAGCGCCGGCACCCGCAGCAGGATCCGCTCCGTGAGATAAGGGTGCATCCGGACCCGGTCCTGCTCGGTCGCGGTGAGTGGTCCGGACCTGCCCCAGACCACCGTCGGGACGCCGAAGCGCCCCAGGTCGTGCACCAGTCCGGCCCGTTCCAGCGTGTCCTGCGCCCCGGCGTCAAGACCCAGCTCCGCGCCGGCCCGCCGGGCCAGGTCCGCCACCGCCCGGGAGTGCCCCGCGGTGTACGGGGACCGCAGGTCGGCGAAGTCGCCGAGCGCCGCGAGGACGTCGTGGAGCTCCGCCCGGTCCGCGACCCGTTCCTCCGGTGCGTGCGCCATCGCCAGGTCCCACGCGTCGCCCTGGTCGACGCCCTCGCACACCTGGTCGGCGTGCGCGTGGAAGAGGTCCACCAGGTCGGGGTCGAACTGGGTCCCGCGGCGTTCCCGGGCCACGGCCACGGCGGCGTCCCGGCCGCCCATTCGCAGGAACACCTCGAGCGTGTCGGTCAGCTGCACCACGCGCATCTCCAGCGGGATGTCCTCCCCGCTCGCCTCCAGCGGCAGACCCGCGCCGTCCCAGCGCTCGAACAGGTAGCCCAGCTGCTCGCCGAGCTCCTCGTCCAGGCCGAGTCGCCCGGACAGGGCCCTGGCCGAAGTCCAGTGAGAGTGCAACAGGTCGACCACCCGCCGTCGGCCGGTGACCATGAACCGGGC
>Ga0123333_10006483_pt1 | contig 10277 bp, 11 predicted proteins | sample BioC12SIPDNA_3_FD_89957 | JGI IMG/M metagenome (GOLD analysis project Ga0123333, IMG submission 89957) | Anaerobic biogas reactor microbial communites from Washington, USA - Biogas_R2_B C12 SIP DNA | ecosystem: Engineered > Bioreactor > Anaerobic > Unclassified | place: Washington, USA...
ATCTGACGGCGCCGCCCGGTGACCGGATCACGCCCGGCCTCAACCCGCACCTCCCACACCCCAGGGCTTCGCTCTCGCAGACCACCTCGCATGGCCCGACATCGTACGGCCCGGGTGGGACAACGTGGGATCTTCGTGGGATGCGAGCGCAGCCGCTTGACGCTTGGACCTGCAAACCCTTACGAAATAAGGCGCCTCCGGTTGGATTCGAACCAACGACCGTCGGATTAGAAGTCCGCTGCTCTGTCCCCTGAGCTACGGAGGCGGGACGAGGGCGACACGCTACCCGGGGGCCGACGCCGACCGGAGCCCGGCGATCAGGGGCGCTCGGACCTCTCCCGCCGGGCCTCGATGAAGCCGCGCACCCAGAGCACCACCTGGACGATCAGGGCCAAGATCCCCCACGCGGGGATGAAGTACAAGGGGTTGTCGTAGAGCTCTCCTAGGAACTCCAGCACGTCGACCTCACCTTCTCGCGTCCCTCCGATCCGTCATCCATCACCCGCGCCGCGACGAACGACCTGCTCCCCCGATTCTCCCCGCGTCCCGTCCGGAACGGGTGCGGACCGCCGTCCGGATCACCGATCACGAGGATAGTCCGGAGGTCGGTTCGGACCGGGTGGGTTTCCGCGATCACGGGGCGACGGTCACGGCCCGGCGGGATCGGAGGGCGACGAGCGCGTCCCGTAGCACCAGCACGGCGAAGAACTGGCCGACGGCGACCGCGGCGATCGACGCGCCGCCGGCGGTCCCGTGGTGGAAGCTGACGAGCAGGCCGATCACGACCGCCGAGGCGCCGAAGCCGACGGCGACGAGCATGCGGGTCGGCACCCGGCGCACGACGAGGCCGGCGGTCGCGGGCGGGCCGATCAGGAGACCGAACACCAGCAGCGTCCCGATCGCCGAGAACGAGGCGACGATGGCGACGGCGAGCACGACGAGCATCGCGGCGTGGGCGAGCGCGGGTCGCATGCCGAGCGTCCGGGCCTTGTCGGCGTCGAGGGCGAGCATCCCGACGAACAGCAGCCCGATGCCCACGTCGTCGCGGACCGCCGCCCGCCGCCCGACCACGGTCACCGCGCCGCTCATCACCAGGGCGCTGGCGAGCGCGCCCAGCACCGGGTTGAACCCCCAAGTGGTCGCGAGGGCGAGTCCGGGCAGCACCCCATGGGCCAGGGCGTCGCCGAGGAACGTGAGCCCGCGGAGCACGATCCACGTGCCGACGACGCTGCACGCGACGGCCGCGACGAGCCCGGCGAGGAGCGCCCGCTGCATGAACTCGGGCTCGAACGCCTCCAGCCCGATCCCGCCGAACACGCCCGAACCGAACCCACCGGGGCCGCCCGCGCCGAACAGCGGTCCGAGCCCTCCCACCACCCCGACCGCACCCATCAGGCGAGGGCCTCGGCGATGCGGGCGGCGTTGTCGCGGACCGTGCCGACGTAGGTGGCGGCCGCCGTGCCCTCGGCGCCGAGGGTCTCCATGTGCAGCGCGACGACCGCCACGTCCCCGTCGACCTCGGCGGCGACGGTGTCGGCGAGGTCGGTCGATCCGGCGGCGTCGACCGCGATCAGGCGCACCCCGGACGTCTCGATCAGGGTCACCAGCGCGTCGATCTCCCCGGCGCTCGGACTGCCCTCGGTGCCGCCGCCGGTGACGAGCGTGCCGGCGATCGTGAGGTCGAAGCGGTCGGCGAAGTAGGCGAACACGTCGTGGTCGGTGACGATCGTCCGGTCGGCGGGGTCGATCGGGGCGAGCACCTCCTCGACCTCCACCACGAGGTCGCGCAGCTCGGTCTCGTAGGCGAGGGCGCGGTCGGCGACGGCGTCGGACGCGAGGGCCGGCACCTCGTCGGCGAGGAACTCGCGCAGGGCCGCGACCGCGTCGGCCACCCGGTCGGGGTCGCCGAAGAAGTGGGGGTCGGCACCGTGTTCGCCGCCGGGGAGGGTGTCGACCGCGTCGGCGGCGTAGAACACGGCCACGTCGTCGGCGAGGTCGGCGAGTACGTCCTCGAGGCTCTCCTCCAGGTCGGCGCCGTTGGCGACGACGACCGCGGCGTCGCGCATGGCGGCGACCTGGGCGGCCGACGGCTGGAACGCGTGCGGATCGGTGCCGGCCGACATCAGGACCTCGACGTCCGCGGCGTCGCCGACCACGTTGCGGACGACGTCACCGAGGAGGGCGGTCGTCACCACCACGACCGAACCTCCACCGCTCGCGCCGGAGTCGTCGGAGCACGCCGCACCGAGGAGCACGAGCGCGGTGAGGGCGACGACGAGGACCACGGCGGGGGCGCGGAGTCGGGGCATGAGACCTTCCGGATGCGGGGGCTAACGTGGATCGACGCTATAGAGAATCATTCTCATTTGCAATCCGGATCCGCGAATCACGCCGCGAAGACCACCCGATGACCGACCTACCCACGACCGACGAGGCCCCGGACGCACGGGCCCCAGCCGCCCCACCCGCCGCGATCACGGCCGTCGACGTCACCCTCGCCCACGGCACGAACGTCGTGCTGGCCGGGGCGTCGCTCACGATCGGCCTCGGCACCCACACCTCGGTGATCGGACCCAACGGCTCGGGCAAGTCGACGTTCCTCCGCGCCGTCGCCGGCCTCCTCCCGGTTCGGGCCGGGCGCCTGGACGTGCCCGCCGCCCGCCGCCGAGGGGGCGTCGCCGTCGTGTTCCAGTCCCCCGCCGTCGACACCTCGCTGCCGGTCACCGTGCGGGAGGTGGTCTCGATGGGCCGCTACCCGCACCGAGGTCCGATCCGACCGCTCACCGCCGCCGACCGCCGCATCGTCGCCGACGCGTGCGAGCGCATGGAGGTCGGCGACCTGGTCCGCCACCCGCTCGACGCGCTGTCGGGCGGCCAGCGCCAACGGGTGATGGTCGCCCAGGCCCTCGCCCAGGAGGCCGACCTCCTGCTGCTCGACGAACCGGCCACCGCCCTCGACCTGCCGTCGCAGGCCCTCGTCGACGCCGCCATCGCCGCCGAGGTCGAGGCCGGGCGGACCGTCGTGTCCTCCACCCACGACCTCGCCGACGCGGGCCGGGCCGACGTGGTCGTGCTGCTCGCCGGGCGGATCGTCGCCGTCGGCCCGCCCGAGGTCGCGCTGGCCGACGGTCCGCTCCGGGAGGCCTACGGAGAGCGGATGGTCACCCTCGACGGCGGGGCGGTGCTGCTCGACGACCCCCACCACGGCCACTGAGCGCGGCCAGGCGACCGATCGATGCGGTCGGGGATGCGCGACCGTGCTGCTCGGCCGTGCCAGCCTGATGTTGCGAACCGCACGTCGTTTGTTACAGTCTCGTGACCGTCCTCCGGCCCCCCGCATCCCCCGTCCCGCCGCCGAACCCTCGGAGTCACCACACCGTGCGTCTACGCCTGCTCGTGTCCGTCCTCGTGACCGTCGTGATGGTGGGCCTCGCGCCCTCGCCGTCGGGCGCGAAGAGCGACGCCGAGCGCGAGCGTGAGCGCGTCCAGGCCGAGCAGCGCGAGAACGCCGCCAACGTCGACGCCCTCACGGCCGAGAAGGCCGAGGTCGAGGACGCCCTGGCCGCCCTGAACCAGCAGGTGGCCACCGAGCAGGCCGCCCTCGACACCGCCGAGGCCGAGGTCGCCGAGGCCGAGGCCGACGAGGCCCGGGCCCAGGAGGGCATCGAGGAGGCCGAGGCCCACCTCGCCGAGCTCCAGGAGCGGCTCCGCGCCCAGATGGTCGAGATGTACGTCGACCCCGACCAGGACGGTGTGACCTCGGTCCTCGACGCCGCCAGCGCCACCGACATGATCACCCGCCGGGCCATCCTGCGGGCCCGCACCGCCGACGACGAGGACCTCGCCGACCAGGTGCGTCGGGCCCAGGCCGACCTCGAGGCCCAGCGCACCGCGGCCGTCGAGGCCGGCGAGCGCGCCGAGGCCCGCCGCCAGGAGGTCGCCGTCCGGCTCGGCACGCTCGAGACGGCCCAGGCCCAGCAGCAGGACTTCGCCGCCCAGGTGCAGCAGCGCATCGACGGCGAGCTCGCCCGGGCGCTCGAGCTGCGCCAGCGCGATCAGCAACTCGCCGCCGAGATCATCCGCGAGCAGGTCGCCCTCCAGGCCCGCCTCGCCCTCGCCGCCCAGCAGGAGGAGCAGCGCCAGGCCGCCGCCCAGGCCGCTCAGCAGCAACAGCAGCAGGCGGCGTACGACGAGGGCGGTCAGGAGTCCGCGCCGATCGTCCCGCCCGGTGGCGGTGGGGTCACCAGCGAGGGCACCGGATCCGGCGGCATCCGCGTCTGCAACGCATCGGGCATCCGGGTCAACTGCCAGATCGCCTCGCAGGTGTCGGCGATGATCACCGCCGCGGCCAACGCAGGCGTCAGCCTCTCCGGTGGCGGCTACCGCGACCCGTCGGCCCAGATCAGCCTCCGGCGGCAGCACTGCGGCAGCAGCTACTACGCGATCTACCAGATGCCGTCGAGCCAGTGCCGCCCGCCCACCGCGCGGCCGGGCCAGTCGAACCACGAGGTCGGCCTCGCGATCGACTTCAACAACTGCAGCAGCCGGGGCTCGGCCTGCTTCCGGTGGCTGGCCGGCAACGCGTCGAGGTTCGGCTTCTACAACCTGCCGTCGGAACCGTGGCACTGGAGCGTCGACGGCTCCTGAGGCCGAGATGCCGCCCCGCAGGACGGTACAACCGGTTGGCGGGCACCCGGGCGACGGCGACTAGGGTCGCTCCGCGCCTCTAGCTCAACGGCAGAGCAATGGACTCTTAATCCACAGGTTGGGGGTTCGAATCCCCCGGGGCGCACCACCCGTCGGCGACGGCGTCGGCCGGCTCGAACCGGGCACGGGTGTGCCGCGGTGAGCGGAACATCCGTGCCGGGTTCGGCGCCGCTGGGTTCGGGGATCGCCCGGGCGGGGGAATCGCCTATGAGGCGGCGTCGAAGAGGGCGCGGGCGCCGGGGTAGTCGGGCTTGCCGACCTGGGTGCGGGGCACCTCGTCGACCACCGCCACCGAGCGGGGGACCTTGTAGGAGGCGAGGTGGTCGCGGACCTCCGCGAGCACGTCGTCGACCGGATCGTCACGTCCCGGCGTCCGGGCGACGACCGCCGCGACCCGCTGGCCGTAGCGGTCGTCGGGCACGCCGAACACCAGGGCGTCGGCCACCGCCGGGTGCGCCTTCAGCGCCTCCTCGACCTCCTCGGCGAACACCTTCTCCCCCGCCGTGTTGATGCACGCCGACCCCCGGCCCAGCAGGGTGAGGGTGCCGTCGTCGTTGCGGACCGCCCAGTCGCCGGGAACCGAGTAGCGCTCGCCGTCGATCGTGCGGAACGTGGCCGCCGTCTTGACGTCGTCGCCGTGGTAGCGGCCCGTCGCGCCGGGGATCGCGACCAGCCCCGGCTCGGTCGACCCGTCCGGGAGCGGCCGGTCGGTGGCGTCGATCAGGATCACGCCGGGACCGGGTCGGAAGCGGGCCGTCGGCGCCGGGCTGGCGGCGGTCGAGACCGACATTCCCATGCTCCCCTCGGTGGCGGCCACGAAGTCGAGGATCAGGAGTTGCGGCAGGTGGACGAGCAGCCCGTCCTTCTCCTCCTGGGAGAACATCGCCCCGGCCGAGGAGATCGACCGCAGGGACGACAGGTCGCGCCCCGGGCGGGCGTCGAGCTCGGCCCGCATCGGGCGGGCGAACGGATCGCCGACGATCGTCACCGCGGTCACCCGCTCGCGCGCGACGGTGTCCCACATCTCGGCGGGGTCGAAGCGACGGCCCTCCAGCAGCACGATCGTGCCGCCGACCGCCAGGGTCGGGGTCGTGCCGATGAGCATCCCGGTGCCGTGCATCAGCGGCGACGCCGGCAGCGACACCATCGCCCGCCCCTCCCCCGCCAGCCGGGCGGCCAGCGCAGGGACCTCGTCGATCGGGACGGCCGCCTCCCCGATCAGCGGGGGCACCGTCGCGATCAACCCCTCGAGCGCGGGACCGACCGTGGCGACCACCCCCTTCGGCAGGCCGGTCGTGCCGCCGGTGTAGGTCATGGTGCGGTCGTCCGGGTCGCGCGCGATCCGCGCCGCCGGATCGTGGGCGGCCAGCACCGCCTCGTAGGGCTCCCCCACCGGACCGCGTCCGACGCCACCTCGGGAGCCCGCGGTGGATCCGTCGTCGGCCGCCACACCGCCCGGGTCGTCGACCTCGACCAGCAGGCGGGGCGCGACGCGTGCCCGCTCGACCGCCCCGGCGGCCACCGACCCGAGGGAGGCGTGGAACACCAGCGCGACCGCGTCGGCGTCGTCGAGCAGGTACGCGACCTCCTCGGCGGTGTAGCGGTGGTTCACGTTGAACGGCACGGCGCGCACCTTCAGCGCGGCGAGGTACGCCTCGACGTACTCCGGCGCGTTCCGCAGGAGCAGCCCGACGGTGTCGCCCGGCGCCACGCCGGCCGCGACGAGTGCGGCGGCCAAGCGCGACGCCCGGTCGTCGAACTCGCCCCACGTGACCCGGCGGGCCCCCTGGACGAGCGCCGGATGGTCCGGCACGCGGTCGGCGATCGCCTCCCACAGCGTGGCGGGGTGCATCTCCATCGGCGCTCCTTCGCGGGTCGCGGTCGGCGGTGAGCATGGCCCGAAGATGACGGGTCCGCTCGGGCACCGCCGGCGACCGTGCACCACGACCGTGCGATCGGCCGTCGGGCCCGGCACCATGGGTCCCATGACCGACATCGCCACCCGCGCCACCCGCCTACTCGAGCTCCACCACTCCGGCACCACCCTCGTGCTGCCGACGGTGTGGGACGCGTGGTCGGCCCGGGCGGTGGTCGAGGCCGGGTTCCCGGCGCTCAGCATCGGCAGTCACCCCCTCGCCGACTCCCGCGGCCAGACCGACCACGAGGGGATGACCCTCGCCGACGCCTGCGAGGGCATCGCCCGCGTCACCGGGGCGGTCGACGTCCCCGTCTCCGCCGACGTCGAGTCCGGCTACGGGGTGGCCCCGGCCGAGCTGGTCGAGCGGGTGCTGGAGGCGGGCGCGGTCGGCGTCAACCTCGAGGACACGGTCCACTCCGAGAACGGCCGGATGCGCGAGCCCGACGAGCACGCCGAGTTCATCGGCGCCGTGCGCGCCGCCGCCGACGCCACGGGCATCGACCTGGTGATCAACGCCCGCACCGACGTGTTCCTCAAGCCCGACCGGTTCGCCGACCCACTGGCCGAGGCGATCACCCGCCTGAAGGCGTGCGAGGCCGCCGGCGCCCGCTGCGTCTACCCGGTGAAGGCTCCCGACGCCGACACCGTGCGCACCCTGCTCGCCGAGTTGTCCGGCCCGGTCAACGTGATCGCCCACCCGGTACAGGGCTCGGCGGCCGGCTCGCTCGACGACCTGCGTGCCCTCGGGGTGCAGCGGGTGACGTTCGGGCCGCTGCTGCAGGGTGCCCTCACCGCCACGATCGGCGACCTGGTCTCACCCTGGCGATGACGCCTGCGGCCCGGGCCGTCAGGCGCCGGTGAGCAGCACCGGCTTGACGACCCGGCCCGACAGGGAGGCCTCCTCGGCCTCGTTGATCTCGGCCAGCGGGAACGTCTCGATCAGGCGGTCGAACGGGAAGCGGCCGTCCTGCCACCAGCCGATCATCCGCGGGATGAGGTCCTGCGGGTCGGCGCCGCCCTCGAGGATGCCGTGGACGACCTTGCCGACCAGCGCCAGCGGGTCGAGCACGAGGTCGCCCGTCTGCACCCCGACGAAGCCGACGCGCCCGCCCGGGCGGGCCGCGGCCAGCGCGGCGCGCATCACGTCGGGGACGCCGGTGGTGTCGAGCACCGCGTGCGCCCCGACCCCGGTCACGGCCAGCACCTCGGCGGCGACCTCCGCCTCCGAGGCGTCGACGACGTGGGTGGCGCCCAGCTCGCGGGCGAGGTCGAGGCGGTGGGCGTGGAGGTCGACGGCGACGATCGTCGTCGCCCCGGCCACGACCCCGGCCATGACCGCCGACAGGCCGACGGCGCCGGCCCCCAGCACCACCAGGCTCTCGCCGGGCTGGACGGCCAGGGAGATGACCACCGAGCCGGCGCCGGTCTGCACGCCGCAGCCGAGCGGGCCGAGCCGTTCCAGCGGCAACCCGGGGTCGACGACGACCACGTTGCGGGCGGTCGCGAGGCAGTGGGTCGCGAACGACGACTGGCCGAACCAGCGGTTCGACACGTCGTCGCCGGAGCCGTCGGTCATCGCCGTCGTGCCGTCGAGCCGCCGGCCGACCAGGTTGCGGAACAGCATCGTCTCGCAGTGGGCGGGCACCCCCGCCGCGCAGGCCGGACACGTTCCGCACGAGTCGAACGAGAGCACGACGTGGTCGCCGACCGCGACCCCCTCGACCGAGGCTCCGACCGCCTCCACCACGCCCGCGCCCTCGTGACCGGTGACGATCGGGAACGGCGACAGGCCGGTCGACCGGGGCACCACGTCGGTGTGGCACAGGCCCGACGCCACGACCCGCACCAGGACCTCGTCGTCGCGCGGCTCGCCCAGGTCGACCTCCTCGATCGCGTAGGCCCCGGCGGGGTCGCGCAGCACGGCGGCGGTGGTCTTCACGGTGGTCCTCCTCGGCGACGGCGACCGGCGACGGTCGCGAGCGGCGACCCTAGGTCGGGCGTCCCGCCGGCGAGCGACGTACCGTCGAGGTCCCCGCCCGGAGGTGCCCGTGACCACGCTCCCCGACCGGACCCGCACCGCGCTCGTCGTCATCGACGTCCAGAACGGCGTCGTCGAGGGTGCCCACCGCCGCGACGAGGTCGTCGCCACCATCGACGGGCTGGTCGGCCGGGCCCGCGCCGACGGAGCGCCGGTCGTGTGGGTGCAGCACTCGTCGGAGAACCTGGTCGAGGGCACTGAACGGTGGGAGTACGTCCCCGAGCTGGCGCGGGCCACCGACGAGCCTCTCGTCGCCAAGCGCTACGGCGACTCGTTCGAGGAGACCGACCTCGAGGCCGTTCTCGCCGAGCGGAACGTCGGCCACCTCGTGGTCGCCGGCGCCCAGACCGACGCCTGCGTGCGCGCCACGCTCCACGGCGCGCTCGTCCGGGGCTACGACGTCACCCTCGTAGCCGACGCCCACACCACCGAGGACCTCACCGAGTGGGGCGCGCCGCCCCCGGAGGCGGTCATCGCCCACACCAACCTGTACTGGAGCGACGAGGAGGCGCCCGGTCGCCGCGCCGCGACGGTCGCCGCCGCGGACGTCACCTTCGACGGGTCGGACGCCGGCTGAGTCCCGGGGTCGGTCAGGCCCGCTCGTCGGCCAGGGCCAGGAGGGCGGTGACGGTGCGCCAGTTGCGCACGGTCGGCCGCGGCCCCTTGGGTCCGGCCACCACCTCGGCCAGCTTGCTGCGCCCGAGGCCGTTCGGCAGGTGGAGGTAGAGCTCCCGGCCGATGGCGACGCACTCGTCGGGCGCGAGCGCCGCGAGGTCGACGTCGGGCACCTGCGCCGACGCGCGGCCCGGCATGAAGGCCACGTGGACCCGGGTCGGGTCGTCGGTGTGCTCGGCGTAGGGGTTGCGCTCGACGATCCCGCGCAGCTCGGCCCCGGTGCGCACCATCACGTCCGGCGAGACGTCCATCGCCGCGTCGAGTGCGGCGCGCACCGCGTCGGCGACGTCGTCGGCCGACCGGTCGGTGGTGCAGACGAGGTTGCCGCTCTGCACGTACGTGGCGACGTCGCCGTAGCCGAGGTCGGTCGCCAGCGCGCGCAGATCGGCCATCGGCAACCGACCGCGACCGCCGACGTTGATCCCTCGGATCAGCACCACCACGGGTTCCACGAGCCCCACCCTGCCACGGTCCGTCGATCAGCGGCACCGTCGCCGGAACCGCGGCCACGGGCTGTCGACGTCGGCGCACCGAGGCTCAGGATCGCATCGCGGGGTCACGGACCGCCCTGGTTCAGGCGTCGACCCAGGGGCAGTGGCGACAGCCGGACCCGCAGCACTCGCCCCGGGCCAGCAGGGTCGCCGCCGTCATCACGGTGTAGCCGGTCGCCGGGTCGAGGTAGGTCGCCTCGCCGGCGGTCACCGCCGCATCGTGGAGGGCCAGGATCTCGGTGCGTCGCGGGTGGTCGAGCGGGAGCCGGGACGGACTGGGCCGCAGCGGGTCGACCCTCACCGGCAGCCCGCCGTCACCGCACGACGGCGCGTCCCCCACCGGAGCGCTTGACGTCGTACAGCGCGGCGTCGGCGCGGGCCAGCACGTCGTCGGGGGTGGTGCCGTCCACGTCGTCGAGGCGGACGATGCCGATCGACAGGCCGAGCG
>Ga0123333_10006489_pt1 | contig 10267 bp, 5 predicted proteins | sample BioC12SIPDNA_3_FD_89957 | JGI IMG/M metagenome (GOLD analysis project Ga0123333, IMG submission 89957) | Anaerobic biogas reactor microbial communites from Washington, USA - Biogas_R2_B C12 SIP DNA | ecosystem: Engineered > Bioreactor > Anaerobic > Unclassified | place: Washington, USA...
GAACAGATGATCGCCCCGCTGCAGAGCGCGGTCGATGCCGGGATCAAGATCATCACGGTTGACACGTTCCTGGGCGATGGCGACTACGTCAACGGCCCGATTACCTTCCCACTGAGCTACATCGGCTCGGACAACGTCGAGGGTGGCCGCATTGCCGGTCACGCGCTGGCGGAGCGGCTGGGTGAAACGGGCAAGGTTTACGTCCAGAACACGAACATCGGCGTGAGCACGACCGAACAGCGCGGCCAGGGCTTCATCGAGGCCATTGCCGAATATCCGAACATGGAAATGGTCGGCATGGACTACAACCTGGATGACGCGGCCACGTCGGCGGCTCAGACGTCGGCCGTGCTCCAGCGCGAACCCGAGCTGGGCGGCATCTTCGGCGTGAACGTGTTCAGCGCTGAGGGCGCTGGCACGGCCGTGGTCAACGCCGGCCTGCAGGGCGCGGTGGAAGTTATCGCGTTCGACGCGACCCAGTTCGCCATCGAGAAATTGCGCGACGGGACGGTCAGCATGGTCATCGCTCAGAAGCCCTACGACATGGGCTACATGGCGGTCGCCTTTGCGATGGCCGACTGGCGCGGCGTGACCAGCATCCCGAAGCATGTCACGACGGGCTACGCCGTGATCACAATGGATAACGTGGACGATCCCGAGATCGCTCGCTTCATCTACCAGGTTCCCTAAACCCTGCTGTTGCAGGTAGAATAAGGGGGGAGGCCGGGGCCTTCCCCCTGATTTTTACGTATTGGAGCGAGGAGACTGCTAGATGGCGTTAGATTCCCAGACCAAGGCATATCCGCTCAAAACCGCCACAGCCCAGCGGTCGAGACAGCAGCAGATCATCCTGGGCCTTAGCAAAGTCTGGTCATGGTTGTTCCTGCTAATGCTCGTCGTGTTCTTCTCGTTTGAGGGGACGGGCTTTTTCTCAATCCGCAATTCTCAGAATATTTTGGTCGCGATCGTGCCGATTCTGCTCATGGCGCTGGGCCAGACATTCGTCATCATCGCCGGCGGGATCGACCTGTCGGTCGGCTGGGTCATGGGGCTGGCTTCGGTCGTGTCGGCGCTGGTCATCCGCGATCTGGCCGACAGCGGGACGGCCATCGCGCTGTCCATCCTGATCGGATTTGCCGCCGGGGTCCTATCCGCCATCATTGCCGGGCTCGTGAACGGCGTCATCATCGCCAAGCTGAGAGTGCCACCCTTCATTGTCACCCTGGGCGTCTCCTTCATCGCGCGCGGGGCGGCCTGGCTGCTCTCGGATGGGAACGTGGTCGGCGGGCAGCCGCAGGGCCTGCGCGACCTGGGGAATGAGTCGCTGCTGTATTTGCTGCGGGGGGAAGAAAAGCACCTCTACTTTTTCAAAAAACCGGACGTGACCGGCACCCAACTGCGGATGCTGGATCGGATTTTGCCCTGGCCGGTCGTCATCGCCCTGGTTCTGACCCTGATCGCCATCTTCGTGCTGCGCAGAACCCAGTTCGGACGCCACACCTACGCGCTGGGCGGGAGCCGCGAGGCGACAGTTCGCGCCGGTGTGCCCGTCGACCGCCACACCATTATGCTGTACGTCCTGGCAGCGGCCACCGCCGGCATGGCGGGCTGTCTGTACACGGCGCGCTTTTCAGGAGGGTCCGCCATCGCGGGCGATCCGCGCATGTTATCCTCGATCGCGGCGGTCGTCATCGGCGGGGCAAGTCTGTTCGGCGGGGAGGGGACCGTGGCCGGGACAATGGTCGGCGCGCTGATCATCGCCGTGATCGAAACCGGATTGGTCATGATGGCCGTCGATCCTTTCTGGCAGTACATCATTGTGGGTATCGTGGTCATCACGGCAGTGCTGATCGACCAGGCCCGCGACTTGATTATCGGCCGAGCAGAAACAGCGCAGGTGTGACGATGGAACCTTTGCTGAGCGTCAAAGATCTGACCAAACGATTCGGCGGCCTGACGGCGGTCAATCAGGTGAGCATGGACATCTTTCCCGGCGAAGTCGTCGGGCTGGTGGGCGACAACGGCGCCGGGAAGTCAACGCTGGTCAAGATGGTGTCTGGGGTGCACCAACCCAACGAAGGCGAGATCTACTTCGACGGCAAGCGCGTGAACATCTCCAATCCTTCCGAAGCGCGCGACATGGGCATCGAGACCATCTACCAGGACCTGGCCCTGGCCGGTAACCTGGACGTGGCCGCTAACATCTTTTTGGGACGCGAGCGCAAGCGGCAGTATCTGGGCGGCATGATTCGCACGCTCGACGAAAAGTACATGCAGCGCGAAGCTCAGCAGGTGCTCCAGCAGCTTGAAATTCACTTCCCTTCGCTGACGCAGAAGATCGACAAGCTGTCCGGCGGGCAGCGGCAGGCCGTGGCCATCGTCCGGGCGGTGTACTGGCACGCCCGGCTGATGATCATGGACGAGCCCACCAACAACCTGGGTGTGGCCGAGCAGGCTAAGGTGCTCGATCTGATCCGCCGCCTGCGCGACCAAAACGTGCCGGTGCTGGTGATCAGCCACACCATGCGCGACATCTTCGCCGTCAGCGACCGGATCGTGGTGCTGCACCGCGGGCGCAAGGTGGCCGACAAGCGCACCGAGGACACTAGCACCGAGGAGATCGTCCAGTACATCATGGGTGCGCGCGACGATTTTCCGCAGGCGGAGGAAGTGGCCGCCGCCGACTGACAGCGCTGGGCGACCCGACTTGCTGATGGCGAGGCGGGTGCGCCCTGCCCCGCGGCGCGCGATCTTCGGGCACCGGACGCCCGTGGGGGCGCGCCGCTGCACGATCGCACCATAGGAGCACAGTCGTGACGCAACAACTCACCCCCGGCAAGTGGCGCGGCCTGAAACAGACCAGCACCGGCCAGAACGTCTTCGCCATTCTGGCGTTCGACCAGCGCGGCAACTACGTCAAGATGCTGCCCGAAGGCACGCCCTATGAAACGGCGGTCCAGATCAAGACAGAGGTCGTCAGCGCGCTCTCGCCGCACACCAGCGCCGTGCTGCTCGATCCGATCTACGGCCTGCAGCCAGCCCTGCACGTGGCCGGTTCGAGCGGCTTGCTGATGGCCCTGGAGAAGAGCGGCTATAGCGGCGACTCGACCTACCGGCGGCTGGACTTCATCGACGGCTGGTCGGTCGACAAGATCAAACGCATGGGCGCGTCGGCCGTCAAGCTGCTGGTGTACTACCACCCGGACTCCGGCGCGCTGGCCGATGAGCTGGACGATACCATGCGCGCGATCGCTGCCGACTGCCAGCGCGTCGATCTGCCGTTCTTCGTCGAGCCGCTTGGCTACAGCCTGGATGCCGGCACCAGCAAGGCCAGCGCGGCCTTTGCCGCGACCCGCCCGCACGTGGTGCGCGAGACGGCGCGCCGCCTCAGCCGCCTGGGCGTGGACGTGCTGAAGCTCGAATTCCCGATCGACGCGGCGTTCGATACCGACCAGACGGCGTGGCAGTCCGCCTGCGAGGCGATCAGCGAGGTCTGCGCGATCCCGTGGGTGTTGTTGAGCGCGGGCGTGGACTTCGAGACGTTCGAGCAGCAGGTCAGCGTGGCCTGTCAGGCGGGCGCCAGCGGCTTTTTGGCCGGGCGCGCGATCTGGAAAGAGGCAGTCGCGATGGACACGCCCGGGCGCATGGCCTTTCTGAAGGGCACGGCGGTTGAGCGCGTCGCGCGGCTGACCGACATCGCGGGGCGATCCGCGCGCCCGTGGACCGAGTTTTTCGCGCCGCCGGCGGGCGGCGAAGCCTGGTTCACCGGGTACGATTCGCTCACGTCCCCATAGGCACAAGACAGCGTGCTGCGGACCCGCGCCGCAGCACGCCTGACCCCGGCCTATTCCCCAAGAACCACCTCAACCCGGTGAAGCCCTCCATCCTGGTGCGGGGGCACGATGCCCCCCTGTAGGGCGGCGCCGTCGACCCGGATCGACGCGACGCCGCGGCCCGTGCGCGCCGGATTCGCCACGCGGATCGCATATTCAGCGTCGCGGAACTTTCGCCGCATCTCGAAGCCGTCCCACGCCGGTGGGATGCACGGATCGACCAGCAGCCCGCCATAGGTAGGCCGCACGCCGAGGATATGCTGCGTCGCTGCCTGGTAGGCCCACGACGCCGTGCCCGACAGCCAGCTATTCCGCGCCAATCCAAACTGGGGGTGCTCGTCGCCCAGGATGTTCTGGGCGTAGACGTACGGCTCGCACTCGTATTCGTCGATCGAGTCATTCTTGGCGGCGGGGTTGATCCGGGTGTAGTAGTCGTAGGCGCGCGCGCCGTTGCCGACCAGCGTTTCCGCGATCATGATCCAGGGATTGATGTGCAGGAAGATCCCGCCGTTCTCTTTAGCGCCGGGGGGATAGGTGCTCATGCCGCCAACGGTGGGATCGTAGCCGTTGTAGCCCGGCGCGCTCAGCTTGATGCCGTGCCGCGTGGCGAGGCGGTCGTGCACGGCGTCCAGGGCCAGGGCCGCGCGCTCCGGCGGCGCGAACCCCGCCAGCACCGCCCACGCCTGCCCATAGGCGTAAATCTGGCCGGTCGTGTTGCGCTGCGAGCCGAGCGGCTGGCCATCCGAGTCGAAATACTGGACGTACCACGCCTCATCCCATGCCTGCGCGTTGACGCGCGCTTTCATCTCGGCGTGGTAGGCTGCCCATTGCTCCGCCAGCGCCGCCTCGCCCTGCGCCCGCGCCAGCTCGATCAGGTCCAACAGCGCCCGGCCATACAGGCACGCGCTGAACACTGACTCGGCGCCGGTGGACAGGTTCATGGTGTCGTTCCAGTCCGCGAAGCCGAGCAGCGGCAGGCCATGCGCGCCCACGTCCGCGCGGGTGAAGGCGATCGCCCGGCGGAGGTGCTCGGCCACGGTTCCGGACTCCAGGGGCTGGCCGCCGCGGTCTTTGTCGTAGAACGGAATCACCCGGTCCAGAAAAGCGAGATCGCCCGTCTCCTTGAGATAGGCGCACACCGCCAGCACGATCCACAGGTGATCGTCGCTGTAATAGTGAGGGCGCTCGTCGTCCTCGGCAGCGTCGCCGATGCTGCCCTCCATCGTCAGTGGGTTGAACTGGTGCATGGCCGATCCGTCGCGCCGCTGGACGCTCAGTAGCTTCTCGATCAGATCGCGGGCCTCGTCCGGCATGTGCGCGACGACGCCCATCACGTCCTGCGAGCTGTCGCGCACGCCGATCCCGCGCGTGCCCAGCCCGAGCTGGTACAGCGACAGGTAGCGCGACCAGTTCTTGGTGGTGTGGCACTGGCGCGGGTGGTGGACGTTCAACATGCTGTTCATGCCGGGATCGGGCGTTTGAACCTGAATCGTCGCGAGGTAGCCCTCCCAGAAGCGCCCTAGCTCCGCAAATGCCGCATCGACGGTCGAGGTGTCCCAATACTGTCGGATCGACGGCAGCGCGGCGTCCAGACCCGGCGCCTGTCCCAACTGCGTGACGAGGCGGCGGGTTTCGCCCGGCTCGATCGCGCCCAGGTGGTGCAGCAGCGCGCCGATGTTGTCGCCGCGCTGAGCCTCGTAATTGCTCAATTCCGCCTCGCGCAGCGCCAGCGGGCTGGCCCAGGTGCCGTATTCACGATCTCCCAGGAAGCGCCGCCGGTCGCTCTCGAACGAGCTCACCGGCCAACTCGACGTGAAGTAATTGACGTGCGTCGCGCGCCGCATGAACGCGTACTGCATCAAGACGAGGTGTCCGTCATCGTCGCGCCAGGCCCGGCTCTGCATGGTCTGCGGCACCCAATCCGCGTTGTTGAACTGCTTGAGCGCGTCGAAATGGGTGTATTCCACCACCGGGATCGCGTCCACCTCGAGCGGCGCGGCGGTGAGGTTCGTCAGGCGGATATCGCGCAGAACCCGGTCGCCGCCATGCGGCACGAAGATCGTCACATCGGCGCGGAGGCCATAGCCCTCCGAGGCGATCCGCGAATAGCCCATGCCCACGTGGCATTCATACCAATCGAGCGGGTCCAGCGTGGGCACGAAAAACGGCGAAAAGACGCGGTAACCGTCCGCCTGCCGGACGCGCAGATAGAGCGTTTCGCCGTTGAAGTGAGAGGCGGGCAGCTGCGGGATGTACTTCACGATCCGGTTGAGCGAGGGGTCGCCCTTACAGATCAGCGCGCCCCCGGTCTGGTCCACGAAGCCGCCAAACGACAGCGTCCCAATGTAGTTGATCCATTTGACCGGCGTCTTGGGGGTAGTGATCACGTATTCGCGCCGGGCATCGTCGAATTTCCCGTAGGGCATGGTCGCCTCTCCCGCTAACGGACTGTCGCCACCACCGAGACCGACTCCCGGTTCGTCCACGGCACGCAGTCGCCCTCGACCGGCTGGCCATCGACCTCCAGGCTGACCGTGTTGCCCGGCCCGGCCCGACGCACGGCGATCTGATAGGTCGTGCCCCGGCACACGCGCGTCGCCGTGAAGCCGTCCCAGTCGCCCGGCAGGACCGGCGCGATGCGCAGGCCGTCGTAGTCGGGCCGGATGCCTAGAATCCACTGCGTGATCGCGACGTAATTCCAGGCGGCGGTGCCGGTCAGCCACGAGTTTTTCGCCTCGCCGTGGGTGGGCGCGTCACGCCCAGCGATCATCTGGGCGTACACATAGGGCTCGCAGCGGTGGATTTCGCTGATGTCCTCGCGCGCCGACGGGTTGATCCGCGTGTAGTAGTCGAACGCCCGATCGCCATTCCCGGCCATCGCTTCTGCGATCATGATCCAGGGATTGGTATGGCAAAAGATGCCCGCGTTCTCTTTGTAGCCGGGTGGATACGACGAGATCTCGCCCAGGTGCAGGTAGTACTGCGTGTAGGCCGGCTGGTGGAGCATGATCCCATGCGGCGTCGCCAGCCGCTCGCGCACGCTGTCCAGCGCCTGCCGGGCCAGCCCGTTGTCCAGGCCGATGCCCGCCATGACGCAGATGCCCTGCGGCTCGATGTAGATCTGCCCTTCGGCGCACGTGGCCGACCCCACCCTGTCGCCAAAATCATCGTAGGCGCGCAGGAACCACGCGCCATCCCAGCCGTGCTGCCGGACGGTCTGCGTCATGCGGTCCGCCGCGCTGAGGAAGCGCCCGGCGTCCGCCCCATCCCGGTGGCAGGCCATCGCGGCCATCTCCTGCGCCGCCAGCACGAACAGCCCGCCGATGAACACTGATTCGGCCACGTGCCCGTCGCGGTTGGCCGTCGTCTGGAAGGACTCGCCCGGCTCGTCGGAGAAGGTGTTGAGGTTCAGGCAGTCGTTCCAGTCGGCGCGGCCAATCAGCGGCAGGCCATGCGGCCCCAGACGGTCGAGCGTGTATCGGATGCTGCGCTCCAGGTGATCCCACAGCGGCGCTTCGGTTCCGGGCTGGTTCTCGTAGGGCACCGGCTCGGCCAGGATGCCCCAGTCGCCCGTCTCTTTGAGATAGGCCGCTACGGCCAGCACCAACCACAGCGGGTCGTCGTTGAAGTTCGATCCAGCGCCCGCGTTGCCGCGCTTGGTCAGGGGCTGGTACTGGTGGTGGGCGCCGCCGCTCTCCAACTGCGTCGCGGCGATGTCGAGCAGGCGTTCCCGCGCGCGCGCCGGCACCATGTGCACAAAGCCGAGCAGGTCCTGGTTCGAGTCGCGGAAGCCCATCCCGCGCCCTACCCCGGATTCGAACAGTGAGGCTGAGCGTGACAGGTTGAATGTCACCATGTTCTGGTAGGCGTTCCAGATGTTGATCATGCGGTTGGTGTGGACGTCAGGCGTGGCGACCTGGCAACGGCCCACCAGCGCATCCCAGGTGCTCGCCAGGCGGTCGAAGGCCGCCTCCACCGCTGCCGGATCGAGATAGCGCTCGATGATGGGCCGGACCGTCCGCTTGTTGATCGTCTGCGAGCCGGGCGGGTCGAACTTGTCGTCGCGCGGATTTTCGTGGTAACCCAGCAGCACGATCACGGACTCGCTGGCGCCGGGCGCAATGCTCAAGCGCGTCTGGAACACACCGACCGGCGCCCAGCCGTGCGCGTGAGATTGGCTGCAAGCGCCCCGCTCGACGGCCGCCGGGTTGTCCCAGCCGCGATACGGTCCCAGGAAAGCGTCGCGCTGCGTATCATATCCCGCGATCGCGCCAGAGCACGCGAAATAGGCGAAATGGTCGCGCCGCTCGCGGTATTCGCTCTTGTGGTAGATCACGCCGTCCTCGATCTCGACCTCGCCAACGCTGAAATTGCGCTGGAAGTTGGCTGCGTCGTCGTACGCGTCCCACAGGCAGAACTCGATCGAGGGGAAGAGCGACAGATCGGCTGGCTCGGCGCGGCGGTTGGTGAGCGTCACCTGCCAGATCTCGAGCGAGTCGTCCAGCGGCACAAAATAGCGCAGCCGCGCCTCGATCCCCTCGCAGGATGACTCGATGATGGTGTAGCCCAACCCGTGACGGCAGGTATACGTATCGAGATCGCGCCGCACCGGCTGCCAGGTGGGAGACCAGAACGCGCCGCTCCGGTCGTCGCGCAGGTAGACATAGCGTCCGCCAGTGTCCAGCGGGACATTATTGTAGCGGTAGCGGGAAATTCGCCGCAGACGCGCGTCGCGGTAAAAAGGGTAGCCGCCCGCCGTGTTAGAGATCAGTCCGAAATATGCCGTGCTGCCGAGGTAGTTGATCCAGGGAAGAGGGGTGTCGGGCCGCGTAATAACGTACTCGCGGCGCTTGTCGTCGAAATGACCGTAACGCATCAGCACTCCCAGCAAAAGTAGTATAGCGTCGCGAGGCAGCAGCCGGCGCGGAAAAAGCGGGAGGATGCGCCGCCATTTGAGAGCGCTCCCACATATTTCCCTCAGTATAGGCGAGAAGCAGCCCCCCTGTCAATAGATCGCTTACCAGGCCGGACCCCCATCCGAGGCACCCCTGGATCCAAAAATGCTGCTCAGAATGGACACTAGCTAATATAAGTCTAGTGTTACTTGACAGCATACTCTAACATTTGCCATACTTACTGGTGAGGGCGTTGGGACACCGGCCAGTCTCCTGTCGCAACACCGCCAACTGCCTGCCGGTTTTCTGCCCTGCAGATTATGACATTGTTGTGTACAATCAAGGTGCAGACCCAACGGGATGAGCGAGTGGTTAGGGCCCGTGTGATGTCGTCAGCGAGTGTCCAGCGCGAATCAGGGATCCCTCACGTATCAGGAGTCATCAGTCGACCGCGGCTCCTGAACAAGCTGCGCGCCGCTGTCGATCACACGCTCACCCTGATCTGCGCCCCGCCCGGCTATGGCAAGACGACCATCGGGGCCCAGTTCGCCGCACAAACGCCGCATGTCGTCGCCTGGCACACGCTCAACGAGCGCGAGCGAGACATCCCCAACCTATACAACGAGGTGCTGGCCACGCTCGAACACGTGGCGCCCGGCATCCAGAACCTGGCTCCGGTCCCCGGTTATACGCCCAGCGAGCTGGCGACGCTGATCGCCGACTACCTGCGCGAACACACCTACCAGCAGGTGCTGTACTTCCTGGACGATACGCATGTGCTGGCGGGAGCGCCCGCCGCCGAGATCTGGCTGCAGACGTTCGTCGGGCTGCTGCCGCCCAACTGCCATGTCATCCTGATCGGCCGCATCCTGCCCAACCTGCCTCTCACCGAGATGATCGCGCGCGGCGAGGTGCTGGCGCTCGGCCAGGAACAGCTTCGCTTCACCAACGAGGAAATATATAATCTGGCGCAGGGCGCCCTGGGCACGGCGCCATCGATCGCCGAGGTCGAGGAGCTAGCCACCCGCCTGGAAGGCTGGCCAGCGGGCACCGTCCTGGCGCTGTATCCCCTGCCCGCCGACCTGGAACAGGTCATGCTGCGCGGCGGCAAAGGGCCGGAGGCGTTGTTCAACGCGCTCGCCGGCTCGATGCTCGAAGCCCAACCACCCGGCCTGCGCGACTTTCTGCTGGCGTCCTCGACACTGTTCCGCATGACGCCGGAGCTGTGCACGGCCGTCCTCGAGCTGCCGGACAGCGCGTACTGGCTGACGGAGGCGCAGAATCGCAGCCTGTTTCTGTCGAAGGTGGCCGGCGGCCTGGTGTATCACCGGCTGTTCCGCGACTTCCTGCAGGAACAGTTGCGGCACGACAACCCCAGCCTGTTCGCCAATCTGCACGCCAAAGCTGCGCGCTGGTTCGAAGAGAATAACCAGATTGACGAGAGTTTCGAGCACTACATGATCGCGGGGTTGATCGAGCGCGCGGCTGCTATCGGCGAGCGCGTCTCCCAGGTCTATTTCTCACAGGGGAAAGTCGAAA
>Ga0123333_10006502_pt1 | contig 10254 bp, 9 predicted proteins | sample BioC12SIPDNA_3_FD_89957 | JGI IMG/M metagenome (GOLD analysis project Ga0123333, IMG submission 89957) | Anaerobic biogas reactor microbial communites from Washington, USA - Biogas_R2_B C12 SIP DNA | ecosystem: Engineered > Bioreactor > Anaerobic > Unclassified | place: Washington, USA...
GGCGCCGCCCAGCTGCTGTCACCCGTCGTGATCGACCTCGAGGCGCTCGTGGTCGACGGCAAGCAGGCTCACTGGCACGTGCGCGGCCCCAACTTCGTGGGCGTGCACGAGCTGCTGGACGACATCGTCGACCACGCCCAGGAGTTCGCCGACACCGCTGCCGAGCGGATCGTCGCCCTGGGCCTGCCGCTCGACGCCCGGATCGAGACCGTCGCGGCCAAGAACACGCTGCCGGCGCTCAGCGAGGGGTTCACCTCCTCCGCCGACCTGATCCCGCAGGTCATCGCGCAGCTGGACGCCGTTATTGCGACGACTCGTGAGGCCATCAAGGGCCTGGACGAGGTCGACTTGGCCAGCCAGGACCTCGCGATCGCGATCGAGCAGGGCCTGGTCAAGGACCGCTGGTTCCTGCAGGCGCACATCGCCGGCTGACCCCAACCTCAGTGTCTAGCGGCTCACATCCGTGACGGGACCCTTTCCATATTTGGTTAGGCTCACCTACACTCGCGGATGTGAGTCGCCGACGAGGGCCTTCGATGAAGGTATGCATCTTCGCTGACGCCTGCGATTTTGCCGCCGCCCAGGAGGTCCTTCTCGGGCTTCCGGCCGACGCGTACGGCCAGGTGTACGTCGCCGACGACACGATGCCGCTGGGAGCGCCCGCCCGGGTCCAGGTGAACCGGGTGACGTCCAGCCCGGGCCGCTGCGCGCTCGCGGAGGCGCTGTCCGGCTGGTCGGCCGAGTGGCTTCCCGAGTGCGCGGCCTCCGCGGCTGAGAGTCCCACCGTGTGGGTTCTTCCCGGCGCGACCGCCACGCTCGCCGCCTCGGACCACGAGGGCGTGCGACGCCTGATCACGGTGCTGCCCAGCGATCAGCTGATCCACGGTTAGGCCCGCCCCTCCGACCTCTCCAGGCCCACCCTCGCGCAGGGTGGGCCCTTTCCGTCGTGCACAGCATTCGCCGCCCCTGGGCCCCTGTCCACAGATCCGGAACTACCCCTGCCTGATGGGGCGCCACCGGAGCAGCCTCGACTCCAAGGGGAACAACCGGTTCCCACGAGGGATGGAGGATGAGGATGAGGAAGTCACTGGACCGGCGTCACGGGTGGCGACGGCTGAGCCAGGCGCTGTCGGAGGCACGGGAGGCGGGGATGACCACGGCCGAGTATGCCGTGGGCACCATCGCCGCGTGCGCGTTCGCTGCGCTGTTGCTGGCCATCGCCCAGTCGGGCGGGATCGAGTCCTTGGTGACCAAGGTCATCAAGGTCGCGTTGTCGGTCTCGCTGTGAGCAGGCGCGGGCGCCGTCCCGAGGCGGGACTTGTGAGCGCCGAGCTGGCCCTCGCGCTCCCGGCCCTCGTGGCGGTGCTCGCCCTCTGCCTGACCGGGCTCGGTCTGGCGGTCGACCAGATCCGGTGCGTGGATGCGGCGCGGATCGCCGCCCGGGCCGCAGCACGGGGTGAACCCGTGGACGCGGTCCGGGAGCTCGCGCTGCAGGTCGCCCCGGACGGCGCCACGGCCGAGGTCGACGTCTCGGCGGACCGCGTCCGGGTCACGGTCAGCGTGCCGGCCCGGACCCGGTACCTCCCGGCGCTGCCCGGTGCGCGCGCCAGTGTCGAGGCCGCTCTCGAACCTGCGGCCCGGATGGGGTCGCCATGACACGGCCCGCACGCCCGACACGGTCCGCACGCCCGACACGGTCCGCACGGCCGACACGGTCCGCACACCTGACACGGCCGGGATGCGACCGTGGCTCCGGCACGGTGCTGGGCGTCGGAGCCATCCTGCTGCTCCTCTCCCTCCTGGCCGCCTTTCTCCTCCTCGCGGCGGCCTACCAGGCAAGCCTGCAGGCACGGGCCGCGGCGGACGCCGCCGCGCTCGCCGGGGCTGCTGTGCTCCTCGAGGGAGGTGGCCCCGATGCGGCGTGCGGAGCGGCCAGGGAGCTGGCGGAGGCGAACGGTGCGCAACTGAGCGCGTGTGCCCCGGGAGCGCGGGCTGGCTCTGTGGCCGCCACTCTGCGGGTGGAGGTGACGGTGCGGGTCCCGGTCCTTGAGGGCGCGACGGCCAGGGCGGTCGCCCAGGCGGGCGCGGTGCCGGGTGCGGTGCCCGGTGCCGGTGGGTGAGGGTTCAGCCGCGACGAGGCCCGCTCGGGGGATCCTCGCGGTGGTCGGTCGGCAGGTTGATGGAGGAGTGGTCCGCGGCGTCGGGCGTCGGCCCTTCCACTGGCTGGTCCTCCGTGTGTCCCGTCCCGGAGCCGCGGTCGGGCGTCGATGCTTCCGGGGCGCGTGGGACCTCCCGGTCAACAGGCGCCCGGTCACGGGCTGACGCGGCCGCCCCACCGGCTGGTCGCTGCTCCACCGCCTTGCGCAGCTCCTTGACCTCGCGTTGCCGACGACGGGATGCCCGCAGCCCCAGGGTCAGCAGAAGGAGGCCGAGCACCAGCACGACCAGCGTGGCCGCACCCAGCAGGAACAGATGCAGCGGGGTCAGCTCCACGGTGAAGACACCGAGGTCGATCTGCAGCGGCTCGAGGTCACTGGTGCCGAAGAAGAGGTAGCCGAAGACGACCAGCGCGACGATGATCAGCAGGAGTCCGAGGATGAGCATGAGACCGCCTCCGCGAGGTGTCGTCGACCGGGAAGATCGTGTTGACCCTAGCCGTCACGACACGGGGACGCCTGTTCACAGGAGGGGGGCAGACCCATGGCCGGTGTCGAGCTCACGGCGCGGTCAGCGACCGGCGAGCAGGTGGGTCAGGACCCGGACGGCACCGATCTTGCTCAGCGGGTGGTTGCCGTTGCCGCACTTCGGCGACTGCACGCAGGAGGGGCAGCCGGTCGCGCAGCCGCAGGCCCGCACCGCCTCCAGCGTCGCGGCCAGCCAGGTGCCGGCCCGGTGGAAGCCCTGCTCGGCGAAGCCGGCCCCGCCGGGGTGGCCGTCATAGACCAGCACCGTGGGCAGCCCGGTGTCCGGGTGCAGCGCGGTGGAGACCCCACCGATGTCCCACCGGTCGCAGGTGGCGATGAGCGGGAGCAGGCCGATCGAGGCGTGCTCGGCGGCGTGCAGGGCACCGGGCACCTGCTGCTCCTCGATGCCGGCCTGCGCCAGCTGCTCGTCCGGCAGCGTCCACCAGACCGCGGTCGTGGACAGTGTGCGCCGCGGCAGGTCGAGAGGGTGCTCGCCGATCACCTCACCGGTCGGCAGCCGCCGCAGGAAGGAGGTGACCTGGCTGGTGACCTCGACCGAGCCGAAGCTCAGGGTGGCCGGGCCCCACCGCTGCTCGCGGGCCGTGGTCAGGATGCGGAACTCGCTCACCGACCTGGCCTGGGTGCTCCAGCCCGGGTCGCCCGCGACCACGTGGGCGGCCGCACCGGCCAGGTCGAGCTCGGTCACGACATACGGCTGGCCCTGGTGGACGTAGACGGCGCCGGTGTGGACGGCCGAGTCGGCCCGTGCCGCGTCCACGGTCCCCAGGACCCGCCCGGTGCGGCTCTCCACAATGCGCACGGTCGTCCCGATGCCGCGCAGGTCCACGTGGTCGCCGGGGCGGTCCGGGCGCGCCCAGTACCAGCCGGCCGGGCGCCGCCGCAGCACCCCGCCCGCGACCAGCGCCTCGGCCAGGGCCGGCACCTTCGGCCCGAACCACTGCGTGTCCGCCTCCGTCAGCGGCAGCTCGGCGGCGGCCGCGGCCAGGTGCGGGGTGAGGACGTGCGGGTTCTCCGGGTCGAAGACACTGGCCTCGACCGGGGCCTCGAAGACGGCCTCGGGGTGGTGCACGAGATAGGTGTCGAGCGGGTCGTCGGAGGCCACGAGGACCGCCAGGGACTCCGCCCCGGCCCGTCCCGCCCGCCCCGCCTGCTGCCAGAGCGAGGCCCGGGTGCCGGGCCACCCGGCGATCAGCACGGCGTCGAGCCCCTCGATGTCGATGCCCAGCTCCAGCGCCGTCGTCGTGGCCAGCCCGAGCAGGTCGCGTTCCCGGAGGGCCCGCTCCAGCTCCCGCCGGTCCTCCGGCAGGTAGCCGCCGCGGTAGGCGGCGATCCGCGGCACGAGCGCCGGGTCCACGTCCCCCAGGTCTCGCCGGGTCGCGGCCGCCATCGCCTCGACGCCGACCCGCGACCGGGCGAAGGCGACGGTCTGCACGTCCCGCAGCACGAGGTCGGCCAGCAGCGAGGAGGTCTCGGAGACCGCGCTGCGGCGGGTGTCCTCGCTCAGCATCGGGGGCTCCCACAAGGCGAAGGTCGTCGCCTCGCGCGGTGACCCGTCCCGCGTCACCGCGACCACGTCCTGACCAATCAGCGCGGTGGCGAGGGCCCCGGGATCCGCGACGGTCGCGGAGGCGAAGAGCACCGTGGGCCGGGAGCCGTAGCGGGCTGCCACCCGGAGCAGGCGGCGCAGCACCGCCGACACGTGCGCGCCGAAGACGCCGCGGTAGACGTGGCACTCGTCCACGACCACGTAGCGCAGCGCCCGCAGGAACGGGGCCCACTGCCGGTGTCCGGGCAGCAGGCCGTGGTGCAGCAGGTCGGGGTTGGACATCACGTAGTGCGCGTGGTCCCGGATCCACCGCCGCTCGTCCGGTGGGGTGTCCCCGTCGTAGACGGCCGCGCGGACCCCGGGCACGGCCATCGCCTCGAGTCGGGCCAGCTGGTCGCCCGCCAGAGCCTTCGTCGGAGCGAGGTAGAGGGCGGTCGCGCCGCGGCCCGTCGGTGCGGTGCTCCCCTCGGCGAGTGCCGTCAGGACCGGGAGCAGGAAACCGAGGGACTTGCCCGAGGCGGTGCCCGTCGCGCAGACCGTATGACGTCCGGCCCGGGCCAGCTCGGCCACCTCGGCCTGGTGCGACCACAGGTGGGTGATCCCGGCACCGGACCACGCGGCATACATCCCCGGGTCGACCCACGACGGCCACGGCGCCAGGTCCGCCTCCCGCCGCGGCAGGTGACGGACGTGCACCAGGCGCTCACGACGGGCACCCCGGGCCAGGTGGTCCAGGGTGTCGCGGGGGTCGAAGGAGCCTCGGGTCATCGTTGCCACGGTATGTCCCAGGTCTGTCGCTGCCGGCCCGCCGGGGCGGTGTGTGGGAAGTCACAGGCGTGACGTACCGTGGCCCCCGTTACAGTGGCGCCACACGTCGCACCACTTATACCGGCGCGCCCGGTCGATGCCGACCGGCGTTTTCCAGGAGGATTTATGCCTAACCGCTCGCACCGCTCGGAGCTGCCATCATGATTGACTTCGGAGGTGGCGAATACGCCATTGTGGCCGTCGTCGGCCTGATCGCGCTGGCGGCCCTGGTGATGGGCCTGAAGTTCCGCGGGGAGGTGCTGGCGACCCCGGCCGGGACCCCGAGTATGCAGCAGATCGGGCAGGCGGTGCAGGAGGGCGCGCAGGCCTACCTGCAGCGGCAGTTCAAGACCCTTGGCATCTTCGTCGTGATCGCCTTCCTGCTGCTCTTCGCACTGCCCGCCGACGACACCGCCGTGCGCATCGGGCGCTCGGTCTTCTTCGTCCTGGGCGCCGGCTTCTCGGCCGGCATCGGATACCTGGGCATGAACCTGGCGACGGCTGCCAACATGCGCGTCGCCGAGGCCGCCCGCAACGGTGACCGTGACAAGGGCATGGAGATCGCCTTCCGCACCGGCGGCACCGTCGGCATGGCCACGGTCGGCCTGGGCCTGCTCGGCGCCACGCTCGTGGTGCTCTTCTACCAGGGTGACGCGCCCAAGGTGCTCGAGGGCTTCGGCTTCGGTGCCGCGCTGCTGGCGATGTTCATGCGGGTCGGCGGCGGCATCTTCACCAAGGCCGCCGACGTCGGCGCCGACCTGGTCGGCAAGGTCGAGGCCGGGATCCCCGAGGACGACCCCCGCAACGCGGCGACGATCGCCGACAACGTCGGTGACAACGTCGGCGACTGCGCCGGCATGGCGGCGGACCTGTTCGAGTCGTATGCCGTGACCCTGGTCGCGGCGCTCATCCTCGGCTCCGCGGCACTCGGGACCGACGGCCTGACCTTCCCGCTCATCGTCCCGGCCATCGGTGCCCTCACCGCGATCGCGGGCGTCTACCTCACCCGCGCCCGCGCCGGGGAGAGCGCCCTGGTCACGATCAACCGCGGCTTCTACATCTCGGCGCTCGTCGCGGCCGGCGTCTGCGCCGTGGCGGCGTTCATCTTCCTGCCCGGCGAGATCGAGGGTCTGGACCTCGACCCGAGCATCCGCGTCGCGGCCGCTGTCATCATCGGCATCGTCCTGGCCGCGTTCATCCTCTGGTTGACCGGCTACTTCACCGGCACCGAGTCCAAGCCGACCAACGACGTCGCCCGGACCTCGCTGACCGGTCCCGCCACCGTGGTCCTGTCCGGCATCGGTGTGGGCTTCGAGTCCGCCGTCTACACCGCGGCGACCATCGCGGGCGCCGTCTACATCCTGTTCACCCTCGGCGGTGGCGGCCTGATCTTCTCGCTGTTCCTCGTGGCGATGGCTGGCTGCGGCCTGCTGACCACGGTCGGGATGATCGTGGCGATGGACACCTTCGGTCCGGTCTCCGACAACGCCCAGGGCATCGCCGAGATGTCCGGTGACGTCGACGGGGAGGGCGCGCAGATCCTCACCGAGCTCGACGCGGTCGGCAACACGACCAAGGCGGTCACCAAGGGCATCGCGATCGCCACGGCCGTGCTCGCGGCCACGGCCCTGTTCGGCTCCTACTACGACGCCATCAACAACGCGATCAGCGACCTGACCGGCGGCTCGGCGGACGACGGTGCCGACATCTTCCAGTCGCTGCTGGTCTTCGACCCGCGGGCGCTGGTCGGCATCATCCTCGGTGGCTCCGTGGTCTTCATGTTCTCCGGCCTGGCGATCAACGCGGTGACCCGCGCCGCCGGTGCCATCGTCTTCGAGGTGCGCCGCCAGTTCCGCGAGAAGCCCGGCATCATGAACTTCACCGAGAAGCCGGACTATGCCCGCGTCGTCGACATCTGCACCCGCGACTCGCTGCGTGAGCTGGCCACCCCGGGTCTGCTGGCGATCCTCGCCCCGATCGCCGTCGGCTTCGGCCTCGGCGTCGGCGCCCTCGCCGGCTACCTCGCCGGGGCGATCGGCACCGGTGTGCTGATGGCTGTCTTCCTGGCCAACTCCGGCGGTGCCTGGGACAACGCCAAGAAGATCGTCGAGGACGGGCACTTCGGCGGCAAGGGCACCGAGGCCCACGCGGCCACGGTCATCGGTGACACGGTGGGCGACCCGTTCAAGGACACCGCCGGCCCGGCGATCAACCCGCTGATCAAGGTGATGAACCTGGTCGCGCTGCTCATCGCGCCGGCCATCGTCGCGATGACCTACGGCGACTCCGCGAACGACATCATCCGCTGGGCTATCGCCCTGGTCGCCGTCGCCGCCATCGTGGCCGCCGTGTGGGTCAGCAAGCGACGGGGCATCGCGATCGGCGACGACGTCCCGGAGCAGGCCCAGCTGGGGTAGGCCGGCAAGGGGTGCGAACGACTGCATGACCAGCAACCGGTGGGTCGGGGACGGTGACGGTGCCGCGGAACCAGAGGGGTTCCGCGCGCCCAGCACCGGCCCCGACCCGCGCACCGGGGCGGCCGACACCAGCACCTCAGCGCTCCTGCGCCACCTGCTGAGCACCGAGTCCCGCTACCGCCGTCGATGGCGGGCCGCGGTGCGCCGGGCCTCGTCCCGCGACCCGCACCAGAGCGCCGTGGCGGCCGTCCTGGCCGACCACCTGTGGGACGTCGGCGAGGTCTCCGAGTCCGACACCGACCTCCCGCGGCGGCTGAAGGACGTGGTGGCCCGCGCGGTGAGCGGACGGGGCATCTCGCACCAGACCCTGGGCTGGTTCGTCGGGGCCTTCGACATGAGTGAGGAGCACGAGCGGGCGCTGTGGCGCCAGCTCGAGGCCGAGCTGCTGGCGGACAGCCCCGAGGGTGCGCCCGCCGGCCCTGGCCGGCAGACCCCGCCCGTGCCACCGGAGCACCCGGAGAACCCGCGGACCGCGGCGTCCTACCGCACCCAGTCGCTCATCGAGCAGTTCGAGGTGGGCGCGGACCGGTCCCGGCGCCGCCACACGCTGCAGCACATCATCCGTGCCCAGGGGCCGCTCGAACGCGTCAGGTACCACTTCGACACCCCCGAGGTGCAGGTGGAGGTCGCCCGTGGTGGCGTCCCCGGCCCGCTCGAGCAGGACACGTGCCCTGGCCTGTTCCGCGTCGACATCGCGCTGCCCGCTCCGCTCGAGGCAGGGAGGACCACCGTGCTCGAGACCATCGCGACCTATCCCGAGGGCGGACCGGTCACCCACCACTTCCGGCGCGGCCTGCGCGAGACCGCGGGCGGGGTGTCCCTCGAGGTCCGGTTCGACCCCGCCGCGGTACCCCGGCAGGTGCGCTGGGTCGAGCTGGTCGACGCCGGGGCCGGAGTCGCGGCCACGGAGCAGGTCCAGCTGTCGCCGGAGCATGTCGTCCACCGGTTCCTGACGCCCGCGCGGGACTGCGCGGTCGGCTTCGAGTGGGACTGGTGAGCGCACCAGGGGGTCCGGCGGCGCCCGGAGGCAGCGGCAGCCCGGCGTCATCCGAAGGGACCGGCAGCCCGGCGTCCCCCGGAGGGACCGCCCCCCGCGTACCCGCCGGCAGCGCCGAGCGGCTCGCTGATCTACGGGCGGACCTGCGCGGGGCCGGCTACACCACCGAGCGCCTCACGGAGGTCCTCGGCCCGCTGGCCTCGGCGGCCCTGCATCGCGACCAGGTTCTTCCGGTCCGGCGCGCCCTCGCGGCCACGGACGACCCGGTGTCACCCCTGGTCCGGCTCCTCGTCCTGGGCGAGGCCGTCCCGGCCGACGAACTGGCGGCCGCGCTGCCCCGCACCGGGGTGGAGGGTCTGCTCGCGCTGGGCCTGGCTGTGACCGTCGAGGAGGGGCCGGACGACGAGGCACGCCACCGGCTCCGCGGCACCTGCGACGTGCGTCCCTACGGTGACGACCGGCATACCTGGTGGGTGGTCTCGGACCTCTCCGAGCTCGCGCTGGGGGAGGCCCTGCCCACCGACCACGTGCTGGGGATCGGCGGCGCGTCGACCACCCTGGCCTCCTGGACCCCCCGCCCCCGCGTGGCGCGCGCGCTCGACCTGGGCACCGGCTGCGGCGTCCAGGCGCTGCACCTCACCACCCACGCCGAACGGGTCGTGGCCACCGACGTGTCCGTGCGCGCCCTGGGCTACGCCCGCTTCACCGCGCGGCTCAACGGCCTCGAGCTCGACCTGCGCGCGGGGTCGCTGCTCGACCCCGTCGAGGGGGAGGCGTTCGACCTCGTCGTCTCCAACCCCCCGTTCGTGATCACGCCGCGCCGCCCCGGCGTCCCGGTCTACGAGTACCGGGACGGCGGCGCTCCCGGTGACGCCATCGTCGCCGGGCTGGTCCGTGACCTCGGGTCCGTCCTCGCTCCCGGAGGCATCGGCCAGCTCCTGGGCAACTGGGAGCTGCGGGAGGGCGAGGCGTGGACCGACCACGTCGGCGCCTGGCTCCGGGACACGGGCGTCGACGCCTGGGTGATCCAGCGCGAGGTCCAGGATGTCGCGGAGTATGCCGAGACCTGGGTCCGCGACGGCGGTCACCGTCCGGGGACGGCCGCGTTCGACACCCTGTATGCCGCGTGGCTGGACGACTTCGCGGCCCGCGGCATCGAGCGGGTCGGCTTCGGGGTGATCACGCTGCAGCGGCCAACGACGGGGCGGGTCCCCTTCCGGGACCTGGAGGAGCTGCGTGGTCCCGTCGAGCAGCCCGTCGGCCCCGCGATCCTCGCCGGGTTGCGGGCCCGCACCTGGCTCGCCGAGCACACCGAGACCGACCTGCTGGACACGGCCTGGTCGGTCGCCCCGGACGTGACCGAGGAGCGGGTGGGACGCCCCGGTGCGCCGGACCCGATGGTGATCCAGCTGCGCCAGGGCGGTGGTCTGCGGCGCACCGTGCGGCTCGACACCGTGGGCGCCGGGCTGGTCGGCGCGAGTGACGGGGAGCTGTCCGCCGCCCAGGTGCTGCGCGGCATCGCCGTGCTGACCGAGCAGCCGGTCGACGACCTGGTCGCGCAGGTGCTGCCGACCCTGCGGGCCCTCGTGGCCGACGGGATGCTGCGGTAGCGGTGGAACGGGCCGCGGCCCGGCTCCCCTGGTGGGGTGCCGGGCCGCGGTGTGGGGGTGGGCAGGGTCAGCCGAAGTAGGCCGCCAGGTCGGCCTGCACCTGTGCTGAGAC
>Ga0123333_10006503_pt1 | contig 10253 bp, 9 predicted proteins | sample BioC12SIPDNA_3_FD_89957 | JGI IMG/M metagenome (GOLD analysis project Ga0123333, IMG submission 89957) | Anaerobic biogas reactor microbial communites from Washington, USA - Biogas_R2_B C12 SIP DNA | ecosystem: Engineered > Bioreactor > Anaerobic > Unclassified | place: Washington, USA...
GCGATGATCGAGTGGGAGCGCCCGGGCGGGGCGGGTGTCGTGCTCGACGAGCGGCGCACGATCGCCCACGTCGGGATCGCGGACGACGCCTACGCACTCGACTGGGTCGTGGAGCTGCGCCCCCGCGTCGACGTGGAGCTGGACCGCACGCCGTACACCACGTGGGGCGGGTACGGCGGGCTGACCCTGCGTGGCGCGCCCGATTGGACCGACACCGCACTTCAGCTCGCGGACGACCCGGCCACCCACGAGCAGCTCCGGGGCGAACCGGCCCGCTGGTGCCACCTGCAGGGCCGGGTCGGGCTCGACGCGGGGCCCGCGGTCGCGGGCGTCGCGATCCTCGACCACCCCACCAATGCGCGGCACCCGACCCCCTGGTACGCGAGCAACCGGGCCGACACCTACGGCGAGGGCTGGGCCAACTTCTGCAACGCCGCGTTCCTCTGGAACGCACCCCTCGAGGTCGCGGCGGGCGACGTCCTCACCCTCCGGCACCGCGTCGTGGTGCACGACGGCGAGTGGGACCCGGCACGCGTCGAGGCGGAGTGGCAGGGCTGGACGAGCTCCGCCGGCTGAGCCCGGCCCGCGAGGTGCCCGCGACGACCTCGAGGTCGAACGTGACGGTCAGCCGGTCCCCGGCACGTGCCGTCGATCAGGCGATCCGGTCGAGGTCGGCCGCGGTGACGGGGTACCGGGGCGGCAGGCCGGCCACGTGGCGCTCGACCTCCTCCACCGCGAGGTCGGCCAGGCGCGTCAGCTCGGTGCCGGCCGCTCCCGCGACGTGCGGGGTGACGAACACGTTCGGCAGGCGGAGCAGCTCGTGGTCCACCGGGAGGGGCTCGGGGTCGGTCACGTCGAGGATCGCGGCGATGCGCCCGGAGCGCAGCTCCGCCTCGAGCGCCCGGGTGTCGACGAGCGCGGGGCGGGCCGTGTTGATGAACGTGGCGCCGTCGCGCAGCAGCGAGAGCTGGCGTGCCCCGATCATGCCCTTGGTCGCCTCGACGTCGGGTGCGTGCAGCGAGAGCACGTCCACCCCCGCGCAGAGCTCGTCGAGGTCGGCGACGAGCTCGACGCCGAGCGCGGCCGCGTCGGCGGCCGACAGGTACGGGTCGTACACGGCCAGCGACAGGTCGTAGGGCGCGAGGCGCTCGATGACGAGGCGGCCGACGTGGGAGGCGCCGACCAGCCCCACGCGCTTGCCGACGTTGCCGACGCGGGCGTGGTCGAGGGGCACCCTCGCCGATGGGTCGCGCTGGAGCTCGCGTGAGAGCAGCACGCCCTTGTTGGCGAGCAGCACCATGGCGACGGTGTACTCCGCGACCGGCACCGCGTTGGCGGCCGCGGCGGAGGTGACGACGATGCCGCGCTCCCACACGGCGTCGGTCACCTGCCATTTCACCGTGCCCGCCGCGTAGGCGAACAGCTCCAGGTGCGGCGCGGCCGACAGGACCTCGGCGGTGAGCGTCGGGCAGCCCCAGTGGCCGACCAGGATCCGGGCGCGCCCGAGGAGCTCGCGGGCCCGTTCGGTGGAGAAGTCCTCGAGCGGCGCGTCGTCGAGCAGGTCGCCGACCGCGCGCAGCCGGTCGAGGTGCTCGGGGGTGAACGCGTGCCCCTCGAGGCCCTCGAGCATCGCCAGCACGATGGCGGGCCGCTCCCCCTGCCGTCGCCCGCCCGTCACCGCCGTGCCCGCCGTCGCCACCACGGCGACATCTTCGCACCCGGCCACCGGAGAAATCCGTTGCTTCATGCAACCCACCCACCTAGAGTCCATTGCATGAAGCAACTCACTTGGAGGGGAGTCGCCACGGGGGGCTGGCGGCGCGATCCCGGCCCGGCCCCCGATCCACGGGTCGCGGCGGAGCTCGCCGTCATCGGCGAGGTGCGCAGGGCGGCCCCGCCCGAACCCGGGTCCGTCCGACCGGTGATCCGCCCGATCACCGCGCACGACGGCCCGGCCCTCGAGGAGATGGCGCTGCGCTGCTCCGCGGACACCCTGCGGCGCCGGTTCCACGGCCCGGCCCCCCGCGGCGGACCGTCGCGGATCGCGGGGCTCCTCGCGGCACGGGACGCGGAGGAGCACCTGGTCGCCGAGGTCGACGGCGCGATCGTCGGCATCGGCACGTTGCACCGGAGCCCGCGACCCGCCACGGAGGGGGAGATCGCGATGCTCATCGAGGACGCATGGCAGGGCACCGGGCTCGGCCACCGGCTCACGGGCCACCTGCTGCGACGTGCGCGCGAGCGCGGGATGGAGGTCGTCGTCGCCGAGGTGCTGCGCGAGCCGGCGTACGTGCTCGACCGGCTCAGCCACGCGGCCGAGCGCACCACCGTGGAGTACGACGGGCCCGTCGCGACCGTGCGGATCCCGGTCCGCGCGGGCGGTGCGGCGACGGCCGCCACGTAGGCTCGTGGGCATGCGACGGTCCTCCTTCGCCGACATGCACTGCTCGGTGGCGCAGTCGCTCGAGCAGATCGGCGAGTGGTGGACCCTGCTGATCCTGCGCGACGCGCTGCTGGGCGTCCGCCGCTTCGAGGACTTCCAGTCGCGGCTCGGCATCGCCCGCAACGTCCTGTCCGCCCGGCTCGACACCCTGGTGCGGCACGGGATCATGGAGCGGCGCGCCTACTCCGAACGGCCGCCGCGCCACGAGTACGTGCTGACCGAGAAGGGCAAGGACCTGTGGCCGGTCATGACGGCGCTGCGCCAGTGGGGTGACCGCTGGGCCTACGCGCCGGGGGAGCACCCCGTCGTGCTCGTGCACGACACGTGCGGCAACGAGACCCAGGCGGTGCCCACCTGCAGCGAGTGCGGTGAGGAGCTCACCCTCCGCTCGATCCACGTCGAGCCGGGACCCGGCGCGCTGCCGGGGTTCGTGCCCTCCCGCCCCGCGAGGCAACCCGCGGGCGAGTAGGCCCGCCGGCGTACCTCAGTGCCCCCCGGTGCCGGTGAGGTGCGCGAGGAGGGGCTCGAAGTGCTCGAGCGGGGGCACGCGCAGGCCGACGACCTTGCCGGCGTCGTCCCACTCCCGCAGCGCGAGCGCCTCCTCGAACCCGGGCGTGGCCTCGAGGGCCCGGCACTCCTCGGGCGAGGCCGGTCCGCCCTGCAGCTCGAGGCTGCGCCGCGATCCCGGCGAGAGCTCCGCGAGGCGGCTCGGGTCGGTGCCGCAGCGGTACCGCTTCGCCTCGACGTGCAGCGCGATCGGCGCGGTCACCTCGTCACCGAACAGCGACGACAGGTAGCGGGCGCCCACGTGCTCGTGGCGCAGGTCGACCGTGCGCTCGCCGTAGGCGCCGTCGGCCGCGGCCAGGTCGAGCAGGTGGCCGACGTCGTGGAGGAGCGCGGCGGCGACCAGCGCGTCGGGCACGCCGTCGCGCTCGGCGAGCGCCGCGGTCTGCAGCGCGTGGTCGAGCTGGCTGACGGACTCGTCGTAGCGGTGCCAGGCCCAGCGGCGGTACAGCTCCACGACCTCGTCGACGCGGGTCGCCGGCTCGACCTCCGCCGGGGCGCCGGGGCCCCCGCTCACGCCGGACGGCCCTGGAAGTCGCCGATGAGCGACACGCCCGTGTGCTCGCCGGACGCGGCCCGCTGCGCGAACGCCGCGAGCTTCTCCCGGTAGTACTCCTCGCGCAGGTCGCCGAGCGACGCGGCGTTGTAGGTGGGGTACAGCGCCCGCCGCGCGTGCGGGGAGCGGTTGGGACCGCTGCGGTGCGGCGTGCGGGAGTGGAACCACAGGGTGCACCCGGCGGGCACCTCGACCGCCCACCAGTCCAGCTCCGCGGCGACGTCGGGGTGCACGCAGCCGACGTCGTCGGTGGGGAGCAGCTCGTGGTGCATCCCGGAGGCGACCTCGAGGCAGCCGTTCTCGACCGTCGCGTCGTCCACCGCCACCATCGCCGAGACGTGCGAGCTGATGAACGGGTAGGCGGGCGCGTCCTGGTGCGGGGCGTACCCGGCGCCACCCGGGAGCTTGTAGTTGACCTTCTCCTTGTAGAGCACCGCCGGCTCGCCGAGCAGCGCCCCGGCGATCTCGGGGAGGGGCCCCTCGGTCAGCAGCTCGCGCAGCCCGTCGTGGTGGGGCACGAAGTTCTCGCTGCGGCACAGCTTCGGGCCGTCGTCGGTCATCTCGCGGTGGTGCAGCCAGTCGCCCCCGTCGTCGGGCCACGACGCCACCTCGTCGACCCACGACCGCAGCGCCGCCACCGCGTCGTCGTCGAGCGTGCGGGTGAGCAGCCAGCCGTGCTCGCGGAAGTGCTCCACCGCCGCCGCGTCCGCCCGCGCGAACTCCGGTGCCTCCGACCGTCGCATCACGGAGGAACCCTACCGAGCGGAGCCCGTGCGTCCCGAGTCGATCTCCCGACGCACGGCGATCGCCCAGGACAGGTAGGCCAGCAGGCGGTCGGCGAGCTCGTCCGGGCGGGCCAGGGCGGGCAGGTGGCCGCCGTCCATCTCGTCCGGCGTGATGCCGAGGCGCTCGGCGGCGACGCGTCGCTGGAACGGTGCGGGGAAGAGCCGGTCGTCGCGGCACAGCAGGACGCGCGTCGGGACCTCGGGCCAGCCGGCCAGGGGCCACGGGTCCTCGAAGGGCCGGGCGGACTGCTCGCGCAGGTGCCGGACGGACTCGGCGGCCACCTCGGGCGGGACGTCGTGCAGGAAGAGCGTCTCGGGCGACTCGTCGTCGGGGTCGCGGCCCTCCAGCAGGGCGGCCGCACGCTGCGCCTCGGGCTGGCCGGTGTTGGCCCACCACTCACCGCCGGTCTCCCCCGGGCGCGGGATCATCGCCGCCACCAGCACCACCAGCTCGACGGGGACGCGGGTGCACACGAGCGGCGCCGTCAACCCGCCCATCGACTGGGCGACCAGCACCAGGTCCCGCCGGTCGCCGACCTGGCGGACCACCGCGTCCGTGTACGCCTCGAGCCCCGCGCGGTCGTCGTCGCAGGGGAGGTCCACCGTCACCACCTCGTGCCCCGCCGCCTCGAGGCGCGGTGCGACGAGGTGCCAGTACCAGCTGTCGGACCCGGCGCCGGGGATCATCACGAAGGTCGCCATCCCGCTCCCGTCACTCTCGCTCTGGTCGGTGTGGTCGGAACCTCGGACGCCGCCCGGGCGCGGAACTCATCGGGGTGCGCGTGTCCCGCGGCGTGCCACCATCAGGGGCATGGCCGCTCCGTGGTGGCACTCGGCCACCGTCTACCAGGTGTACCCGCGCTCGTTCCGCGACTCGAACGGCGACGGCATCGGCGACCTCGAGGGCATCGTCGAACGCCTCGACCACCTCGTGGACCTCGGCGTCGACACGGTGTGGGTCTCGCCGTTCTTCGCGAGCCCCCAGGAGGACTTCGGCTACGACGTCAGCGACTACTGCGGCGTCGCGCCCGAGTACGGCACGTTGCAGGACGCGGAGCGCCTGATCGACGAGGCGCACCGCCGTGGGCTGCGCGTGCTGTTCGACCTGGTGCTCAACCACACCTCGCACCAGCACCCCTGGTTCCTGGAGAGCCGCTCGTCGCGGGACAACCCGAAGGCCGACTGGTACATCTGGCGCGACGGGCGCGGCCCCGACGGGAAGCGACCGCCGAACAACTGGCGCTCGATCGCCGAGATCACCTCCGGATGGCAGTGGGCCGAGGAGCGCCAGCAGTGGTACCTGGCGACCTTCCTGCCGTGCCAGCCGGACCTCAACTGGCGCAACCCCGAGGTGCGCGAGGCGATGTTCGGCGCCGTGCGGTTCTGGCTCGAGCGGGGCGTCGACGGGTTCCGCCTCGACATGTTCGGCGACATCATGAAGGACGAGTCCTTCGCCGACCTGCGCTTCCGGCCGCGGCTCGTCGGCGGCATCCCGCGCCTGTGGGACCGCTCGCCGATCCAGAACACCGAGGACAACGTCGAGCTCGCCCGCGAGCTGCGGGCGGTGTGCCGTGGGTACGACCGCGTCGGGGACGCGGTCGGGACGGGGCCGGCGGCCGCGGACCGCGAGCGGCTGCTGATCGGCGAGGTGTTCGGCAAGGCCGACGAGCTCCGCCGCTTCCTCGCGGACGGCGACGGGCTGCAGCTCGTGTTCCTGTTCGACTTCCTCACCTTCCGGTACGACCCCCGCTGGCTGGTCGACCGGATCGTCGAGTTCGAACGGGCCTTCCCGTACCCCTCGCAGCCGACCTACGTGCTCGAGAACCACGACCGGACCCGGCTGCTCGACCGCGTCGGCGGCGACCTCCGCAAGGCGCGCGTGCTCGCCGCGCTGCTGTGCACCCTGCGCGGCGTGCCGACGATCTACCAGGGGCAGGAGGTCGGGCAGGGCAACACCTACATCCCGCTGTCGCAGGCGAAGGACCCGATCGTCGGCACCTACTTCCCGTGGCTGCCCGAGGGCGTCAACCGCCGGCTGCCCGAGCGGCTCAACCGCGACGAGGTGCGCACGCCGATGCAGTGGGACGACTCGCCCACCGCCGGGTTCTGCCCGCCGGGGGTCACGCCGTGGCTGCCGGTGAACGAGGACCGGGTCACCGCGAACGTCGCCGCCCAGCGCGACGACCCGGACTCGCTGCTCTCGCTGTACCGGCAGCTGCTGCGCGTGCGCCGGGAGCGCCCCGCCCTGCACGGCGGCCGCCTCGACCTCGTCCCCGGCGCGCCGAAGGGCGCGGTCGCGTGGCTGCGCAGCGACGGCGACGAGCGCATCGTGGTCGCGGCGAACCTCTCCGACCACCGCGTCGAGGTGCCGCTCGGCGAGTCGTCACCGGAGGTGCTCGTCGCGACCGACCGCGGGGTCCGCCTCGGGGTCGACGCCGCCCCACCCGGCCCGAGGGTGCACCTCCCGCCCCACAGCGCGGCCGTGGTCGACCTCGGCGGCGCGGGCGACCGCGCGACGTAGTGCGTTCAGCCCAATTCGCCTCACGCTGAGCGCGAAAGGTCGGCGATACCCGAAGCTGGGCGTCGCCCGCGCCGACTGATCGGGCAGGTGCACGGACGCTGGGACCCCGCCGCGCTCCGCGGCGGGGTCCGGGCACGCACCGACCCCCGAACCGACCCCGCACGCTCGTCGCATCCACGGAAGGACCTGTGATGGCGCCCCGCCCCCCTTGCCCCATCCCGAACCCGCCGACGGTCGACCAACCGGCGGTGCCCGGGGAGCACCGGGTGGGCCGGGCGGACGCCGTGGGCGAGCTGGACGCGGTGGGCAGGGAGGAGGCCGTGCCGTGAGCCTGCGCACGCCCCTGCCCGCGCCCCACCCCGAACCGAGCCGGCCCGAGCCGGAGCCTGAGGACCGCAGCCGCGCACCGGCGCCGGAGGAGCCGCTGCTCGCGCTGCCGGTGCGGCGGATGCGCCCGCCGCGGCGGGGGCTCATCCTCCGCGGCCCGGGCCAGGTCCCACCGCCGGTCGCCCCCGGTGTGGCGTTCGAACGTGCGCCCTGGCCGTCGCTGGTCGTCGACCTCGAGGGCAGCGTCCTCGCCGTGAACGCGGACGCCACCCACCGGCTCGGCGCGCTCGTCGGGTCGAGGATCGAGTCGCTGTTCACCTCCGACCCGGCCGAGCTGCGCCTCATGTGCACCCGGGCGGTCGCCGCCTCGGTGCACGGGACCACCCTCGTCACGACGCCGTCGGGGTGGCGGGGCCGGCTCCACCTGTTCCCGCTCGCCCTCGGTGCGCACGCGGTGGCGATGGTGTGGCCGGTCGACGCCGACCCCGCCAGGGGCGGAGCGCCGCCGCCGGCGCGGGTCGACGACGATCGGCGCGACCCGCTCACCGGGCTCGGCGACCGCCGCGACATGCTCGACGCGATCGGGCGGGTGGTGCGCGACGTGCGCCAGGGCCGGCTCGACGCCGCCTCGGTGGTCCACCTCGACCTCGACGACTTCAACCTCGTCAACGACTCCCTCGGCCACGAGGCGGGCGACCAGCTCCTCGCCACGGTCGCGGAGCGGCTCGTGCGCAACGTGCGCGCCGGCGTCGACGTGGTGACCCGGCTCGGCGGCGACGAGTTCGCCGTCCTGCTGCCGGGCGCGTCGGTGGACGGCCGTGCCGCCGAGGCCGCCGACCGCCTCGTCGAGGCCATCGCGGCGCCCTACCTGATCGACGGCCACACGACGGTCGTCACCACCTCGGTCGGACTCGTGGGCGTCGACGGTTCGCGCAGCGCGGAGGAGGTGCTGCGCGACGCGGACGTCGCCGTGTACCAGGCGAAGCGCGCCGGCAAGGGCCGGGCGGTGCAGTTCTCCCCCGAAGCGCGCGACGCGGCCAAGTCCCACCTGGCCGTGCTCACCGCGCTGCGCGGGGCGCTCGAGTGCCACCCCGAGCGGTTCCACGTCGTCTACCAGCCGATCTGCGCGCTCGACGGCTCCGTCGTGGCCCTGGAGGCGCTCGCGCGCTGGACCGACCCCGAGCTCGGCGCGGTGGCCCCGAGCCGGTTCATCACCGCGGCGGAGGGATCGGGCCTCGCCGACCGGATCGGCGAGCTGGTGCGGGGCATCGCCATCCGTGACGTCGCCGCGTGGCGGGCGGCCGGGTGGGACGGCTACGTGTCGGTGAACGTCTCCGCCGAGGAGCTCGCGTCGGAGCGGCTGGTGTGCGCGCTCACCTCGCAGCTCGCGCAGGCGGGTGTGCCGGGCACCGCGCTGTGTGCGGAGGTCACCGAGACGTCGGTCATGGCCGATCCCGAGGCGGCGCGGCGCATCCTGGACGACCTCGCGTCGCACGGCATCCGCATCGCGATCGACGACTTCGGCACCGGCCACTCGTCGCTCGCCTACCTGAAGCGCTTCCCGGTCAGCGTGCTGAAGCTGGCCCGCGAGTTCGTCGACGGCGTCGAGGTGGACGGCGAGGACCGGGCGATCTGCGCCGCGATCGTCGCCCTCGCGGCCTCCCTCGGCCTGCAGGTCACCGCGGAGGGGGTCGAGACGGACGAGCAGCTCGCCGCGCTCGCCTCGCTCGGCGTCGACGCCGCCCAGGGGTGGTGGTTCTCCAGCCCCGTGCGCTCGGAGGACATCCCGGCGCTGCTGGGCATCGGCGACCCGGTAGCTTGACCGCCCAGCGGCCCCGCGGGCCGCGGCGGAGCGGTAGGGGGATCCCATGGCACACGACCTCGTCATCACCGGGGGCACCGTGGTGGACGGCACCGGCGCGCCGGCCCGTCGGGCGGACGTGGCGGTCGACGGCGACCGGATCACCGCGGTCGGGCAGGTCGACCCGTCCGGCGCGGGCCGGGTGATCGACGCGGAGGGACGCATCGTCACGCCCGGGTTCGTCGACCTGCACTCGCACCTCGACGCCCAGGTCGGGTGGGACCCGACGATGTCGTCGTCGTGCTGGCACGGGGTCACCTCGGTGGTCATGGGCAACTGCGGCATGACCTTCGCCCCGGTCCGTCCCGGCCAGGCCGAGCTGCTCGCCACCGCCATGGAGTCCGTGGAGGACATCCCCGCGGACTGCATCCTCGAGGGGCTGCCGTGGGGGTGGGAGGACTACGGGGGCTACCTCGACGCGCTCGAGGCGATGCCGCTGGGCCTCAACGCGGGTGGCTACGTCGGCGACGTCGCCCTGCGCCTGTACGTGGCGGGCGACGAGGCCTGCGACCCCGAGTTCCGGCTCGCCGAGGACCAGCTCGCCGAGATGGCGAGGCACGTGGAGCGGTCCGTCGAGGCAGGGGCGCTCGGCTACTCGATCTCCCGCAGCCTCTTCCACCGCGTGCCCGACGGCCGCAACGTGCCCGGCACCTGGAGCGATCCCGCCGAGTTCGCGGCGGCCGCCGAACCGCTCGCGCGGCTCGGGCGGGGCGTGCTCGAGAGTGCACCCCGCTACAACCTGGAGCACGAGCCCGGGGACCGCGTCGAGGAGGAGCTGGCGTGGATGGCTGACCTGTCGCGCTCGCTCGGCCGGCCGTTCACGTTCAACCTGCAGCAGATCTCGTCGCTGGGGGACCACTACCGGCGGGTGCTGCGCATCTGCGAGCGGGCGAACCGCGAGGGCGCCCAGCTGCACCCCCAGATCACGCCGCGCAGCGTCGGCGTGCTGTTCAGCTTCGCGGCGAACACGCTCGTCGACGACCTGCCGTCGTTCCAGCCCCTGCGCGGCGCGCCGCTGGCCGAGCGCCTCGCGGCCATCCGCGACCCGGAGGTGCGGCGCCGCCTGCTCGAGGAGGGAGCCGGCAAGGCGGTCGAGCCCTTCGAGCGCATGTACCTGATGCCGGCGGACCGGCCCGCCCGCTACGCCTACGGCGAGGAGGACTCGCTCGCCGCGATCGCACGGCGTGCGGGCGTCA
>Ga0123333_10006505_pt1 | contig 10252 bp, 8 predicted proteins | sample BioC12SIPDNA_3_FD_89957 | JGI IMG/M metagenome (GOLD analysis project Ga0123333, IMG submission 89957) | Anaerobic biogas reactor microbial communites from Washington, USA - Biogas_R2_B C12 SIP DNA | ecosystem: Engineered > Bioreactor > Anaerobic > Unclassified | place: Washington, USA...
GACGAGATCCGCTCGCGCTCCAAGACCAACGTGGTGGAAGGCAAACGCTTCAGCGAACGCCTGCAGAACGCCATCGCCCGCTATCACACCAATGCCGTCACCACCGTCGAAGTAATCCAAGAGATGATCGACCTGGCCAAGGACCTCAAGGCCGCCCGCGAACGCGAACAAGAGAGCGGCCTGACCCCCGACGAGGTCGCCTTCTACGACGCCCTCGCCGAGAACGAGAGCGCCGTCCAGGTCCTGGGCAACGACGAGCTCCGCGTCATCGCCCAGCTCGTACTCGAAGCGCTGAAGAAGAACGTCACCGTCGACTGGGCGCGGCGCGAGACCGTGCGAGCCAGGCTGCGGGTGATCGTCAAGGACATCCTCGAAGATCACGGCTACCCACCCGACCTCTCGAATGAGGCCGTACGGAACGTCCTAGAGCAGGCAGAGGTCCTGAGTCGCCGGTGGGCCGCCTAGGACGGCGCTCGCCATGGTCGGTTTTGCATTCCTCGGTAGCCGAGCGTCGAGGCCTGAAGCGAGGTAGCGATGAGACGTGACTGGGAGTTGACACGACGGATCATGCTGGACGTCGTGAACAAGACCGATTACGGGGGCGATCCTGACAAGACCGTGAGAGCCATTTCCCAAGAGGTGGGGGAAGCGAAAACCATGCTCCACATCTCCTGGCTAGTGGATGAAGGCCTTCTAGAAGCCGTTAGGGTGTCCGAGACCCATTGGGGAGCCACCTACCCGCTATACATGGTGCGGCGCGTGACGGCCGAGGGCCAAGCGTTCGTCGAGGCAGTAGATGCAGATTCGGGCTGGAAGAAGTTCTTCAGTCGAGTTGCTCAGTTGGCTCAAGAGGGAGTCCGGGTCTCGATTCCCGTGCTCCTCGACTATGGCCTCCGCCAATTAGGTCGGTAGCAGCCTCTGTAGCCACAATTAGCACCACCAAAACTAGCCCGGCTGACACCTGAGGTGTCAGCCGGGCTTCTTCTATCAACTTTCTATCTAATCTCTTTCAAACTGCAAGATTCCGAGCCGCCTGCAGCCGATTGCAGCGATTTGCGACAGACTGCAGGGACTTCTGAGAATCAACACGATCAACCGCTCAGCTGCCCGATGATCGAGAACATCGGCAGGAACATGCCGGCCACGATGAAGCCGACGATCACGCCGAGGAACACGATCAGCATGGGCTCGAGGGCGGCGGTGAGGCTGTCGACGGCCTCGTCGACCTCGCGCTCGTAGAAGTCGGCGACCTTCTGCAGCATGCTGTCGACGGCGCCGGTCTCCTCGCCGATGGCGATCATCGACGACACCATGGGCGGGAACACCTGCGGGTACTTGATCAGCGTGGTGCTGATCTGCTCGCCGCGCTGCACGTTGGCCTTCGTCTCGTCGAGGATGTCCTCGACGATGGCGTTGCCGGCGGTGCCCTTGGTGATGTCGATCGACTCCATGATGTTCACGCCCGAGCGCAGCAGCAGCCCGAAGGTGTTCGAGAAGCTGGCGATGGCGCTCTTCTGCACCAGCGTGCCCACCACCGGCAGCCGTAGCAGCAACCGGTCGATGGCGCGTCGCCCCTGCGGTGTTCGGTAGAACAGGGCCGTGCCCACCACCAGCAGCACGAGGATGCCCAGCAGGATGTACCACTGGTAGCGCAGGAAGTCGGAGATGGCGATCAGCATGCGCGTGATGACGGGCAGGTCGCCGCCCAGCTGGTCGAGGATCTGCGCGAACTGCGGCACGATGCCGGTGAGCAGGAACCAGGTCACGGCGAGGGCGATGACGAGCACCACCGTAGGGTAGGTGAGCGCCGTCTTGATCTTGCCGCGCAGCGCCGCCTGCTTCTCCATGTAGGCGGCGATGCGGTCGAGGATGCCGTCGAGGTTGCCCGACACCTCGCCGGCGCGCACCAGGTAGATGTAGAGCTTGTTGAACAGGCGCGGGTGCTTGGCGAGCGCGTCGGAGAGCTGCAGGCCCGTCTCGACGTCCTCGCGCACCTGCCGGAGCGCGTCCTTGAGGCCTTGCTTCTCGGCCTGGCGCTGCAGGATCGCCAGGCTCTGCACGACGGGCAGGCCGGCGTTGATGACGGTGGCGAACTGGCGCGAGAAGATGGTGATGTCGCGCACGTTGGGGATGCTGCCGATGTCGAGCCACTTGGGCAGCTTGATCTCGGCGTTGAGGCCTGTCTTGGGGACCTTGATCTCGGTTACGAAGTAGCCCTTCTGACGCAGGGCGTTGGCGACCTCGCGCTGCGACGCCGCCTCCGTGGTGCCCGTGATCACCTTGCCGCTGCGATCACGGACCTTGTAGTCGAAAACCGGCATCCTGCCTCCTCGTGCGCCGGCCCGGGCGCGCCCCACCTACCGAGACTGCACACAGGCTCGCGGCCAGCCTACCGAAAGCGGCTCGCGCCAAGCTGGCGAATCGCTCACTTTCGCCGGCCCCGCCACCGCCTACGCGGCCGCCCCCGCGCACCGGTTAGCATGCCGGCGATGACCGTGAAGCCCCGGACCGCGCGCGAGTCGAAGCGAAACCGCCGCGAGCGCGCGGGCCAGATCCTCGCCGAGCTCGCGCGCCTCTACCCCGACGCCGCCACCGAGCTCGACTTCGAGACGCCGTTCCAGTGCCTGATCGCCACGCTCCTCTCGGCGCAGGCCACCGACGTGAGCGTGAACCTCGCCACCCCGGCGCTGTTCGCCGCCTACCCCGACGCCCACGCGCTGGCCGCCGCCACCCCCGAGGAGGTGGAGCCGTACATCCGCACCATCGGCCTGTTCCGCAGCAAGGCGCGCAACGCCGTGGCCACCGCCCGCCTGCTCGTGGAGCGCCACGGTGGCGAGGTGCCCGGCACCATGGAGGAGCTGACCGCGCTGCCGGGGGTGGGGCGCAAGACCGCCAACGTGGTGCTGGCGAACGCCTACGGCGTGCCCACCATCGCCGTCGACACGCACGTGGGGCGCCTGGCGCGGCGCCTCGGCTTCAGCGAGCAGACCGACCCCGACAAGGTGGAGGCCGACCTCAAGGAGCTGCTCGAGCCCGACGACTGGATCTTCGCGCACCACGCGCTGATCTTCCACGGCCGGCGCGTGTGCCACGCCCGCAAGCCGAGCTGCGCCGCCTGCACGCTCTGCCCCCTGTGCCCATCCTGCGGCAAGGTGTGAGCGCGGGCGCGGCGGGCGCGGCGCGCGCCTAGGGCCTCTGGGCGCCTGTAACCCCACCCCGGTGGCCCCACGGCGGCCCTTGGTAGCCTCGGTAGCATGAGAGACCTCGTCATCGTCGGCGCCGGCCCCATCGGGCTCGAGGCCGCCATCCTGGCGCGCCGCGCCGGCCTCGACTACCAGGTGGTCGAGAAGGGCGCGGTGGTGGAGGCCATCCGGCGCTACCCGACGTACATGACCTTCTTCACCACCGCCGACCGGCTCGAGGTCGGCGGCCACCCGCTCGTCACCGCCACCGACAAGCCCACGCGCAAGGAGGCGCTCGACTACTACCGCAAGGTCGCCGCCGCCGAGCAGCTGGCGCTCCGCACCTACACCGAGGTCGTGGCCATCGAGCCGCTCCCCTCCGGCGGCTTCCGCGTCGTCACGCGCCCCAGCGGGCCCGCCGGCGTCGGCGCGGCCACCGCCGAGCTGCGGGCGCGCAGCGTGGTGGTGGCCACCGGCTACTTCGACAACCCCAAGCTGCTGAGCGTGCCGGGCGAGGAGCTGCCGCACGTGTCGCACTACTACGACGAGGCCCACCCCTACTTCGGCCGCAGCGTGGTGATCGTGGGCGCCGGCTCCAGCGCCGCCGACGCCGCCCTCGACCTGCACCGCGCCGGCGCCCGCGTCACGCTGGTGCACCGCGGCGACGACCTGCGCCACAGCCTCAAGTACTGGATCCGCCCCAACCTCGAGAACCGCATCAAGGAGGGCTCGATCACCGCGCACTTCCGCACCACCGTCAAGCGCATCACGCCCGAGGCGGTGGTGGTCGACAAGGGCGGCGAGGAGCTCGTCGTCCCCGCCGACCGCGTGTTCGCCCTCACCGGCTACTTCGCGGCGCCCGAGCTGCTGGTGGGCGCCGGCGTGCGGGTCGACCCCGACACGCTGACGGCCGAGCTCGACCCCGTCACCTTCGAGAGCAACGTGGAGGGCCTGTTCGTGATCGGCTCGGCCGGCTTCGGCAACCGCACCTCCGACGTCTTCATCGAGAACGGCCTGCTGCACGCCCGCGCCGCCATGAACGCCCTGGTCGCGCGCCTGAAGGGGGCGCCGGCCCCCGCCTGAGCGCGCCGGCAGCGCGCCCCAGGCGCACTTCGGTCCACGCGCCCTCCATGCCGCCCCGGTACACTCGGGGCAGGAGGTCCGTGATGAAGCAGCGCAACATGGGACTTGGCATCGGGCTGATCGTCCTGGGGCTGATCTTCCTGCTCGGCCCCTGGCTGAACCTGGCCGCGTTCGGCTGGCCGTTCTTCGTGATCATCCCCGGCGCCATCCTGCTCTTCCTGGCGTTCACCACCCGCGTCGGCAACGGCTCCCTCGCGGTCCCGGGCGCCATCGTCACCGCCACGGGCCTCATCCTGCTGGTGCTCAACATCACCGGCCGCATGCAGGCCTGGGCCTACGCCTGGACGCTGGTGATGGCCGCCGCCGGCGCCGGCTCCTACCTCTACGGCACCATCGCCGGCTCCGAGAGCCTCAAGCGCACCGGGCGCCGCGGCGCCGCGCTGGGCCTGGTGCTGTTCGCGGCGTTCGGGCTGTTCTTCGAGCTCCTGATCTTCGGCACGTTCAGCTCGGTGTTCCGCTGGCTCCTGCCGCTCGGCCTGATCCTCGTCGGCGCGCTGCTGCTCTTCAACGCCATGCGCGCGCGCGAGGCGCAGCGCACCGCCGCCGCGGCCGTGCGCCCGCCGGCGCCCGCCGCCCCGCCGCCCAGCGGCAGCAGCACCGGCCCCGGTACCCAGGTGCCGACCGGGCCCGTCGCGCCCCCCGCCGCCGACCGGCCCGAGAGGAGGAACCGCTGACAGGTGACCGCGTCGCGCCCGCTCCTCGCTTACGTCCTCCTCGCGATCGGCACGCTCTGGCTCCTCGTCGAGGTCGGCTTCGTCCCGCCGCGGCTCACGCTCGCGCTGCTCGAGTGGTGGCCGCTGCTGCTCGTGGCGCTCGGCCTCGACCTGCTGGTGCCGGCCGCGCGGCGCGGGCCGCTGCCCGTCACCGTCTACGCCGCTTCGGGCATCCTGCTGCTGGGGGTGCTGGGCGTCTCCGGCCGCCGCGCCACCGCGGCCGAGCCCCTCGAGCACGCGCTGCAGCCCGACATGCGCTCGCTGACGGCGCTCATCGACCCCGGCAGCGCGCGCGCCCGCATCGGCCCGGCCGCCGCCGGTGAGCTGGTGACCGCCGCCTTCGAGGGCCCTGCGCCCGCCGAGGCGCGCGTCACCGGCGACAGCGAGCCCACCCTCACGCTGCGCCAGGGCCGCACGCGCGGCCCGCAGCTGCGCCGCCTCGCGTGGGACGTGGCGCTCACCGCCGAGCTGCCCCTCGACCTCACGCTGCGCACCGGCTCGGGCGGCGCCGAGACCGACCTCACGGCCCTCGACCTGGCCGGCCTCACGGTCGACGGCGGCAGCGGCGCGCTCGAGCTGGCCCTGCCCGGCGGCGGGCGCTTCTACCGCGTGGGCCTCACCACCGGCAGCGGCAGCGCGCGCGTGCGCGTCGCGCCGGGCGCGTCGCTCGACATCGACGCCGACACCGGCTCCGGCAGCCTCCACCTCGAGGTCGGCGACTCCACCGACCTGCAGCTCACCCTCGACGCCGGCAGCGGCGCTGTCACCCTCGACCTGCCCGACGACGCCCCCATCCGCCTCGAGGTCACCGACGACGGCTCGGGGCGCCTGAACCTGCCCGGCTACCTCGTGCGAAGGAGCGGCAGCGGCGACACCGGCGTGTGGCAGAGCGCCGCCTTCGAGCGCGGCGGGCGCGTGATCCTGGTGCGCGTCGTGGGCGCCGGCTCCGGCAGCATCACCGTCCGGTAGCGCGGGGGCGGCGTGCGACTGATCGTCACCCACGAGCAGCCCGACTTCGACGCCCTCGCCAGCCTGGCGCTCGCCAAGCTCCTCTTCCCCGGCGCGGTGGCCACCATCCAGGGCGCGCTGAGCAAGCAGCTGCGCGCCTTCCTCACCCTCTACCGCGACGAGCTCGACCTGGTGCCGGCCAACAGCGTCGACCTGGCGGGGGTGCGCGAGCTGATCGTCGTCGACACCGCCGACCCCAGCCGCATCGAGCCGTTCGACGCGCTGCTCGGCAAGGTGCCCGTCACGCTCTACGACCACCACCCCACCCCCGAGGGGGCGATCGTGGCGGCGCGCGGCATCAGCGAGCGCATCGGCGCCACCGCCACCCTGCTCACGCGCGAGCTGCACGCCACCGCCGTGCCCATCCCGCCCCCGGTCGCCACCCTGGCGCTGCTGGGCATCCACGAGGACACCGGCAACCTCACCTACGACAGCTGCTCGCCCGACGACTACCGCGCCGCCGCCCACCTGCTCGCCAGCGGCGCCAACCTGGGGCTGGTGCGGCGCTTCGCCCACGACCACCTGGGCGCCGACCAGCTGGCGTTCCGCGATGCGCTCCTGCAGCACGCCCGCACGGGCGAGGTCGCTGGCCGCCTGGTGGTGTCGGCCGCCTTCACCTACCCCGAGTACGTGCCGGCCGTCAGCGGGCTCGTCAACGACCTGCTCGACCTCTACGCCGCCGACGCCGCCGTGGTGGCGGTGGCGATGGACCGCAGCACGCTGGTGTTCGCACGCAGCAACGAGCGCTTCGACAGCGCCGCGGCGCTCGCAGAGGCGGTGGGCGGCGGCGGCCACGCGGGCGCGGCCTTCGGCAAGAGCCAGCTGCCGCCCGAGGAGGCGCTGGAGCGCGTGCTGGCGGCGCTCACGCGCCACGCCGCCCCGCCGGTCACGGCGCGCGAGCTGATGAGCAGCCCCGTCAAGAGCGTGCGCCAGAGCGACTCGGTGGCGAACGTGGTGGAGAAGCTGCTGCTGTTCGGCCACAACGGCATGCCCGTCACCGACGACGCCGGCCGCGTGGTGGGGGTGGTGTCGCGCCGCGACCTCGACCGCGCGCTGCGCCACGGCCTCGGCGCCAGCCGCGTCAGCGGCTTCATGAGCCGCGAGGTGGTCAGCGCCCCGCCGCACGCCACCCTGCCGCAGCTCGAGGCGCTGGTGCTCAAGCACAACATCGGGCGCATCCCCATCGTCGACCGCGGCGAGCTGGTGGGCATCGTCACCCGCACCGACCTGATCGGCGCTCGCCACCGGCGCCCCCACGACGACCGCGCCGCCACCCTGCTCGAGCGCCTGCCCGACAGCGCCGAGCGCGCGCTCGCCAGCGCCGCCGCCCTGGCGGGCGACGCCGCCCTCTACCTGGTGGGCGGCACGGTGCGCGACCTGCTGCTGGGCGCCGGCATCAAGGACCTCGACCTGGTGGTCGAGGGCAGCGCCGCGCGCCTGGGCGCCCACCTGCAGCGCGAGCTGGGCGGCACCCTGTCGGCGCACGTCGAGTTCGGCACCGCCACCCTCACCCTGCCCAGCGGCCTGCAGCTCGACCTGGCCACCGCGCGCGAGGAGACCTACTCGCACCCCGGCGCGCTGCCCGAGGTGACCCCCAGCAGCATCCGCAAGGACATGGCGCGCCGCGACTTCACCATCAACGCCATGGCGCTGCGCCTCAACCCACCGCCGGCGGTGCTGTTCGACCCCTACTCCGGCGAGGAGGACCTGGCGGCGCGCCAGCTGCGCGCGCTGCACCCGTTGTCGTTCGTGGAGGACCCCACGCGCGTGCTGCGCGGCGCGCGCCTGGCGGGCCGCCTCGGCTTCCAGTTCGAGGCGGCCACCGCCGCCTGGGCGCGCGAGGCGCTCACCCCCGAGGTGCTTGCCAACGTCAGCCACGCGCGCTCGCGCGCCGAGCTGGAGCTGACGTTCGCCGAGGGGCGCGTGGCGCCCGCCCTGGCGGTGCTCGCCGAGCTGGGCGCGCTGGAGGCGATCTTCGGCCTCACCGGCGCGGGAGCGCGCTTCGACGCGCTCGAGCTGGCCGGGCGCCTCGACGCCCTCCGGCAGGAGGGCGAGGTGCCCGACGCCGCCTACCTGCTGGCGCTGCTGGTGGGCGCCAACCCCGAGGAGGCCGAGCGCCACGTCGAGGCGTTCAACTGGCCGCGCCGGCACCTGCAGGCGCGCGCCAAGCTGCTGAGCGTGCTGCTGCGCGAACCGCGCGCCGACGGCCGCCGCGGCGGCGCCGTGCGCGACGAGGAGCTCGAGGCGCTCGACGCGCCCGCGCGCTGGCTGCTGCGCGCCGCGGAGCCGGAGCTCGCCGGCCGCCTGCAGCGCCTGGAGCAGCAACCGCCTCCCAGACGGCTGCGCGGGAGCGATGTGGTAGCGTTGGGGCTGCTTCCCGGCCCCGCTGTCGGCAAGGTGCTCGACGAGGTCGCTCAGGCGCGCGCCGACGGGCGGGTGAGCCACTTCGCAGAAGAACTCGACCTCGCGCGGCGCCTCGTGGCCGAGGAGCGCGGCGACGACCTGGAGTGAACCGATGCTGTTCAGAGCTCAGGCGGACCTGACGACCGCCATCATCGCCTTCATCGTCATGGTGATGGCGCTCATCTTCCACAACGTCGTGCAGGCGTTCGTCGCGAACCGCCTCGGCGACCCCAGCCCGCGCCTGGCCGGCTTCATGGCCTTCGACCCGCAGCGGCAGCTCGACCTCATCGGCGTGGTGTTCCTGGCGCTGCTCGGCTTCGGCTGGCCGCGCACGGTGCCGGTCAACCCCCGCAACTACGCCGGGCGCGGCCGCGCCGAGGCGTGGGTGTGGCTGTCGGGCGTGGGCGCCTACCTGCTGGCGGCGCTGATCGCCACGCTGGTCGCCACGGTGTTCCTGGCGCTGGGCAGCGCGCCGCTCGCCATCGCGTTCCGCCTCGCCGCCACCACCTCGATCCTGCACGCGGTCATCAACCTGTTCCCGCTGCTGCCGCTCGACATGGCGCGCGCCGCGCTCGCGTGGGGCAACCCCGACGTGCGGCGCTTCATCCAGCAGCTGGCGCAGTTCGGGGTGCTGGGCTTCATGGTGTTCTTCTTCGTGCTGAGCGCCTCGGGGATCATCGGCCGCCTGGTCTTCTTCTTCGACCGCCTGATCATCGGCATCATCCGCCTGCTGCCCGGGCTCTGACGCTCACGGGCGCCCGCTCGTGTGAGGGGCTAGGCGCGCGGCGCCGGCGCCGGCCGCGGGCGCCTCGCGCCGCCCCGCGCGCGGCCGCGGGACGGCACCGCCGCTGTCCCGCTCTTCCCCGTCCCTCAGTCCAGCGCCGGCGAGCCCACGCCGTAACGGTCGCGCACGTCCACCATCATCTGCACGATGGGCGCGTAGGTCTCGAACGTCTCGAGCAGCCGCCCGGCCGGGTCGTACTTGCGGATCAGGTGGCCGCTGCGGCGCGCGGCGTAGAGGTGGCCGGCGTCGTCGACCCCCAGGTCGACGATGGCGTCGGTGGCCTCGCCCTGGCGCGGGTCGAGCGCGAACGACACCCCCACCTTGCCGTCGGCGGTGACCTTGCGGATCTTGCCGGCGGTGGCGTCGGAGATGTAGACGTTGCCCGCCTGGTCGACGGTCATGCCGTCCAGCTGGCGCAGCTCGGGGCGATCGGCGGCCATCTTGAACGCCCAGCGCGTCTGGTAGCTGCCGTCGGCCGACAGGCGCTGCACCTGGCGGTTGCCGTAGTCGAGGACGTAGACGTTGCCACGCGCGTCGATGATGATGACGCGCGGGTCGTTGAACTCGCCCTGGCCCTTGCCGCGCCCGCCGAAGCGCGCCAGGAAGCGGCCGTCGTTGGAGAAGCGCGACACCATGTGCGTCTCGCTGTCGAGCACGTACACCGTGTCGTCGGGCGCCACCGCCACGGACACCGGGTAGAGGAACTCGCCGGGCTGCATGCCGTAGCTGCCGAACGAGGTCCGCGGGGTGCCGTCGGGCGCCAGGCGGTGGATCATGCGGTGGTCCTGCTGGCCGACGCGGTACTCGAACACGGCGGCGAACAGGTCGCCGTGGGAGTCGACGGCCAGTGACAGCGGGGCGGCCGAGAAGTTGCCGTCGCCGACGCCGATGTCGCCGATGGAGGTGTGGAGGTTGCCGTCGGGGTCGAGGATGCGCAGCACGCCCTGGCGGGCGCTGACCGTGAGCAGCAGGCGCGTGGGGAGGTTCGCCTCCTCCTCGGCCTCGAAGTCGACGTGCTC
>Ga0123333_10006508_pt1 | contig 10251 bp, 6 predicted proteins | sample BioC12SIPDNA_3_FD_89957 | JGI IMG/M metagenome (GOLD analysis project Ga0123333, IMG submission 89957) | Anaerobic biogas reactor microbial communites from Washington, USA - Biogas_R2_B C12 SIP DNA | ecosystem: Engineered > Bioreactor > Anaerobic > Unclassified | place: Washington, USA...
GACACCGGCCAGGTACGCCGCGATCAGCGACGTCTCGCCCGAGTTGCGCCCGAACAGCTCGACAACCGCGATCCGCTCGTGCGACCCGGCGCTGGTGCGCAGGTTGTGAATGAACTCTACCGAGCGGGTGACCGCCGTGGAGAAACCGATGCAGTAGTCGGTCCCGTAGACGTCGTTATCCATCGTCTTGGGGATCGCCACGACTTTGATGCCTTCGCGGTGCATCCGCTCGCCGTAGCTGAGTGTATCGTCGCCGCCGATCGGGATCAGCACGTCGATGCCCAGGTGCTCCAGCACGCGCAACACATGCTCGGTATAGTCGCCCACGTCACGGTTGTGCTTGTCCTTGTGGTGGGGCACCTCCAGTTGGGCCAGATGCTCCGGCACGCTGTCGAGCTGCACGCTGCTGGGATTGGTCCGCGACGTGTGCAGGAAAGTCCCGCCGGTGCGGTCCACGGTGCGCACGCGCTGCTTGTCCAGCGGCATCACCCACCTGTGGAGCTGTTCCGGGTTTGTTTCGTCCAGGTTATAATCCATCAGCCCAGCCCAACCGCGCCGGATACCATAGACTTCGTGCCCGGCATCGACCGCGCGATTGACAATCTGTTTGATACACGGGTTCAGACCGGGAACATCGCCGCCGCCCGTCAACACACCAATACGCAACATCCTAGCCTCCTGTCATGATCGCGAAAAACCCTGGCTGCGTGCAAGCGCTCAAAAGGAGCGCCGTAATGTTTAATTGTTCGCCCTGATTATACCAAGCCCCGGCCGGTCTGCGCGTGACATTCGTCATCAATTAGCACAAAAAGGGCCACCCAGCGTGTGCGAGTGACCCTGTTACAACCGGCGCAAGCCCCGCACGGTCACTTGGCAAGATACTCGGCCATCTTGACATATTCCATCGATACTGTGCGCTGCTTGGTCGTCGCGTCTTCGAGCGTCACCGTGCCGATCTCGCGCCCGTGCAGCCCGACCATGACGCCGGTTTCATTCGCCAGCAGGTGCTCGACCGCCGCCACGCCCATGCGCGTCGCCAGCAAGCGGTCGAAGGCGCTGGGTTTGCCGCCGCGCACCACGTGGCCCAGCACCGTCACGCGCACCTCGAAGCCGATCTCGTGGCTCTCCAGGTAGGCCGCCACCTCGTCGATCTTGAGCGAGGCGCCCTCGGCGATGACGCCCATCGCGTGGCTTTTGCCGCGCATGTACGCATCCTCCAGCGCCTGGCCGATCTCTTCCAGCGTCAATTCTTTCTCCGGGATCGCGATGAACTCGGCGCCGCCCAGGATGCCGCCCATCAGCGTCAGGTAGCCGCAGTTGCGCCCCATCACTTCCAGCAGGAAGCAGCGCTCGTGGCTGCTGGCGGTGTCGCGCAGCTTGTCGATGGCGTCGAGAATGGTGTTCAGCGCCGTGTCGACGCCGATGCTCATGTTGGTGCCCCAGATGTCGTTGTCGATGCTGCCGGGCACACCCACCACCGGAAACCCCAACGTGTGCAGCGACAGCGCCCCGCGCAGACTGCCGTCGCCGCCGATGACGATCAGGCCGTCGATGCCGTGCTCGTTCAGACGTCGCAGGCCGCGCTTCTGGCCCTGGGGCGTTTTGAATTCCAGGTTGCGCGCGGTCTGCAGGATGGTGCCGCCGCGCTGAATGATCCCGCTGACGTCGCGGTTGGACATGCGCTCGAAATCACCCGCCAACAGGCCCGAATACGCCTGGCGAATGCCGTAGACTTCGACGCCGGCTGCCGTTGCGGTGCGCACCACCGCGCGAATGGCGGGATTCATCCCGGGTGCGTCGCCCCCACCGGTCATGACAGCGATACGTCGCATAGTTGTCATGTATACTGCTCCCTGCTGAGCGTGCTCAGTCACGCAAATGTGCCGGGCGGTTTATACATCCTCCCACGCCGGCTGTCAATCCACCCCGCCTGTCGAGATGCACAATGACGCTACAGCCGCGTGATCTTCGCCGATTCGATCACCTTGTCGATGTCGTCCGCAAAGTCTTCGACCCGCGATTCGGGCAGGCGGATTTCGAACGCCGCCGCCGTGGTCTGATCGACCGGCACCTGGAAGGTGATGGTGCGCACCTGGGGCGGCGCGGCCCGCCCGTCGAAGATCTCAGTCTGCGGCTGGTCCTCGACGGCGAACGAGCGCGTTCCGCACAGGTTATTGCCGTATTCGGTCACGGTCCCGCCCGCAGCGCGCACGGTCGCGCAGGAGAAGTCGCCCTCGACTAATCCCGTATACGTCAGGCTGATCGGAGCGCCCGCCGAGCTGAGCACTTCGGGATTCGTCTCGAGGTAGGTCCGGCCCTCGCCCGGCGCGGCTTCCTGATCGCTCCACACCGCGGTCGGATCGGCGAACGGCACGATCTCGTCCAGCATCCCGCGCGCCACTTCCCACCAGGGATTGTCGCGCTCGGCCAGGTACCAACTGCGCGGCACGACCAGGGCGATCTCCAGGTTATCGGCCTCGAGGGTGGTCGATTTACGCCCGAACTGGTCCGGCAGATAGCGCGCCACGATGTCGACCGGCCCCAGGCTGACCCCGGCGTAAGTCACCCCGCCCAGGATCACGACCGGCAGAATCACGAAGACGAGCAGCATCACAAAACAGCTCGGGACGCAGCCGCCGCAGCCACACCCCGACAGCGCCGGCAGGAAAAAGCAGCCGCTGCAGCCCCGCCGCCGGCGCGGTGGCTCCGAGATGGGGGCGGGCGCTGGCGCCGGATAGGCGCTCGAGGGTGGTGACGACGGGAACACGGACGAAAAACCACGTTCCGGCTGGGGCGGTGTGTAGGACGGCTGGCTCTGGTAAGGCGCGGCCGGTGGAGCGGTGCGGGCTGGCGGCACGGGCACCGCGGCGGGCACTTCCTCGGATGGCAGCGGGCCGTACTGCTGCTCGAATTCGGCCAGCAGCCGCAGCGCCTGCTCGTGGCGCGGGTTGATGCGCAGCACCGCTTTCAGCGCACGGACGTATTCGGGATGGTCTGCCGCAACTGAGGCCAGCCACAACCAGGCCACTTCGTTGGCGGGCTCGGTCTGGACCACCTGGCGCAACAACTGCCGCGCTTGTTCGGTTTGGCCGGCCTGTGCCAGCCCGACTGCCTGGTGAAGTTGAGAGGACATGGACCGTGCGTCTCCTGGCGATGATTGGACAGGTACAATAACGGCGGGTCGCGGCGCGCCGGGTCAATAGGCTGTGATGCCGCTCACAGCGCCGAAGGTGGACGGGATGTAGGCAGTGCTCTGCACGTAGGAACCGCCGCCGCCAGCCTGCGTCCGCGTCAGGTTGGGCGGTTCCTCGGCGAAATAGTGGTTCGACACGCGCCACACGGAGACAAGCTTGCCGCCCTGGGGCCGCGCCGACATATAGACCAGATTCCACTCCAGCGGGTAGTCGCGCATGGGCACGCTTTCGCCAATGTCGGTGATCAGATACACGAACGGCCAGTTGTGCGCCGCCTGCATGAGCGGCGTCCAGCGGCGCACGTCCGCCAGGATCTGGTCGCGCCCGGCCGTATTGCGCGCGTCGAAGCAGGTCCAATCGAATTCGTCGGTGACGTGCAGCCGGACGCTGCCGCAGTGCAGCAGCACCCCCACCGCCGGGATCTGGCCGTCGACGCGGCGTCCCCAGTTGCGGAGATACGCCAGCGACTCGCGCGTGCCGGACCCGTTGAATGGGCCGGAAATATAGGTGAAGCTATCGGACTCCGACAGGCGCAACCGGGTAGCGTTGCCCGACGCCTTCCAGCCAAACGGCAGCGCAAACATCATCAGCCAGCCGCCGATGACGATCCAGGCCAGGGCCAGCGCGGCCCAGCGCCGGCGCAATCCCGGCAGCAAGGCGGGATAGGCCGCGTAGTAATGAGCCGCATGGTGTTCCAGCGCGGCGAGGCCCCCGCCCGCCAGGACTGCCAGCGCCGGCAGGCCGACCGCCAGGTAGCGCGTCTGGACCGGAGCGCCGAAGACCACGATGGGCAGCCACAACACCGCCAGCCAGGCCGCAGCCAGCAGGCCAGGCGCTGGGCGCCACCGGATCGCCACGGCGCTCAGGGCCACCAGCAGCAGCGCTACCGGCAGCGAGATCAGCGTGCTGGCGGCCTCGACGGTCGCGATCAGGTTGTCGAGCAGGTTGAGCGGATTGGGCGTGCTGTCCACGAGCGAACTGGTGAAGAACTTGGGCTGACTCCCCAGGTAGGTACTCAGCAGCATCGCGACGATATACACGCCCCAGATCGCCCCCGTGACGGCGGCCCCGGCGCGCCACGCGCGACCGTAGCGCGCCCACAGCGCGCGCGCCCACGCCTCGTACGCGGCGCGGGTGTTCTCCGCCGGGCGGATGTCGGACAGCAGCAGCGCGGCCACCACCGGGATCGCGAGGAAGAACGTGGTCGTCAGCTTGGCGAGCAGCGTGAGGGCCACTAGCAGGCCGACCAGCGCGCCCCGCGCCGCCGTGGGGCGGGGCATCCGCGCCAGCCGGATGCTCTGCCAGAGCGTGATCGCGGCGATGCCCGCCGCGAACGGATCGGCCAGCGCCATCCGCTCGAAGAACACCGACCAGGGCATGAAGACGTACAAGAGCAGCGCCGGGAGCGCGGCCCGGCTTCCGAACAGGGCGCGCGCGATCGCGAGCACCATCGCGCCATTGATCAGCGCGAACACGGCCACCGCGAGCCGCCCGACGACTAGCGCCGAGTTACCGCCGATGAAGAACAGCCCCAGCCAGTAATAGAACAGCAGTTTGCCATTGCTGAACTGGACCGGGTTGCGGTCGAAATTGTAGACGATCTCGGCGCGCCCGATGTGGTAGTTCTCATCTACGAACGCGGGCAGCTCCAGCGGATTGCGCACGCGCAGGTAGAACTGACACAACAAGAGTAGCACGATAAGCGCCAGTTGGGCACGAGACCATTTTCCAGCCATTCCAACCGTACCTCGACTATTCGATGAATGTGTGATGGAGCCGCCCGCAAGCATAGCACCGCTGTGAAGGCTGTCAAGCCCTCATCCGGTGCCGTCGTCGTACTCGGCGGCGACAGCGTCGGCCAGTGGAAGAAACCACGCCAGGAAATCACCTTTGCTTTGCGCCAGAGCGATGCTGAGGTCAAAGTGCATGGATGGGAACCGGTCCCAGTCGTCGCCCACGCGCCACAGCGCCGGCGGCAGCCAGCCCGGATACGTCCCTGTCGAAATGCGGCGCAGCACGCCCGCCGCCCCGATCTTGTCGAGCTTGTCGGCGTCGTGAAGAATCCCGCCCAGCGCGCCGTCCTCTTCTTTGCGGATGGCGGCCCGGATCGACTCGATCACGGTGGGAGAGAGGCGGCCGCGCAGCACGCGCCTCGCGAACGCGGCCCCCACCTCTTCGTGCGGCTCCCCGGTGCGCGTCTCGTCGAGCTTGGCGACGTCGTGGCAGATGCCCATCAGGTACGCCGCGACCGGATCGACGTTCTCTTCTTCGGCCAGTGCGACTGCCGCGCCCGTCACGCGCAGGATGTGGCCCCACAGGTGCGGCCAGCCTGGGTGCCAGGCGGATAGCCGTTGGCGGACCAGGCCGGCAACCTCTTCGCACAGCGGATCGGGCGCCAGCGTGTCGAACCATTCATCGTCGAGCTGGTTCACGAATTGCCCCGCCAGCTCGGTCGGCTGATCGCTCACCAGGTGGTCAGCCCAGTCGCCCACCGACTCCATCAACTGGCCTGCACCGACCAGCAGGCCGTTCAACAAAGTGGCCATGGCCGCACGATCGGACTCGTGGCTCCACATGAGCATTCTTTCCGCCTGCACCTAACTTGATCATAGATTATAGATTGATGATACAGGCATCGGGTGTTAGATAGGTGTTAAAATCCCTTTAACCTATCTTAAATAGATTCTATCTATGTTACAATAGGGATCATCCCTCAAAATGTGCCGCCTGACAAGGAGACCGTTCATGCTTTCAGACCAGGATCGCGCCGTGCTGGCCCGCTTCGAGGCGCACGGAACGCCCTCCGAATCGCGCCGCGCCCGCATCGTGATGATGCGCGCGGAGGGCGCAACCACGGCAGAGATCGCCGTCGCTGTGGCCCTCAGCGAGAGCCGTGTCCGCTACTGGACCCGCGCGTGGAACGAGCGCGGGCAGGCTATCTTCCCGGATCAGTCAGCCGCCAGCGACGACGCGACCCAAATGGAAAGCGAGCCAGAACCGGTCCCCGGCGTGGACGTGCCGCGCCTGCCCCTGGAACTGCGCGACAAGGTCGGTATGAGCCCCGATGATCCCATGGCCGAGGCGGGACGCAAGGCGTTGTTCTTCAATTTCGAGCGGATGTTATTGAACGAACCCGTCAGCCGGCTGGGCGAGAACATCGAGGGGGTCCACGATATGCGCGTGGCCACGCGCCGGATGCGCAGTGCCCTGCGCCTGTTTGGGCCGTTTTTCGACCGCGAGGCCATCGACCCTTTCCGCAAAGACCTTCGCACGATCGCGGACGCGCTGGGCACGGTGCGCGACCTGGACGTGTTCAAGGAAAAGGCCGAGCGCTTCATGGCCGCCCGGCCCGAGGCCGACCTCACGCCGCTGCTGGAGGGATGGGAGCAGCGCTACGCCAGGGGCCGGCGCAAGCTGATCGGCACCCTGGATAAAGGCAAATACGCGCGTTTCGTGGCCCGCTTCCACGATTTCCTGACCACGCCCGGCGCGGGCGCGCTGCCGCTGCCGGAGCCGAGCGAGACCTCGGCTTACCTGGTCCGCCACGTGGCGCCGCGCCTGATCTACGAGCATTACGAGCAGGTACGCGCCTACGAAGCCGTGGCCGACAGCGCGGCCATCCCCACGCTACACGCGCTGCGCATCGACTTCAAGCGGCTGCGTTACACGCTGGAGTTTTTCGAAGAGGTGCTTGGCCCCGAGGCGCGGCAGGTAGTCAACGAGATCAAGACCATGCAGGATCACCTGGGCGATCTGAACGATGCTGCCGTGGCCGAAACCATGCTGCGCGAGTTCGTGGATCACCACAACGAAACGTACAGCGGCGTGCCGCTGGTCATGCGGCCCGACATCAGCGGTGTGCTGGCCTACGCTGCCGCCAAAGACGAGGAAAAGCGCCGCCTGCTCGAGACCTTCCCTGAAGCGTGGGCCAATTTCAACCGGGACCAGGTGCGGCGCGATCTGGCGCTGGCCGTTTCGGTGCTGTAGGCGCGCGCCGCGCGGGACTGCCGGGCAGACGTTGCCCGGTTTTTATTTGACCTCGATCCGCGTGCTGATCGTCAGCGCGTCACCGGCCGGCTGGCCGTCGACCACCACGGGCAGCCGCTCGCCGGACAGCGGATCGTACAGCCCGATGCGCAGCTCGACTGGCCCGGCGGGAATATCCGCCGGGATGGGCACCTCCCACCAGTCGAGCAGCGTTTCGCCGGGCCGCCAGTAGCGCGTGTGGTAGGCGCCCATCAGCGGCTCGCCGTCCCACCCCGCGATCAGGTTGCCTTCCCCGTCCACCAGGTGGAGGAACACGCTGTAGTCTTTGGAAGGCGGAGCCTCGTCGGTGGGCCGCCAGTACAGCGAGACGAACGCCTTGTCGCCCCGGTACCATACCAGGCCGGTCACGTCGTGCCCCAGGTATTCGGCAAACCCGCCGATGATCGTCCGGCCCGGCGCTGGCCCGCCCGGCTGGAGGGGATTGTTCCGCGCCTCGGGATGGATCGTGTAGGCCATGAACTGGAAACTGCCATCGAACACTTCCAGCGCGCCGTTGGGGTTCAGCGGGATCGGCTGGAGGACGGTCGGCCAGGGCGCGCCCTGGGGATCGGTGACCCGCTCGCGGGCGTAGGCCGCGCCCACTGCCGCATCCGTCGCCAGCGACGTAGGCCACCGGCCCGCCTCTTGCAACAAGAACCTGAGCGTTGAGCCGTCCACGAACACATCCGCGCCCGCCAGATCTTCGAGACGGATTGGCAGGTCTTCCTCAGCGCGGCTGTTGCGGATGTCCCAGGTGGGGAAGAAGAACGGCAGGCGGTCCTCGCCAGGGATGACGACCACCGGCTCACCGTGCTCGGCGGCGTAGTCCTCCAGCGCGTGGACGACGTGCATCAGGGCCGGGTTGCCCGTGTCGTACTTGGCGGTATCGTCCGGCAGGCCGCCATCGCGCCAATGCTTGGCGCTGTGTTCCAGCGCGACGAACACCGCCAGCCCGATCGCGCCCACGACCAGCGCGGCGCCCGCCCAGCGCCGGACGCGTTCCCGCACCAGCCACGGCCACACCACAGCGTCGATCAGCGCGGCGACCTGGACCGCCAGCAGCGGCACGATGGCAAAACTGAGCCGGTAATGGTACGAGAAATTGAAGAACCACACCACCGCGTACGGCAGCAGCAGCGCCCAGGTCAGCAGGACCGCCTCGCGCCGCGCACGCGGCAGCGCCCGCCAGCGGTCGCGCCCGGCCCAGGCCAGCAGCGCCGCGCCCGCGACCACCAGCCCGGCCTCCAGGAGGGACAATCGCCGGGCGGCGGGCAGGTTGCCTTTCACCCACTGCCACGCGTTCGAGTTCTCGGTGATGATGTCCAGGTGCAGCGCGGTGGGCAGCGTCCCGGCCAGCAGCAGCGCCAGCGCCGCCAGCGGCAGCATGGTCTGCGCTCGGCGCGGGCGATCCGGCGCGGGGCGGACAACCAGGGCGAAGGCGACCAGCGCCGCGATCAGCAGCGGCCAGCCGAGCTCCTGCCCGGAGCGCTGCGCGAAGCTGTGCCAGTAATCCGCCGGGAAGACGACCGCGGTATGGCCCAGCGCCAGGTTGCGCAGGTACCACATGCCGCCGACCGGCGCGCTCGCGAGTCCCGCGATGATCGCCAGCCGGAGCTTGGGCCAGCCCGCCGCCGGGCGGAAGCGATGCGCCGCCCACCACCCCGCCACGGCCAGGGCCACGCCCAGCGCCAGCGCGCCGCCGGTTGGCTTGGTCCACAGCGCGCCCCCCAGCAGCACGCCGCTGACCACAGCGGAGCGCGCGCGTCCCGACTGCCACGCGTCGACGAAAAAGGCCGCCGCGCCGGTCATATACAGCGTCAGCGGGATCTCCAGGTCGCCGGAGCCGTACCACGCGGCCACGTGCGGATAGAACAGCCAGAGCGCCGCCGCCAGCAGGCCGGCTCGCCGCGCGCCGGAGACGCGCCGCCCGAGGACGTAGGCCATGAGGACGGTCGCGGTGTTGAGCCAGGGAATGATCGTCCGCGCGGCGTGATCGTTGAAGGCGGCGCCGGGATGCAGCGCCTCCCACGCCTGCTGCATATAGGTGTAGCCCAGCGGCACGAGCTGGGGATAGTAGCCCATGTCCGGCGGGATGGCGCGCTCCATCACGAAGATCTTGGCGTTGTAGGCGTAGACCCACAGCGGGTCATAGGCCAGGAAGGGCCAGTAGGCTGTCACGATCACGTTGACCAGCAGCAGCAGCGCGATCCCGGCGATCAGCAGCCATTCGCCCCGCGTCAGGCGCGGTTCCGGCACGGCAACGCCGGGATGGGCGGGGGATGCGGCCCGCCGCCAGGCCAGTCCGGCCCCGATCGCGGCGACCAGCGCGCTCCCCGCCAGCGTCCCGCCGAGCGTGATCGTGCCGAACGTGCCGAGGGGGAACATGGCCGCCGTCAGGCCGACCGGCCCCAGCGCCAAGCTCACCGCCAGGACGGTGACGCGCTCGCGCCACAGGGCTCGCGGCAGCAGCGCCAGCGCCCAGGGCAGCCCCACGCCGGCGAACATCCACGCGGCGAAGGGGAACAGGACGACCGTCGGTTCTAGCCAGTCAGGCATGATCGATCAGGCTTCGGGCGAGACGGGCAGCAGCGCCGTCACGATATACCAGGCGAAGCGCACCACGCCGATCCCAGCGACGACCGCCACCGGCGCTTGCAGGGGCAGGTAATAGCGCTGCCAGTCGAACGGCGTCAGCGCCAGCAGGCCCAGCGCCGTGATCGCGGCCCAGGCCAGCACGGCCCAGGCCGGTCCATGGCGCAAGCGATAACCCAGGGCCACCAACCCCGCCGCGAACGCGATCAGCAGCAGCGCGCCCCACACCGGTCCCCCGGCGCGTCCCTCGAGCAGCGTCACTTCGTAGGCGGCGATCTCATCCTGGATGACCGGGAACCCGGCCCATTCCGGGTCTTCGTAATACTGCGGCTCGGCGGAGAACATGCCCTCGAACAGCCCGACTAACTGGTCGTCGAGTGTCTCGTAGCCGCCATACTTCTCGACCTGGGCATCGAGCATATTCTGCCGCATGGTCAGC
>Ga0123333_10006510_pt1 | contig 10249 bp, 8 predicted proteins | sample BioC12SIPDNA_3_FD_89957 | JGI IMG/M metagenome (GOLD analysis project Ga0123333, IMG submission 89957) | Anaerobic biogas reactor microbial communites from Washington, USA - Biogas_R2_B C12 SIP DNA | ecosystem: Engineered > Bioreactor > Anaerobic > Unclassified | place: Washington, USA...
CGGTGATCTCCACTTCGTTATTAGGATTAAAACGCTTCCCCTGATAGAGAACGGCCCGCTCCCCCAGGTCAACAGCGGCCTTGCACAGCCGCAGCAGCAGGCTGCCGATGGTGCGGTCGAAATCGGGCGTCACGCCTGGTCTGCGCATGGCGACCATCTTATAGGCGATAACGCCGGCCGGCAACGCAGTGGTATACTTGCCGCATGAGCATGGTGACGATCGACGGCAGCCAGGGCGAGGGTGGGGGGCAGATCCTGCGCACGAGTCTTAGCCTTTCGGCACTGACCGGGCGGCCCGTGCGCCTGGTGCGTATCCGCGCCGGCCGTTCCCGCCCCGGGCTGCGGCCCCAGCACCTGACCGCCGTCCGCGCCCTGGCCGAAATCTGCAGCGCCCACGTAGAGGGCGGCGAAATCGATTCCCAGGAGCTGGCATTCCGGCCCGGCGGACCGCCCCAGGGAGGCCAGTATATCTTCGACGTGGAGGATGTCGCCCTTCATGGATCGGCGGGCGCCGCTACGCTCATCGTGCAGGCCGTGCTCTGGCCCCTCCTGTTCGCCGAGACGCCGTCCGAGGCGCTGGTATACGGTGGCACCCACGTACCGTTCAGCCCGCCCTACCACTACCTGGCCCACGTCGCGCAGCCCGCTTTTGCCCGCTTTGGCGCCGAGTTTGAGGTAGCCCTGGAGGCCTGGGGCTGGGCGCCGCAGGGCAAGGGGGCGATCAGCCTGCGGGTCCGGCCGGTGGATACGCTGCAGGCCGTCACCTTCACGCCGCAGCCACGGGAGCCGGTAGAGGGGGTCGCCGCCGTGACCAATCTGCCGGCGCACATCCCCCAGCGGATGGCAACCCGGGCGGGCAAGCTGCTCGCCGAGCCAGGGCTGCGCAACCGCGTCGAGCCCCTGCGCGAACGGGCCGTGGCGCCCGGCGCGGGACTCTTTCTCTGGGCGCCCCAGGCCGGGGCCAGCGCCCTGGGCCGGCCGGGTCTCGCCGCCGAGAAGGTGGCCGAGGCTGCAGTTGCGGAACTATTGGCCTTTGCGGACAATGAAGACGCCGCAGTCGATGCCCATCTGGCCGACCAGCTGCTGCTACCCATGGCGCTGGCGCACGGCCGTTCTGGCTTCACGACGGACTATCTGACCCAACACACGCTGACCCAGGCGGAACTACTGCGCACATGGCTGGGCGTCCACATCGAAATCACGGGCGCCGAAGGGCAGCCGGGGCGCGTCACCGTCGAAGGAACCGGCTGGTCACACCGGCGACGGCAATAAGGCACCATGTTTGAACTGATCTTCCTCGGCACCTCCGCTTCCACACCGTCCTCCTACCGGGGACTCTCCGCGCAGATGCTTCTCCACCGGCAGTACCGTTTCCTGATCGATTGCGGCGAAGGGACGCAGCGCCAGATCCTGCGCAGCGGTCTCGGCTTCAAGGGGCTGAATCGCATCCTGTTGACCCACGGCCATCTCGACCACATCCTGGGCCTGGGCGGCCTGCTTTCCACGCTGGGCCGCTGGGAGGCGTTAAACCACATCGAGATCTACGGCGGCCGGGCAACCCTCGACCGTGTGGCCGACCTGATCTACCGTGTGGTCTGGCGCGGTCACCGCCCGCCGGTCGAGATCCGCCTCATCGCATTGGAGCCCGGCATGGTCATCCTCGAAGATGAGCGGCTGGTCGTCTCCGCTTTCCCGGTACAGCATCGCGGGCCGGGCTGCTTCGGCTTCACCTTCGAGGAGAAGGCGCGCCGGCCTTTTCTGGCCGAGAAGGCTGAGGCGCTCGGCGTGCCCTTCGGGCCGGAGCGGGCCCGGCTCGTGCAGGGCGAGGCGGTGACGTTGGCCGACGGGCGCGTGATCCGGCCGGAGCAGGTGCTGGGCGAGGAGATCCGGGGCACCAAATACGTCCATATTGGCGACGTGGGCCGCACTAACGATCTGGTGCCGCATTGCCGCGACGCCACCTGCCTGACCATCGAGGCCACGTACATGGACGAGGAGGCGCAGATGGCCGAGGAGTTCGGCCACCTGACGGCACTGCAGGCGGCGAAACTGGCCCGGGAAGCCGACGTGGGCACGCTGATTCTGACTCATCTCTCGCGCCGCTACTTCGGGCGTGACATTCGCGACGAAGCGCGCGCCATCTTTCCCGCGACCTACGTCGCCCGCGATCTCGACCAGTTCCAGATCACGCGCGAAGGAGTCACGCGGCTGCCCCGGCGGCGCCGTGAAGAGGTAGAGGAGGTTGTCGAAGAGATCAATGGTCCCGAATAAAGCCTCGGTCGTCATCTGTGGGGCAGGCATTGCCGGCATCTCCGCCGCCTATTACCTCGCCGTCAGGAACGGCGTTCGTGACGTGGTGCTCGTCGATCCGCGCCCGCCTCTCTCGCTGACCAGCGACAAGTCCACCGAAGCGTACCGCAACTGGTGGCCCGGCCCGGGCGATGAGATGGTGCGTTTCATGAACCGCAGCATCGATCTGCTGGAAGAGCTGGCCCGGGAGACGGGCAATCGCTTCCTGATGAACCGGCGTGGCTATACCTTCTTCACTGCAGACCCGGCCGGCGCGCGCGCCTATGAGGAGAGCGGCAGGATGATTTCCGCGCTCGGCGCCGGGCCGCTGCGTATTCACCCGGGGCCGGACGCCTACCGGCCATCGCCGGGAGAGGGCTACGAGGAACAGCCCACCGGCGCCGACCTCATTCTCGACCCGGCTCTCATTCGCCAACATTATCCCTTTATCGCCGAGGGCGCGATTGCCATGCTGCATGCCCGGCGCTGTGGCTGGCTGAGCGCGCAGCAGCTTGGCAGCTTTCTACTGGAAGAGGCCCGGAGACACGGCGCCCGGCTCGTGCCCGCCGGGGTGACAGGCGTCACTCTGGACGGTGGGCGCGTGACCGGCGTCTGTGTAGGCGACGAGACCATCGCCACGGAAGCGTTCGTCGTCGCGGCGGGCCCGCTGGCGGCGGAGGTGGCGGCGATGATGGGCGTCGAGCTGCCCCTGCACAACGAGCTGCACGGCAAGATCTCCTTTGCCGACTATCTCGGCATCGTGCCGCGCGACGCACCGCTGATGATCTGGAGCGACCCGGTGAGCCTCGTCTGGAGCGACGAGGAGCGCGCGGCGCTGGCTGCCGACGAGGAGACGGCGTGGCTGGCACGGACTTTCCCGGCCGGGGTGCACTTCCGGCCGGAAGGGGGCGCAGGCAGCGATATGCTGCTCGGCCTGTGGACGTATGACGTCGAAGTGACGCCGCCCACCTGGCCTCCGCGCTTTCCTGAGTTCTACGCCGAAATCGTGCTGCGCGGGCTGGCCCGGATGGCGCCAGGGCTGGCGGCCTACATCGAGCGACCGCGCCGGCTCTACGTGGATGGGGGTTATTACTGCAAAACGCCTGAAAACCGGCCGTTGGTCAGCCCGCTGCCGGTGACCGGCGCCTATATCATCGGCGCGCTATCCGGCTTCGGCATCATGGCCGCCCAGGCCGCCGGAGAGCTACTGGCGGCCCACGTCACCGGCGGCATGCTGCCCGCCTACAGCGACGCCTTCCACGTGGCCCGCTACGACGATCCACGCTACCGGGCGGAGATGGCGGCGTGGGACAGCAGCGCCGGGCAGTTGTAGCGCCGCGCCCTAACGGTCTTCATCGGGTATTCTCCTTTACCCGGTCATCCCACTCCAGCAGCCCGACTGTGCCGACCCCACAGGTAACGGTATAATGGACAGGTACAAAAAGGGGGTATATCTGCTGATCGGGTGGCGGGGCTTGATAGACACGGCTCCCGCTCACCCCTCAGTATGGCGAGAAAACAGCTACGCGCCCCGTCAGGCGCGTGAAGGGAGGATCAGTTGAAGCCACTCTCGGAGCAGTTGAGCAAGGTACCCGCATCGGCGACGCTGGCGGTGAATGACAAGGCCAAGGCGCTCCAGCGAGCCGGGCGGGACATTATCGCGCTGGCGGGCGGCGATCCCGACTTTGCAACGCCGGAGCATATTACAGAAGCAGCCTTCACAGCAATCCGCAACGGGCGGACCCACTACGCGGCGCCCACCAAAGGCATCGTCCCGCTGCTGGAGGCGATTGCGGAGAAGATGAGCCGCGAAAATGGCGTCCAGGTGGAAGCCGGGACGGACATTATCGTCACGCCGGGCAGTAAGTGGGCGCTTTTCCTGGCCCTGTCGGCGCTGCTCAACCCGGGCGATGAGGTGCTGATTCTGGAGCCATATTGGGTCTCTTACCCGCCGATGATCCACATGGCCGGAGGGGTGCCTGTTCCCGTTCCGCTGCCGGGCGAGAACAACTTCGCGATCTCGGCGGAGATCCTGCGCGCCAGGATCACGCCGCGGACGAAGGCGATCATGGTCAACAGCCCCAGTAACCCGACGGGCCGTGTCCTGACCGAGGAGGAGGCCCAGGCGCTGGTGGAGGTTGCCATCGAGGCCGACCTCTACGTCATCACCGACGAGGTGTACGAAAAGCTCATCTTCGACGGCCGGCGCCACCTGTCACTGGCATCTTTTCCGGGCATGGCAGAACGCACGCTGACCACCAACGGACTTTCCAAGGGTTACGCGATGACGGGCTGGCGGTTGGGCTGGCTCGCCGGTCCCACGCCGGTGATCAAGCTGGCGACGCGCATGAACGGCCATACCATTACTTCGGCAGCGACTTTCACGATGGATGCCGCGGTGGCGGCGCTGACCGGGCCGCAGCAGGCCGTAGAGGAGATGTGCGAATCGTACCGCAAGCGGCGCGACTTCATGGTAGAGGTGCTGAACGGGATTCCGGGCGTGGAGTGCGCCTCCCCCGAAGGAGCGTTCTATCTCCTGCCGCGCTTCCCCGGCATCCCCACAAGCAGCAGTATCGAGCTGGCCGACCTCTTGCTGGACGAGGCAGGTATTGCCGGCACGCCCGGTATCGCCTTCGGCCAGAGTAGCGAGGGCCACGTCCGCTTTTCTATCGCTACGGCGATGGACGAGCTGGAACGGGCAGTTGAGCGGCTGCAGCAGGTCGTGCCCCGGCTCATCGCGTGATGCCGGGACGGACGGGTAACGAGTATGGGCGATTTGTAGGGGGGCGGGCTGGAGGAAGCCTGCGATCCGCGCCCTACGTGCCTAATGCTGGAGGATCTGGGAGAGGAATAGCTTCGTCCGTTCCTCTTTCGGGTTGCTGAAGATCTCCTGCGGCGTGCCCGTTTCGACAATCAGCCCCTCGTCAAAAAAGACGAGACGGTCGGCGGCGGCGCGGGCAAAGCCCATTTCGTGGGTGACGACTAGCATGGTCATGCCGCTATCCGCCAGCTCCTCCATCACGTCCAGCACCTCTTTGATCATCTCCGGGTCGAGGGCTGAGGTCGGCTCGTCAAAGAGCATGATCTTGGGCTGCATGGCCAGGGCGCGGGCGATGGCCACGCGCTGCTGCTGACCGCCGGAGAGCTGGGCCGGGAATTTGTCGGCCTGCTCCGGGATGCCGACCCGCTCTAACAGCTCGCGGGCGACGCTCTCGGCCTCCTGTTTGGGCCAGCGCCGCACCCAAATCGGGCCGAGGGTGATGTTCTGCAGCGCCGTCAGGTGGGGAAAGAGGTTGAACTGCTGGAAGACCATGCCCACCTCGCGGCGAATGGCCTCGATGTTGCGGATGTCGTGCGACAGCTCGATGCCATCGACGATGATCTCCCCTTTGTGATGCTCTTCCAGCCGGTTGATCGTGCGAATAAAGGTCGATTTGCCGGAGCCGGAAGGGCCGAAGATGACGACAACCTCGCCGGTGTCGACGGTGAGGTCGATGCCCCGCAGGACGTGGAAATCGTCAAACCATTTATGCACGTCGCGGCAGACGATCATCGGTCTGGCGCCGTTGCCGGTGCTTTGCTCGTTCATCATTCCTTCCGTTATTTTAACGCTCTCCAATGCCCAGCGCTTTCTCCAGGCGCCGGCTACTGTGTGACATGGCGTAGGTAAAGACCCAGAAGACGATGGCGATGAAGAGGTAGACTTCCTTCTGCGCCGTGATCCATTCCGGGTTGCCCAGGACGAGCGACTTGCCGATGCCGAGAATCTCGTTGATGCCGACGATAATCAGCAGGGTCGTATCCTTAAACAGGGCGATGAACTGGCCGACGATAGCCGGGATCACCAGGCGCAGGGCCTGCGGCAGGATAATCAGGCCGGTAGTCAGCGGGCCGTTCAGGCCAATGGCCCTGGCGGCCTCGTACTGCCCTTCCGGGATGGCCTGCAGCCCCCCGCGCACGTTCTCGGCCATGTAGGCGGCGCTGAACATGGTCATGCCGATGATCGCCCGGATCACGCGATCGATGCGCACGTTCTCCGGCAAGAAGAGGGGCAGAAGAATCGAGCCGAGAAAGAGAATGGTAATCAGCGGCACACCGCGCACCAGCTCGATGAACAGTGTGGAAAAGAGTTTGACCACAGGGAGGCGGCTGCGCCGGCCCAGCGCCAGTAGGACGCCGATGGGGAAGCTGGCGACGATACCGACCGCTGCGACGAGCAGGTTCAGCATCAGGCCGCCCCAGCTCGTCGTCTGGATCTGCGGCAGTCGGGGGTTGCCCGCAAAGCCGCGCACGAGCAGGATGAAGACGGCAAATGAGAGCAGGCCGAGGAGGATGACCCAGCGCCCCTTGCCCAGCGGCGTGCGGCTGGCTGCCAGCCCCAGCACGACGACCAGGATGTTGCCGGCGAGGAAGAGGCGGCCGGTCAGGCCAAGCGTTTCCATACCGACCGGCAGCAGGGCGAGCACCGCATAGATAGACATGAGGACCAGGGCAAAAGTACGCAATGGCCCGCGCCAGACCCCCCAGCTCAGGCCCAGGAGAAAGGAGATGAGAACGACGCCGACGGCCGGCCGCCACAGCTGCGCGGCGGGGTACTGGCCGACGAAATAGAGCACGGGGCGGGATAGCACCGGCGACCAGTTCGCCTGCAGCAGCCAGTTGACCAGCGGCGGCGCCGCACGGATGAGTAGCCAGAGCGCAAGAATTGTCAGCAGGCTATTATACCAGTTGTTGAAGAGGTTCTGGCGCAGCCAGCGCGGCAGCGAGATCTGCTGTTGCGGCCTCTTGATTTCAGTCTCTGTCGCGACAGACGCCATCGTTAGCGCTCCACAAAGCTGATCCGCCTGTTGTACAGGTTCAGGATCAGCGAGTAGGTCAGGCTGATGAGCAGATAGGTGACCATGATGAGGACGAAGACCGGCACGGCGCGCCCGGCCTGGTCGATGATCGTCTTGCCGACGGCAAAGAGGTCGGGAAAGCCAATAGCGACGGCAAGGCTGGAGTTCTTCGTCAGGTTCAGGTACTGGCTGATGAGCGGGGGAACGATGACCCGCAGCGCCTGGGGGAAGACGACCAGGCGCATGGCCTGGAGGCCGCTCAGGCCCAGCGAGCGGGCCGCCTCGCGCTGACCCTTCGACACGGCCTGGATGCCGGCCCGGACGATTTCGGCGATGAAGGCGGCGGTGTAGATAACCAGCCCGACGAGCAGGGCGGCGAAGTTCGTCGTAATCGTCGTGCCGCCGGTGTAGTTGAAGCGGCCCAGCACCGGGAAGTCAGTGGTCAGCGGCGCCCCGCCGACGAGGAACCAGCCGAGCAGGGGCAATCCCAGCAGCACAAGCAGGGCGACCAGCCCCGAATGGGTCCGCCGGCCGGTCCGCAGCCGGTAGCGGCTGAGCGCGAGATAGAGGGCGAGCGCGAGCAGGATCGCCACGGCGGTAATCGCCAGCCAGGTGGTGAATCCTTCACCCCGGCGCAGGGCCACCATATTGATGCCGCGCTGGTTGAGCGCGGCGAATGGGCCCAGCGTGATGCTCTCGGCCACGGGCGGCAGCTGCTGGAAGACGGCGAAGAACCAGAAGAAGAGCTGCACGAGCAGGGGGACGTTGCGGATCGTCTCGACGTAGACGTTCGCCAGGTTGCGGACGAGCCAGTTGCTGGAAAGCCGGGAGAGGCCGACGACGATGCCCAGAACGGTAGCCAGCACGACGCCGACGAGAGCAACACGGAGCGTGTTCAGCAGCCCGACCAACAGCGCCCGGGAGAAGGTCATCGACGGGTCATACGGTATCAGCGCGTCGCCCAGGTCAAAGCCGGCCGACTGCTCCAGGAAATCGTAGCCAAGCCCCAGGCCACGGGCGTTGGCCGCCTCCATCATATTGCTGAACAGAAAGTAGAGCAGGCCGAGGACGACGATAGCCGAAACGATCTGGCCAACGGCCTGGAGGACACGAATGTCGCGCCACAGGGGGATTGCCCCGCCGGCAACGATAGATAAGGGAGAACGTCGTTGTGCCATTGGCTAAGGTAATCGAAAGGACAGGGGCATAACGCCCCTGTCCTGCCTCATCGTATGGCTGCGCGTTAGCGCAGCGGCGGCGCGTAAATCAGGCCGCCTTCGGTCCACAGGTTGTTCAGCCCACGGTCGAGCGTAAAGGCGTCGCCTTCCGGGCCCATGTAGCGGTCGTAGATCTCACCGTAGTTGCCGATGGTGCGGATGATGCGGGCGCCGACGTCGGCATCCAGACCGAGGTCAGCCTGGCCGAAATCGCCTTCCACGCCGAGCATGCGGCGGACTTCGATATTCTCGCTGCCCATCATCTCGTCCACGTTGGCCGAGCTGACGCCGAGCTCTTCGGCGTTGATGAGTATCTCGATGACGGTCTTGACCAGGTCAAACCATTGATCGTCGCCGTGGGGCACGGCCGGGGTCAGCGGCTCCTTGGAGATGGTGATGTCCAGGATGCGATGGGCGCTGGGATCTTCGAGGCCGCTCTGAATGGCCGCCAGCTGGGACTTGTCGCTGGTCGCCGCATCGCAGCCTTCGCCTTCGTAGGTGCTGTAGACGGTCGCCGTATCCTCGAACGAGCGGTCGGTGAAGTCGAGCCCTCTCTGGCGGAACGCGTCGGCCAGGTTTAGCTGCGTGGTGGTGCCGCTGGTGACGCAGATGGTAGCCCCGTCCAGATCCTCGATGGTCTCCACGCCGCTATCGGCGCGCACCATGAAGCCCTGACCATCGTAGAAGGTGACGATGGTAAAGTTGCCCCACTGGACGTCGCGCGTGGATGACCACGTGACGTTGCGCGAAAGAATGTCTACCTCGCCAGTCTGCAGCGCCGGGCCGCGGTCGGCCGACGTCAGGCTGACGATCTCGACAGCTTCTGGGTCATCAAACAGCGCCACGGCGATAGCCCGGCAGAGGTCGATGTCGAAGCCAATGGTGTTGCCCTGCTCGTCGAGGTAGCCAAAGCCGGCCAGATCGGTGCGGGCGCCACAGACAAGCCGGCCGCGGTCGCGCACGCGCTGCAGTATCTCGCCGGTCGCCACCTGCACAGGAGCGGGCGCCGCTTCTTCGCCGCCGCCCGTGTCAGTGCTCTCGACGATGCGCGTCACTTCCACGATGCGGGTGACTTCCACAATCTCCCCCGCTGAGGGCTGCTCTGTGCAGGCGGCGACCAACAGCAGCAGGGCCAACAGCCCGACCAGCACAACGACTTTCCTCATCTTCATTCTTTTCCTCCTGACTGACTGGATAAGTGATCGCAAATAATCTGGAGACCTGCCTGTTTCGCCTGCCGCGCATCACCTCCTTTCTCGTACGGAGTCCGTATACCAAAAGAGCTGTCACTCGCTTGCCGGTCTGGTACCGGCCTTGCGGTAAAGTCTTTCAGGCCCAGAACAAAAGCTTGTAAGGGTTCACGTACCACGCCATGGTGCGCGATCTGGTTATTTGTGCGCTGCGGAGATGGCTGGAAAGTTGAGGGTAGTATAAACGCTCACCGCTGGTCGGGCCAATAGTCATGTGGAGAGGCGCGCGAATTCAGGGCCGGATAGCCGTAGGCCGCCGCACACGTGCAGATGCGTCGTGCGCGGCGGCCTCCGGGAAGCTCGCCCTAAATCTGGAGCTGGCGCCTCAGGCGGCAGCGGCGCCTTCGGATTCGGCTTCCGGCTCTTCATCCACGACGGTAGGCGCCGGCGACGGTTCCTGCTGTTCCAGAAGCGCCCGGAACGCCGGGTCGTCGCGTATGAAGTCGAAGTCGGGATCGGTGGAGACGTGCTCTACGCTGACCTGGCGTTTGAGCAGCGCCCGGTCGAGCAGCTCGACCGCCTGCTGCACGTTGCCGGCAATCGCCTCCAGGCAGGCGCGATTATACTCGCTCTCGTAGGCGATCAGGCGGCGCGCCTCTTCAATGGTGCGCTCGTAGTCAGCCTGGCGGCCTACCTTCCGGTAGAGACCTGCCAG
>Ga0123333_10006512_pt1 | contig 10247 bp, 17 predicted proteins | sample BioC12SIPDNA_3_FD_89957 | JGI IMG/M metagenome (GOLD analysis project Ga0123333, IMG submission 89957) | Anaerobic biogas reactor microbial communites from Washington, USA - Biogas_R2_B C12 SIP DNA | ecosystem: Engineered > Bioreactor > Anaerobic > Unclassified | place: Washington, USA...
TGATGTTATGCTGCTGACTCCAGAAGCCAAGCTCTTGGAACGCCAGCAGCAGTTTCCACGTGTCGATGTGCGTCCGATCAAATTCAACTCAGGGGAATTGGGAGCAGAAAGCTGGAAGTTCTTACTTGGTGCTTATGGGAATGACTCATTCTACATTCGACAGATCGTGGCGATAATGCGGCGTCACCGGCACGACCTCACATTGAGTACACTTGAACAAGACATCCAGCACGCACAACTTCCTCCGGCTTCCCAGCGTCTGGCCCAGGACAGGATAGAACTGGCTCGGCCGTATATTGATGATTCATGCTCATTGGGAGATCTGCTCAGGCCGGGCCGCACGATCATTGTGGACCTCCGTGACGAATGGATCGAAAAGGACGAGGCGTTGGGCTTGTTTGTCGTGATGCTCCGGATTTTTGCCAAGAGTCGACACCAGGGCAACGAGTTCAACAAGCTCGTGGTTTTCGACGAGGCGCACAAGTACATTACTGAATCTGACCTGATAGGCCAGGTGGTGGAAACGATACGTGAAATGCGACATCAGGCAACTAGCGTTGTCATCGCTAGCCAGGATCCACTGTCTGTGCCAAGGGCCGTTATCGAACTTACGTCTGTATTGATCCTACACCGCATAACCTCACCTCAGTGGCTCAAACACCTGAAAAGCGCGATCTCCGCCCTTGATTCCACACAAGACGGGCATCTCACTGCATTGCGTCCAGGCGAGGCTCTTATTTGGGCGCAACGTAGCAGTGACAAGAGACTAACTCAAAGGCCACAGCGTATGCAGATTCGGCCTCGCTTCACGCAACACGGAGGCCGAACGAAGACCGCGGTGGATGGAGATACGATTCGCTGAGAATGATGGCCTGAAGTTGTGCTGGTATGCTCTGTGCATCTTGGCGAGCATCGTCGAATTGCGTGTGGCTCCGTCAAAAATCCACCGCCAGAGGCGGTGGCTTTGGGTTAAGGCCCAGAGAGGCATAAATTGCCTTGCTCCCGGAGGAGGCAAGGCCCTGTCGGCTGGCGGCGAGTGCCTCGTGGAGTTGGAGGATGATAGCGGGGCGAAGATGCGGATCCAGTTGAAAGGGGGCCTCGTGACATGCCGGACCTGGTTGCGCTGAACACCAAGATCGGCCGTCTGCGCAGGCTGCTCTTCGGAGCCCGTACCGAGAAGACCAAGACGGTGGTGGGCGACAAGGCCAAGGGATCGACGGCTGCTTCTTCTGACGAGGAGAGTTCGCAGTCGTCGGAAGAAGGCAATCCGAAAGAAGGTTTTAGGCCGCCGCCGAAAGGCCAGGGAAATCTTCCACTGTTGATAACGAGAATCAGAAAGGGGACCAGAGCGGGCGTGAAATTGGGGACCACCTGATTGCTAAAAAAGGCCCCGGAGGCGGGGGCGAAAGACTGAGAAAAAATGCTCGATTCGACCTTACAGACAGTCACGCAAAATAGGTAGTTGCGCAACTGGCGCCGATTTGCGCACATGAAATCATCGGCTTGTCACACCAAATTCGTGGTACAGGTCGACAAGTGCAGCCAACGCTTCCGCGTTTTCGGCGTCATACTTGACAATCGCTGACGCGGTTTCGCTGGCACGCTGAGCAGCCGAACGAGCAGCTTCGTCATCAGGCTCCGCCCTTGCGCTCCTTGCGATTTCCTTAAGAACTCTGAGCAGGCATAGCTTCATGTGAACGTTATGTTGGTCAAGATTACAGGCGAGTGTATAGCGACAATTACTTTTCCCCTTGAGCGACAATTAGAATTCCCGGTTTCGGGTGCCGGTGGGGAATCGCCGAGCGACAATTAGAATTCCCGGAATTCGTGAGATCGGAGAGAATCGCAACTCCTTCAAAGAAAGGAGGTTGCGATGAGGATCACGGATGGTCAAGTTCGGAAACTGCGGCGATTACTGGCCGCTGGGGAGTTTTTGGTCGTTGCGGCAGGGAGGACCGGCATGGATGAGAAGACGGCGCGGAAGTATCGGGATTCGGAGGGGCTGCCGTCAGAACTGACGAAGCCACGAACGTGGCGGACCCGCGAAGACCCTTTTGGGGAGGTCTGGCCGGAAGTGCTAGCACGGCTGGAGGCCGAGCCGAGGTTGCGAGCCTTTGCGCTCTTTGGGTGGCTTCAGGATAAGTATCGGGGGCAGTTTCCGGACTCTCAGCGACGGACGTTGGAGCGTCGGGTTCGGGCGTGGCGTGCTGCCCGTGGACCGAACCGGGAAGTCATGTTTCCCCAGCTCCACTTCCCCGGCGACCTGGGCGCGTCGGACTTCACGCACATGAACGCGCTGCGGGTCACGATCGGGCGGCAGCCGTTCGATCACATGCTCTACCATTTCACGCTCACCTATTCCAATTGGGAATCGGTTTCGATTTGTTTCTCCGAGTCCTTCGAGGCCTTCAGCCGCGGTTTGCAGGACGCCTTGTGGAAGCTGGGAGGTGTGCCTCGCAAGCATCGCAGCGACAGCCTGAGCGCGGCGGTCAACAACCTGTCCGACGATCGCGAGTTCCATGCGCGGTATCGTGACTTGATGGAGTACTATCGAGTTGTCCCGCAACGGATCAACGTTCGCAAGGCCCACGAGAACGGCGATGTCGAATCATCCCATGGCCATTTGAAGGCGGTCATTGAACAAGCCTTGCTGCTTCGAGGAAGCCGGGACTTCACCAGCCGCGAAGAATACGAGGACTTTCTCGAAGAGTTGATGGACAAGCGGAATGCATCGCGCTGCCCGCGGTTTTAGCAGGAACAAGAAGTGCTTGGCGAGTTGCCGCCCACGAGACTGGATTACCGAACGCAAGTCCGTGGCATCAAGGTCCACAGCAGCAGCACGATCCGAGTCAAGCAGAACACCTATTCCGTTCCCAGCCGTTTGATCGAATACAAGGTCGACGTGATGATCGATGCCGACTTCATCGAGGTCTGGCACGGCGATGTACTGATCCAGCGAATGCCCCGCCTGATCGGTACAGGCAAGCATACCATCAACTACCGCCACGTGATCGATTCGCTGGTTCGCAAGCCGGGCGCCTTTGAGAACTATCAGTACCGGGAGGACATGTTCCCCACGAGTCACTTTCGCATGGCTTATGACTGGCTATGCCGGGATCGAAGTGCGCGGGCAGCCGCGCGCGAATACCTGAAGATTCTGCAACTGGCGGCACGGGACAGCCAAGACGCAGTGCAGGACGCGTTGCGTTTGGCTATTACAGAGAACGCCCCTATCTCCGCCAAGGCGATCCGCCTGGCGGTGGAACAACACCAGCAAATCCCGGCAGCGACGGATGTCACCGTCGAAGCTCCCGACTTGCAGGATTTCGATTCGTTACTTCAACACCCCGACATGGAGGTCGACCCTTATGACCACGAAGAGGACCACAACAACCAATCTCACGAAACCATCCTCGGCGACGCAGGACGCCGGGACGAGTCGGAAGAAGCAAGACTCGAAGAAGATAACTCTCGAATTGACCAAACAGTTTCGGGATCTACGCATGCCCATGTTTCGAGAGCATTTCGCGAGCCTGGCGGAGCAGGCCGTGCAGGAGTCGTTGAGTCATCTCGAGTATTTGGCGGAACTGACGGACCTGGAGTGCCAAGCCCGGCGGGAGAGCAGGATCGCTCGCCTCATGGGGGACTCCCGGCTCCCGACCTCGAAGAGTTGGGGCAACTTCAACTGGACTCGGCTGCCGCTGACCGTTGCCCGCCAGATGGAAAGCCTGCGGGACGGCTCCTTCCTGGATCGTCGCGAGAACCTGCTGCTTTTCGGCAAGCCCGGTTCGGGGAAGAGCCATTGCCTCTGCGCCCTTGGGGAACAATTGGTTCATCGCGGACGTTCCGTGCTGTTCACAACGTGCAGCTTTCTGGTTCAGTTGCTCCTTGTTGCCAAACGCGACTTGCGGTTGGCTAAAGTCATCAAGAAGCTGTCGAAGTTCGACGCGCTCATCATCGACGACCTGGGCTATGTCCAACAGAGCCGCGAAGAGATGGAGGTGTTATTCACCCTGCTGGCCGAACGCTACGAGCGCGGTAGTGTGATGTTGACGAGCAACCTGCCGTTCAGCAAATGGGAGCAGATCTTCAAGGATGCCATGACCACGGCCGCCGCCATCGATCGCCTGGTCCACCACAGCATCATCCTCGAGCTCAACGTGCCCAGCTACCGCCTGGAAAAGGCAAAACGTCAGGACAAGGAATCAAGCCAAGACAAAAACTTGTCGAAGGAGAAGAAGTAGCCCGCTCAGACAGACGGGAATTCTAATTGTCGCTCGGCGATTCCCCACCGGCACCCGAAACCGGGAATTCTAATTGTCGCTCAAGGGGAAAAGTAATTGTCGCCGAACAGGCGAGCAAATATTGTGATTCCGCTCCCCGAAGATCACCGACACGTTGGAGTATCTTTCCCTTGAACAGGGCGACCTGTGCCCTGGTGTGAGCCTTTCGGCTATCCTGCAAGCTGAGTTTCTCAAGCGCGGTATCGAATGCGTTGAGCGCATTTCGTTCATCGCCATCGCCGTGAAGAAACGCGCGAAGATATGCGACGCACACAATGATCTCTGGGCGTGGATCGTCCAGCTTCTCCAGAACGTCGAGGGTATAGCTTGCTGCGCCCTCTTCTCCCAGCATCAAGAGAGCGAGTACCTCCTGGGACAGCATTGCTCGTTCGAAGTTGCGTCTGGACGACCCATCGACCATCTCCTTCCCCGTTTCCGCCGCCTCGCCCTCTGTGCCAACATGAATGAGACAACAGCCTCCTGATTTATTAGAGTAGAGGGCGAAGGAGGCGAATGTTGAATGGACGACCGACGATCTGATGGAATTGAGCGTGAGATTCCGAGTCCGGAGGTTTCGGAGAAGCCGACTCGGCGGCGGTTCACGGCGGAGTACAAGCTGCGGATTCTGGCGGAGGCAGACGCCTGTACGGAGCGGGGGGCGCTGGGAGAGCTGTTACGCCGAGAGGGGCTCTACTCGTCCCACCTGAGCACGTGGCAGAAGCAGCGTGAGGAGGGAGTCCTGGCCGGCCTGAGGCCGAAACGGCGGGGCCGGAAGGCGAAGCCGAGGAATCCGCTGGCAGATGAGAATGAACGGCTGACGCGGGAGAACGAGCGTCTGAAGAGGAAACTCCGCCAGGCGGAGTTGGTCATCGACGTTCAAAAAAAAGTCTCCGAGATGTTGAACATACCGCTTGCGACTCCCGACGAGAAAGATCTCGATTGATGGACGCTACCGAGAAGCTTGCTCCCGAGGTCGGCACGGCCGCGGCCTGTCGGGCGATGGGAGTCAGCCGGGCGACCCTGTATCGCCGGCGTAACCCGACCCGGTCGGCAGACGAGCCTCCCGTTCGGGGCCAGCAGCCTCGCGCGTTGAAAGCCGAGGAACGCCAAAGGGTGCTCGACGTGTTGCACTCGGACCGGTTCGTCGACCGGTCCCCGGCGTCGGTGTTTGCGGCCTTGCTCGACGAAGGTACGTACCATTGCTCGACTCGGACGATGTATCGGCTCCTCCATGACTCGCACGAAGTTCGCGAACGTCGCAACCAACTGCGGCACCCAAACTACAAGAAACCCGAGTTGCTGGCCACGGCACCCAATCAAGTCTGGTCATGGGACATTACCAAGCTATTAGGACCAGCCAAATGGACCTACTACTACCTATACGTGATCCTCGACATCTACAGCCGCTACGCGGTCGGATGGATGCTGGCTTCACGGGAGAACGCCGATTTGGCCAATCCCCTCGCACGTGGCGACAGATGAAGTCGATTGGGCTTTGACCGCTTTCCTCAAGGGCTTTCAGAGCGGAGCCGGTGACGAGGAGTCGTCCCAAGGCGAACTTGGGGCCAATGGGAAGCATGATGGTTTCCTGTTTGCTTGTGCCTGTTGTTGTGGTGACCCTCCCGGTGAATGAGTGTCGCTTACACCATGAAAGCGACTTCACCGGGATGGTTGGTATTTGCAAAGTAGCTCGCCTTTTCCTCAGTGAAACTGCCTTTGCGGATTCGGATCTTCATCGATCGTCCTCCCGGCAATAGAACTCGGTTGGCAACATGCCCTCTTCGGGTAAGTCGCCACCACAATAGTGGCAAGGAAACGGGGTCTTGCTTCCCTCTTGTCCATGAATCATCAGGTGATCGAGATCCAGCGCCTGCCCTGATGGCCCATAATGCCGTTCATCTTCAGGATAGTCACCCAAATCGTCGTCATTGACACAGATCAGGTGGCCGTACCTTTCGTTGTCTGCGAGTTCTTCGATGGCGTCTTGCACGCTGTCGGCCTCGACGATGAGGAACAGCGGGGAATACGAACCACCGATCTCCAGCAGCCACGTTTTGCCGAACCAGTCTCCAGGGTTCAGAACGGGCACGTCGTTCAGTTCGTGATCGTGAAGCGTCGCTTTGGCAGTGATCTCGCACATCAGAGTCTCCATTGTCGGCATTTGCCCCGTCCTGCCCGCTTGTAGCACGAGGCTGGTCGCCCCTCAATGCGGCAGAAGTCTTCCATCATTTCGGACTAACCCAAGCGACGCCTCTCCCTTGCCACTTCTTTGCGTTCTTGCGGTCTGGAGCTTTGGGGCCGGGCTAGCGCGTTCGGTGCCACGGGAGCTGAAGAAAAGGGCCTCCGGGGCCATAGCATAACCCTGGTTGTCGTATTCTCGTCTATGAGACAGTGGGGGCACGCCCATCTTCACCGTTCTGTAGCACTAAGCCGAACCGGGCGCAACGACCCAACTTCGGCATGATGAACGACTTACTTCTTCGCCGACGGCCGTCGTTTCCGACTTGCCGAAATCCGCAAGCACGAAAGCAGCAACTGGGATTGTGGCACTCCCGTCGCCTCACTCGCGACCTTCAAGTCCCCAAGCAGCCGATCATCCAGCGGCAGCTTGGCCGGGCGCACGTCGACATACGGCTTAATTCCCAGGCCGTGCAGTGCCTCAACCAAATGGGACAACTCGTCATCCACAGCCACGCGGATGAACTCCTGGATGGTTTGACCTCTCTTCTCACGTCGCTCGTGGACCGCATCCCGCAAATCCTCGGGAAGGTGGTAGACACGGTGGCGGACCTCTTGTGTCTTCGGGTTACGACGATGTCTTGCCGGCATCAGAATCTCCTTTGCATGGGGTAGACATATTAGACCCCGTCGAGCAGAACACGCCGCATCAAGTCCTGTCAACGCTTCGGCGAGCCAATCCCCCGTGTCGTCCGAACCATCTTGGCCCCCAGGAAATGCCGCCCGTAGATTCCGGCTGCGCGAGCGACCTGGATGAGCACTTCGTGCAGATCTTCCAATTCCCCACATCGGGCCTCATGGCCGAGGTTTGAGATCAGCCGTTTGACCTCTCTTGGCGTGCAGCGGCAGGCGAACGTCTTTGGCGGCAGTGGCAGCCCGTTGGCCAGCAGCATGAACCAGACGATCGCGACCACGCTAAGCCGGTCCTCAACCTCGCAGGCTTCCTGTAAGGGGAGCGAAAAGGCGTCCACGAAGTCGCAGCCCAGGTTGTAGGGAACCAGGAATTGCCGGTGATCAATCTGAAAGCCATCCAGATCCTCCCATTCGCTCTGCCGAACTACCGTCATGCTGTTGACTCTCCGGATATGAATCTGCTGGGTTTCTCACGCACTCACGAACGTCACCCCCTCCCTATGCCCCTATAGCACGAGAAACAACGTTGTTCATATCCGGCCGGGAACCCGCCTGTCTGATGGTAATTGAGCAGACTGCTCCCTGGTGCTACGAACCCGCAGAACGGTTCTCTTTCGCTACCCAGGAGTTATCAGAATGGCCCGACAACCCAACGTCGTGATCTACGCTCGCGTCAGCACCGACGAGCAGAACCCAGATGCCCAGGTCCGCGACCTTCGCGAATATGTCAACAACCGCGGCTGGAAGAACGTCAAGGAGTACGTAGACCTCGGAGTCTCCGGAGCCAAAGACTCAAGACCAAAGTGGAACGAACTTTGGGACGCAATCCAGAAAGGCCGCGTCCACGTCCTGGTCGTTCATGCTTTGGATCGCATCGGACGTTCGCTACCGCATCTCGTCAAAGTCCTGTCTGTCATTGTCGAGCGAAACATCACGCTCGTCAGCTACCGCGAGAACCTCGACCTGTCGACCGCCCAAGGCCGGATGATTGCTGGACTGTTCTCCGTTCTCGCCGAATACGAGTTATCCATGATTCGCGAGCGGACCCGTGCAGGGATGCGAGCTGCTAAGGCCCGGGGCAGCAAGATCGGCAATCAGAAGCGGTTCTTCGACACGACGAAGGCGACCGAGTTGCGAGACCAGGGCTGGGGCCAGATCCGCATCGCGAGGGAACTGGGTGTCGGGGTCGGCCGGGTCAATCGCTGGGCTCAAGAGGAATATCTGCCGCCGGAGAGGCGAGACAAGCTGAGTCTCACAAGAGACTGCCAGTGAGCAGAATGGGCGAGTGGCACCAATAATTCTATGGTTTTCAAGAGAGGTACCAATGAACCGCTACCGAGTGATCGATCCGCAAGGAAAGCAGCCGATTGCTGTTGTCGAGATTGTCGGTCCGCCCGACGAGAACATGGCCAAGGGGATCGCGGCACGGGCAATCCTCGAATGTTCGTCCATCTCGTCCAATTCACCGGCTCTCCTGGATGTCGTCAATCGACTTGTTGTGAGGCCGGTGGATGACGGACATTTGCGATGGGTAGTCAGTGAGTTGCACACGTGCTTCGAAATCATGGATGGCCGGATCTACGAAGGAGAAGAGATTCGGATTGCCGAATACTCTCCCGACGGGGTGATTCTCGCCTTTCATCACATCTGCGACAGGACGGGCCGCATATTCCCATTGGCCAACGAATACGTACTGATTACGGCCCGCTCACTACGAGGTGCTGCGCTGTCGACCTGAGTATGAGTGACAGATAAGACACTCTCTACTCGTCCGGCGATGGAATGCCTCACCCCCCGTTGAACATGGCGCACCTTCGCGAGAACCTCTTGCGAGAGACGGGTCCCCCGGAACCCATGGGTAATAATCCGGGGACTCCCCAGCCATAGTTACCCCATACTTCCCCCACCAAATATTGCGTCTACCGATTGGCGGGGTCCAATCCAAGAAGTAGCTCGCGCCACGTCAGACCTCATGGATCTTTCCAACGCAGGTGAATATGAGCAGCAACTACCGACTCTACATCCGCACAAGTGAGAAGTTGACTGATCCCGAGTACATCCAGGACCTCATCGACGTGGGCATCACCCCGTTCGTAGCGAAGGGCAGTGTGGCCGTGGCCTACTGCTTCGGTGAGTGCGTCCTTGCCCGAGGGACACTCCAGGAAATGGAACAGCTTCAAAAAGCGATCGTTGCCAAAGGACGTGAGTCGAGAATCGCCTTCCGAGACGGGCCGCACGGCACGTCTGATCTCGGCGAGGACGACGAATCGAACCCGACGTTGCCTTAACATTGCCCACTCCCACTTGAACGGCAACTCTCATATTCCAGCAGGAGATAGAACTTGAGTTTCAGTGAAGCAATCATGATGGTCCGCGAGTTTCACAAGCGGATCGGAGCACCAAGACGATCGTAATCTCGACAACCGAGCAGGCCAACGCAATGCTCGAACATCTGGAATCATGCAAGGTGAACGCGAGGCGGGAAGACTACGCTAGCGAACGCAATAAGCCCATCAAGTGGCTCAGCTGCACATGCTGTGGCGAGCAGTTCCAGGGCCGCCAATGGTGGAACCAGGATTGCGGCTATGGCCTCGGTGACTGCTGCCTCGAATACTGCGGAGTTGACCCCAACGGCGGCGAGGTGGAATGCTACGGAATGCCTGGAATACACTTCCTGATCCCCGACACCGAAAAGGCGAACCCGCCAATCGTTGAAGACCGCGGCGAGTGCTTGCACGCAGTCGATGAGCGGCTACGGATCGAGTGCAGCGGCTACGTATACTGGCGAGGGATCCAGATAGAGCACTGGAGCGGCTCTTTGCTGGATCGCACTGAACACAGCATTGGCGAGGCGACAGAATTGGTTCACCGATGTGAACTTCTTGAATCCAGAAACGAACCGGTTAGCTTCTATTCCATTATCTCGATCAGGTAACCGGCTACGATGGTTGAGACCACCTGCGTTCCCATGTGAGGGGTGATGAGTGGCATGGGCTGCATTGAGCGCCGAGCCGGCCCGTGCTACAGAAGGGCAGAGGGCGGGACAGGCCCACTCCGAGCCCCACAACAAGGAGAGACGAGATGCTGCCGGAA
>Ga0123333_10006513_pt1 | contig 10245 bp, 10 predicted proteins | sample BioC12SIPDNA_3_FD_89957 | JGI IMG/M metagenome (GOLD analysis project Ga0123333, IMG submission 89957) | Anaerobic biogas reactor microbial communites from Washington, USA - Biogas_R2_B C12 SIP DNA | ecosystem: Engineered > Bioreactor > Anaerobic > Unclassified | place: Washington, USA...
AAGGCCAACGGCGGCTACATGACCTTCATTGACGACTACAAAGTGCCCTTCATCTTCAGCAACTTCAACGGCACTTCGGGCGTTGTGGACGTGCTGACCCACGAGGCCGGCCACGCCTTCCAGGGCTGGCTGCAGCGCGATGTGGAGCTGCGCGACATCGCGGACTACACCAGCGAGGTGGCCGAGATCCACTCCATGAGCATGGAGTTCTTCACCCACCCCTGGATGGAGCGCTTCTTCAAGGAGGACACCGAGAAATATTACTACGCCCATGTGGTAGACGCGCTCAAGTTCCTGCCCTACGGCGCCAGCATCGATGAATTGCAGGAGTGGGTGTACGAGCACCCGCAGGCCACCCCCGCCGAGCGCCGTGCCCAATACCGCAAGATCGAGCAGAAGTACCTGCCCGATACCGATTACGATGGCATGACCTACCTGGAGCAGGGCGGCCGCTGGCAGCGTCAGCTGCATATGTACCTCTACCCCTTCTATTACCTGGACTATACCCTGAGCCAGATCTGCGCCTTGCAGTACTTCGCCTGGGATTTGAAAGACCATGACGCCGCCTGGCAGAGCTACCTCACGCTGTGCAAGCTGTCCGGACGCGTGCCCTTCAAAAAGCTGGTGCCCCAAAGCGGCCTGAAGAGCCCCTTTGAGGACGGCACCATCGCCCAGATCACCCCGGCGCTGGAGAAGTATCTGGATGGGCTGGATAAGAGCAAGATAAAGTAAAAAATAACCATAATTTACCAATAAAGTCACATTAAATAGCAAGACACAAACAACCACTCGCAATCCCCTTGTGCATATGGGAAATTGCGAGTGGTTGTTTTGACTTAGAGCAAACGCTTCTTCTATTAACGAGTCTCCATCAATAACACGTCAAGTAATCATTTCGAACAGCACAGTCATATACAGGGTCTTCCAGTTGCCGGGGTCTTTGCCTGTAGACTGTGGGTTGTTGCCAAGTGAGCGGCTTCGTTCCACAGTTGTAGCAACCAAATCCCCACCAACTTTTTCAAGAATAGCGAAGGGGTTCTGCTTCCAGGAATATGAGCCATCTTTTTCATCCACAAGAGCCCTGAATGCCCCCAAAATCGGATATAAGAATCCTGTGGGAGACATACAATCCAGATCGTTATTCAGAAATTTACTCTTGAAAGATTGCCCCTGCCTTGGCAGAGAGACTCCTTTCACTGCACCATATCTTCCCCCATTAACCTTTTGTTTATAAAAGGTTGCCATATTTGTCTCTATCGTGTCGTAGAGTTTAAAAATATCAGCAAGGATAGGGGCCATTTTTACATATGGATTTTGCCTGCTCTCCCCATGCTTTTTATGTTCAGCGATATAGTAGTCGACACACTTCTTCTTAGAGGAATAGGAGATAATAGGAATATCATCTTTTTCAGGATATCGGTCAATATTAAACATATTGATGATCGCAAGTATTTCTGTGACATCAATACTGCCCTCATCGTTTTCTTTAAAGAAAATATCAGCTTGATATGGTTGGTTATTAATAATATCCTTAATAATTTGAAAGCGCCCCTCTAGTTCGGCTATCGACTTATCTTGTACTTGGACTGAGGTATTTCTTGCTGAGGCTAACCTCTGAAAAATTGACTCAACACCTGTAACTATTTCGAGTTTTACAAATTGTTGTTTCGAATCTAACAGATCTCTATTCTCCATAATGATTCTATAGGTATGACCCCCATCTACATTTCCATGTACATCCATATCATCAAATACAATTGTGATTTCATTTGAGTAGTTATTATAAGTACATTCTTTTGCGGATAACAAGATGCCGCGATTAAGCAAATAGAAATCGGCACTGGTGCCATCCAAAAGTGATTCCTTTATTCTTTTTGCAACATTTGTTGTCAGTTTTTGCTCGCGAGGATTAGTTTCCATTGGGAAATTATCTGGTAGTTCTTTTATATCACAAACAGCGACATAGGTTATGGGCGTGGGGTCTCCAGTTTCTTTGCCATCATACGGATTTGGCAATCTGCGAAAGGACTCGACTTTGAATTTGCTTACAACACTTGTTTCCATAAAGATACCAACTTTCTGCCATACTCAGATGGCTGTTATTATAGATAGGCAATTTCCACTACCATCTACAATCGTATTATGGTATACTCACACAAAAAGAACAACGCCATATATGACGTTTTTTGGGAAGGTAAGCCATGGATATGAATTCGATACAGGTACAGGTAGGTAATTCCATCAGGAAGCACAGAGAAGGACGATGCCTATCTCAGGAGGAAATGGCAACACGATGTAATATAAGCCGAGCATACTTTGGCAGAATTGAACGGGGCGAGTACAATGTTACTATCAGTAAATGCAAGAGCATTTCAGATGCGTTAGGTATTGCTCTGGCCGTTTTGTTTGAGGATGTTATTTAGTGCAGTTTCTGGCAGAGAAATCATCATGGTCGACTGCTTAAGAAAACATGATTTACAATGCGAGTGCACATACTGTCTACTTGACTACCACCCATACATCTTCGCCCGTAAACCGGCACCGCCGGTACAGGCTTTCGGGCTTATCCGGGTTGTCGGCGTCGCCGCTGACGGTGGCGTAGCTGAGGTGCAGTTGCTGCATGCGGCGCAGCAGCTCGCTCACCAGCGCCATGCCTTGGCCCCGGCCGCGGGCGGTGGGGTGCACCTGCACCCACTCCAGGATGCCCTCGCCCCAGTCCCGGTCGGCATCGGCGATGCCCAGGGCCAGCGGGTGGGCGGCCTCGTCAGCGATCCACACCCACAGGGCCGGCGCATAGACGGGTGTCTGCGTCCAGCCCAGCACAGCGGCCTCATCGGCATCGGTGTCGGGGTAGCACAGCCGTAAAAAGGCGGCGATGCGCGCGCGGTCGGCAGCATCTCGGCCGTCCGCGGGCCAAAGGCACAGCCCGGCGGCAGTGCCGCGTGCTGCACACCGGTCAGGTCGTGCCGCAGGCGGAAGAACCGCCGCACATCAGCAAACCGGCCGCGCTCTTTCAGGCTCAGCGCGTCCCAGGCCCGCGCGTGCATCACGCGCAGGCCGGCGGGCAGCACATGCTGCCGCTGCTTCCACATGGGCAGCGCGGCGCTGCCGCAGGGGTCGGCGGCATAGTCCTCATGGGCGTGGAGTTCGTCGCAGTAGCTGTCCCAATCCCGCCGGAAAACCTGCGGGCTGACGATGCACCCCGTCAGGCTGCGGGCGCTGAGCACGCCCCGCGCCCGGCAGGCGGCCACGCAGGTGCGGTAGAGCGGCAGGCTGATGCTGTGGTCCCCATCATGCACAATGGGCAGCCTGTCCGCACCCCGGCGCAGCAGCGCGCAGGCGCGGTGGTGGCCGTCCAGCATCACCAGCCGCCCATCCATATACCGCACCGGGATGGGCGATACTTGCTGCGGGGTAAAGCAACGCTCCAGCGCGTCCAGCCGGCCCTGATCGATCAGGAACTGGCTGGGCTGGAGCGTATCGGCGTCTGCCCATTGGGTGGTGTCCGCGCTATTCAATGAACTGCGCCACGCTGTCCAGCGCCAGGCGCTTTTTGTCGCGGGGCGGGGCGGCCTCTTTGGGGTGGCCCAGGGTGACCAGCACGCGCAGCACGCTGTCCGCCGGGATGCCCAGCAGGGCCTTTACCTTTGCTTCGTCAAAGCAGCCCAGAATGCAGGTGCCCAGCCCCAGCCCGGCGGCCGCCAGGCACAGCTGGCCCACGCTCAGGCCCAGGTCCATCGCCGGCCACTGCATGTTAAGGTACTGCTCGCCATAGCGGGCGGTCATGCGGTCGGAGATATGCTCCCACACCGCGATGATGCAGGGCGCCTGCCCCACCCAATGGTTGATGCCCGGCGCGTGGGTGAGGGGGGTCAGCGCGGTCAGTATGTCCTTATTGGTGACGGCCACAAAGCGCCAAGGCTGGCCGTTGCCGGCCGAGGGCGCCAGGCAGGCGGCGGACAGGATGCGCTCCAGCGTCTGCCGGTCTACCGGCGTATCCGCATAGGCGCGGCAGCTTTCACGGGTTTTGAAGGCGTCAAACAGCTCCATCGGGGGCTCCTTTCATGCGGGGGACAGCAGCAGGGGGCGGGCGCCTCTCAGGCCTTCCCGCCGCCCAGCTTCTGATCCTTGTCAATCACCGCCTGCACGGCCTCGTGCAGCGCGTGGTCAAACTGCCAGCGGTCGAGGGCGTGCACGCCTTCGATGGTGGTGCCGCCCGGGCTGCACACCTGATCCATCAGCTGGCGGGGATGCTCGCCCGATTCCACCAGCAGCTTGCCGCTGCCCAGCAGCATCTCGGAGGCCACCTGTTGGGCCAGGGGCCGGGTCAGCCCGGCCTTGACCCCGGCGGAGGCCAGGGCGTCCGCCATCTGAAAGGCGAAGGCGGGCGCCGCGCCCGCGATGGCCGAGAAGGCGGAGAACAGCTTTTCGGGCACCTCGTGCACCGCGCCCACGGCGGAGAACAGCTTCTTCGCCGTGTCCAGCTGCGCGGGGGTCACCCGCGCGTTGGCGCAGATGGCGCTGCTGGCCGCCAGCGCCCGGGCGTTGAGGCTGGGCATCACCCGCACGATGGGGGTGTTTTCGCCCAGCATCTCCTCGTAATAGCGCAGCGGCAATCCGGCGGCGATGGTGATGATCAACTGATTGCCCAGGCTGCCTTGCAACGCCCTGAGCACATCGGGCATGATCTGGGGCTTGACGGCCAACACCAGCACATCCGCCTGCTGCGCGGCCTCCCGCACGCTGCTTGCCGGGATGAGGCCGGTGGCCTTCTTCATCCTGTCGATCTGCCGCGGGTCGGCATCGTAGCCGTACAGGCCGTCCGCCGCAAAGCCGCCGGACAGCTTCATGCCGCGCAGGATGGCGCCCGCCATGTTGCCCAGGCCGATAAAGGCATAGTTCATCGGATCTGCCCCTCTCCCTCAATCACATACTTGTAGGTGCACAGGGCCTTGATATCCACCGGGCCCCGGCAGTGCAGCTTTTGCGTGGCGATGCCGATCTCCGCGCCGAAGCCGAACTCCCCGCCATCGGTAAAGCGGGTGGAGGCGTTGTGGTAGACGGCGGCCGCATCTACCTCGCGCAGGAAGCGCTGGGCGGCATCCGCGTCGGCGGTGACAATGGCCTCCGAGTGCTTGGTGCCGTAGCGGGCGATGTGCTGGAGGGCTTCGTCCAGGCTGTTTACCACGCGCACGGCCAGGATCAGGTCGTTAAACTCCTGCCCCCAGTCCTCCTGGGTGGCGGGGATGGCCTGGGGTAGCAGCGAGCAGGCGGCCTCGTCGCCGCGCAGCTCAACGCCCTTGTCGCTCAGCGCCCGGCCAATGGCCGGCAGCAGCGCGTCGGCCGCATCCCGGTGGATCAACAGGCACTCCGCCGCGTTGCACACGCTGGGGCGGCTGGCCTTGGCGTTGACCACGATATCCAGCGCCATCTGCGGGTCGGCCATTCGGTCCACATACACGTGGCACACGCCCTCGCCGGTCTCCAGCACGGGCACGGTGGCGTTTTGCAGCGCGGACTGTATCAGCCCATGCCCGCCGCGGGGGACCAGCAGATCCACATACCCCCGCAGGCGCATCAGCGCCAGCGCGCTGTCGCGGCTGGTGTCCTCCACCAGTTGCACGCAGTCGCGCGGCAGGCCGGCCTCCTCGCAGGCGTCCTGCACCAGCATGGTGAGGGCCGCGTTGCTGCGCAGGGCTTCCTTGCCGCCGCGCAGGATGGCGGCGTTGCCGCTTTTAAGGCACATGGCGGCCGCGTCCAGCGTCACGTTGGGGCGCGCCTCGTAGATGACGGCGATTACGCCCAGCGGCGCCGGCATACGGCGGATGTGCAGGCCGTTGGGCCGCGTATCCTCATACAGTGTGTGGTGCAGCGGGTCGGACTGGCTGCGGATGGCCAGCACAGCCTCGGCCATGTCATCCAGGCGCTTGTCGGTCAGCAGCAGGCGGTCGCGCATGGCCTGGCTGAGGTCCGCCGCGGCCAGCATGTCCTCCATGTTGGCCTGGAGCACCATGTCTTGCCTGTCGTGCAGCCCTTGGGCAATCAAGCCCAGCGCCCGGTTGCGCACATTGGCCCCGGACAGCGCCAGCTGCGCCGCCGCCTGCCGGGCCCGGATCCCCATCTGGCTAAGCATTGGAACCCATCCTTTCAAAGATCGTGCCGATGTCCGCCCCCTCCAGCGCCTGGTAAATGTTTTCGGGCGGGGTGCCGTTCATCACGATGGTGGGGATGCCGTCCCGGCCGGCGATTTCGGCGGCGCGCAGCTTGGTCTCCATGCCGCCGGTGCCCAGCTCGCTGCCCGCCCCCGTGCAGGCCCGGCGCAGCTCGTCGGTGATCTCCGTCACCCGGGGGATGCGCCTGGCCTCGGGGTGCGTGCGGGGGTCGGCGTCGTACAGGCCATCGATATCGCTTAATATAATCAGCAGATCGGCGTGGATCAGCCGCGCCACAATGGCCGACAGGCTGTCATTGTCGCCGTAGACGATTTCCTCCACCGCCACGGCGTCGTTCTCGTTGATGATGGGCAGCACGCCCATCTCAAACAGCCGGTCAAAGCAGGCGACCAGGTTGCCCCGGCGCTGGCTGTCCTCCACGTCCTCCTTGGTAATCAGCAGCTGGCCCACCTTGTGGCTGTACTCGTTGAACATCTTGTCATACATATACATCAGCTCGCACTGGCCCACGGTGGCGCAGGCCTGCTTGCCCGGCGTGTCCTTGGGCCGCGCGGGCAGGCCCAACTTGCCCACGCCCACGCCGATGGCGCCCGAGGTGACCAGCGCCACTTGGATGCCGCGGTTCATGATATCGCTGAGCACCCGCACCAGGTGCTCCATCTCCCGGATATTGGTGCGGCCGCTGGGGTGTGTCAATGTGGAGGTGCCCACCTTGACCACGATGCGCCTGTACTGCTTTGCCATGTTGCCCTCCATGAAGTATGTGGCACGATTATACGGATTGCTTCATTAAAATGCAACAACGGGCAGATGTGCTAAATGGTGATCAGCTGCTCGTTGTTTTTGAGCACGTCGGTGAGCAGCGGCCCCCAGGAGACCACCTCGATGCCCAGCGCCTCCAGCTGCTCTACTACGCCCAGCTCCCGTGCGCAGGCGATGCAGGCCGTCACGTGCACGCCCACATGCTGCAGTACCTTCAGCTCCTCCTGAATGGCCGCGTCCTCGGCCATCAGCTTGGCGGTGGCGCCCCACACAATCAGGGTGACCTTTTCCCACCAGCCGCGCAGCAGGCTGTTCTTGGCGTACATCATCACCATCAGCCGGGCGGTCAGCGGGTCGGCGTTGGCCCACAGGATATACAGGGTGTTTTTTTCCTCCATTGGGGCACACCTCCTATTGCCGATTATCATATCACGATCGCGCCGCCCGCGAAACAAAGGGCCGGCCATGTCATCAACAGGCCGGCAGAAAATACACGGTTTATGCAGGAATCAGCGGCTACTCCGCCGGGGCGGCCGGGAACCGCATCACCTCGGTGATGGTGAGGTCGCCGCTGTCATCCTGAATGCGTTTCAAGATGCGGGCCTTATCCTCCCCCTCGGCCGGGATGGGGCGGAAGTCGTTGGCCGGGCGCGCCCCGGTGGTGAACACGGGGATGAGGGTGAGCGTGGTTTCGCGCAGCGCCTCGCCCGCAAAGTCCAGATGCACCTGCAGCATGAAGGCCTCAAACTCGGTCAGCTTGAGGTTGCCGCCGAACACAAAGTTGCCCAGCGAGTAGATGATCAGCCCATCGTTGTACTGCTCGATGCCCTGCACCACATGGGGGTGCGCGCCCACCACCAGGTTTGCCCCGGCGTCGATGATGTCGTGGGCCATTCGGGTCTGCAGCTTGTTGTGGTTGTTGTCGTACTCCTTGCCCGCGTGGATGGTGTAGACGATGTAGTGGCAGCCCTGCTCCTTGAGCTGCTGGATTTCCTCCGCGGGCAGCTTGGGCTTCTGGCGGAAGGTGGTCTCCCGGATGCCGCCAAAGCCGATCTTAAGGCCGTCCTTCTCCCAGACATGCAGGTCGCTGTAGCCAAAGTAGGGGATGCCGTTGTCCTCCAGCGCCTTTTTGGTGGTGCGGCGGCCCGCGTTGCCATAGTCGCGCACATGGTTGTTGGCCAGGCCGGCCAGCTCGATGCTGCTGTGCGGCAGGATTTGTGCAAAGTCCGTCGGCCCGCGGAACCAGTGCAGCTTGCCGTCCTCGCGGCCGGCGCGGTCATCCTTGAACACGCCCTCCAGGTTGATGACGCTCAGGTCATCGGCCTGCAAAATATGCGCCACCCCTGAAAAGGGCCACGCATACCCCTCATCCTGTATGGCGGTGTCAAAGCTTTCGGGCAGTTTGCGGCTCTTTTCCTCGCTGCCCAGGATGCAGTCGCCCATGAAGGTCATGGTGAGGGAGGTTTGCCCGGCGGGGGCAGTGACCACAAGGGAGGATTCCCCGGCCATGGCGCTCAGCGGCAGCAGGCACAGCAGTAAAAGGAGATTGAGGATATGAAAACGACAGGATAAACGCTTGTTCACCAGGCTTCCTTTCAGTCGAAAAGGGATCACTTTTTCAGCTTGATCTTGGCGGCTACCATCTGGGCGGCGCCGTCATACTCCTCGCGGGGGATGTGCAGCGTCATAAACACGAAGGCATAGGGGCGGTACAGCTTGATGCGGCCCGCCCGCGGGCGCAGCGCGTAGCGCTTTGCGTCCTGCCAGACCAGGTACTCCTCATGGGCCATCAAAAAGGGCATGCCGTCGGCATTCTGCTGGATGGCGCGCTTGTCGTAGTGCAGGCCGCGGGCCCAGCAGTTCAGCCGGGTGGGGCGTATCCACGTGCGCTTGAGCGCGCCCTTTGGGTCCAGCACATACTGCACGTTCTCGCGCCCCTGCAGGGCCAGAATCAGCAGGGCGATGGCCACCGCGCCCATGAAGGCCTGCACCATCGCGGGCAGCACGCCCGAGTTGGTCAGAAAATCCATCGCCTGCGCGCCGGTGAGGATATACTCCATCACAAACATCACCGTGATCAGCAGCGCCAGGGCAATCAGCGGGATGCGCATCACCTGCCCTAACTTGACCACGTCGCCCAGCGGCAGCCGATAGTCCGACCAGATGTAGCGCGCCGCCGTGCCCGGCAAGCCCTTGCCGCAGCTGTCGCACGTGTTGTGCATATTCTGGCGCTGGCACTTGGCGCAGTAGTAGATCAGCATACTTCCTCCAGAATGATTTCGCTGCTCATTATACCAGACCGGCGCGAGGTGGGGCAAACGGTGCCCGCGGATTGTTACAACAAGTCAAGTGATTGATTACACAAGGGTTTTTGCTTGACATGGCGTTTATGGTTGACTTATGATAACTGGGACACAGGCCCCTATAACGCTGCGGCGGACGAGAGATGCCGCCATCCTGCGGATATGCCCGGCGCGTTCAGCGCTGTTGCATCAATATCATAAGGAGGACCCAAGATGAAGAGACTCTTTGCCCTTGTACTCAGCCTGGCGCTGCTGCTGTCCCTGGCCCCCGTGCAGGCCGAAAAGCCCTACGCGGGCACCGAGTTGCGCGTGCTGCTGGCCAACCACATGTGGTCCAACGCCCTGGAGCCCCACCTGAAGGAGTTTGAAGAGCTGACCGGCATCAAGCTCAACGTGGAGATGTATGCCGAGGATCAGCTCAGCCAGAAGCTGGCCATCGAGCTGGCCGGCCAGAGCAAGGACCTGGACGTGTTCATGACCCGTCCGCTGCAGGAAGCCAAGCAGATGATCGCCAATGGCTGGCTGTACGATGTGACCCCCCTGCTGAACGACCCGGAGATGGACAAGGCCGACTTCTTTGAGGCCACGCTGGCGCTGTACAACAACGGCGAGCAGTACTATGGCATCCCGCTGGTCACCGAGCGGGAAATCCTCTACTACCGCACCGACCTGTTTGAGGAGGCCGGCATCGCCGTGCCCACCACGCTGGACGAGCTGTGGGCCGCCGCTGAGGCGCTGACCGATGTGGATGCCGGCATCTACGGCATCGTGTCCCGCGGCCTGACCGCCGCCGCCGTCACCCAGTTCTCGGGCTACCTGTACTCCATGGGCGGCGACTGGATGGATGCCGAGGGCAACGCCGCCATCAACAGCCCCGAGGCCGTCAAGGCGCTCAAGTTCTACGGCGACATGCTGCGTGAGTTCGGACCTCCCGGTGTCACCGCCATGCACTGGCAGCAGTGCGCCGCGCTGTATGCCTCCGGCAAGGCCGCCATGTACACCGAGGC
>Ga0123333_10006514_pt1 | contig 10243 bp, 9 predicted proteins | sample BioC12SIPDNA_3_FD_89957 | JGI IMG/M metagenome (GOLD analysis project Ga0123333, IMG submission 89957) | Anaerobic biogas reactor microbial communites from Washington, USA - Biogas_R2_B C12 SIP DNA | ecosystem: Engineered > Bioreactor > Anaerobic > Unclassified | place: Washington, USA...
AACGTTGCCATGCGCCGCGGCACGAAAGTGGTTGACCCCGATCTCGCGCTTCGCGCTGTAGCGCGTATGGCAGCAGCATTGGAAGCCAAGTCCAAGCGCACGCGCTACAGCAACACTGCGGAGACCATGGTGCGGGAGGGCCTGGAGGCCATCGGCGTGCGGGTGCCGGATATGGTGTTTGGCGAAGCGATGGACGCGTACTACCAGGCTGTCTCAGATATCGTCACACCGGTTGCGGGCGATCCGATTGCAGTGCTGCAGTACCTGTCTGAGCAGGGGCGGCAGGTGGGACTGGTATCGAACACACTGTGGAAGCCCGAGATGCACGATGCTGACCTGGCGCGGCATGGCCTGCTGGAGCTCCTGCCCGTTCGCGTCTACTCATGCCATGCGGGATACGTCAAGCCGGATGAGCGCATCTTCCGCCAGGCGCTGGATCATTTCGACGTTGCTCCCGCGGAGGCCGTGTTCGTGGGAGACAGGCTGCAGGAAGACGTGGTAGGACCTCAGAAGATCGGAATGCGCACGGTGCTCGTAGCCTCACCGTGGCATGCGGAGGAGAGCGACGAGATCATTCCGGAAGCGCGTATCGCCACCATAGATGATCTCCCCGCAGTGTTGGACGCATGGGACCGGGCCGACGAGACGCAGGTGCTCCCTGCCGCCGGATGAGAGCCGCGCTACCCTCACCGGGATTTTCGCGCTCGGCGCCTGGCCGCCTGTTTTTGCTCCACCAGCAGGTTGAAAGCCAACCATTTTTCGTCGATCTCTGCGGCCAGCCGGCGCTGTTCGGGCTCTGACTGGGCCGCGGCGAGCCGGCTGCGCAGGCCATCGATCTCCTTCAGGAGCGCAACCTCCTCCGGCAGATGTCCTGAATTCTTAAGGATAGAGAAGGCAAGCCGGTCCTCCTCCGGCATGGCAAAGTAGCCGGAGTGGTCCTGTGGCTTGCCGCTGCCGGGAAGGTCATCGAACTCGCCGCGTGCCATGGCGGCCTGGATGATTTCTTCGATCGCCCGATCGAACGACATGCCTACTCCTTAAGTGCTGCCTCCACCAGTTCACGCACGAGTGCCGGGTTGCCCTTGCCGCGTGTTTCGCGCATCACCTGCCCCAGCAGCCAGTTGAAGACGCTCTCTTTGCCTGACCGGTATTTTGCGACCTGATCCTCGTTGGCCGCTATGACTTTTGCTACAATCTCTGCCAGCGCATCCGCGTCGCTCACCTGTGCCAGGCCCAGTTCCTGCATGACTTCGGCCGCAGAGCGGCCCGTCTCGAACATGACGCCAAGCGCACGCTTGGCGCTATTCTGGTTGATGCGCCCTTCGTCGATCAGCGCGAGCAGATCTGCCAGTGCTGCTGGCGTCACGGAGACCGAAGCGATATCGATTCCTCCGGCCTTCATCAGCCGGAAGAGCTCGCCCGTGACCCAATTGAACGCGCTTTTTGCAGCAGCCTGTGCAGAGGCCGCACGCGGCGGCCCCCCCTGTGTGTACTTCGCCTGAAGCTCGCCGGCCGCGGCTTCGTAGTACTCAGCCACCGGCCGTTCCTCGACCAGCAGAGCGGCTTCCTTTGGGTCCAGCCCCAGCTCAGCCACAAAGCGAGCGGCCTTGGCGTCAGGCAATTCGGGCAGGCTCGCGCGGAGCTCCTCCACCCATGTCCGGCTCACCTCCAGCGGCGGCAGATCCGGTTCGGGGAAGTACCGGTAGTCATCGGCCGATTCCTTGCTTCGCTGGAGCACCGTGCGCCCGGCCTCCTCATCCCAGCCCATGGTCACCTGAACCACACGCTCTCCGTGTTCGAGCGCACCGATCTGCCTGCGCACCTCATATTCAAGGGCCAACTTCACCGACCGGAAGCTGTTCAGGTTTTTGACCTCCACCTTGGTCCCGTACGCAGACTGGCCTGGCGGCCGGACGCTGACATTGGCCTCGCAGCGCATCGCGCCCTTTTCCATGTCCGCTGTGCTGACGCCGAGATAGCGCAGGATCCGCTGTAGCTGGATCAGGTATGCATAGGCCTCGTCGGGCGAGCGCAGGTCGGGTTCGGTGACGATTTCGAGCAGCGGCACGCCCGCGCGGTTCAGATCGACGAGTGTCTGGACGCCCGCGGCCCCCATCAACCGGCCGCCTTCAGCTGCATGCACCAGCTTACCCGTATCCTCTTCGAGGTGCGCCCGGGTGATCCCGATTCGTTTTGGCCCCTCGCCGGCATCGATCTCCAGCCAGCCATCTCTGCAGAAGGGCAGTTCATACTGGCTGATCTGGTAGCCCTTGGGCAGGTCTGCGTAGTGGTAGTTTTTGCGCGCGAAAACCGCATGCCCGGAGATGGTGCAATTGAGCGCCAGCCCCGCCAGGAGCGTCTTCTCCACCGCGGCGCGGTTGATCACCGGCAGCGCGCCCGGCAGAGCCATGCAGACCGGGCAGACGTGGGTGTTCGGCGTCGCGTCAGCGTAATCCGCCGAACATGCGCAGAACATCTTCGACGCAGTGAGCACCTGGGCGTGGACTTCCAGGCCAATGATCGTTTCGTACGCCATTTGTGACATCAACCGTGCCTTCTGACGAAGCGCCCCATCCGTTCCAGTGCCTCCTCGATCTGATCCTTGGCCGTGGCGTAGCACATGCGCACATAGCCTTCGCCGCCCAGGCCGAAGGCAGGCCCCGGGATGCAGGCGACCTTCTCTTCTTCGATCAGGGTCATCGCAAACTCATCGGAGCTCATCCCGCTGACGCGGATATCGGGGAACGCGTAGAATGCGCCGCGCGGCTCGAACGCGTTCAGGCCGATGGTCGCCAGGCCATCCACCAGGAGCCGGCGTCGGAGGTCGTAGCTCTCACGCATCGCATGCACGGCGTCCTCGGCGCGCGGGTCGGTGAGCGCGGTGATCGCAGCGACCTGCGCGGTCGTCGGCGCTGACATGATCGTGTATTGGTGGACTTTGCGCATGACCCCCAGGATATCGGCCGGGCCAAGAGCAAAGCCCAGGCGCCACCCGGTCATGGCATAGTCCTTCGAGAACCCGCCGATGATGATCGTCCGGTCGCGCATGCCGGGCAGGCTGCTGAACGTTGTGTGTTGGCCCGCATACATGAGCCGGTCGTAGATCTCATCGGAGATGACGATCAGGTCATGCCTGGCCGCCACGGCTGCGATCTCAGCCATGTATTCGTGATCCAGGACAGCTCCCGTCGGGTTGTTGGGGTAGTTGATCAGGATCGCCTTCGTTTTCGGGGTCACTGCAGCTTCCAGCTGCGCGCCGGTCACCTGGAAGAGCGTCTCCACGTGCGTGGCGATGGGGACCGGCGTGCCGCCCGCAAATACTACCTCGGCTTCGTAAGAGACAAAGCACGGCTCGGGGATCAGGACCTCGTCGCCGGGGTTTATGATGGCCATGAGGGCCAGGTACAGCGCCTCGGACCCACCGACGGTGACCAGTGTCTCCTGGTCGGGGTGGTATTCGACGCCGTACAATTGCGCCCACTTCTTCGTGATGGCCTCGCGCAACTCGAAAATGCCCGAGTTGGACGTGTAGCGGGTTTCTCCGCGCGTCAACGAGTCCATGCCGGCCTTGCGGATTACGTCAGGGGTGACGAAGTCCGGCTCGCCGATGCCAAGGGAGATGACGTCCTGCATGGTGGCCGCGATATCGAAGAATTTGCGGATGCCGGACGGTGGCACCGCTGCCACCCGGCGGGAGATGCGATCTGACATGAGAGAGATAACCTCCTTATCCGGTTTGCGTAGGCGAGTAAATCATCTGTCCTTCACTATCGTTCACCACTTCCACAACGCCGCGGCACAACACCCCGCGGCCGAACCTGACATCCCCCTGGACCGTCAGACGCTCGCAGTTGACGAGCGAGGGCGGGCCGTAGGGGAAGCGGGACTCCATCTGGTCGATCAGCTTGTAGAACCGCGGGTCCAGGTCGATTACCGGCACGCCAAGCCGGCGCCGCGGGCTGAGGACGACCTGCCAGTCGTCGGTCAGCATGTATGCGTCCGAGCGCACGCCGAGCAGATCGTTGCAGGTCTTGACGGGGGCAAAGCGGGAGCGGGGCACGCGCAGCGCGCCCGCACGGTCGAAGACCGATATGGCCGAGCCCATGGCGCTCTCGAGCTGGTAGACCTTGGGCGATGAGGGATCGCGCGGGTCGATCGTCTTGCTGTTGCGGATCATGGGCAGACGCAGCACGCCGCCCCGGGATTCCAGTAGCTGCCGCAGCGCCGGCAGGCGGATCCACAGGGTGTTTGTGTTGAAGTACCGGTGCCGGCGGACATCCTGGAAGGCCTCGACATCGCCGGCAGGGCACTGCGCCGACTCCCGCAGCAGCAGCTGGCCATCGCTCTTTCGCTGTGCCAGATGGCCACCCTTGCGGTCTGCTTCCGTACGGTCGGCCACCTCCATGAGGAATGTGAGCCCCTTATCGACGAAGTAGCCAAGCACCAGGGGATCAAGTTCTGCGCCGAGGTTGTCGGCATTGGAAACGAAGGCTACTTCATAGCCGGAGTCGAGCAGTGTATCGAGCATGCCGCTGGTGAGGAGCGCGGTGTAGATGTCGCCGTGACCGGGCGGGCACCACTCCAGCTGGGGATCCTGGGGCCAGATCGCCGGCGCCCATCCGTTCTGGAGCACCTTGGGCACCTTGTGCTGAGCGAAGTCCAGGGGGATGCGTCCGTGGAGATCAGGGTACTTCTCGAGGACCTGGAGCGAATCAGCTCTCGTGTTGAAACTGTTCATCAGCACGAGCGGCACACCCACGTGCCGCGCCTGGCGCGCGATGATGTCCAGGAAGGTCAGGCCGTCACGAACGACCAGCAATGACTTGGCCTTTTCCAGGCCCATGCTGGTGCCCAGCCCACCGTTGAGCTTGAGCAAGACCGCCTTGCCCAAGGCCTGCCGGCCCACATCGGCCAGTTCGGCGGGCAACTGCTCCATATCGGGCAGCGCCTCGACCGGCGCAATGACGCTCTCGGCGATCAGGCCGGTCTGCCCCCGTACGAGCTCCATGTAGTAGTGCTCGAAGGTGCGTATGGCGATCTCAGGCAGCCCTTCCGCGCGCATCCGTTCCGCAAACGGTCCGAAGTCAGTAGTGATACCGCTCATCTCCCTCTGGTCCATCGTCATTCTTCACACTTGACGTCCGGCGAGAGCCGGCGCCAGTCGGTCGCCTGTTCATAGGCGTATGCGGTCGAAAGCAACCGTTCCTCTTCGAACGCGCCTGCGATGAGCTGGAGGCCGATGGGCAGGTTTGCAGCGTCAAGCCCGCACGGTATCGAAATGCCGCAGATGCCAGCCAGGTTCAGCGATAGTGTGAAGATGTCGGCCAGGTACATGCTCAGCGGATCTGCCACGCGTTCGCCGATGGGGAAGGCCGTGGTCGGGCTGGTGGGGCAGGCAATGACATCGACATCCTGCAGCGCGGCATCGAAGTCCGCCTTGATCAGCGTGCGAACCTGCTGCGCCTTGAGATAGTAGGCATCATAGTATCCGGCGCTCAGGGCGTACGCGCCCAGCATGATGCGCCGCTTGACCTCTGGGCCGAAGCCTTCGCCGCGCGTTCGGCGGTAGGTTTCCCACAGCGAGTCAGCCGGCGCGGCGCGTCCGTAACGGATGCCGTCGAAGCGCGCCAGGTTGGCCGAGGCCTCGGCTGGGGCAAGCAGGTAGTACACCGGCAGCGCTAGCTCGGTGTGGGGGAGCGAGATCGCGCGCACATCCGCGCCCAGATCGGCCAGCACCTCGATCGCCTTGCGCACTGCCGCCTCGACCTCCGCCTGCATGCCGGGGACGAAATACTCCCTGGGCACGCCCACGCGCAAGCCCGACAGGGGCCGGGACGATCCATTGCCCGCCGCGGCCAACGCGCTCGCATAGTCGGGTACGGGTGCATCGACGCTGGTGCTATCCAGCGAATCGTGACCGGCAATCGCAGACAGCAAGAGGGCTGCGTCGGTCACGTCCTTGGTCAGCGGGCCGATCTGGTCCAGCGAGGACGCATATGCCACCAGTCCGTACCGGCTCACGCGGCCGTAGGTGGGTTTGAGCCCGACGATGCCGCAGAGGCTGGCCGGCTGGCGGACGCTGCCGCCGGTGTCGCTGCCCAGCGCAGCGAGGCACATGTGGGCTGCAACCGCCGCTGCACTGCCACCACTCGATCCGCCCGGCACGCGCGACAGGTCCCAGGGATTGCGCGTCGTGAAATACGCGGAGTTCTCCGTGGAGGACCCCATGGCGAATTCGTCCGTGTTGGTCTTTCCCAGGATGGCTGCACCGGCGCCGGCCAGCCGGGTGATTGCGGTGGCCTCGTAGGGCGGCAGGTAGCCTTCGAGGATGCGCGAGCCGCATGTGAGAGGCACGCCCTCGACGGTGATGATGTCCTTGATGGCCAGCGGGATGCCGAGAAGCGGCGAGAGCGAGTCGAGCGTCCCCTCACGCCGGGCCGCTGCCAGCGTCGTATCTGCCTGGGCAGCCGCTTCGAGCGCTAGCTCCGGCGTGAGCGCAAGATAGGCCTTGACCGTGTTGTCCAGGGCGTAGATCCGCTCCAGGACGCCTTGCACCAGCGCAGTCGCGCTGATCTTCCCGGATCGCAACAAGGCGGCGGCTTCGTGGACGGTGAGGGTGTGTAGGGTCATGGGCAGATCAGGTCTGTTGCAGGATTGCGGCCACGGCGAAGAAACCGTCGCGAGCATCCGGCGCGTTGGCCAGCACGTCCTCCTGGCTGAGGGACGGCCGCGCGGCGTCGTCGCGCATCACGTTACGGAGCGGCAGCACCGTAGCCGTGGGCGGGATCGCGGACGTATCGACGCCCTGCAGCACTGCGGCATAATCCAGGATTGCAGAGAGTTGTCCGCGAAACAAGGCTTTTTCCTCATCGGTCAGGCCCAGCCGCGCAAGCTCGGCGACGTGTTCGACTTCGTCAAGGGAAAGGGGCATGAGATCGCTCGCAATGGGAAAATGGCGCGCTGCGACCGGCGGCCGTACACGCAGGGCGCATTATAGCACCGGGGAAGATGAGCCCATAATGACAGAATCCCGCGTTCCCCTGATCCATGTGGATCGAGAGAAACGCGGGAGTTGAGGGTCCGCCGCTACAAGGTGCTGGCACGCCGGAGGGATTGCAGTGCAGGCTATGGTGCCGGTGTCAGGTGATTAAGGGACGATGCGGCAGCCTGGCTTGAAGCGGCCGACGACCTTCCCTCTCATCGACACGGGCTGTAAACCATCACGCCTGTGGTGTTGTACTTCGCCCCGTATCCGAGCTTCACGTTGGTCTTGTTGCCGCACCCCATGACGCCCACCAGGGTCATGTTGAACTTGGTTCTGGGCGCGATGTAGAGATTGGTGGAATTGCCAGCTCCTTGCACCATGACCTGGCTGTAGTTGTTGCGGCCGTAAACGGTCACATTCGTCGCATTGCCCTTGGGTGGAGGGGGCTTCCAGGCAAGGGCAGCGGGAGCCATCATGGTCAACACGATGATGGCGACCATGCTGATCAGAAGCAACTTCTTCATGGTTCTCTCCTTTAGTGTGCAGTGTCGTGTATCGTCCCTGTCACCTAACGGAGATGACGAAGAAGCGGTTCAAATGTAACGGCAAATCCCAATTTTTATGACGTAGTGTCAAAATACATGCATAATAAAGTGGCTACTTTGGTGTCATCTTTCTCAGGGCGCCGGAATCACGAGCTTTTGACCCACCCAGATCAGGTTCATATTGGCGATGTGGTTCGCCTTTGCGATCGCAGCCGTGGTCACCCCGTACTTCGCCGCGATCTTCGAGAGCGTCTCGCCAGAGCTCACCGTATGGATCTTTGCGACCGGCTCGTCGCACACGCACGGGGCCGGCTCGACCGGCGCAGACACCTCGATCTCCACTTCGCCGTTGGGCGAGCTCACCAGCACGCGCACATCCACCCGGCTCTCGCCGACGACCACCGATACAAGGATGGTGACGCGCTCCCCTTCCTCCTCTGGCTCCTCACCGCCGCGCTGCGCGGGCGGGATGATCTGGACGCGGAACGGAACCGTGCGTGATGTAAGCTGGGGCACGGGCACCTGCCAGGCGCCATCCTGGCCTGCCACGGCCTCACCGATCAGTGTCTCGCCCTGGTAGACGCGCACCGCGTCGCCAGGCCGCGCCGTGCCGCTGACCTTCGCCGCCGTCGTCTGCGATGACTGGGTTGTCTGAGGCGAACGCTCCGGGAGCTGCGATGTATCGGCTGTCGCCAGCTTCAGCCCGCCGAGGGCGAGCACCAGGACCAGGCCCGCGACGATGATCCAGTGAGTGCTTTTTAAGTGCAACATTGTTCCTCTCCTTCCAACAATGGTCATAGTCTTCAATGTCGCCAATTATATAGTATATCATTTCGCGTGTCAACAGTTCTGTGCTATACTCGGCCAAAAGTTGTTGCTGCATTTTCCGGAGGTATTATGGGGGAGGCTCGTCGCCGGCTTCCGCTGCCCCGTCTGGTTGCCCTAAGGTGGCGCTGGTTGGCGCTGATCTTCCTGGTCGCCGCTGTCCTGGTTGCCCTGCTGTATGCCAGCCGCACTCTCTTCAAGGCTGAACCCGACCGGCTGGCCGAGTTTCCCCAATCGTGGCATGAGGGCTACACCGTCCCGGCCGACCAACTGAAGGCGTTGCCCTTCTACAGCATCACCGCGCAGATCGACCCCGCCGCGCGCGCCTATACCGGTACGCTCGATCTCGATTTCACCGTCTCATCCACGCTGCCGATGCAAGATCTCTTCTTTCGGACCTATCCGAACCTGCAGTTTTTCGGCGGTAACTTGGAGCTGACCGGTGTGCGCGTGAATGGCGTCATGGTGAACTTCGGTCCGGTCGAAAGCCGGACTGCGGTGCAGGTCGTGTTGATTGAGCCGCTCAAGCAGGGCAGCCGCGCGCACGTCTGGCTCGCTTTTCGGGGGAAGTTCGAGCACATGAGCCAGCTTGGGGAGTACACGATCTTCGGCATCAACGAAGACATCACCAGCCTCACCGGCTTCTATCCCATCCTGGCTGCAAGGCGCGGCGATGCGTGGGCACTGGATGTGCCGCACCCGCAGGGCGATGTGGGCTTCCACGACGCGGCGCTCTACCGCGTCGCGCTCGACTTTCCGTCTGACCAGGTCATCGTCGCAACCGGCACGGAGATCACGCGCACGGCCAGTACCGCGGGTTGGATGACGGCCCAGTACGTTCTCGGGCCGGCGCGTGAGTTTACGGCCCTGCTCAGCCCGCAATTCGAAATCCTGGAAACTGAGTCGATGGGCACGCGCGTCCGCTCCTACTTCACCGGCGACAACGCAGACGCAGCCCGTGCCGCGCTCTATCATGCTGTGGGCGCGCTTCAGATTTACAGCGACCAGTTTGGCCAGTATCCTTATCGGGATATGGCGGTGGTTCAGGCGCCGCTCACGTTCAAGGGCATGGAGTTCCCGTCGGTCAGCCTGATCGGCAGCCAGGTGTACAACGTGTATCAGAAGGACCTGGAGAACCTGGTCGTACATGAGGTGGCGCACCAATGGTGGTACAACCAGGTGGGCAGCGATCAGGTGCGCACCCCATGGTTGGACGAAGGCCTGGCAGAGTACTCGATGTATTTCTACTATCAGCAGCGGTATGGCGAAGAGTCGGCGCAAAGCTTGCGCGACCTGCGTTGGAAGATACCTATCAACAGCCTGAAGCGCCGCAACGCGGATCAGCCTATCGGCCGGGCGGTGTGGGACTACAAGCACGACTACGAGACGGTGGTGTACGGCAAGGGCGCGCTGTTTCTTGACAAGCTGCGCGAAGAGATGGGCGAGGTGAAATTCGGGGAGCTGCTGCGCACGTGGAACCGGGAACACCAGTGGAGGATCGCGACGGCGGAGGAGTTCCGCAACCTGGTGAACCGGATCGCGGAACAGAACCTGGATGGCCTGTTTTACGATTGGGTGTACCCGAGCGAGGTGGAGAGCCAGTAGGCAGGGTCGGGTTCGCGTTACGTGCTGTGGACGGCAGTTGAGACTGCGCTTGCCATTGCGAAGCCGCCCGCGGTAGCGGACTTGAGCCACCGACCCTTCGAGGGGCGCCAATCGGTGGTCGCAGGCCGGCTTCGCATGTGTTGCTGCGGTTTCTAACCGCCAGATCCCGTGGCTTTCGCCGCACCCTGCTCGGGCACGAAGAACCGCTTCGCGTTCGCAAGCGTTGCGGGCAGCTCGGTCCAGAAACTCTTCTTCGACACCTTCTGCCACACTCGCTTCGGCC
>Ga0123333_10006518_pt1 | contig 10237 bp, 9 predicted proteins | sample BioC12SIPDNA_3_FD_89957 | JGI IMG/M metagenome (GOLD analysis project Ga0123333, IMG submission 89957) | Anaerobic biogas reactor microbial communites from Washington, USA - Biogas_R2_B C12 SIP DNA | ecosystem: Engineered > Bioreactor > Anaerobic > Unclassified | place: Washington, USA...
AGGACCTTCGCATCTTCGAGACGTTCCAACTGTCCTCCCTTACCCTCCAGCGCACGGCTCGCGCGTGGTCTTAAAAAGTGAGGTTTCAAGCCTAACACACGGGGGGCGAGGGAGGCCTGCCTGACCGGGGTCTCTACGGGTAGGGCCGGGCGCCCGATGGGGCTCTCCGCCCCCCTCGTGCGGTGATCACCCACGAGGGTCAGAGTCTTGCCCGCATCCGGGCGCGGCCGGGGCCTCGCTTCGCTTCGGCCCCCGGCCCGCCCGGCGGGCGCGAAACTCCGGGGCGAGCCCCATCGGGCGCCCGGGACCACTCATCGAGGGGTCGGTGAGGCGGGTCTCCCACTCAGAGTATGAGCGAAATCGCGCACGGTCCTTGCTCGCTCCGCCATAGGCGCGTCATGGGCTCGCTCGCTTCGCCTCGCAGTCTCCGGCTCGCTCCGCGTTGCGGCCGGCGCGCAGGAGAACTCTGGGGCCGACCAAAAGGGGAACCGAAGGGGGCCCCCACCTTCCACCTGCCTGTGCTGGCTGGGCCGCGGTGATGTCGGTGGCCCCTCTCTGAGCCTCAGAAGTCCTGTCCGACGGCGATGCTAAAGTAAACAAGTGCCTGATTGTTGGCTTCATTGCTCGGCACTGAAGGCCCTGCAAGCCAGCGTGAAGGTGCTCCAAACCTTCCTGCGACCAATGAATGCGGGGGTATACACGTGGGCGGGAGAAGGTATCTGGCTCACTCGGTGAGCCCGTTGGGACACGTTGATCTGGTCCGGGATCATCTGAAGCGCGTAGGTGATCGCGCCGCTCGATACGGTGACGCTTTCGGCGCTGCGGAAGAAGCCAGAGTTGCCGGTCTGCTGCACGATCTGGGGAAATACGGGGAGCGGTTCCAACTCCGGCTCGAGGGCAAGGAACGGGGTGTCGATCATTGGTCGGCCGGGGCGTGGCATGCGCTGACAACGCTGCGGCAGAATGGAGTTGCGGCGGCCCTGGCAATCCAGGGGCATCACCTGGGACTGACGCAGGCATCGAAGAGTGTCCTTGAGCAGCTCGACCCTGCCGAGGCCGCCGATTGCCGGAGAGACGGCTTCCGGCCGTCCACCGGTCAGCACCAAACGCTGCTGGAGCGCTTCAGCGCTGACGGACTGAGCCTGAGTAGTTTTGACCGCTCGGTTTACGACACCGCTGCTCATCTCACGAGGTGTCAGGAACCTGCCGCTGGCATGCTCGATGTTCGCATGCTGTTCTCAGCCTTGGTCGATGCGGATTTTGAAGAGACGGCAGCTCACTTCCACGGGTCCGCCGAGGCCGGAGCGCCTGTCAGAGCGCCTGGGCCCAGACTGGCAGCGGAGCCGGCGCTGCAGGCACTTCTCGACCATATCGCAGTGATCGAACAGGAGTACAAGGGGGGCGCTCTTGTGCTACATCTGAGGCGGGACTTGCTGGCGGCCTGCATGGCGGCAGCCAAACAGGGACCCGGCCTGTTTACTCTCACCGCCCCAACTGGTAGCGGCAAGACTCTCAGCATGATGGCGTTTGCTTTGGCTCACGCGCTCCAGAACAATCTACGCCGAGTCGTGATTGTCGTTCCATACCTCACGATCATCGAACAGTCTGTGGCGGTCTACCGCGAGGCGCTCCTTCCAGCAATGCTTGGAGCACCCCCGACAGAGTACGTACTGGAGGATCATAGTCTGGCAGGTTCGAAGGACTCGCCGGGCGACAGTGTGTCGGCCGAGGATGAACAGAGCATCGGGTCGGCCAGAGCTCGCGAGTTGGCCGAGAACTGGGATGCGCCGGTGATCGTCACAACCAGCGTGCAGTTCTTGGAGTCACTCTTCGCCAACAGATCTTCGGCCTGTCGCAAGCTCCACCGACTGGCAAGGAGCGTTGTGCTGTTCGATGAGGTCCAGACAATTCCCAAGGACCTGGCCGTCCCGACGCTGGCCACGCTTGGCAGATTGGCCGATAGATATGGCAGCTCAATTGTCTTCTCCACGGCGACTCAGCCCGCGTTCTCTCACCTAGACGGTCATGTGCGTACGTTCTGCGGCTTTGGGTGGGTACCAACGGAGATTGTTCCAGGTGACGCGCAGGTCTTCGAGCGCGCCAAACGCGCTGAATTGGTCTGGCCTGCGCTGGAAGAGCGGATCTCGTGGTCCGAACTGGCTGACAAGATAATTTCCACCGACGTTCTTCAAGTACTGTGTATCGTCAACCTGAAGAGGCATGCTCTTGCGCTGTACGGCGAGCTCCGGGGCCGCCTAGGAGACTCAGTCTTCCACATGTCGACCAACATGTGTCCTGCCCACAGAAGCGACGTGCTGGATGAGATTCGGCGGAGACTCTCTAGGTCGCAGGACTGCGTCCTAGTGTCTACTCAGTGCGTAGAGGCGGGTGTTGACCTCGATTTTCCGACGGTATACAGAGCGTTTGCCCCGCTGGATGCGGTGGCGCAGGCGGCGGGTCGCTGCAACCGGAACGGCCGGCTGCAGTCTGGCAAGGTCCACGTGTTCGAACCGATGCTTGATGCGGGAGAAAGCGGCTATCCGGACGGTGCATACCGCCAGGCGGCCGACGTGACCAGAATGCTTCTTGAACGAGACGCCGCACATAAACTTGACGTTGACGATACCAAGTTGTTCGACAGGTACTTCCGCACGCTCTACCAGGTGGGCCGGCCGGAACAGGGGCGGAAGGACATCCTCGAGGCCGTCAAGACGCAGGATTTTGAAGAGGTTGCCAGGAGGTATCGGCTGATAGAGAAGGACGCGATAGATGTCCTCGTCTGCTACGACGGGGAGCGATTCTCAGCACTGCGTGATGATGCGTGTCGCCACGGGGTGACCCGAGATTGGGTCAGGCAGGCCAGGGCACACAGCATAGGGCTTTTCAGACCTTCGCGGGACGATCCGATGTGGTCGTCTCTCGAGCCACTGCCGTCGGCGGGTCGCGGTCGGTTGGAAACATGGTTTGCGTACACGAGAAGGGAGGACTACCTACAGGACACAGGATTAGTTCCCAGCACTTCGTTGAACTGTCTGATTGCATAGCTGCGGTTGCTTGTCACCAGAAAGGAGGCGGGATGAGACCAAGAGATCAGGCGATTGACGTCTGGGGCGAACTGGCATGCTTCACACGGCCGGAACTCAAGGTCGAGAGATTCAGCTACCCAATCATCACACCCTCGGCTGCGCGAGGGATCTTCGACGCGGTTTACTCGAAACCGAACAAGAATCCGGCGAAGGCCGAGTTCCGCTGGCAAGTAACGAGAATCGAGGTGCTTGCCTCGCCCAATCATCTGGGGATTGAGCCGTCGGCCTCTCCCACCTACATTGCGCTGCGCCGCAACGAAGTCAAAGACAAGGTCTCGACGGCGAGTCTGATGGCTTGGATGAGAGGGACAAAGGATCCCCAGCCACTGTGGGCCGACGGTGATCGCGACTCGCTTGGCACCGACATGAAGGGTCGCACGCAGAGACAGACGATGGCGCTCAAGAACGTGCAGTATCGTCTTCACGCGGAGATTAGGCCCTGGCCTGGCTACGAGCATCTTCAGCAGGGGTTCGAAGCCCAGTTTCGCCGACGCGCGGCGTCCGGCAAGTGCTTCTACCAGCCATATTTCGGATGCCGCGAGTTTCCTGCCTATTTCGAACTGGTTGAGCCGGATATGCCCGGTCCCCAGACGGTGCCGTGGGACCAAGAGATCGGCCTCATGGTCTATGACGTCTTCGATCTGGCGCGGCCTGGCTCGAGCGAGGATGCCCCGAGTGTCAGTCTCTTCAGGGCGATGGTGGAGAATGGCGTGCTTAGGGTACCCGACTATCTCAGCAGTGATGTGCTCAAGCTTCAGGAAGCGGGCGCGCTATGCTAGAGCTCTTGGTGAAGTATGCCCGGGATCACGATCTCGACGCGGAACCCGGGTTCAAGCCGAGATACGCACGCTGGGCGATCATGGTCGACTCTAAGGGGCGTTACCTCGGAATCGTCGAGTTGGGCGATGTAGATGCCCCAAGGAACCGAGGCGCCCTATTCAGCAAGTGCCCGGACCTGAGTCACGGGGAACTCATCTCCGGGGGCGAAACACGCTGTCATTTCCTCGTGGAGAGCGCAGAGACGGTGGGTCTCTACGGGAAAGGGGCGGATTCGGACAAGGCAAGAGCGAAACACGAGTACTTCACAAGCACACTGGAAGAAGCTGCTACAGAGGTACCCGACCTCGCACCGTTTGCAGTCGCGCTCCGCGACGAATCGACGCTGACCCGACTGCGAACCGATCTAGAGACGCGAAAAGCCCGCCCGACTGACGGCGTCACGCTGTCAACGGATGGAGTCTTCATCGTGGAGTCTCCAACTTGGCACGACTGGTGGCGGAGAAGGCGTGCGGCCTTGGCGGCCGGGTCGGCCGGCAAGGCCGTCGAGGACAGCCCTCTCGCCTTTTGCATCGCTACGGGGAGAAGGTCTCCCTCCCTTTCTACCCATCCGAAGATTGAAGGCCTTTCGTCGGTGGGTGGCCTACCGACGGGTGATGTTCTCATCGGCTTTGACAAGGAGGCGTTCTGTTCCTACGGCCTGACCCAGTCGGCCAATGCAGCGGTTTCCGAACAAGGGGCAACTGCGTACCGGGCAGCGCTGAACGAGCTGATCCGCGAACGAGGACACCGCATCGCGGGGACAATGATCGTGCATTGGTTCAGTAGACGTGTTGAGCCTGAGAATGATCCGTTGGGCTGGCTGGCAGAGAGCATGGAGCAGCAGACAGCAAACGCAGATTCTCTGGCCAACAAGTTTCTTGAGTCAGTGCGCACGGGTGAGGTTCCCATGGGCCTTGCTCAGAATCATTACTACGCTCTCACTCTGTCGGGTGCATCGGGTCGGGTGATGGTACGTGACTGGTGTGAAGGGAGCTTCGACAGTCTTGCAGTGAGCATCGCCCGGTGGTTCGAGGATCTCGCAATTGTGAACCGCTATGGTGACGGAAACGCCCCTCACCCGAAATTCACGGCAGTGTTGGGCGCGCTTGTAAGGGATCTCGCAGACCTCAGCCCACCGATTGTTGCCACGATGTGGCGGGTGGCTGTGCGTGATGAGCCCTTTCCACTCAGTGCCCTCGCTCAAGCGGTCAGGCGCGCGACCGTTGATGTCATCGAGGACCGGCCTGCCAACCATGCTCGATACGCTCTCATGAAGGCTTTTCATCTCAGGCACGCCCGATTGAAGGGGGAAGATGTGGAAGATAACGCACTAGACACGCGCTTGAGTCCAGCATTTCGGGCTCCAGCCTATCAATGTGGTCGACTGATGGCCGTGATGTCAGAGCTCCAGCACCGAGCGTTGGGCGATGTGGGCGCTGGGTTGGTCCAGCGCTACTACGCGGCAGCCAGTGCCACGCCGGCGTTGGTCCTGGGTCGGCTGGCCAGATTGAGCCAGTTCCATCTGGGCAAGTTGGAGCCAGCCTTGGCGCGCTGGTATGAGACGGAATTAGCCAATATCTGGGCCTCTCTGGACGACGTTATGCCCCCGACACTCACGCTGCGGGAGCAGAGTCTGTTTGCTCTTGGCTACTACCAACAGATTGCAGCCATGAGGGGGAATCGAAGCTCTCAGCAAAGGGAGGGAAGATCGTGAGCGAACCGATATCGAACCGCTACGAGTTCATCTGCTTGTTCGATTGCGAGAACGGCAACCCGAACGGTGATCCTGATGCCGGCAACGCTCCTCGCATCGATCCGGAAGATATGCACGGGTTGGTCTCTGACGTTGCAATCAAGCGGCGAATTCGCAACTATGTTCAGACCGCCAGGGGCAATCAGATGCCGCACGCGATTTTCGTAGAGCACGCGACGAATCTCAACCGACCGATAGCCAGATCCCACGAGCAAACAGAGGGTGGTCTGAAAGCGGGCGAGAAAGGCGCCTCGAAGCACAAGGTCGATCTTGCGCGGCAGTGGATGTGCCGCAGCTACTTCGACGTTCGGGCCTTCGGTGCCGTGATGAGTACCGGTGCCAACGCGGGTCAAGTGCGGGGACCCGTTCAGCTGGCTTTTGCCAGATCAGTAGACCCCATCATACCTATCGACCTGTCAATCACCAGAATGGCAGTTGCAGAGAACATCAAGGGCGCCGTGTCGAGCGAGGATTATGCGAAGTGGGAGGCCGAGCAGCCAGAGGACAAACTCCGAACAATGGGCCGAAAAGCTCTCATTCCCTACGGCTTGTATGTGGCGAAGGGCTTCATCAGCGCCAACCTCGCCCAATTGCCACAAGGGACGGGATTCAGCGAGGACGACCTATCGCTGTTCTGGGAGGCGCTCCTCAGCATGTACGAACACGACCGCTCTGCCAGCAAAGGTCTCATGTCTGTGCGAGAGCCCATTTTCGTGTTCAAGCACGAAGGAACCGATTCCAATCCAGAGCAGCGGGCCCAGCAAGCTAAGTTGGGTTGCGCCCCTGCCCACAAGCTATTTGAGCTCATTGAGGTCAAGAAGAAGCCGGCAGTCGAAGCTCTGCGGTCGTTCGCTGACTACGACGTCACGTTCCACGCAAGTCGCGTGCCGAACGGCGTTCGGGCAGGGTTTGTCACATGTGGCGACGGCGGTGGTGCTCATATCGATTGGGATCAGCCGTCTGCCATGCTTGGGGTGCACGTAGTGTGAGCGTTTCGGGCATGGAGAGCGAGGAAGACCTGCTGCCGATTTCGGGTCTACAGCATCTCCTCTTCTGTGAGCGTCGGGCATCACTGGTCTACATTGACGGCATCTGGGCGGACAACGCCGCAACTGCGGAAGGAACGCGTCTCCACGAAAGGGTTGATTCTGAGCACAAAACCGAGGCACGAAGGACCACTCGCATCGCCCGCGGGGTGTGGCTTCGGTCGTTCACTCTGGGGCTTTCGGGAAGGGCGGACGTTGTCGAGTTCGTCAGGAATGAGGAGACGAACGGTGTCGTCTCCCAGGGTATTGAACTCGGGGGCGTCTCAGGTAGTTGGGTCCCCTTCCCGGTTGAGTACAAGCGAGGACACTGTCGTCACGAGGAGGGCTACGAGATTCAACTATGCGCCCAAGCCATGTGTCTCGAAGAGATGGTACATGCAGCAGTTCCGGCCGGGGCGATCTTCTACGGTCTGTCGCGCCGCCGGGTCGATGTGACTTTCGACAACGACCTACGTATGCGCACGCGGAGGGCGAGCGCACGTCTGCGGGAAGTACTGAGGGGAGGATCAGAGCCTAGATTCGAGCCGGGTTCGAAGTGCAGGTCGTGCTCGCTGGAGAACGAGTGCATACCCTCGATACTCATTCACAAGTCCGCGAACAAGTATCTCGCCGGAATTATCGCCGCCGTGGAGAGGGAGGCACGATGCGACGACTCCTGAACACGCTCTACGTAACGTCACAGGGTGCGTATCTTGCGAAGGACGGCGAGACGGTCAGTGTCAGGTTGGAGCGAGAAACTAAGCTCAGAGTGCCCGTCCACACGCTGGACGGTATCGTGTGCTTCGGGATCGTGGGCTGCAGTCCCCAGCTCATGGGGCTTTGCTGCGAACGAGGTGTCACCGTGTCCTTCTTGAGTGAGCATGGACGCTACTTCGGACGTGTGCAAGGATCTGTCTCTGGCAACGTACTTCTGCGACGAGAACAGTACCGGCGGGCTGACGACGAAGAACATGCGGCTGATATCGCAAGGGCTGTTGTGATTGGGAAGATTGCCAACTCTCGGTCGGTTCTCATGCGAGCGGCCCGTGAACACGCGAGTGAGGACTGCACACAGGCACTCTCACGGGCCGCAAGCCACCTGGCCGGGCTCTTGTCCAATTTGAAGAAACCCGCTCCTTTGGACACGGTCCGAGGTTGGGAAGGCGACGCAGCCCATGTCTACTTCGGCGTGTTCAACTGCTTGATTGTGGCGCAGAATGAAGACTTCATGTTCACCCGACGGTCGCGTAGGCCGCCACTTGATTCCATTAACGCCCTTCTCTCCTTCCTCTATTCACTCCTGCTACACGATGTCGTCTCTGCCTGCGAGTCGTGCGGTCTTGATCCCGCCGTGGGATATCTCCACAAGGATCGTCCGGGAAGGCTGGGGCTGGCGCTTGACCTAATGGAGGAACTGCGGCCGATTCTGGCGGATCGGGTGGCACTGTCGCTGGTAAACCGCCAGCAGGTCCGAGCGAAGGGATTCATTGCGGGCGAAGGCGGCGCGATCACGATGGACGAGTCCACCAGGAGGGAGGTTCTGCTTGCATACCAGAGCAGAAAGCAGGACGAGCTGCAGCACCCCTTTCTCAATGAGAAGCTGCCGGTGGGGCTGCTCCCACATGTTCAGAGTCAGCTTCTCGCCCGGTCGCTCCGCGGCGATCTGGACGCCTATCCCGCGTTTCACTGGCGATGAAGCAGCGGTGGTAAGGAATTCACAAGGGGGAGCGACATGATGGTCCTCGTCACGTACGATGTGTCGACGGAAACCGCGGCGGGCAAGAGGAGGCTAAGGAGGGTTGCCCGTGTGTGTGAGGACTACGGGCAGAGAGTGCAGAATTCGGTGTTCGAGTGCATCGTTGAACCGGCGCAATGGAGCAAGCTGAAGGGCCGCCTAGAGGCGGAAATCGAGCCGGAGGAAGACAGCCTACGGTTCTACTATCTGGGAAAGGAGTGGAAGGCTAGGAGCGAACACGTTGGGGCGAAGAAGCCGTATGACCAGGAGGGTCTGCTGGTGATCTAGGTGCGCGGACCTGTAGCGACCACGCAGTTCTCGAGGAGTTCGCGCATATCAAGATGCTCTGCAAACCAACGCCTTTCACTTGCCGAAGCGACGAAACCCGCGGCTATGAATGATCTCCACAGGGACGGTTCGCGCTGAAGGGGCCGGAATGACGCTTTGTCAGCGCGTTTGAGATTGGTACAGTCGCCCCCCGCGCGGGGGCGTGGATTGAAACAACGAGGATATGCCCATGCCAGGCCGCGCCAGAGGCGTCGCCCCCCGCGCGGGGGCGTGGATTGAAACAGTTTCATCACCAGGGTGGCGACCGCGGATTTACCGTCGCCCCCCGCGCGGGGGCGTGGATTGAAACAGTAGTCGCCACCGCGTGAGATAGGCACGGGGGCTCGTCGCCCCCCGCGCGGGGGCGTGGATTGAAACGTCAAGACCTATGATGAATCCGCGCCGAATGTAAACGTCGCCCCCCGCGCGGGGGCGTGGATTGAAACAACCTCACTCATGGCCTGGGGATCCTGCGCGGCGTCGCCCCCCGCGCGGGGGCGTGGATTGAAACCGCTTCCGGGCCGATATGAGCGGATACAACCGGGCGGTCGCCCCCCGCGCGGGGGCGTGGATTGAAACAGTTATGACTCCCGAAGACCGGCAGCGATTCGAGTCGCCCCCCGCGCGGGGGCGTGGATTGAAACTCCAAGACGCAGCATGCAGGATTCTATCTCCCGAGTCGCCCCCCGCGCGGGGGCGTGGATTGAAACTACAAGCCCCTATGAAGTACTCGGATACGTGGATCACGTCGCCCCCCGCGCGGGGGCGTGGATTGAAACTATACTAGTTTCATCAAGACAAGAGCCCCGCAAGGTCGCCCCCCGCGCGGGGGCGTGGATTGAAACAGCACACCATCGACAAAGGCGCGCCAGTAGTAGGTGTCGCCCCCCGCGCGGGGGCGTGGATTGAAACATCGCCCAGGCGACCGGCGATGCGATCCGGGACAAGGTCGCCCCCCGCGCGGGGGCGTGGATTGAAACGAATGTGGCCTGGTCCATATCATCGTCCTCCTCGTCGCCCCCCGCGCGGGGGCGTGGATTGAAACCAGGAATACGAGATCAAGGACGGTGTTCTCACCTTGGCCATCGACGACGACCACGACATCGTCATCCCGCTCTTTCAGGTGGTCACGGTAGACATCCAAAGGCACGATTGAAGCCCAGGTGGGCTTCAATCGGCAAAATGACCGGCGCCAATCACCGACGCCGGTGTAGCCGCAAAGCGGCGCAAAGTACGAGTTGGAGCGGCGAGTCCCTTAGGCATCGCCCCTCAGGCATCCTCCGACGGCCAGCCGAACCAGGCCATCTTCTCCGCCGGCCTGCGCTCCGGCACCGTTTTGCGTGACTTGAGGTTCTCGAGCCATTCCTTAGACACATACAGCTGGCAGTAGCAGCTGCCGTACTCCTTGACGTCCTGTTCCCGGTAGTCGCACGGGCAGATGATGTCCTTGTCGTTCTCCCGGTCGCCCGAAGCGAGCCGGCAGGGGCAGCAC
>Ga0123333_10006520_pt1 | contig 10236 bp, 7 predicted proteins | sample BioC12SIPDNA_3_FD_89957 | JGI IMG/M metagenome (GOLD analysis project Ga0123333, IMG submission 89957) | Anaerobic biogas reactor microbial communites from Washington, USA - Biogas_R2_B C12 SIP DNA | ecosystem: Engineered > Bioreactor > Anaerobic > Unclassified | place: Washington, USA...
GCGGATGGTCATGATGTTGATGTACTTGGGCATGCCCACGCGCCGGCCGCGCATCATCAGACCTTCCCACTGAAAGTCGTTATAGTCGGCGATCTCGGCGTCGGTCATGGTCGCCTCGACATACGGCTGGCAGTCCAGCAGCAGGTCGCGCTCGACCCAGTTGAAGAAGATGTTGCCCCACGCCTGGAACAGGTCCACGGCGGTGCCGGCGATCATCTGCGCCAGCAGCTTCTCAACCCAGCCATCGGGCGCCGGCTCGATCTGAACCTTGATGCCCGGGTTGTTGGGGATAAAGTCCTCAGCGATGACCTTCTCATAGGTCGGGATGTTGCGAGCGCCTGCGCGGCACATAAAGCGCACGGTGAACTCTTCTTGCGTGGCAGGGGCGGGCTGCTCAGCCGGCTTTTCGGCGGGCTGCTCAGCGGGCGCCTCAGCGGCCGGGGCCGGCGTGGCCTTGGGCGCGCACGCTGCCAGGGCAGCGGCGAGGCCGGTGGCGGCGCTTGCGATCAAAAAACTGCGACGGGACAGCTTTTCCAGACTCATTTCTTTCCTCCAGGGATGCTATTCAGACAATGCTTGAGAGCGAATTATCTGCCTCTTGTGCTCGATCGCGCCTCCCTCCAGAGATCTACTTGTCACAGGCTTGAGACCAATCAGGGAAAGACGTCTCCCCGTGGCTCACGAGAGATTAGCTGCTTACGATGGTAACTGTCAAGCGCAACGAGACGTTGGAGGAATAGAGTAGGTATGGCGCCAACGCCATGCGCGACAGTCCCTATGTCGCAAGCATGTCCAGTATATCAACTGGCAAATCGGATGTCAACGTCTTTCTCGCATCGACCTGAGGTCGAGATAGCGTGCTCGTCAGCAGCATTCGCATATAGCAGACGGCCAGAGCCCCGCGTCGATGGTGGCTCTGGCCATCTGCCATGTGCGATCATACTTGGACGATGGCGTCGTCCGAGGCATCGTCAGCCCGATCCACCCAGGGCGTCTCGGGCTCTGATTCTGCTTTGGCCACAGGCGTCTCTTCGGGCGCTGGCACCTGGGCCTGTGTCTCACCCTCGATTTGGCCGACCAACTCCTGCTCCAGCGCCTGCAGATCAGCGCTGCTGAGCGGCGATGTCTCACGCGCAGGAGCCCACACTTCGCCAACCACGCCTTCAGATGCCTCATCAGCGTTGACATCACCCTCATCGGGCACAGGCGGTGGCGCAGACCTCGTCACCGAGGGAATGGGAGCCACAGTCACCGGCTCATCGGCCAGCTGTTGCTCTTCAGAGGCCACAACCTTGGCAGCCGCCGCGCGCAGCAGCATGCTCACGCCAGCCAGCACAAGAATGCCAGGCCACAGCATACCGGTGCCGAACAGGATCGCCAAGCCCAGCAGCCAAAAAGGAGCCTGCCAGTCATTCCAGCCACCGTCGCCGGCCAGGGCAGCAGGCACCCGCGCCACGGCGATCACCGCCAACACCCAGGGCAAAAAGTCGATGCGATGCCGCAGCAAGAACACCAACCCGAGCCCGATCAGCAAGATGCCCGCCCCCATCGAGTCGGCGGAACGTTGCGTTCTCATCAGTCACACTCCTCATCACAGATCGCTAGCACTCATTGTACGCTCAACAAGGCGTGGGGTTGCGCTCTGAGATTCGACACTGCTTGGCCCAGCGTGCTACAATCCCTGCCTGATATGCCACGCTGTGGAGTGCACATGGAACTCGTCATTCGTGAGATGGATTTGGAGCGCGACGCCGAAGGCATCGCCCGTATGTTCAACGAGAGCGACCTAGCCTGGCCGGGTACCTTCATCGAAGGCCAGCCCATGACGGCCGAGATGATCCGCGATTGGCACACCGACTCGGCGTTTGTCGCTGTGTACCTGGCGGTGGTCGACGGCGAGATAGCCGGCTATGCCAGCTTTGAGGGCGAGCCTGACCAGGGCTATCTCGATTTGCTCAACGTCAATCCGCGTTTTCACGGCCTTTCTATCGGGCGCAAGCTGGTGCAGACCTGTGTCAACCGCGCTATTCAAGAGGGGCATAAGCGTCACACCCTGGGCACCTGGTCAAACAACCTCAAGGCCGTGCCTGTCTATAAAAAGACGGCCCACTTTTGGCGGCCTGAGACCTCGGTCTGGATGCAGAACTATGTGCCGGGCGTGGTGCAGATGCCGATCTGCAAGCCCTTCTTTGAGCGCTACGACTGGTACGACACCTATGTGCCCACCGTCACTCAGCACGAGGACGACTATCGTTGGGAGGGCCTCAAGGTCTATCCGATGCGCTGGCAGGCCAACGGCGAGTCGCTGGCGGTGTGGATCGATCGTGAGGCTCAGGCGCCGGTGGCCGTCGACACCGACGATCTCTTTGTGGCCGCCATCCCACGCGTCATCGAGGCGCTGCATGGCGACGAGGTGGCCATCAACTGGCGCATCACCAACAAGACCGATACGATGCAGCGTTTTCTGGTGGACGCTCGCGGCGCCGACGGCCTCGAGATCGACCACCGTGAGATGTTCGTGGTGCAGGCTGGGGCCACCGTGGAGCATGTGGCCACAGTCAAGGTCACCGACCAGGCGCCTTTCGCCAAAGACAACGGCGACGCTCCTGCAGTGCGCTCGGTCATCACCTTTGGCCACGACGATGTCGAGCTCTTCTCGGGCATTCGCGCCCGCAAGCCCATTGAGATATCTACGGATACGCCCGAGTTGTCGGTGGGGCCCGGACAGCCCAGGACGATCGGATTGCAGCTCCAGAACCGTCGCGCAGAGACGGCCGGGGGCATCCTACGGCTCTATGGCGAGGGGCTCAAGCTTTCGTGGCAAGAGCGCAAGGTCGAGATCCCAGCAGAGGGGTTCTTGAGCATCCCTGTAGAGCTGACCACCAATGACGAGCGCGTGTATACCCTCGAGGCGCGGCTGACGGTGACAGGCTGCGACACCCCGCTGATCGAGACCTTGCAGGTCTTTAGCGTGGGCGCTGGCGGGCTGGTCTCACAAGCCCAGCGAAAATCGGCGCGCATCGAGACCGACGGACTGCGCGTCACCGTGGCTGCCAAGCGCGGAGAGGTCACCCTGACCGATAAGCAGACGCGCAACAAGCTGGCCTCCTTTGGCCCGGCAATGGGCCCGCCGTTCTATCATTCAGAGGCACAGCGCCGCGAATTCAGCATAGCGCTGGAACAGACTGCTGGCCGCGCCATCGTGCGGCTAAGCGCCGAGAGCAAAGCGCAGCCTGGGCTGGTGCTTTGCCAGCGCGTCAGCATCGCTCCCACGGGCCTGGTCGTTGCCACCGCGTGGATCGAGAACCGCGGCGACCTCAAGCGCGAGGGCACGGTGCGCCTGTCGCTCGATGAAGGAGAGCGCGATCTACTGACGACCGTTGTCCCATTGCCCGAGGGCATCGTCACGGCTAGCGCCGGCTGGTGGCCACGGCTACACGGCGACATACCACGCGACCCAGCCGCTTATGCCGAGCCCTGGCAGGCCTGGCAAGGACGGGGCCTCGCGGCCGGCGTGGCCTGGCAAAGTGGTGTCTGCGACATACGCCCCGGGCACAGTGGCATGTATCTTCGTGGCGCGGTCGAGGACCTCGCTGCCGGTGAGTGCTCGACGCCGCTCACCGTGGCTCTTTACGGCCATCAAGGCGAGTGGCCCGACGTGCGCAGCCGGCTCTTGCGCTGGGCAGAGGCCCCACGCCAGCAGCTGCGCGTGCGTGCGGTGGCCCAAGCGACGATCGAGCCAGGGTTGCTGCTGACCGAGAGCGACCAGGTAGAGACCACGGTGCGTGCCAGCAGCATGCTCAACCGCGCCTTTGATGGTCGCATCAGACTGAGCTGTGAGCCCGCCTTGCGCGTCGATCGTGACGAATGGCGGGCCCCCGGTCTGATTCAGGGGCAGGGAGCAGAACACAGCATACAGCTGACGCTACCCGCACAACGGGTCGGCGTCTACGGCGGTGAGGTCGAGCTTGCCCTGCCCATGCTGCACACCCGCACGCCATTCCATGTGGCCCGCCTCGGCCTGGGGGGCTCGGTCCGCGTCAGATCCGTCCGAGACCGAGGCCATGACGTCTGGCAGATCGAGAACGGTACAAGTCAGGTGAAGGTGTCGGCCGACTATGGCCCGTCGGCGTATTCGTGGCTGCTAGACGGTGAGGAGCAGCTGGCGAGCTTTTACCCCGAGACGCGCGGTCTGGCCTGGGTGCATCCCTTCTATGGGGGCATCTTCCCGGTGTTGCTGCCCAAAGACTCCTGGTGCTCCGAGGGCTTTTTGCATCAAGCGCCGCGCACGGCGGCCCCCATCGAGACCACCGACGGCTGGGGGCTCCGCTGGACCGGCGTGCGCCTCACCGTTGAGCCCGCACAGGAGCAGTTGCGCGATCTGCTGGTCGAGTTCGACGTCACCACCCTGGGGCACTCACCTGTGCTCAAGATGGCTTATCGACTGATCAACCGCCGCGCCATAGCCCGCGAATGCCTGATCGGGCTCAACGCCATGCCCAGCCTGGGAGGAGCGGTTGAGGATTTGGTGCTGGTGAGCGCTGATGACTGGCATCACGACACGCTGGTGGGCAGCTCACGTTGGGGCCAGCGCTGGGCCGCCGTGGTCAACCCGCATAGTGCCCGTGCGGCACTTTTGGTCAGCAACCGCAACGCAGTGGGGCTCTGGGCCACGGCTCAGGTGGGCCGCCTGTTCTCGAGCATGTATGAGGTGCGGCTGGCCGCCAACGAGACGCACGAGACGAGCTTTTATCTGGCGCTGGCCGACAACCTCGACGAGGCTCGGCGCTACATCGTGCTGCAGAACGCCTAATCGGAGGCATGCGATGATCAACTTGCGTATCCCTGGGCCAACACCGTTACCCCCCGATGTGCAGATGGCCGTGGGGCAACAGATGATCAATCATCGCGGCGCCGAGTTTGGTGCGCTGCTTGCCGAGACGACAGCCTGGCTCAAAGTCTTTTTTGAGACCCAGCAGGAGGTTCTGGTCCTCACGTCGTCGGGCACGGGCGCGATGGAGGCCAGCGTCGCTAACACGCTTTCGCCGGGCGACCGTGTGCTGGCGATCTCGTGCGGCTCGTTCGGCGATCGCTTTGACGAGATCGCACGTGCCTATCGAGCGGATGTGACCAGCCTCAAGTTCGCCCCTGGGCGGGCGGTTGATCCTGCCGTCGTCAGAGAGGCCGTAGAGACGCAGGGGCCCTTCAAGGCGGCTGTGCTCACCCACAACGAAACCTCGACTGGCGTGCTCAACGATGTGCAGGCCATCGCTGCTTCCATCCGCTCAGCCAGCCCCGAGACGCTCATCATGGTCGACAGCATCAGCGGCCTGGGCGGCACACGCCTACAGATGGATGCCTGGGACGTGGACGTGGTGCTCACCGGCTCGCAGAAGGCGTGGATGGCGCCCCCGGGGCTGGCCATGATCGCCCTGAGCAATCGGGCGTGGCGCACCTACGAGACAGCCCAGAACCCGCGCTACTACTTTGACCTGGGATTGGCACGTCAGTACGCGGCACGTCACCAAACTCCGTCGACGCCCGCGGTGTCGACGCTCTATGGGTTGCACGCATCTCTGCAGCGCATGGTCGCCGAGGGTATCGAGGCGGTTGCCGCTCGCCACGAGGCGCTGGCCTCTCACTGCCGCGCGTGTGCGTTGACGCTCGGCCTTGGCCTGTATGCCGAGGCAGGACACTATTCACCCACGGTGACGGCGCTCACCCTGCCTGCGGCGCACAAGCCCAGCGACGTGCTCAACGCATTGGCTGAGCGATATGCCATCCACTGTGGCTCCACCAAGGACCCAAGCGTGGGCGTTATCCGCATCGGCCACATGGGCTACTGCAGCATCGCTGATCTCGATGCCGTGTTCGTCGCCCTTGGCGAGATCCTGTCGTCAACTCCGTGACGCAGATACCGGGCGTCGATGAGCCGCTTGAAGTGATGCCGTCTGGCGCGCCGGGCACCGGTTCGGTGGCCCGCGACGCGGCCATCAACTCGGCGGGCAACATCGCCAGCCGCCTGCTGGGCTTGGTGCGCGAGGCGGTCATCGCAGGCTCGTTTGGCGCCTCGGGCGCAACTAGCGCCTTTGACGCCGTCAGCGCCGTACCCAAGATGGTGTACGAGCTGCTGGTGGGCGGTATGCTTTCTTCAGCGCTGGTGCCGGTGCTCAGCGAGTACACCACCCCGCAACAAGAGCAAGAGCGCGACCATGTGTTATCGGTGCTCTTTACCCTGTGGGCGGTGGTGCTGATCGTGGTAGTGCTGCTGCTAGAGATCGGCGCGCCGTGGATCGCGCCCGCCCTCGTAGGCGGCTTTGACCCCGAGCTCTTGGCCACCACCACGCTGCTCATCCGCCTAATCGTACCATCGATCCTAATCTATGGGCTCTCGGGCATTCTGCAGGCCTTTCACTATGCGCGAAAACGCTTCGCATACCCGGCCCTGGGCGCTCCGGCTCACAACCTGGGCGTCATCGTGGCCGTGCTACTGCTGGCCACGCGCCTGGGCGTGCCGGCACTGAGCCTGGCGATCGTGATAGCGGCGCTCACACAGTTGGCGGTGCAGCTGCCGGGGCTTGGAGGGGTGCGTCTACGGCCCAGCCTCGATTGGCGTCATCCTGTCATCCGACGGTTGTTGGTGCTCTATGCGCCGGTGGTGCTCAGCATTGTGGTGCAGAATGTGGGCGTCATCATCGATCGCAACCTGGCCTCGCGCACGATTGCCGAGGCGATCACCTACATGAACAAGGCCACCTTCTTGATCCAACTGCCATTGGGCCCGGTGTCGATGGCGATCTCGCTGGCGGTGCTGCCCACGCTCTCGCAGCTCGATGCTGCCCGTGATGATACGCGCTTCAAAGCCACATTGGCCAGAGGCCTTCGCCTGGTGCTGGCAGTAATCATCCCCGCTGGCGTGGGCCTGGCCGTTCTGGGCCGGCCGATCATCGAGTTGATCTATGAGCATGGCGCCTACACCGCCGGCGATACGGCGCAGACAGTGCGCGCCCTGCAGCTCTACCTCATCGGGCTACCCTTTGCCGCCATCGACCTGCCGTTGGTCTTTAGCTTTTACGCACAGAAGGATACAGTGCGCCCTGTGCTGGTGGGTATCGCCACTGTCCTGCTCTACCTGCTGGTGGCGCCAACGCTCGCCTTTGCGCTGAACTGGGGCTTTTACGGGCTGGTGGCGGCCAACTCGGTGCAACTCACAGCCCATGCATTCATTATGCTGTGGCTCTTTCGTCGCCGCTACGGGGGCCTGGCCGGGTTGGGTGTCGGCACCATGGCGCTCAAGGCGCTGGCGGGCTCAGCCCCGGTAGCGCTCTTGGCCGGGGGCAGCTACCTGGTGTTGCGCGGTTTGCCGCTGGCAGGGTTCTTGGGCGAGGCCATACGGGTAGGCGTGCCAATACTACTGGGGGGCGGCGGCTACGTGTTGGCGGCACGCTGGCTCGGCATGGCAGAACTCGAAGAGCTCTGGACGGCCATCAGGCGCAAGCTCATTGCCCGCTAGTCGTTGCCCGCAGATCCTGTCAGGCGGACCTCGCGCCCAACCCACTTGAGCGGCGCTTCGAGCGACTCATAACGCTCGATATAGTCGAGCACTGCCGCCGGGCTAGCGTGCACAAAGTAGCTATCGCGATAGGCTGCATGGGCGAAGCGCTCGCGGTAGAGTTGCTCAAAAAACGCCAGCAGCCCATCGTAGAACCCGCGAGTGTTGACAAAGGCGACCGGGCCGCCTAGATAGCGCAGTTGCTTGAGAGTGATGACCTGCGCGATTTCCTCAAGAGTGCCAAAACCGCCGGGTAGGGCCACAAACGCTTCAGCGTCCTGCTCCATGATCTCTTTGCGCTCGGCCATCGTCTCGGTGACGATCAACCGGTCGGCCTCTGCATACGCCACGCCATAGTCGACCATCATCCGCGGGATGACGCCATGCACCCTGGCGCCTGCGGCCTGTGCAGCGCGGGCCAGCTCGCCCATCAGCCCGGCATTGCTGCCGCCATAGACCAGGCTGTGCCCGTGCTGGCCCAACAACCGTCCGAGCTCGACGGCAGCGTCTACATAGGGCTGGTCGACGGCGGCGCTCGAAGAGCAGAACACACAGATGTGCATAAGCCCCTCCATTCAGAGCAGCATAGCGAAGCCGGATAGATGCGTCAACACCAGTCTAGTTGGTGGCTCGCGGGCATGCTATACTCTGATCATCAAGCTGGGAGAACAGCATGACCGATTGTGAACTGCCCCCTACCGATGCTCAAAGCGCCATACGTCTGACGCAAATGGCCAAAGCCGCCGGTTGAGGCGCCAAACGGGCCTCTGCGGCCCTGGCGCGGGTCACGCGTCAACTCAGTCAGGTGTTTGACGAATCGCTCTATCCCGCCTTGCTGGTTGGCCTGAGCGCGCCAGACGACGCCGCCGTCTGGCGCCTCGACGACGAGCGCGCGTTGATCTTTACGGTCGATTTCTTCACGCCGGTGGTAGACGATCCGTATGATTGGGGCGCCATCGCCGCGGCCAACGCCCTGAGCGACGTCTACGCTATGGGCGGTCAACCCTTTCTCGCGCTCAACGTGGCGGCTTTTCCAGCGAGACTGCCTGAAGAGATGATCGCGCAGGTGCTGCTGGGCAGCGCCGAGAAGGTCCGTGAAGCAGGTGCCATCGTGGCGGGCGGGCACACTCTGGACGATGAAGAGCCCAAGTTCGGGTTGGCTGTGCTGGGTATGGCATCGCCCAGGCGCCTGGGCACGAAAGCCGGTGCACAGCCAGGCGATCTGCTGGTGCTGACCAAACCGTTAGGCGTTGGCATCATCACCACAGCCCACAAGGCCGATGAGGCCAGTCCCGAACACATGGCCGGGGCGGTAGACACGATGAAGCGTCTCAATCGCGATGCAGCGCAAGCGCTAGAGTCGGTGACGCCCCACGCCGTCACCGACATCACCGGCTTTGGCCTGCTGGGCCACAGCTATGAGGTAGTCAGAGAAAGCGGCGTTCGCCTGCGCCTGCGTTGGGAGGCTATTCCCTTTCTCGCCGGGGCGCAGCAGTATGCTCAAGACCTGCTCTTTCCCGCCATGGCCAGCAAGAACATGGGCGACTATGGGCCGCAGGTGCGCTTTGCCAATCATCTGGAGTATGAAGACCAGCTGCTGCTCTTCTGCCCCGAGACGTCGGGTGGACTTTTGGTGAGCCTGACGCCGGATGACACAGATGCTTACTTGGCCGCGTGTCACAAAGCCGGACAACAGGCCTGGGTGATCGGCCAGGCCCTGCCCCTTGATAGCGGGGAGAACGCCATCGAAGTAGCCTAGTCGAGGACTGACCCTATCCAGACACGAGCGCGTGTGATATACTGGTTGCAGGCTAGCGAAGGTGTTGGTGCGCGCCGATGCCTCAACTCAAGCGTCTGGTGCCCACACGGGCCGAACGCCGACTCGAGGGCGCTCTACGCCCGCTTGGGCGGGCGCCATCGCGTGATGACCTGGCCCTCTTGCGCGTCCAGCGCAGCGCCGCCCCCACAACGCTCCCTGCCGCAGACATCGTTTCGCTCGCTCGCCAGATCGGTAACCGCGCAGCTCACGCCTACGTAGCGCGTGTGCCCGGTAATGATGATCTTGATGCCCTGTTGGGTGGCGGGCCCAGGGCGCCTCAGGCGACGGCAGAACCGCCCGTCGCCACTCCGCAAGAGGCTGCTGCGACACCAGCCGAGGTCACTCTCGCAGACACCGCTGCGGGACGAGAGCCAGAAACCGCCTACGAAGCCAACCCGCCCCCCTCGGGGCATGTGCCTGGTCCCAAGGTCTCGCCTCGCAATATGGCGAGCAGCAGCCCGCCAGAGAGCCCAATGGCCACGGAGCCCGCTGTCGGTGGCAAGCCGCCCAAGCCACTGTTCGTTCCCAGGCCTGAGATGGTCAAGCCAGGCGCAGAGCCCAACCAGCTATCACAGGGGGGCTCGAAGGGGCCGGGTGCAGTGAGCCGCCCCGAGGCACAGCCTGCCACGCTGAACACACCAGCCGAGACGCAGGCGACACAGGCCCCAACACAAGCCAGTACGACAGCCAACGAGGCGACGTCGACGGCTCAGGCCGCAACGCCGCAGGCGCCCGAGACGTCCATTGAGACAGAGACGGCGACAACCACGCGCACAGCCGAGGCACAAAGCGCGACGCAGGCCGAATCGGCGGGGCAGGCCGTAGCCAGCGAGGTACAGGCCGCCGAGGCCCGGGTGGATGAGAC
>Ga0123333_10006522_pt1 | contig 10232 bp, 7 predicted proteins | sample BioC12SIPDNA_3_FD_89957 | JGI IMG/M metagenome (GOLD analysis project Ga0123333, IMG submission 89957) | Anaerobic biogas reactor microbial communites from Washington, USA - Biogas_R2_B C12 SIP DNA | ecosystem: Engineered > Bioreactor > Anaerobic > Unclassified | place: Washington, USA...
CCAGGTCGAGATTCCCTTCCGCACGTCCATCACCGGCGGCCAGGTGGCGCTGCAGGTACGCCGCCCGAGCGGCAAGACCGAGTCCATTACGGTCAAAATTCCACCCGGCATTGAAGATGGCAAGAAGATCCGTCTGCGCGGGCAGGGAGATCCGGGGCCCCGGGGTGGCAACTCCGGCGACCTGCTGATCACCGTGCGCGTCGCCCCACATCCTTACTTCCGCCGCCGCGGCAACGACTTGGAGGTGCTCGTGCCGGTCACGTTGGCGGAAGCCGCGCTGGGCGCCAAGATCGACGTCCCCACACCCCAGGGTGTGATCACGCTGACAGTCCCCCCCGGCACGTCCGCCGGGCGGCGCCTGCGCGTGAAGGGGCGAGGTGTAACGACCAGCAAGGGGGGGACCGGAGACCTGTACGCCGAGCTGCGGATCGTGTTGCCCAAGGAAATCGATGAGGCTGCCGCGCGCGATATACGGGCGTTCGACCAACGCTACCCGATGAATCCCCGAGCCGATCTGCAATGGTGAAGTACTGGACCTGATATAAGTACCGGGTATAAGTACTGGACTTGGTCTTCTGTGAGGTATTCTGTGAGCCCGGCACTAGTTGTGATCGTGACGCATGCTGTGATCGGAGCATGGGTGCTTGGTCAGGCCGAAGCCGACCCGCTGAAGCATCTGTCGCCAGAGGCCCGCGCCAGACTCTTCGGCTCGCTGTTTCTGCTGACCATCGGCTGTCTTGCCTTGGTGATCCTGACCTGGCTGGCGCTGCGCGCCGGCCGCCGTCACCTGCGCCGCCTCAACGACAGCGCTCCGCTAAGCAGGTCGACCATGCAACCGGACGATTGGGCCAGTAAACCTCTGGCGCCTCGGCCACCCGCGCGCCCGGACGCCGGCGAGGAGTAAGCGACGGTGCGGAGCCGGATCGCGGTGGACCAGCGTGCGTCCGGCCCCTGTCATGCAAGGCAACCCGTGCCATGCAAGTAGAACGCGACCGGACGAAACACTTGTGCCAGCCTGGAGTCTGGTATGACCGCACACCCACAGGCTTTCCGGCCCGCAGATCGGGTCCGCCGCCAGGCGGATTTCGATCGTGTGTATCGGTCGCGGCACTACGCCGCCGATCAAACGCTCGTGGTGCAGGGATGTGACAATAATCTGGCACGCACGCGACTCGGCCTGTCCGTATCGCGGCGGGCCGGCAACGCCGTCCTGCGCAATCGCTGGAAACGCCTGATCCGTGAGGCGTTTCGCCGCTGCCGAGCCGAATTGCCGACCGGCCTGGATCTGGTGGTTCGTCCCCGCCGCGGCGCGTCGCCTGAGTTCGCCCGCGTGGCCCAGGCACTCCCCAGACTCGTGCACCGAATCGCTCGCCAGTTGCGGAGTCCACCTCGATGACCAGGCTGCGATGTGCCCTGACTGCCGCTTTCACCGGGCTCCTGATCGCGCTTGTACGCGCGTACCAGGTCACGCTGAGCCCGTTGCTCGGGGGAGGTTGCCGCTTCCAGCCGACGTGCAGCGTCTACTTCATCGAGGCTGTGCGAAAACACGGTCCCTGGCGCGGCAGCTGGTGTGGAGTACGCCGCCTCCTACGCTGCCATCCCTTCCATCCAGGTGGTTATGACCCACCGTAAGGCGGGCGGAACGCCTTGCAGTGGGCGCAGGCCGGGCAAGTGCTAGCAACTGGGGGGGGGAATGGTCTTGACTGAAACGACCTTGACCCCCCTGAAAGCAACGGCTATCGTGCCGCCGCGATTTCCTTTCTCACGGCCGGATTGCAGTGGCAGGCGGGGAGACGCCACGGGATCGGACGTGGCAGCCGGCGGGTCGCTGATCCTAGGTCAAGCATGGAGCAACATCGGGCATGATGCCGCGACTGTCAACCACCACATGGATTGTGGGACTGTTGTTGATCTCGGGCTGCTACTCACCGCTGATGCGCTGGCAGAGTCCCGAGTCTGACAATGTTGCGCTCCTGGCGGAGGAGGACAACGAAGAGGGTGTGGAGTTGGTGGGGGACACCACCATTCCGCTCGGGCTCGATTACCGCAAGATCGAGGGGGTGTCGCTGGTCAACGGACTGAACGGGACGGGGGGGGATAGCGGCCCGTCGTCGTTGCGCAGCTCGCTGATTAGCGAGATGCAGTCCTACGACGTGAGAAACCCGCAGCAGTTGCTGCAATCGCCGACGGTCTCGCTGGTGGTGGTCCGCGGCTGGTTGCCTCCCGGGGTGGAGAAGGGAGACAGTTTTGACGTCGAGGTCGTTGTGCCACCCAAATCGAAGACGACCAGTTTGCGGCAAGGCTATCTGTTGAAGGGTCGCATGCGCGAGATCCGTGTCCTGGACAATGCGGTGCATTCGGGTCATGTTGCCGGTCTGGCGCAAGGTCCGGTGATTGTCGACTCGATCTTTGGTGGGACGGACGATGAGGTGCTGGAGACGCGTGGCCGGATCCTGGGCGGTGGGCAGTCGCAGTTGACACGTCCTTTGGGTCTGGGGATCCGGGGCAATTCCACGGTCAGGCATGCGGCGGCCATTGGCGCAGCGATCAATTCCCGATTCCACAAGACTGACCGCAACGGCCAGAGCGGTGTGGCCCGGCCGAAGCGGGACAACTACATCGAGCTGGCCGTACATCCTCGCTACAAGAATAACATTCATCGCTATGTGCGTGTGGTGCGGAGCATTGCGTTGAAGGAGTCGCCGGGCGAGCGCGTGCTGCGGACGGAATCGCTGGAGCGCCGGCTGCTGGAACCGACCACATCGGCACGGGCGGCGCTGCAGCTCGAGGCGATTGGCGAGGACGCGGCCCACATCCTGTTGAAGGGGCTCGAGTCATCGAGTCCCGAGGTACGTTTCTATTCGGCGGAGGCCCTGGCTTATCTGGACCGGGAAGAGGCGGCCAAGACGCTCGGCTGGGCGGCTGCCAATATCTCGGCCTTCCGCTGGTACGCCCTGACAGCGCTGGCCACGATGGACCATGTAGCGGCCTACGAGGCGCTCAACGAACTGTTGCACGTTCCCAGCGCCGAGACGCGGTACGGCGCGTTCCGCGCCCTGCGGAGCCGCAACGCGGCCGATCCGCTGGTGCGTGGTGAATCGCTCGGCGGCGGGTTTGCGTTCCACGTGATCAGCTCCGAAGCGGCTCCCATGATCCATGTGTCGAAATCGCAGCGTCCGGAAATCGTGTTGTTCGGCCAGCACCAGAAGGTGGTGCCGCCGGCCTTCCTGTTTGCCGGCAAGGAGATCATGATCAAGGGGACCGAAGACGGCCGCCTCCGCCTCATCCGGTTCACAACCGGGGACCAGGAGGACCCGCAGGAGACGTGTGACGCGGAAGTGGACCCGATGATCCGCGCCATCGTGCGGCTGGGCGGCGGGTATTGCGAGGTGGTGCAAGCCTTGCGGGAAGCGCGGCAGGGGGGCTATCTTGATGCCAAGGTGGTCGTCAACGCCATGGCGCGGCCGAACCGCACGTACCATGGAGACGACGCATCTGAGGCGACCAGTCCGGACGAGCCCCCGATTCGGGTCGCCAACCCGGTGCCTGAACTGTTTGTGGACCGTCTCGAGACGGACGGCGAAACGGCAGATACCATGCCGCGTTATGAACCTGAGGAGGTCTCCGAGACGCCGGCGGAAGACAGCGACACCAGCTCATTCATGGGTAGAATGCGGAACTGGTTCGCGAAATAATGACACGATCGGTGGACATCGCGACCTGGTGGCTGGCCCGCTATGCTGAAGGCTTTGGAACTCGTCGGCTTCAAGAGCTTCGCGGACAAGACGCGATTCGAGTTCCCGCCGGGGATCACGGTCGTGGTCGGCCCCAACGGCTCTGGTAAGTCGAACCTTGTCGACGCCATCAAGTGGGTGCTGGGCGAACAGAGCGCCAAGAGCCTGCGCGGCAAGGACATGTCCGACGTGATCTTCAAGGGCAGCGGGCAGGGGCACCGCAAGGTGATGAACGCGGCGGAAGCCACGATCGTGTTCGACAACTCGGATGGCCGCCTGAGCATCGATGCGCCCGAGGTCCACGTCACGCGCCGCGTGTATCGCAGCGGCGAGGGGGAGTATCTGATCAACCGGCAGGCGTGCCGGCTCAAAGACGTCCGCGACCTGTTCCGGGGCACCGGCGTGGGCGCCGACGCGTACAGCCTGATTGAACAGGGTAAGGTGGACCGGTTGCTGCAGGCGTCGCCGCGAGACCGCCGGGCGATCTTCGAAGAGGCGGCCGGTATCAGCCGCTTCAAGGCGAAGAAGATCGAGGCACAGCGGCGTCTGGAACGCGTGGACCAGAACCTGCTGCGGCTGTCGGACATCGTGGAAGAGGTTGGCAACCGGTTGCGGAGCGTTCGCTCACAGGCGGCCAAAGCGCAGCGGTATCGCGAGTACACGATGCGGCTGCAGCAGCTGCGCACGCAGGTGGCATTGACCGAGTGGCGTGCCCTGACCGCGCGACTCGACGTGGCGGAAGGGGAGCTGCAACGGCTGGGCGACATGCTGGCCCGGGCCACGGCCGAAATGACCGCGGCCGAAGCGCGGGTGCTGGAATTCGAGACCGAACTCGTGTCCGTCTCCGAGACGATGCGCGAACGCGAGCACCGCGCGGCCCGGAATCACGAACAGATCATTGCGCGGGAGGCGGTCATCGAGCGGGAGCGGCAGCATCTGGCCGACGTGGATGCCGAGTCCGTGCGTGCCCGGTCGCAACTGGCGCTGCTCTCCTGCCGCGCGGACGATGTCGCGCACCGGTTGCAGGAGACCCGAGCGCAGGTGGCGGCCGCCGAAGCGGAGGAGGCGGCGATTACCGCGCGTCTGGCCGAGCAGGACGCCGAGGTCACGCAGACGCTGGCCCAGCTGGACGCCGCGCGGAACGACCTGGAGGGGCTGCGGGCGACCTATCTGGATCATGTGAAGCGTGCCAGCCAGACCGCCGGCGAGATCGCGCTGCACGAAACCCAGCGCGCGGCGACCGAGTCGGTGCTGCAGCGCTGCCGCGAACACCTGGAACGGCTGGAGCGGGAGCGGAGCGAACATGGCGCGCGGCTGGAGGCGGCGCGCCAGGCCGAACACGCCGCGGCGGTGCGGCTGGCGGAACTGGCCGGACGCCTGGTGACGGCCGAACGGGACCGGGACGAAAACCAGCGGCTGCTGGTCAGCCGCCGCGAGGAGGTTGCCCTGCAGCGCGCGCGGCTGGAGGGCGTGGGGGAGCGGGCGACGCTGCTTGACGAACTCGAACGCCGCAACGAAGGTCTCACTGCCGGCGTCCAGCAGGTAATGGCCCGCGCCCGCCGCGAGCCGGACGGTGTTTTGGGAGACGTGGTCGGACTGGTGGCCGACACGATGGAAGTTCCCATGCAGTGGGCGCCGCTGGTGGATGCCGCGCTCGGGCCGATCGCCCAGTACGTGGTGCTGCGCGACGACCGTGCGCTGCAGGCGATCGCCGCCGGGCAGATCCGCCTGGCCGGCCGTGTGGGCTTCATCGCGCTGCCCGATGTGCCGGCCTCTCCGTACACCGGGTTGGATCTGGACGGCCGCGATGGAGTCCTGGGCCGCCTCGATCGATTGGTCCAGCCGACGGCCGGCATGCAGCCGCTGATCGAGCAGTTGCTTGGACGCACCTGGGCGGTGGAAATGCTCGAACACGCGCGGCAGCTCCGCGCCGCGGGGCTGACCGGCGTCTGCCTGGTGACGCTGGCGGGCGAAGTTGTCACGGCGGACGGGACGGTGATTGCCGGTCCGAAAGACGTGGCCGGCCTGATCTCCCGCCGCACCGAGCTGCGGGAACTCCGCCGCGAAGAAGCTGTGCTTCGCCAGCAGGTCGGCGCCGGGGAGCAGGAGGTCCTGCGCCTGCACGAGAACATCGACCAGCAGCAGGTGGCACTGCGGCTGTTAGCCGACCAGCATGCCGCGTGCGGGCGCGAGCTGGCCGATCACCAGGTCGTCTGCCGCACGCTGGATGGGCAGCTCGCGCAGTTCGACGACGATGCCGCGGAAGTGCAAACGGAGCTGGCAGCGGCCGAGCACCAGCTCGAGGCACTGGCCGGTCAGCGCGACGAGTCCGGCCGGCAGCTGGCGCAGTGGGAGGCCCACGTGGCCGAACTGGAAGTGGCGGTGCAGCAGGGGGAGGGCCAGCTGGACGCGGGTCAACGGCAGCTGCACGAGTTCCAGCAGCGCGCCACGGCGACGCGCGTGGAACATGCCAAGAGCGAACAGCGCCTGCACGGGATGCGCGTGCAGCTCAGCCAGTTCGAGACGGACCGGGAAGAGCGGGCGCGGGCGCTGACCGAGGTGGAACAGCAGCTCGCCAGTGCGGCGCAGCGCCGCCAGGCGGCCGTCCAGAACACGCTCCAGGCGACCTCCGACCTGGCCGGCCTGTACCTCGACAAGGATGCCCTCACGCAGGACATCGCCGCACTCGCCCGGCGCCATCAGGAACTCGCGGCGCAGCGCGCACAGCTGGCCGAACAGCTGAAAGCCAAGCAGCGCGAACTTGGACAGGTGCGCGACAAACTGCACCAGGGTGAACTGGCGGCTGGCGAGGTGCGCCACGAACGGGCCACGCTCGCCGATCGGCTGCGCGAGGACTATGGCATCGACATCGCCGCGCTGGTCGATGACGCGGACGACCCGCAGCTGCAGCCATGCGAAGCGGTCGAGCAGGAGATTGCGACGCTCAAACGCAAGATCAGCAACATTGGCGCCGTCAACATGGAGGCCCTCAACGAACTGGATGACCTCGAGTCGCGCCACGAGAGTCTCAGCAGCCAGTTCCAGGATCTGTCCCAGGCCAAGGAATCGCTCGAGCGGATCATTCTCAAGATCAATGCCGACAGCCGCCGCCTGTTCTCCGAGACGCTGGAAGCCATCCGCAGCAACTTCCAGCAGCTCTACCGCAAGGCCTTCGGCGGCGGGAAGGCGGACATTGTGCTCGAGGAAGGGGTCGATATCCTCGAATGCGGCGTCGATATCGTGGCCACGCCCCCAGGAAAACCATCGTTCAACAATTCGCTCTTGAGCGGCGGCGAAAAAGCGCTCACCGCCGTGGCCCTGCTGCTGGCGATCTTCCAGTATCGGCCCAGCCCGTTCTGCGTGCTCGACGAAGTCGACGCGCCGTTCGACGAGGCGAACATCGGCCGGTTCATCGATGTGCTCAAGGGCTTCCTGGGGTGGACCAAGTTCGTGCTCGTTACACACTCCAAGAAAACCATGACCGCGGCCACCACGCTCTATGGCGTAACCATGCAGGAGTCGGGCGTGTCGAAACAGGTCTCCGTGCGGTTCGAAGATGTCAGCGAAGATGGTCGCATCAGCGCGGAAGCCGTACGCCGCTCCGAGCAGCTACAAGCCGAAAAAGACGAACAGGCCGCATAATCGCTACAGCTTTCCGTGACCGCCTCGTGGCGCAAGCTCGGCACGGCTCACGCAGCCACTGCGGCCGCACTGCTCCGAACGCCCTCTGCAATCGGTTTCAGCGCCTGTTCTCGCTGCGGGTTCTCTAAACGAGCCAGTCGACGCATGCGGATTCGATGCTCTGATCGGACCGTTCGTTACGATACGCGAAACTTTCTAAAGTAATCCCCGCGCGTGAATCGAAAATAACTTGCGGAGGGAATGTCGCGTACCGCACCTGGTTGCTGGACCAACGGAGCGCACACGAGATTCCCAACAGGGGGGAACCTGCCGAGGGTATGGTCTCATGCCCTCTACGAGCATCGGGAGATCGGCCCGTCTCCGGAGTTCGTTGCGTATGCTCCTCCCGTAGCGCTAACGCGCCGAGTTTGCGTTTGAGCGAACCAGGATGGCCCCGTTGGGAGCGGTTGCGACGAAAGTCTCCCATTTTACGGAAATTCACCGTCTTAGTTCGCTCCGATTGCCGATGGATTTGAGTAGGGCGCGGATCAGAAGGAACTGAACCTCAGCCACATAGAAGCTAATTGTCGTAATGCCCCGACCCAGATTGTTTGTGCCTGGCCGACACCCACAGCCGGCGAGAAGGACCGAGACAGCGGTCAGCACCACGAACAAGGGGCGCAGCCGTCGTGCCAACCATGTGTGGCGCACGACCTAGAACGAGTCAACGTGAGAGTAATGGAGAGCCTGCGATGAAGGTCTTCACAACTGGACAGGTCGCGAAGATCTGTAAAGTGGCCCCGCGCACGGTCAGCAAGTGGTTCGACTCCGGCCGCCTGAAAGGATACCGGATTCCTGGGTCCCAGGACCGACGTATCCCGCGCGAGTACCTGATCCGATTCCTGAAAGAGCATGGCATGCCCTTGGGTGACCTCGAAGATGAGGCGATGGCCAAGGTGCTGATTGTTGCTCAGGATCAGGTCCTGATTGAGAACATGAAACGTGAGCTTCCGCCCGAGAGGTCGTTCAAGGTCGCTGTCGCGGCCAGCGGCTTTGAGGCCGGCATTCACGCCGAAAGCTTCCATCCAGATTGCATCATCGTCGACTTCTCGATTGGGAGAGTCGAGGCACTGCAGATCTGCCAGAATCTCCGGAAGAACGCTGATTTTTCCGAGACGATCCTGATCGCTCTGCTGCCTGATGACGGCAGTCCGATGAGCTTTGACCGCTCGAGTATTAACGAGACATTCAAGAAGCCGTTTGACGCCAGTCTTCTCGCCGAGCGTTTGCGAACGCTTATCGGCGCGAAGAAAGAACTCGTCTGACACGGTCCTGTATATCGGCAGTCGCCGCAATCGCTCATTCCGTCGTAGTCTAGACCGCTACGACGGACTTATTATACGTAGTTATTTCGATGGGACGGTCGAACGAATCGACCTGCACGGACACCGGGGATCCCGGCCCTGGCGTCCTTCCCTCGACCTGTCCGCAACGCAGCACTGACTCGCGCAGGCCCCGCGTAACGACCTTCTGACGCGACCACCTCCACCGTTTCGCTGCGCCGTTTGTCACCCGTCGCCGTGTGATCCCTGCCGGACGCGCGCACCGGCCACTTGCGCTATCCGCGCGGCACGCCACACGCTGCTCACCCCCAATTTCAGGCCACGCACGTTACTGCAACCGGCCGACTGCGGTTGATTGGTTGTCCGGGCGGCACGCTGCTGGGGCGCTGCCTCCTGGACTGCCACACCGGACCTGCTAGACTCTTCGGCACACTGCACTTGCAGGAGGAGACGCGCGGAGTGAGCGGACTGTCCCATTTTGACGACCAGGGCGGCAGCCGAATGGTGGACGTCAGCGCCAAGGCCGCGACGCTCCGTGTCGCCCGGGCGTCAGGCTGTATCCGTATGCTCCCGGCCGTGTTGCGGCTGATCCGGGACCGCCGCGTGACGAAGGGGGATGTGCTGGAGGTGGCTCGCCTGGCGGGCATCATGGCATCCAAGCGGACGGGAGAACTGATCCCGCTCTGCCACCCGGTGCCCGTGGAGTCGGTGACCGTCGAGTTTTCGTTTCCGGACGAGAGCACGGTGAAGGTCGAGTCGCGTGTGCGGGTGACGGCCCGGACGGGGGTGGAGATGGAGGCGTTGACGGCTGTGAGCGTGACGCTGTTGACGATCTACGACATGTGTAAGGGAATGGATCGGCGGATGGTGTTAGGGGCGATCCAACTGGAGGAGAAGTCGGGTGGGCGAAGTGGCCACTTCGTGCGCCGACTGCCCAGCGGCGGGAAGGGACCGGGAGGGGACAACGTGAACGTGGCGCAAGAGGGACCGGATCGTGAGTCGGATTGTTGAAGCGCAGCATGCCCGCAGCGAACCGCTGGCCCGGTTGTATGCGCCGGTGGCGGAGTACCTGGAGCAAGCGGAGGGCATCCTGCAGCGGGAGATGCGCAGTCGTTTCCCCTATGTGGACGAGCTGGTGCGGTACGGTTGTCTGTTGGGTGGCAAGCGGCTGCGTCCGGCGCTGCTGCTGTTGGCAGCCCAGGCCTGCGGCCGGGTCATCCCCAAACATCTGACCCTGGCGGCCGTCGTGGAGATGGTACACACGGCCACGCTGGTGCACGACGACGTGCTGGATGCGGCGACCGTGCGTCGCCATCTGGCTACAGTCAATGCGCGGTGGGACACGGAAGCCAGCGTGCTGCTGGGCGATTTCCTGTTCAGTCATGCCTTCTACCTGGCCAGCACGCTGGATTCGACGTTGGCGTGTCAGCTGATCGGTCGGGCGACGAACGTGGTATGCGAAGGCGAGATCCGGCAGAAGGGCAGCTGTGCGGATTTCACCCTGGACGAAGCGACCTACTTCGAGATTCTGGAA
>Ga0123333_10006523_pt1 | contig 10231 bp, 5 predicted proteins | sample BioC12SIPDNA_3_FD_89957 | JGI IMG/M metagenome (GOLD analysis project Ga0123333, IMG submission 89957) | Anaerobic biogas reactor microbial communites from Washington, USA - Biogas_R2_B C12 SIP DNA | ecosystem: Engineered > Bioreactor > Anaerobic > Unclassified | place: Washington, USA...
AATCGAGAATCTCCGTGGTCAGCTGGCGCTGCTGACTGAGAAGGAACTCGACGTGCTGATGTTGATGGCTCGGGAGAAAGGGACTCGTTCGATCGCCCGCGAGCTGGACGTATCGGTGCGCACCGTCGAGTTCCGCCGGTGCCGGATGCTGCAGAAGCTGCAGCTGACAACGCCGGTGCAGTTGCTCCACTTTGCCATTCGTGCCACCCAGCAATACCAACCCGACAGTGACGCCCAGGGCAACGGCCAGGGCAGCGGCAAGAGTCTTCTCAGCAGGAACCTCCGGCGTGCAATGGCCAGTTCGTGACCAAGTTCGGTCTCGATCTCTCAGCAGTCTGGTTCCCGGTATCGCACACTCGACACAAGGTTAGTCCCGGATGTCGCCATCCAGAAACTCAGGTCCACGCCGTGATTCGCAGCGCGCTCGCAGGCGTTCTGCAGGTGGGAGCGGCCCCCAAGCCGATCCTGCACCCCAGGCGGCGGTGGCGGAAACCCAAGTGATTGCTCCGGAGCGCAACGCGCTGTTGACGACCCCGCGGATCGTGCTGGGCCTAGCCGCGCTGACGCTGCTGGCCGTGTTCGTCTGGTCCTACTGGACGACGTTCCTGTCGCTGGTGCAGATCTGGGACACCGAGCCGGACTATTCGCACGGCTACTTTGTCGCGCCGCTGGCCCTCTATTTCCTGTGGGCGCGGCGCAGCCAGTTTCCGGGCGTCGCACGCAAGCATCGGATCTGGCCCGGTGTGGTGCTGCTCGGCATCGGGGCGGCCATGCGCTACGTCGCCGCGCTGTACTACCTGGAGCCGGTCGATGGCTGGTCGCTGCTGTTCTGGGTCGCCGGTGTCGTCTGGCTGCTCGGCGGCTGGCGATGGTTGCGTTGGGCGTTGCCGTCGATCGTGTTTCTGCTCTTCATGGTCCAGCTGCCGTACCGTGTGGAGCGGATGTTGAGCTATCCGTTGCAGCGGATCGCAACCATCATCAGCGGCTGGACGCTCCAGTGTTTCGGGCTGCCGGCCGTGACGCAGGGCAACACGATCCTGCTCGGCAGTCACACGTTGGAGGTGGAGCAGGCCTGTTCCGGGCTCACCATCTTCATTGGGATTGCGGCCTTGGCCTTCGCCTACGTGGTGCTGGTGCGCAGGAGCTGGTGGGAGAAGGCGTTGCTGATCGTCGCCGTGCTGCCTATTTCGTTGATTGCCAACTCGGCGCGCATCGTGCTGACCGGGTTACTGACCGAGTTCGCCTCGGACGCGGTGGCCAAGAAGTTCTCGCACGACCTGGCCGGCTGGCTGATGCTGCCTTTCGCGGCGCTGTTGTTCGCCCTCGTCCTGTGGTATCTCGGCTGGCTGTTCCCGCAGGCACAGCAACTGGATGTACGTGGCATGATTCGCGAGCAGGGACTGCGTAGTCCGTCCCGCCCCTCCGTGAACTGAATGTGTTAATCTCCTCTCTTCGCATGGTTTCGTCCGAATAGTCTTTTCCTTGATTGAAGACACGCTATGAATGAGCATAGACCATCGGATGCAGCATCCCCACGAGCGTTCGATCTGGCGCCCAGCAGATTGCCCGTGCGCCGCGCGGTATCCAAGGGCTCGTCGCACGAAGGGCTGACGCCGTTGTTCGTCCTGCACGCGGTACGGCGCTGGTGGAAAGTGGCCGCGCCGCTGGGAATCCTGCTGGCGGTAGCCGCGGCCGGCACGGTGTTCCTGCTGTTCGAGCCGCAATACCTGGCGATCGGCCGCATCCGGATCCTTGGCCAGCAGCCGCACATCGCGTTTCCGACCGAAGGTTCCAGCAATAGCAGCAAGCAGTTCGTCCAGACGCAGTTGCAGTTGCTGCGGCTGCCCGTGGTCCTGCTGCCCGTGCTGGCGGACCCGAAGGTCCAGCGGCATCCGGAGATTCTCGAAGCGCGCGATCAGCTGGCGTATCTCACGGAGGCGGTGCAGGTGAAGGCGATCGGCGATTCGGAGATTTACAGCATCGAGTACGAAGCGTCAGATCCGCAGCGCGCGAAGGAAGTGGTGGATGCCGTGATCGCATCATACATGCGGTACGTCGCCACCTATGACTCCGAGTTCCGACACAAGCTGTCCAACGCGCTCGGCCTGGAAATCGAGAAACAGAAGGCGGCTACCCAGCTCAAGTGGAAGCAACTCCAGGATCTGTCCCAGTCGACCGGCGTCTCTCCCACTCCGGCCGCGCCGAGGCTGGCCGGCCTGGCCGCGGGGGATCCGCTGAGCGACATGCGCGCCATGCAGGTGCAGGCCGAGGCGGACATCATCATGCTGACCGCGGCCATCGAGACGGAAAAGAGAATGGCCAACGCGCCGCCCGAAGTGACGGACGCCGACGTCGAGCGGCTCGTGGGAGCGGATGTGCTGGCCCGCAAGAAGGAGCTGGACGCGCGGCGCGAGCAGCTGGAGAAGCTGAAGGCCCAGGCGACCAGCCAGAACAACCCGACGCTGCAGCATCAGCTGGCCATCCTCAAAGCAGATGAAGAGAAGTTTGCCAAGGACGAACAGCAGCTCCGGGCCCAGACGCGTGTACAGCTGAGCTCCGGCGTGACGCAGCAGTTTGCCGCCCGGCTGGGCGAACTGGAATGGAAGCTGTCCACGGCGAAGGCCACGCAGGAGATTGTCAAGAAGAAGATCGAGGAAGAAGAAGCCAGGGGCGGTGTCTCGATGGGCGACCAGCTGAAGGTGGATTACGCCAATCGCGATCTGCTGCAGGCTGAAAACGTGTCGAACGTGCTGCTGCAGCAGCAGGCGCGGTTGAGCACCGAGGCGAACGCGCCCAGCCGCGTGTTCGCACTCGACGGGGCCGACGGCGTGCGGCTGCCAGAAGCGCCGGACAAGCAGCTGCCGATCCTCGAGATGCTGCTGGCACTGGGGATCGCGTTCTGCTGCCCGTTCGCGCTGGCCGTCGGGTGGGAATGGACGGTCAAACGCGTCAATACGGTCGACGAGATTCGGCACAAAGTGGGCATGCCGATCCTGGGCGAAATCGCCTCCCTGCCTGTCTACGGGTACGGGCGGCGCGCCAGCAAGCGGTCCAGCTTGAGCCGGCAGCTGTTTGAAGAGAGCGTGGACGGACTGCGCACCAACATCGTGCTGGCCGAGTCCATGCGGCACGTGCAGGTGCTGGCCATCGCCAGCGCGGTGAGCTCCGAAGGCAAGACGAGTGTCGCCACGCACTTGGCCATGAGCCTCGCACGCACCAGCGGCAAGCCGATCCTGCTGATCGACGGCGATATGCGGGCCCCCGACATCCACCGCATGTTCGACGTCGTGCTCAATCCGGGACTGGCCGAAGTCCTCAACGGCGATTGCCACCTGGACGAAGCGATTGCCCAGTCGGATTTCCCGCTGTTGAGCCTGCTGCCGGCCGGCGAGCTGGCGGCTGATCCGCACCGCTTGCTCCACAACGGCGCCTTCCGGTCGCTCCTGGATGAGCTCCGCAAACAATATGACTATATCGTCATCGACACGCCCCCCGTGCTGGCCGCCAGCGAGGCGCTGGTGCTGGCCAAGCATGCCGACGCTACCGTCGTCTGTGCGATGCGCGATCGCACGCGGATGAACCACATCCAACAGGCGTACTCGCGTCTGGAAGCGGCCGGAGCCAATACGGTCGGCGTCGTCATGAGCGGACTGCCCGTGCGCAGCTATGCCAGCCGCTACGGCAGCTACACGTATGGCAAGTCTCACCAGCCGCTGTAATTCCGCCCCGAACTGCCGGGTCCTCAGCCGCGTGCCGGTGGCCCGGCGCCAGGTTGGCACAGGGGTTGCTTTGAAGGTGCTCTATGCCACGCCCCACACCACAACTGCACACGAATTTCACTGGTGATCGTCAGCAGGAGAGTGATCTGAAAACCTATCGCACCATCAGCGTTCCCGTACTGCTCGGGACCGTGATTGTCGCAGCAGCCGGCGGTGTCGGGCTCTATTTCTGGCACAGCTTTCAGGCCCAGCGCGGCGCCAATGCGCTCCTGGCACAGGCCGAGGAGCTGCTCGCCAACGCCAAAGACCAGCAGGAGAAGGCCGTCTTCCACGACGCCGCCTCGTTGATTTATCGCTACACGCAGATCAAACCTGATGACATTGATGCACACGTCCGGCTGGCCGAAGTCTATGAGAAGGGTGCGAGCGACACCCGCAGCGCCGACCGTGCCATCGTCCTGCTCTACGAAGCGCTGGGGATCGCCGATGCGGCCAAACAGGAAGAGCTCCGGCGGAGCCTGGTCGACCTGCTGATCGAACAGGGGCGGTACCTCGAAGCCGAGGTGGAAGCCGACAAACTGCCGGTGCCCGGTGGCAGCGACGAGAAGGACTTCAGTACGGCCCGGCTCCGCGGGCTGGCACGCTTCGGCCGCTATCAGACGGGGGGCATACCCGGCGCGGATATGGCCCGGGTCACCGCCACACTGATGTCCGAACTACGCAAGGCGAACGCGTTGCAGACGGATCCGGAAGTGACCGAAATCCTGGCCTTCCTGCTGCGACGCGAGGATCCGCAGCTGGTCGTTTATCCCCCCGCGCCGGCCGGCGATGCGGCGGCCGTAGTGCCCGGCAGTGCGCCGGAGGGAGCGCCGGAGGAAGCACAGGCAGACACCCCGCCGCAGCCGATGACCCGCGAGGCCCGCGTGGCCGAAGCGGATCAGGCCATGGACCGGCTCGTCGAACTGCGGCCGGACGACCCGCTGGCCTGGCTGGTCCGCTCCAACTACCGGCGCCAACATAACCTTCCGGGCGCGGACGACGACCTGGCCCAGGCGCTGCAGCTGGGAAGCGACAACGAAAAGGTTCGGCTGGCGGCCGCCTCCAACTCGCTCACCGCGGCATCCGCGATCTTGCAGCAGCTTAACCTTGCGGCGCTGCCGGCCGCTGACCAGGAGCCCGCTCCCGCTGCGCCGGAAGAGCAGGCGAAACTCGACAAGCTCGACCAGCTCGAAAAAGCCCGCCAGCTCCTGCAGGCTGCTGCCGAAAACTATCAGTACGTGCTGGACCACATCGATGCCAAGAACGAGTCGGCCCTGCTGGGGCTCGGCCGGGCCGCCGTGGCCCAGAACGACGCGGACAAGGCTATCAAGCTCTGGACCGCGGCGCTGCAGGATCGCGACGCGCCGAGCTTCGCGGTTCGCTACTACTTGACCCAGCTGCTTCTGGATCAGCAGCAGTTCGACGCGGCCGGCGACGAGCTGCAGGTGCTCGAACGAGAGGTCGAACGGTTCGGGCTTGGGAGCGATCGCAGTCGATTCGAGCGGCTCAAGAAGTCGGTCGAGCTGATGCGGGTCCGCGTCCTGCTCCATCGCGAAATGTACGCCGAGGCGCTGCCGGCGCTCGAGCGTGTGGCGGCGGGGCAGCCCATGTCGCCGGCCGAATCAATCGAGCATTTCCAGGCCTACCGCCTGCTGGGTCTGTGTCACGAGCAGGCGGGACGGCCTGACCTGGCGGCCCGCAGTCTGGAGGATGCCGCCGAGGTCGCTCCCCGCCGCGAAGACCAGGCGACTAGCCTGCTGGCCGCCGCGGCCGCCTGGGAACGGGCCGGCGCCATCGACAACGCGATCGGCAACTGCCAGCGGGCCATTACGCTGCAGCCCGGCCCGGAAGCATCGCTGCTCTACGCGCGCCTGCTGCTCAACAAACAACAACAGCTACCCGCCGCGGAACGGGACTGGACCGGCCTCGACACCGTCCTGGAAACACTCCGCCAGGCAGACAGCGCCGGGCAGCTGGCAGCCAATTGGCGCCTGCATTTGCTCGAGGGTGACGTGGCGGTCGTGCGGGCCAGCGGGCCGGAAGAGCGGCAGGCGGCAGTGGCCCAGATCTACCAGTCTGCCCGCCAGGCGGAAGAGCAGCACCCGGCAGACGAGTCGCTGCTCCGCACGCTGGTGTTCCTGTATCAGCGGCTGGACAAGCCGGAAGACGCGGACCGCGCTGTGAAGGCCTACCAGGGCCAGGCCCCCGACGAAGTCGCGTGGCGCGTCGTGCAGGCTAACCTGCTGTCCGAACGCCAGCAGTTCGACCAGGCCCGCGCTGCGCTGGAACCGCTGGGCACCGACCTGACACCGGCCAATTCCGCGCTGGTCGCCAAGACCAAGGCCCAGATCGCCCTCGCGGCCGGCGATCCGGCCGAAGCCAACCGGATTCTGAAAGAGCTGGCCCAGGCCCACCCGAACGATCTGACTGTCGCGCGACTGCGGATGCAGATCGTCGAACGGCTGGACGATCCCGAGGCCCGCCGGGCACTGGAAGCCGAACTGTTGGGCGGCGACCAGCAGGACAAGACCTGGGCGACGGTGATGAAGATCCGCAGGCTTGTGTCCGAGGCCGTCTCCGACCGCGACGCCGGGTTCCGCGAGGCCATCGACGAACTGAACCGCCTGGAGACGGTGCGTCCTTCCTGGTCCGTCGTGTACGCCCTGCGCGGCGAGGCCGAAGAAAAACGCGCGGCGCTGACCAGCGATACCGAACGGCAGCGCGGCGTGCTGGAACAGGCGGCCCGTGCCTACCAGCGCGCTGTGGAACTGGGCGACCGCAGCATCGGCGTCCAGGAACGGCTGGTCAACACACTGTACCGTTCGGGGCTGTTCCAGGATGCCGCCGCCTGCCTGGCCCGCATCGAAAACGCTGTGCCGCTCTCCGGCGCACTGTCGGAAGTTGCCATCAACATCGCGCTGCAACGCGAGCAGCAGGGGCAAGCATTGGACGTCGCTCGCCGGGCCTACGAGAGCCGGCCGGACGACGTCATGGCGCAAGTCTGGTACGGCCTGATGCTCCTGGGCGCAGACAAAGCAGGTGAAGCCGAGCAGGTGTTCCTGGACGCCATCAAGGCGGCGCCTCAGGACGATCGAGCCTGGAACGGGCTGTTCACCTTCTACATTCGCACCGACAACAAGAGCAAGGCCCGCGAAACACTCGTCGAGATGATGAAACAGGCCCAGATGTCCAACGGCCGACGCGCGTTCGTGCTGGCACAGGGATACGAGGCACTGGGCGAGGACGAGAACGCAGAAACGGCTTATCGCGAGGCGCTCAAGGAATCGCCCGACGACGAACGCGTGCGTCTGCGGCTGACCCAGTTCTACGTCTCGCGCCTGGGGAAGAACAATGCGAACGCGAACTACCAGAACAAGGCGATTGCACTGCTCCAGGACAGCCTGCGCCGCAACCCGAACGATGGCCGTGCCAAACGCACTCTCGCCACGTTGATGGCTGGGGCCGGAGGCGAACAGTGGAAATCGGCCATCGAGATGCTCCGCTCCGCCAGCGATGACGCAGCCACCCCCGTTATGGACCGCCGCCTCCACGGCGTTCTGCTCTTTCAGCGCGACGGCGCGGAGAACCTGGCGGAAGCCCGCACGATCTTCGAATCGCTGATCGCATCGGCCGAGGCAGAGCCAAACGATCGACTGATCCTGGCCCGGATCCTCGAACGCCAGGGGGATCTGCCGGGCGCACGGGCCCAGTACGAACAGGTCGGCCGGCAGACACCACCAGACGTCCGGGGTCTGACCTTCTACGTCGATTTCCTGATCCGGCACGCCGACCTCCCGGAGGCTCAGCGCTGGCTGCAGACGCTGACCGAGGCCCGGCAGGGCGAGTTCGATGCCGGCACGCTGGAACTGCAGGCACGCCTGCTGGTCGCCCAGGGCAATACCGACGCGGTCTCTCAACAGGTCGATCCCCCGGCACTCCAGCAGCTCTCTACGCTCGCCGCAGATCCCACGGCCCAGAAGGTCCTGACTGCTCAGATGGGTGACATCTACATGCGGTTGGGACTCCATGCCGTTGCCGAACCCTGGTACCGGCGACTCGCCGAACTGGATGTGAACCAGTTTGCCGCACTCGCCAGGTGCCTTGCCAGACAGAACCGCATTCCGGACGCGCTCGATATCTGCCAGCAGGCGGCTGCCCAGTCGGACTCCCCGGCCGTCGTGCAGGCTGTGGCCGACGTACTGACCTCCGGCAGCCCGTCGGCTGCCGATTACGAACGGGTCGAGCCGATTCTGGTGGCGGCCGAACAGAAGTACGGCGGCGACCCCAATACGCTCGTCAAGATCGCCAACGTCCGCATCATTCAGGGCCGGCTGGATGACGTGATCCGCCTGCTGGAAAAAGTGGTCAGCGTCGATCCGAAAAACGTGCTCGCGCTGAACAACCTGGCGTCGGTCATGTCGGAGCGCCCTGCGCTGCGCGCCAAGGCGCTCGAGTATGTCGATCGGGCCATTGACATCATCGGACCGCGGCCGGACTTGTTCGACACGAAAGCGTCGATCTTCCTGTACGAAGGCCAGCCGGCACAGGCGGTCGAACTGCTGGAGTTCGCCGTCGGCACTGCTAAGAAAGACCCGCGGTACCAGTTCCACCTGGCCGCTGCCTACTTCGGCATCGGCAAGCAGGACGAAGCGGCCCGGTACTATCGTGAGGCGATCGCCGGCGGACTGGAACAGCAGGTGCTGACCCAGCCCGATCGCCAGCTGATGGCCGACATGCAGGGATTATTGAACTCACCTTCACCCGAACCTACCGCTCCCGGCCCGGCCCAGGAGGCTCCGACTCCATGACCCGTATTCAATTCGTTATCGGTCTGACCTTGACCCTGCTGATCACCGCGGCGGCCGGCATCCTGCACGGGCGCCTGAGCGACCGGTGGGGCGGCAATGAAATCGCTAGCCAGGCCGCGCAGCAGCTCGAATCGCTCCCCGACCAGTTCGGGTCGTGGCGACTCGAACAGAAGAAGCCGCTGAGCGAGACGGAACTCAGCCAGCTGCGGCCGTACGGCTACGTCAACCGCACGTACGTCCACCTGGTCTCCGGCCAACGCGTGTCCTTCTTCGTGCTCGTCGGGCCGGTCGGCCAGACGGCCGTGCACAACCCGGAGGTCTGCTACTCGAGCCGGGACTATACGATCATTCAGCCGAAGGAGCCGACCAGTGTGCGCGTGGGCGGGCAGCGGGCTGACCAGTTCCTGGCGATGACGTTCCGCTCGAACAGCATGGACCGTGAACTGCTGCGGGTGTACTACGGCTGGTCCGATGGGACGACGTGGGACGCCGAACAAGAGGGCCGTTTCCGATTCGCCGGCCTGCCGTTCCTGTACAAAATTCAACTGGCCGCTGTGTTGCCGAGCGGAGCGGATGTGAGCAAGGAAGATGCTTGCCGGTTGTTTCTCGGCGATCTGATCCCCGTACTCCGGACACATATGGTGTCCGCACGTAGTTGAGCACCAAGTGATTGAAGAGGCTTTCGACGCGCTGATTTCGTCCCCGGCAGACTTCGAGACCTGGGATCATGTCGGCTGAAAGGTGTGCATCATGACAAGTCTTGGCGTAGGCACGTTACCAGAGATTGCGTCGCCGCAAGCGGTCTTCCACCGCGTTTGCGAGCGCAGCGAAAGTGTGGCGGTTTCCAGTTATCTGCAGGGTGGGAACTACGCCCAGCGGATCCTGGCCGCTGCGATGCTCGTGCCAGCTCTGCCGATCATCGGGGTGCTGATTCTGCTGATCCGTGCCACGTCCAAGGGACCGGGGGTCTTCAAACAGCTGCGCGTCGGACGCAGTGGAACCCTCTACACGATGTACAAGCTGCGGACCATGCATTGTGACGCGGAGGCGGATACCGGTCCCATCTGGTCGACGCCCGACGACGACCGCACCACCTGGCTTGGCCGTTTGCTGCGCAAAGCGCATCTCGACGAATTGCCCCAGCTGCTGAATGTGGTGAAGGGGGACATGAGTCTCGTGGGGCCGCGCCCCGAACGACCGGAGTTTGTCGGCATCCTGGAAGAGGAGGTGCCGGGCTACTGCCAGCGCCTGCGCGTGCTGCCCGGTATCACCGGCCTGGCTCAGGTGAACCTGCCGGCCGATACCAACGCCGCCAGCGTGCGGCGCAAGGTCCGCCTGGATCTGGAGTACATCCAGACGGCCGACCTGCAGCTCGACCTGCAGATCATCGTCTGCACGCTCCTGAAGCTTTTCTGCCTCCCGTCTACCTGGCGCACCCGGCTGACCGGCGTCAGCCGCGCGAAATTCCTGGCGGATATCAATGGCGAAGAATGCCGCCTGGTCCTCACGCCAACCGAACTGGCCACCCTGCGCCATCGCTCCGCCCTCAACACCCCTAACAAACCGAAGTAGAACCCGTCGGTTCCCCGTAGGGTGTGACCAGCTCGCCGCCTGGGCGGCGAGCGCCGTCACACCATGCGGCTGTTTCATTCGTCCGTTGTTGTG
>Ga0123333_10006528_pt1 | contig 10226 bp, 8 predicted proteins | sample BioC12SIPDNA_3_FD_89957 | JGI IMG/M metagenome (GOLD analysis project Ga0123333, IMG submission 89957) | Anaerobic biogas reactor microbial communites from Washington, USA - Biogas_R2_B C12 SIP DNA | ecosystem: Engineered > Bioreactor > Anaerobic > Unclassified | place: Washington, USA...
CCGACGCACCGAAAGCCGACGCACCGAAAGCCGGCGCACCGAAAGCCGACGCACCGAAAGCCGACGCACCGAAAGCCGACGTCCGAGACGCCGCTGTCCCCGACGCTGCCGCGCAGGAACCCGCTCCCGCGCCGGACGCCGAAGCGTTCGACGACGGTGCGAGCGCCGGGCTCTCCGCACGCCAGGCGCTGCGCACGTCGGCCTTCTGGCTGCTGTCGATCGGCCACGGCGTCGCATTGCTGGTCGTGACGGCCGTCAACGTGCATGCGATCACGCACATTCGCGACCACCTCGGCTACTCGGTTTCGCAGTCCTCGCTCGCGATCACGCTGATGACGATCGCGCAGATCTGCGGCGTGCTGCTCGGCATGTCGATCGGCGACCGCTTCGACAAGCGCCGGCTCTGCGCGGCGAGCATGCTCGGCCACGGGTTCGGCATGCTGATGCTGACCTGGGCAACGGGCCCGGCGATGCTGGTGGCCTTCGCGCTGATGCACGGCACCGCCTGGGGATTGCGCGGCCCGCTGATGCAGGCGATCCGCGCCGACTACTTCGGCCGCCGATCGATCGGCATGATCATGGGGCTGTCGGCGACGATCATCGCGATCGGCCAGATCGGCGGCCCGCTGATCGCAGGCAGCCTGGCCGACCTGAGCGGCAACTACCGCTTCGGCTTCACGACGCTGGCGCTTCTGGCACTGACAGGCTCCCTCGCCTTCCTGCTGGCGAAGCCGCCGGTCCTGCCCGCTGCGGGCAACTGAACCAGGAGGGACACGTGGTCGATCGACGGCAACACCAGGCCTCGCCGCTTCCGTTCGAATGCGAGAAGCAGCCGGCGCTCGGCACGCAGGCGATGATCGTCACGAACCACCCGCTGGCCTCGGCCGCGGGCGCCGAGATGATCGCGGCCGGGGGCAACGCGATCGACGCCGCGATCGCCGCGCTGTTCACGCTGAGCGTCGTCGAGCCGATGATGGTCGGGATCTTCGGCGGCGGGCTCGCGCACGTCCGGCTGGCCGACGGCCGGCACCGGGTCCTCGACGGCCTGTCCTGCGCGCCCGCAGCTGCGGCCCCGGACTGCTACCGGCCGCTCGCCGACGCCGGGCCATCGTCGCTCGACACCGAAGGCCGCGAGAATGCGGTCGGTCCGAAATCGGTCGCGGTGCCCGGCAATCTGCTCGGCTGGACGGAGCTCGCGCGCCGCCACGGCCGCCTGCCGCTCGCCGACCTCGTCGAGCCGGCGATCCGGCACGCGCGACGGGGCTTTCGCGTCACCGGCTACCTGTCGCGCTGCATCGACGAATGCCTGGCGGACCTCGTCGCCGATCCCGAAATGTCGCGCCACTTCGTCCGCGACGGCCGGGCGCTGGCCGCCGGCGACCGGCTGGTCATGGCCGACTACGCGGAAACGCTGGGGACGATCGCGAAGGAAGGCGCGGCGGCGCTGCATGGCGGCGGGCTCGGCCGGCACGCGGTCGACTGGCTCGCGTCGCACGGCGGGCTGATCGGCAACGAGGATCTCGTGCGGTACCGGCTCGTCGACCGCGAGCCGGTCAGCGGCAGCTATCGCGGCCACGAGATCTACGGGCCGCCACCGCCTTCGGCCGGGGGCGTGCACGTGCTGCAGATGCTGAACATCCTCGAAGGTTTCGATCCGGGGCGACTCGGCTTCGCGTCCGGCGAGTCGATGCACCTGCTTGCCGAGGTGCTGAAGATCGCGTTTGCCGACCGTGCGGCGGCGACCGCCGACCCGGCCTTCGTCGACGTCCCGGTCGAACGCCTGCTGTCGAAGGAATACGCGGCGCAACGGCGCGCAGCGATCGACCTGCGACGTGCGCGCGACTGGTCGCCGGGCGTGACGCTGCCGCCCGAATCGGCGAACACCACGCACGTGAGCGTGGCCGACCGCGACGGCAACATCGTCTCGAGCACGCAGACGATCAACAGCCTGTTCGGCGCCCGGATCATGATCCCCGGCACCGGGATCATCCCGAACAACTACATGTACCTGTTCGACCCGCGGCCAGGCAAGGCGCTGTCGATCGCGCCCGGAAAGCGCGTGACGACCTCGATGGCGCCGACGATCGTGCTGCGCGACGGCAAGCCGCGCTACGTGCTCGGCCTGCCCGGCGGGCTGCGGATCTTCGGCTCGGCGATGCAGGCGCTGGTCAACCTGATCGACCACGGCATGAGCCTGCAGCAGGCGGTCGAAGCGCCGCGGCTGTGGACGCAGGGCGAGCAGCTCGAAGTCGAGGAGGGGCTGCCCGAGGCCGGGCTCGCGGGGCTGCGCGCGCTCGGCCATTCGCTGCTGCCGGTCCCTCACGTGGGCGGCGGCATGAACGGGATCGCGTTCGACGACGACGGCACGATGACCGGCGCCGCCTGCTGGCGCGCCGACGGCACGCCGATCGGCATCGGCGGCGGCATGGCGCGCGCGAACGTGCGCTTCTGGCCGGAGGTCGCGCGGGCCTGAACGCCGCTCGCCGTCTACTCGAGCATCGCCTCGCAGACCGCCCGAAAGTCCGCGAAGGTTTCGTCCCATCCCCTTACCGGCGCATCGCGCAGCTTCTCGCCGAAGCGCGCGCGCAGCGCCGCGTCGGTCAGCAAGGTGCGCAGCTTCGCCCGGAAACCGTCGCGATCCCCGACCTCGACCAGCAAGCCGGTCTCGCCATCTCGGATCAACTGCTCGGCCGCTCCGACGCGGTGGGCAAGCACCGGCAGGCCGGCGGCAGCGGCTTCGGCCAGCACCATGCCGTAGGACTCGAAGCTGCTCGGAAAGACGAACAGGTCGCTGTCGGCCATCCGTGCTGCAACCTGCGCCTGTGCGACGGCACCGTGAAACGCGATCTGCTCGGCCAGCCCGGCGCGTCCCGCCTGTTCGCGAAGCTGTCGGAACGTTCCGGGGGACCGGTCGCGATCGCCGACGACGTCCCATTGCCACGGCAGATCCGACAGTTCACGCAGGATCCCGAGCAGCCAGGCATGCCCCTTGGCCGGCAGCAGGTGGGCCACCGTGAGCAATCTCACCGGCCCGCGGCGCGCGACGCGCTGCGCACGGGCGAGCGCGAACATCGGGTCGACTCCCGGTTCGCAGACGAACACCGGTTTGCCGGTCCCGAATGCCTTGGCCGCGTCGGCCACCGGCCTGCCGGACGCGACGACGAAATCGGCTGTCGCGACCGCGCGCCGCTCGACTGCCTGCAATTCGGCACGCCGCGAGGATTCGAGCGCCGGATCGAGCGAAGGCAGGTAGTGCAGCAGCAGCGCGACACGCTCGTCGGCCAGGCGAGCGCAGCGGTCCATCAACAGGCTGTCCCAGACCAGCAGGTCCCAACGACCCGATGGCACCGGGCCGTCGCGCCATGGCACCGACTGCAGCGGGTAGCCGCGGGCTGCCGCGACGTCCAGCAGCTTCCGGTCGTACAGGTCACCGCCCGACAGGGGGCCGGACGGCGGCGGATGGAAGAGTCCGATCCTTAAGCTCATCGATCGATCATACTGGCGGTCCGCGTGCGCTTTCCCGGCACCCGAAAACGACGAGACGCGAACACGATGCCCGGATCTCGACCGCTCGCGCGAACCGCCCGATGACGAGCGACCGCCCGTCGCTGCAGGCCGAACTGCTGCGCTGGAGCGAAGGCCACGCTGCCGCCACCGTCGCCGTCGCGTTCGCCGTCGCCGCCGGCTGGCCGCTATGGCTCGTGTCCGCCTGCGGCGCCGTCTCGTTCGCATTTTTGATCCGACGGTGCCGGGGCCTGTGGACGCCGGCCGGTCGCTTCGGCCCGGCCAATGCATTGACGCTGGCGCGCCTGGCCGGCGTCCTCGCCCTCCCGCTGCTTGCGCCGATGCAGCTCGCCTGGGTCGGCGCGATCCTGCTCGCGCTCGACGGCGTCGACGGCTGGATCGCGCGACGCAACGGTCACGACGGCGAGTTCGGCGAGTTCTTCGACAAGGAGAGCGACGCCTTCTTCCTGCTGCTGCTCTGCCTGATGCTTTATCGGCTGCCCGCGGGCTTCGGCGCCTGGATCCTCGTTCCCGGCCTGCTGCGCTACCTGTTCGTGCTGTACCTGAAGTTCGCGAGGCCGCCGTCGCCGAAGGAGCCGCGCAGTGCCGGCGCCGGCTGGGTCTTCGTCCTGACGATGGCGGCGCTGCTCGCCTGCTTCGCAGGCTACCCCGATCGCCTTCAGCTGCTGCGGCCGCTGGCCGCCGCGATGAGCCTGATCCTGGCCTTGTCGTTTGCGCGCAGCCTGTACCGGATGTATCGCGGCTCGCGGCCGCGGGTGGCCGGCTGATGCCGCGGCTGCGCACGCGGCCGGTCCGCGACGGCGACGACATCCGTGCGTTCTTCGACGCGATCGCGCGCGAATATCACGAATGCCATGGAGACGCGGACCGGCTGCTCGCCTACCGGCTCGCGCTCGCGCGCCGCCTGCTGGCGCCGGTGCTCGGCGGAACCCTGCTGGAGATCGGCTGCGGCCCCGGGACGCATCTGTTCGGGCTGGCCGGCGATTTCGCGACTGCGATCGGCGCGGACCTGTCGCCGGCGATGATCGAGGTCGCCGAGCGGATCCGGCGCACGCATCGTCGCGCCGCGCATATCGCGCTGTACATCGAAGCGGCCGAACGGCTCGCGCCGATCGAAGACGAATCGGTCGACGCGGTGCTTTGCGTCGGCGCTTTCGAGCACATGCCGGCGAAGGCCGCCGTGCTCGCGCAGGTGCAGCGCGTGCTGCGACCGGGCGGGCGATTCGCCTGCCTGACGCTGAACGGCGACGCGCTCTGGTATCGCCAGCTCGCGTCTCGACTGGGCTACGAGGTCAGGCACCTGAGCAGCGATCGATTCGTCGGTACAGCGGAGATGCAGGCCTTGCTCGCGGGCGCCGGACTGGCGCTCGCGGAGTCCGGGTATTGGCGCTTCGTCGCGCGCGGCGACATGCCGGCCTGGACGGCGCGCTGCCTGCAATGGCTGGACGCATTGGGCGCCGTCTGGCGCCCCGGCTTGTTTCGCGGCGGGCTCTACGTCTGCGCGGAAAAGCAGCAAGCCGTGCGCGCCGACGCAGCGAGCCGCCCGTTCGCGCGCAAGGAAACGGTGGCGGCCGCCCGCATCGTTCAGCCCGTGAGGCGCGCCAGCAGATCGAGCTGGTGAACGACGAGACCGAGCCGGCGATGGCGCAGCAGCCGGAGCCGGTCCTCGAACCAGCCGGCGAGTCGGCCGGCCTCGAAGTTCCCGGATCGCCGCGCCTCGCCCTCGATCATTTCGAGCATCGCCTGCAGGCAGAGCGCGTCGCTGCCGCGGTACTGTCCGTGCAACGGGGTCAGGTTCCAGTCCGAACTGCCGCAGGCCAGGACCTCGAAGCCGTGGGACGGCAGCAGCCCGTACAGGCGCCTGCCGCAGCGGGCGCCGCCGATCGGCAGGCCGTTCACGCGCCGACGTTCCATCGTGTCGTCGTAGTGCGCGAGCAGCGCCTCCTCGAAGGCCGCGTCATCGAAGCTCGGCAACAGCGAGGTCTCGCCGTCGTAGACGAGCGTCGCGTACAGGTATCCGCCGGGCTTCAGCCAGGCGGCGAAGCGCCGAAGCGTCTGCGCCAGCGGCACGATGTCGAGAAACGCGTGCGCGGTGATGACGTCGAAACGCCGCGCGGGGCGGTAGTCGTTCAGGTCGGCGGCCACGAAGCGGATCGGCCCGCCCGTGCGCTGCGGCAGCCGGATCGAAGCGTGCAGATGCGGTTCGGCCGCCTCGCGGGCGAGTTCGAGCAGCGCCGCATCGCGATCCAGCAGGGTCAGCGACAACGAAGATTCGAGATCGCCGTTCGACAGGCGCCGCGCCGTCGCGCCGGTGCCGGCGCCGACGTCCAGGCAGTCGATGCTCGGCAGCCGGCGCAAGGCCTGCCAGAAGGCGGCGCGCACGTCGCGCGCGAGGCTGCGCTCGTCGAGATCGAACTTGGCTTCGAGGAAGTCGACGAAGGGAACCGGCATCGGAGATCAGCTATCCGTCGCGCTCAGTCGGCGTCGCAGCGTCAGTCGGCGCCGTACGCGGCCCAGTCGTGCTCGTTCTCCCACAAGCGCACTGCGATCGTCACGTCGCGCAATTCGAGCCGGGCAAGCAGTTCGTCGTACAGGATCTTCGCGAAGCGCTCGAGGCTCGGGTTGATTCCGGCGAACGGCGCAAGCTCGTTCAGCGTCCGGTCGCGGTAGCCGCCGAGCACTTCGTCGAGTACGCGTTCGAGCTCGACGATGTCGCACAGGTAACCGTGCCGATCGAGCGATTCGCCGCGCAGCCGCAGCTGCAGCCTGTAGTGATGGCTGTGCCGGGTGTTCTCGGCGCCCCAGTCGCCGCCGATCAGGAAATGCTGGGCAATGAAGTCGCGCGTGATGGCCAGTCGATACATCGCTTCTCCAGGTTTCTGCGTTTCGCCCGCGTTTGCGGGCGTGTCGTTTCGATCAGTATCGGAAGATCACCTGCATGACGCCCTCGTGCCGGGCGCAGACGGCCTCGAAGGCCTCCGCGCATTTGCCCAGCGGAAACGAGCGGCCGACGAGTCGTTCGGGCCGCAGCTCGCGCAACATGCGCCAGGCCATGTCCATGCGACGCGTTTTGTCCCAGCGCCCGGTCAGCACGGGATCCAGCGTGCTGACCTGGCTCGACACCAGGCGCAGGCGATTGCGATGGAACCGCCCGCCGAGATCGAGCGGCTGCGTCCGCGTGCCGTACCAGGATCCGACGACGATACGCGCACCGAAGCCGGCCGCGTCGATCGCCTGGCCGAGCGCACGCATGTCGCCGGACACCTCGAAGATCAGGTCGGCGCCATCGAAGTTCGACAGCAGCCGGCTCCAGTCGCCCGGGTCGGTCGGGTCGGCGGTCTCGTCGATTCCCCATCGGCGTGCCAGCTCGCGGCGCCAGTGCAGCGGTTCGACGCTGGCCAGCCGGGCGAGCGGAAACCGCTTCAGCAATGCGGCGGTCAGCAGGCCGACGACGCCCAGCCCGAACACCAGCACCCGCTCGCCGATCAGCGGCGCGCCGTCCATCGCGAAGTTGACCGCCGTCTCGACCTGCGGAAGGAACAGTGCCGACTCGGCCGGAACGCCGTCCGGAACCAGCACGCAGTCGGCCAGCGGGACGATCGCCTGGTCCTGGTGAGGATGAAACGCGAACACCAGCTTGCCGAGCAGCGTTTCGTCGACAGCCGGCCCGACGGCGGCGATTTCGCCGACCAGCGCATAGCCGTAGCGAAACGGATAGTCGAAGCCGCCCTTCAGGCTTTCGATCGTGGCATCGAGCGGCGCCTCCTTCGGAAACGCGCCGCCGAAGATCATCGCTTCGGTACCGGCACTGATCGCCGAGCATCGGCTCCGGATCAGCACCTGCCCTGCGCCCGGCGACGGCAACGCGATTTCGCGCAGCTCGACGCGGCGTTCGGCGACGTGGAACAGCGCGTTTGCGCGCAGCGGCGAGGCCGGCGTTTCGATCTTCCGCGATCGCGCCGTGGACACCTCAGGCCTGCCCGATCGTGCCGTGGACGATCACGTCGCCTCCGAGCGGCTGGTAGCGGCAGTCGACGATCGACAGCGGCGGCATGTCGCCGGGCGAACACGGGGCGGCCAGCGCCTTCACGCCACCGATCAGCCGCGGCACGACGGTGATGACGCAGTAGTCGACGAGGCGGCTGCGCAGGAATCCGCCGATCACCGAGGCGCCCCCTTCGACCATCACGCTTTCGACGCCGAGCTCCGTCAGGCAATGCAGCGCGACGAGCAGGTCGACACGGCCGAGCGAATCGGACGGCACGATGCGGACCAGCGCACCGCAGGCTTCGGCCCGCGCGATGCTTTCGGCGGGCGCGGCGGCCGTCGTCAGCAGCAGCGGCTGCTTGTCCGGATGGGACAGCAGCCGCGCATGCAGCGGAAAGCGCAGGCGGCTGTCGAGCACCAGCGGTTGCGGGTTCCTGCCTTCGCAGCGACGCACGGTCAACTGCGGGTCGTCGGTCAGCACGGTATTGATGCCGACCAGCAGCGCGTCGTGCCGCGAACGCAGCAGGTGCGTCATGTCGAAGGACTTGTCGCAACTGAGCGCGAACGGCCTCGAAGGCTGGGTTGCGATGCTGCCGTCGACGCTCTGCGCATAGCTCAGCGTGACGAAAGGGCGGCGAGCGCCGCGGCGCGCGTGCGCCGCGAGCCGGTCGAACAACGGCTGCAGGAAGCTCATGTCGTCGGCAATCGCATTCGCCTCCATTAGCCGCAAATTCGTCCTGGTCGAACCCATCGAGCCGGATCTCCACGCATCGTGGCGGACCGCCGTTCATGACGCGCCGGGCCGAAAACGCCCCGGCCGGGACGGGACGAGTGTGCCTGCTTTCGGGCCGTGGCGCCAACCCTGGCGCAGTAGGGCCAACCTGGCGGGGGTCGTCGTCGCCCGGGGCCGTCAGCGGCCAGCAAGCGCCGCTCCCATCGGACACGGTCCCGCTGCCCGGGCAGGCGCCGCTGTCGGCACGAGGCCGCGGTCCTCGGCGGCGCTGAAGGTCGCGAGGAATCGCTCGCGCAGCCGCTCCATCGGCCAGGCGGCTGCGTCGGCGGCGGGGCGCATCCCCGGGCTCCAGCCCCAGTCGGCGATCGCGTCGAGCACGGCGGAATCGCGCGCAAGCACGTGGATCGGGACATCGAACGAAGACGTATCGCCGGTCACGACCCAGGCGGGCTGGTGGTCGCCGAGCACGACGAGCAGCGCGTCGTCGTCGCCGAAGGCGCGCAGGTACGACTTCAGCGTGCGCAGCACGTAGTCGATCGAACGCAGGTACTGGGCGCGGATGCGTTCGCGATCGCGCCAGACGACTTCGGGCGGATCGCCGGACAGCGCGTGCTCGTCGAAGACGGAGCCGTCGCCGATCGCGTCCCACGGCAGCAGCGGCGGAATCGGCGTCCACGGCGCATGGCTGGAGATCAGCGCGACGCTCGCCATGATCGGCGGCCGGTCGCAGCGATCCAGTTCGAGGCGACGCAGCGCCGACAGCGTGAACTGGTCGGGCATCGTCACCCAGTTGAACGGCTTTCCGGCGTACCCGAGATCGCCGGCCGAGTAGATCCGGTCGAAACCGTAGAACCGCCCTTCCGGCCAGGGCTTCTCGATCGCCGGCATGACGGCCAGCGTGCGCCACCCCGCCCGTCCGAAATCGCCGACCAGCGTCTGCCGGTCGCTGAGCATCAGGTTCGCGTGACGCCGCTGGTTGTCGATCTTCAGGCCGGCGAGCAGCGTCGCATGCGCGAGCCAGCTCTGTCCGCCCTGGATCGGCGACGTCAGCCAGCCGCTGCGCGCAGCGAAGCCCGCGGCCTCGGCAGCCCGTTCGAAATCGGCGAGCAGCCGATTCACGGTCGGCGCGTAGATCGGCAGCTCGAGCGTGCTTCGGCCATACGACTCGACGAAGACGAACAGCACGTCGAGGTTCGCGAGACGCGCGAGCAGTCGATCCGAAGGCAGGTGCAGGAATGGATCGTCGGCGAGCTCGGCGCGGAACCGGGCTTGGTCGCTCAGGCCGAGTCCGAGCGATCGCAGTTGATACCAGGCCGATCGACTCGAGTCGGCCGTCGTGACCGCAGGCACGAGTCCGGCGTCGGCCCCGAGATGCGCGCTCCCCGCCAGGGCCGCCACGACGGCTGCGACTCGCGTGCGGCGCAGACGCAATGCTTCGGGCGGCCGCAGCGCACCGACCGCCCACCAGACCGCTACCGTCAGGCCGACCCAGCCCAGCAGCGCCAGTGCGGCGACCGCGACCGCGCCGGACAGGCCGATCGCCCCCGACAGCAGCTCGAAGCTGGCTGCGGCCAGATGCATGTCCAGCAGCAGATTGAACGACCGGCCGAGGCTCGCGTGCGCGATGAGGTCGGCGCAGCGGCTCAGGACGAACAGCGCGAGTCCGGCGGCCACGCCAACGCGCAAGGACCGCCAGTGCCGCGCCGGCCAGACGAAAGACAGCAGCAGAAGCAGCGGCAGCTCGACCGGCAGGCGCAGCAGCGCCGCCGGCCCGAGCGCGCCCGGATGATCGGGTATGACGAGAACGATGTGCAGGACGAGCAGCGCCGGAAGCCAGCGCCAGCGGTGGCGGGCGTCGGCGGTTCCGTCCTGCAGCCGGCTACTGGCGGTCGTGTTCATCTGTCCGTTAGGCAGCCGATCGAAGAGTGACTCTGCCGATTTCCTTTTGCACAACCGATTGTGCTCTTCGCAGAAGGACGCC
>Ga0123333_10006532_pt1 | contig 10221 bp, 8 predicted proteins | sample BioC12SIPDNA_3_FD_89957 | JGI IMG/M metagenome (GOLD analysis project Ga0123333, IMG submission 89957) | Anaerobic biogas reactor microbial communites from Washington, USA - Biogas_R2_B C12 SIP DNA | ecosystem: Engineered > Bioreactor > Anaerobic > Unclassified | place: Washington, USA...
ATCAGGTAGAAGATCTCGTCGCGGTCCAGGTGACCGACCGTGGATGCGTGGGTACATCGCACGTCGTCGGCTTCAATCTCCAGGCCCGGGATCGAGTCGGCGCGCGCCGTCGGTTCCAGCAAGAGGTTGCGGTTGGCCTGGAAGCCGTCGATGCGCTGCGAGTCGGGTAGCGCCTTGATCATGCCCTGCCAGACGGAGCGCCCCTTATCCTTGAGCGCGCCCTTGTAGAGCAGGTCGCTGACTGTATCGGGCGCGTTGTGGTTCTGCTGCGTGTCCAGGTCGAAGTGCTGGCGCCCGTTGGCGAAGAAGAGGCCAGACATGCGGCCCCAGCCGCCGGGGCCATCCAGCTCCGTCGTCTGGAACGATTTCGTCAGGCGCGTGCCCATCACGCTGATCACCCAGTCAAGCCGGGCGTCGCGACCGACGCGCCCGCGCTCGTGGGTGAACATCCAGGTGTTCGTGCCGAAATCCTGCAGCGAGACGTAGATCAGGTTGGCCGCATCGCCGACCAGCAGCTCGACGACCCCGTTGTGCAGGGCAGGCTCGTCGCCCGTCTCGGAGGCGTATTCGTCGATGAAGACGGCTTCGGCCCCTTCTTCGAGGACGACGAGCGTGTGCGTGAAGGTGCGCCCGCCCACGGCCCAGAGTGCGTTGTGCAGCGGAGCCGCCGCCCGGACGTTGCGCGGCACGTAAAGGAACGTGCCGCCGCGCCAGAAGGCAGCGTGCATCAGGGCGAACTTGCCCTCTTCCGGCCTGACGGCCTGGGTCATGAAGTAGCGGCGCACCAGCTCGGGGTGCTCGCGCACGGCGGTGTGCATGTCGGTGTAGATGACGCCCTGCTCCCGGAGCTGTTCGCTCAGCTCATACTTCGTAGCGACGCCGTCCACCTCGACGAGCACGCCGCCCGCCGCGTCTTCGGTTAGCTGCTCGCCGAGATAGGCAGGCACCTCGACGCCGGCACGGCTGCCGTTCAGCGAGGGGCCGAACTGCTCCAGCTTGAAGCGGCGCAGGTCGGTGCGCCGCCACGGTTCGTCCTGCGTGGTGGGCAGCGGCGCCTGCTCGAACTGCTCCCAGGCGCGCAGGCGGAACTCCAGCATCCACTGGGGCTCGCCGAGATAGGCCGAAAGCTGCTCGACCGCTTCGCGGCTGAATGTGGTTTCGAATTGGGTGGTTTGCATGGTCGTAGTGTCTGGTTCGTTAACCAATCGATCCTTCCATCTGCAGCTGGATCAGGCGGTTCATCTCGATGGCGTACTCCATCGGCAGCTCCTTGACGAGCGGCTCGATGAAGCCGTTGACGATCAGCGTGTTCGCCATCTGCTCGTCAATACCACGGCTCATCAGGTAGAAGAGCTGTTCCTCGCCGACCTTGCTGACCGACGCCTCATGGCCGATGGTGACTTGAGACTCGTCGATCTCGATGTACGGGTAGGTGTCGGAGCGGCTGCGGTCGTCGAGCAGCAGCGCGTCGCAGACCACGTTGGAGCGCGAATCGGCGGCGCCGTCGTGGACCTTGAGCAAACCGCGATAGGAGGCGCGGCCTCCGCCCTTGGAGATCGACTTGGAGATGATCCGGCTGGTGGTGTGCGGAGCGACATGCACGACCTTGCCGCCCGCGTCCTGGTGCTGGTCCGGGCCGGCGAAGGCGATGGAGAGGATCTCGCCATGCGCGCCCTCTTCCATCAGGTAGACGGCCGGGTACTTCATCGTCACCTTGGAGCCGAGGTTGCCGTCAACCCATTCCATCGTCGCGTCCTTATAGGCCATGGCCCGCTTGGTGACCAGGTTATAGACGTTGTTCGACCAGTTCTGGATGGTCGTATAGCGGCAGCGACCGCCCTTCTTGACGATGATTTCGACCACGGCGGCGTGCAGCGAGTCGGAGGTGTAGATTGGCGCCGTACAGCCCTCGACGTAATGCACGTAAGCGCCTTCGTCCACGATGATCAGCGTGCGCTCGAACTGGCCCACGTTCTTGGCGTTGATGCGGAAGTAGGCTTGCAGCGGCATGTCCACCTGAACGCCCGGCGGCACGTAGATAAAGCTGCCGCCCGACCAGACCGCCGTGTTCAGCGCCGCGAACTTGTTGTCGTTGGGGGGGATAATCGTGCTGAAGTATTCCTTGACCAGGTCGGGGTACTGTCGCAGCCCCTCGTCCATGCCCAGGAAGATGACGCCCTTATCCTCCAGCTCTTTCTTGATGTTGTGGTAGACGACCTCAGACTCGTACTGGGCGGCGACGCCGGAGAGGAACTTCTGCTCAGCCTCCGGGATGCCCAGCTTGTTGAACGTGTTCTTGATGTACTCAGGCACGTCGTCCCAGTTATCTTCGCCCTGCTGCGACGGCTTGATGTAATAGTAGATGTTGTCGAAGTCGATGCCGCTGAGGTCGGCGCCCCAATCGGGCATGGGACGCTCCCGGAAATGGCCGTACGCCTTCAGGCGCAAATCGAGCATCCATTCCGGCTCATTTTTCATCATGCTGATCGCCCGGACGCCCTCTTCGGTCAGCCCGCGCTCGGCTTTAAATACATAGTCTTCGTCGTCGGAAAAGCCATACTTCGTAGCGTAGTCGGCATTAACGACGGCGACGACTTCCTCTTCGGTCAGCTCCTGGCGTTCAATCAATTCTGTCATTTACGCCTCCGCAATCAGACCGTGCTTCTCACGAAGCCAGTCGTAACCTTTCTCTTCCAGCTCCAGCGCCAGCTCGGCCCCGCCGTTCTCGACGATGCGGCCGCCCATCATGACGTGCACGTAGTCGGGCTTGATGTAGTTGAGAATGCGCTGGTAATGGGTGATGACGAGCACGCCCATGCCAAGCTGCTCTTTCAGGGTGTTCGCGCCCTCGGCGACGATGCGCAGCGCGTCGATGTCCAGGCCAGAGTCCGTCTCGTCCATAATGGCGATGCGCGGCTCCAGAGTCGCCATCTGCAAAATCTCGTTGCGCTTCTTCTCGCCGCCCGAGAAGCCTTCGTTGACGTAGCGGCCCGCGAACTTGTGGTCCATGTCGAGCATGTCCATCTTCTCCTTCAGCAAACGGCGGAAGGCCGGGATGGAGATGCCTTTGTCTTCGGGGCCTTCGGCGCGGCGGCGGGCGTTTAACGCCTGGCGCAGGAAGTTAGCCACGGTGACGCCGGGGACAGAAACGGGGTACTGGAAGGCCAGGAACAAACCGGCGCGCGAGCGCTCGTCGGGCCCCAGCTCCAGCAGGTCCTTGCCGTCGAAAATAACCTGCCCGGCAGTCACATCATACGCCGGATGTCCGGCGAGTGCGTAGGCCAGCGTGCTCTTACCGGAGCCGTTCGGGCCCATGAGGGCGTGAATCTCGCCGCTCCGCACCAGTAAATCGATGCCCTTAAGGATCTCCTGATCGTTAATGGCAACGTGTAGGTTTCTGATCTCCAATGCCGTCATTGATTTACCCTTCTCCTTTGAAACCGCGTAATTCCTCCCGGCAGAGGGCCGGGAGGCAGGCGCCGATGTCTGGTCTGCAATCGGAGCAAGTATACCATACGGGCCACATAAGGTCAATAAATATCATATATATCATAAAAATGGTGTAAATTGACAAAAACCGGGGGGCATGTTAGAATCTCCGCAGATCGGTGGCGGAGATTCAGGCGGTCACGACGACCACGTCAAGGGTAGCCTATCCCGCGTACAGGTGATTTTACCGTGAAACTTGGATTGGACAACAGCAAGGAAAGCACCCGCGACATTATTCTGCGAACTATCCGGCAGCGCCATCAGGCCACGGTGAACGAGCTGGCGGAGGCAGCGGACGTCTCGCCTGTAACCGTACGCCACCACCTGAACGTGCTGCAGGCCGAATCGCTGCTGGAGTCCGAGAGCGTGCGGCGCAAGGTCGGCCGGCCCTACCACGTCTACAGCCTCAGCGCGAAAGGGCTGGAGCTGTTCCCCAAACGTTACGCCAGCCTGAGTAGCCGCCTGCTGGAAGAGCTAAAGAACCAGTTCCCGCCGGAAGTGGTCACGAGCATCTTTCAGGGCGTCGTCGAGGGGATTGTCGAAGAGCACCGCGCCGAGTTCGAGGCGCTGGAGCTGGAAGAGCGGCTGGCCTATCTGGTCGAGCTGCTCGCCGAAGAGGGCTTTCTGGCGCGCTGGGAGAAACGCGAAGACCGCTACCACATTATCGAATATAGCTGCCCCTACCTCTCGCTGGGTCACGAGCACGCCGAAATCTGCCACTTCGACCGCGACCTGATCGTCGCCGTGCTCGATACCGAAGTCGAGCAGCATAGCTGCATGTTGAGTGGCGATAGCTGCTGCCAGTTTTCCTTTGTCCCTGCCCCGGTCGAGACCCCCAATCGGAAGAACGGGCTGCGCCTGATGGAGAAGAACGGATGATTACGAGCAAAGAAGAAGAGATCCTCGAATCGCTGCGCGAAGTCATTGACCCGGAGATCGGCCTGAACGTGGTCGAGCTGGGGTTGATCCGCAATCTGGAGCTGGACGAGCAAGGGAACGTGTACATCGTGATGATCATGACCACGCCCTTCTGCCCCTACGCGCCGCAGCTCATCGAGCAGGTGCGGATCAAGGCGGCGATGGCCGCAGGCGCCGAGGCGACCGTGGAGATGGGCACGGAGCTATGGGATCCATCGCTGATGGAAGAGGGCGCCGGGGGCGACTGGGGCCTTTTCTAGCCTGACTGGAGCAAGCGCCCCGGCAGCCCGCCGGGGCTTTTTTTATGTCTGACTACGCGCAGCGCATCCACCTTCTCGACCTCGACCGGCCGTCGCTCGTCGCCCTGCTCGAAAGCTGGGGCTACAGCGCCTTCCATGCCGGGCAGGTGTGGGAGCACATCTACCGGCGGGGAGCGCGCAGCATCGCCGGGATGGACGAGCTGCGGCCCGACCTGCGCGCTCGGCTGGAGGCCGAAACGCTCCTGAGCCTGCCGGAGCCGGTGCTCAGCCGGCGCAGCGCCGACGGCACGGAGAAGGTCGTGCTGCGCCTGGGCGACGGGGAGATGGTCGAGGCGGTGCTGATGCCCTACCGCGACCGCTACACAGCCTGTATCAGCACGCAGGTCGGCTGCGCGATGGGCTGTGTCTTCTGCGCCACCGGGCAGATGGGCTTCACGCGCCACCTGCGGCCAGGCGAGATCGTCGGTCAGATTCTCTATCTGCAGCAGGTCGCCCAGGATGAGGGGCGCGAGCTGCGCAACGTCGTCTTCATGGGCATGGGCGAGCCGCTGCACAACTACGACGCGACGATGACCGCCGTAGACATCCTCACCGACGACAAAGGGCTGGCGATGGCGCCGCGCCACCTGACCGTCAGCACGGTGGGGCTGGCCCCGGCCATCCGGCGGCTCGCGGACGAAGCGCGGCCGGTCAATCTCGCCGTCAGCCTGCACGGCGCGACCGACGCCGAGCGGCGCGCCCTCGTTCCCGTCGCCCGCCGCTGGTCGCTGGCGGAGCTGATGGACGCCTGCCGCTACTACGTGGCGAAACGCGGGCGGCGCATCTTCTTCGAGTGGACGCTGATTGCCGGGGAGAACGACACGCCGGAGCAGGCCCAGGCGCTGGGCCGGCTGCTACAGGGGCTGGACGCCCACGTCAACCTCATCCCCCTCAACCCGACCGGCGACTACGGCGGCGCGCCAAGCCGGCGGGAGGCCATCGCCGCCTTCAAGGCCATCCTCGACGGCTACGGGCTGCCGAGCACCGTCCGCCAGCGCCGGGGCATCGACATCGACGCCGGCTGCGGGCAGCTGCGCAAGCGGGCGATAGCCGGCTTAGCTTAGCGTTCTCGCATTAACCTTCTTCGGCGCGCCGGCCCGGAGCCAGATAAATCAGCGGCATGCTGACCAGCGTCACAGCGAACTTCACGATCAGGTTAAAGACGAATATCTCCCACACGGTACTCCAGGGAGCAGTCAGAAAATGATCCTCCAGCCCCGGCAGCGCCCCGAACGCCCCCACGGCGAAGATGGCGTTGTCCAGCGGCACGCTCACCCCGTTGCTCAGCAGCACGCGCAGCCACTGCCTGTCCCGCGTCACCTTCGTCACGAACCAGTGGTAGACCTCGGTATCGGCCAGCTCGCTGACCACTTCCGCGACGATGGAGGCCAGGGTGATGCGCCAGAGCGGGCCCCACACAAGGCTGTAGGCGGCGCTGAAGCTGCCGTCGGGGTCGGCGCCGGCGTCGCCGGGCACGCTCGCCGTCCAGGAAGTGTAGATGACCATGAGCAGGTTCACCACCGCTGCGGTGATAATCAGCACCTGGGCGTTGCGCTTGCCGAGCACCTTATGGACGAGGTCGCGCAGGGTGAACGTAATCGGGTAGATGAAAGTGCCCATATCCACCGCCAGCCCGGCGACCTCGCCGACCTTGACGCTGGTGATGTCGGAAAGCATCTGCGCCGCGGCGTAGGCGGCGACCACGACGACGGCGATAGGAGGAATGACGGCGCGCGCGGGCAGGCTTGAGGGGGACGTTGTCACGGGGGCTTTCTCCTTGTTTTGTTCAGGCGGGTGGGCTGCGACCGCCGCAGTTTTGACCGGGTTGTCTGCCACCGGATAATGGATGTAGGGGCGAGTTTGAAACCCGCCCCTACCTACCGTTGCCTAGCGTAACACGACATCCGTCCAGGCGTCAATCCAGGCTTCGCGGTTGGCGTCGATTTCCTCCGGCGGCACGGTAGCGGGTTCGGCGGCCACCTGCGCGAACCGGACGAACTCCTCCGGCAGATCGGCGTTCTCGTTGACCGGATAGACGAACATGCGCAGGGGGATGTCCTCCTGGAAGCGCTCGCCGAGCAGGAAATCGACCAGCGCGCGGGCCAGCTCCGGCTGCTCCGTCCCGGCGAGGACCCCCGCAAACTCGATCTGGCGGAAGCAGGCGCCGGGGGCGGTGACGCTGGCGCTCGGCGCGTCCTCGCGCGGCGGATCGGCGAAGATAACTTCGGCCGGCGGGCTGGTGGCGTAAGAGACGACGAGGGGCCGGTCGCCGTCGCTGGCAACACTGAAGTGGCCGTAATAGGCTTCGTTCCAGTCGTTGGTCACCAGCACGTCGTTCTCCCGCAGGTCGCGCCAGTAGTCCAGGTACGTATAGTCGCCCTCCGTGCCGAACCGGTTGATCGTCGCCAGCAGGAAGGAGAGGCCGGGGCTGGAGGTCGCCGGGTTCTCGACGACCAGCAGGCCCCGGTAATCCGGCTCGGCCAGCGCCTCCAGGCTGTCCGGCGGCTCCAGCCCGTTCTCCTCGAACCAGGCGATGTCGTAGTTCAGACAGACGTCGCCATAGTCCACGGGCAGCAGGCGGTTCTCCGGGTCCAGCTCGAACTCGTCGGGGATTTCGGCCAGCAGCGGCGACTCGTACGACTCAAAGATGCCGGCCTCCAGCGCGCGGCTGAGAAAGCTGTTGTCCACCCCGTAGAAGACGTCAGCCAGAGGGTTGTCGCCCGCCAGGATCGCCTGATTCAGCGCCGTGCCGGCGTCGCCCGAGGGCAGAATCACCAGGCGGACGTTGTGCGCCTGCTCGAACTCGGCGATCACGTCCTCGCTGGCGTCGAAGCTGTCGTGGGTCATCAACGTCAGCTCCTGTACCTCGCCGCCGGTCTCCGGCTCGGCCGGTGTTGCCGCCGGCGTCTCCTCGCCCCCGTCACAGCCTGCCACGAGCAGCAGCAGGCATAGCAGAGGTAACCAGTACTTTCGCATACGTTCACTTCTCCCTTGAGCAAAGCAGCGCCTAGCGCCGCCATTCTTTCTTCGTATGGACACAGAGCAGGTAGCCTTCCGCCAGCTCGACGGCAGCCGTCTGCGCCATCATCTCGTTGCTGATGCCGCGCGCCGGCCCAAAGACCAGCTTCTCGTCGCGCAGAGGCCAGGCCAGGCCGCGCGTCGCCCTCACGTGTGCGTCGCCGCCGAGGGGGATGAGCGAGACGGTGTCGCCCGGCTCGCCGTGCACCTCGGTGGCTCCCGGCCCCTCCAGCAGCCAGACCTGCTGGTAGCGGGTCAGGAAGCGGATGGAGCGGCCGCGCAGCGCCGGGTGCATCAGGAGCAGCACGTTCGCCAGCATCTGGTCCAGCCGCCCGCCGAGGCCGGCGAAGACCAGCACCGGCTCGTCGCTCGCGCTCGCGGCGTGCAGCAGGGCCAGCTCCAGATCGGTTTCGTCCTTGGCCGCCGGGTAGACGATGAAGCGGACGCCATCGGCCTCCAGCGGCTCCCGTTGGGCGGGCGGGAAGGAGTCGAGGTCGCCGATGATGACGTCGGGCCGGAAGCCGGCCTGCAGGACGTGAGTGGCGCCCCCGTCGGCGGCGATGATGGCGCTGGCCTCGCGCAGGTAGGGCTGCACCCACGCTACCGAATCCAGATCGCCATTTGCGAAGATGAGCACGGCCACGATACGCTCCTTTTCACAGTGGGGCAACCCGGTGGGGGAAACAAAAAGCTACCCGGTGGGTAGCCTCGTAAGTCTGTTCCCACATCCCTACGCCGGCATTACCCGGATCAGGTTCTCAGGTCGGCGGCGACCGGCCACCCTCTCAGCCAGGCTTCCCTGGCTCCCTGTGCGTATATCTTTCGAAATGCAGAGCCATTATAGCCGGTGATTGGCGGGGGGCAAATGGCCGAAAGCCGTTAGCCATTAGCCGGGGCTAAAAGCTAACGGCTCAGAGCTAATAGCTTCCCCCTACTTGCGGACCCTACCCCGGCCCTCTATCATTGCGCCATTCAAGGAGAGCCGATGGCCGATTTCTGGGACGAGCTGAAAAAGGACCTGCAGGCGAGCTGGTTGGAGCTGCGGCTGGGCTGGCTACAGGCGTGGGCCGGCCTGTGCAACGCCCTGCGCCGGGCGCGGGGCGAGCGTGTCGATTACGTGGTGCTCCGCCTGTCAGGCCCCCTGCCGGAACGCGCCGGCCCGCCGCGCGGCTTCTTCCAGCGCCGGCTGCTGCCGCCGGAGCCGCTCAGCCTGCAGGCGCTGAACGAGCGGCTGCAGGCCATCGCCGATGCGGACAATGTGCGCGGCGTCGTCTTCGTCCTGGGGCAGCTCTCGCCGGGCGGCCTGGCGACGCTGCAGAACGTCCGCCGGTCACTGGAACGGCTGCGCGCCGCAGGCAAGGAAGCGGTAGTCTTCACGCCCTACCTCGACCTGACCCACTACTACGTCGCCAGCGCCGCCGGCCGCATCGTCGCGCCGCCGAGCAGTCAGTTTGAGCTGCTGGGCCTGCGCGTGGAGACGCTTTTCCTCAGGGAGGCCCTGCAGCAGGTCGGGGTGGAAGCGGACATCGTGCAGATTTCGCCCTACAAGACCGCGGGCAATATGTTCGACAAGGCCGAGATGACGCCCGAGCAGCGGGAGCAGCTTACCTGGCTGCTGGACGACAACTACGACCTGATTACGGCGGACATCGCGGCCGGGCGCGGCCTGCCGCAGGAGCGCGTCCAGGCGTTGATTGACCGGGCGCCGCTGGTGCCCGAAGAGGCCCTGGAGGCCGGGCTGGTCGATGCGCTGGCCTACGAGGACGAGCTGGCGACCCTGCTCGCGCCGGAGGACGCGGAGACGGACGAGAAGGAGAGCCGGCCTCGCGCGCGGCTGCTCTCCTGGCAGCGGGCCGCACCGCTCCTTCTGGAGAAGCCGCGCCTTTATCTGGACCGCTATATCGGCGTCGTCAGCCTGGAAGGCATGATTGTTACCGGCGAGAGCCAGCAGCCGCCGGTAGACCTGCCCCTGCCCTTCGGCTCTGGCCTGCTCGCCGGGCACGAGACGATCAACCGCACGCTGCGCCGGGCCGAGCGCAACGACCGGATGGCGGCCCTCGTCTTCCACGTGGACTCCGGCGGCGGCTCGGCCCTGGCCTCCGACCTGATCTGGCGGCAGCTGCAGCAGGTAGCGCGCAAAAAGCCGGTGCTCGTCTACATGGGCAACACGGCCGCCTCGGGCGGCTACTACGTGGCTGCCGGGGCAGCCAGCATTCTCTGCCAGCCGGCGACGGTCACCGGCTCGATTGGCGTTCTGACGGGCCGCTTTAACACCGATGGCCTATACGAAAAGCTGCAGGTCAATCGCACGGTGCTGCAGCGCGGCGAGCACGCTAACCTGTACGGCGACGCCGGACCGCTGGAACCCGGCGACCGCGAGCTGCTCTGGCGGATGGTCGTCCATACCTACGAGCAGTTCCTCGACGTCGTGGCCGAGGGCCGCGATCTGGAGCGCGAGGCGCTGGACGGCATCGCCGGCGGCCGGGTCTGGACGGGA
>Ga0123333_10006533_pt1 | contig 10221 bp, 9 predicted proteins | sample BioC12SIPDNA_3_FD_89957 | JGI IMG/M metagenome (GOLD analysis project Ga0123333, IMG submission 89957) | Anaerobic biogas reactor microbial communites from Washington, USA - Biogas_R2_B C12 SIP DNA | ecosystem: Engineered > Bioreactor > Anaerobic > Unclassified | place: Washington, USA...
GCATGCGGATGCATAGCCGCGATTGCGGAGCTCGCGCGGGGTGTATACCAGGGTGATGGTGATGCCGTGGCTGGAAGGTCGCGACTTGGTAGCCATGGAGACAGGTTGCCCCTCGATCTCCCAGATGAAGAGGTCGCCGCTGTCGATCCGTCGTTCCGCAAGCTCGCGCGCCTCGGCCGTGCTGGCGGGCAGGCCCGCATCGATGTTGAAGTTGAGGATCCAGTCTGCCAGCAGATCGACCTCATTGTCGTGCGCATGCCGGAGATGGCCGGGCACGCCCACGGACGGCGTCACCTGGCGCAGCTCATAAATTCGCAGGCTCTTTCCGGCTTTGAACGGTTTGCCGGTGCGATCCCGCCACAACTGGGCAAAAGCAAATGCTGCAGTCGAGTGGCCAACGACACCAGAGACGTGCCTAGGTGGGCTCTCGGGGTCAAAGCTGGCCGTATAGTCGAGGAGGTCCTCGAGTATCAAGCGGAGCGGCGCGGGCTCTGCGCCGAGCTCGCTGTGGACGATGATCCGGAATGGTGGTGTGCGCACGGCAGCGGCTATCAGGCGGCCAGCGTCGTCCACAGTAGCGAAATAGGCGGGGAACTTGATCTGTTCGGGGTGCTCGGCAACGCGGACCGAGATTCCAATGATCAGGTTGTTGGCCGCCTCTTTGACCTCAAGAGGCGCGCGGGCGTGCTCCATAAAATCCCTGGCGCTATCGTACCGCCGCAGCTTCATGGGGATCTCCTCCCGCGTCTCGTGGCGCACGAAAAATCATGCGCAGATCAGGCCAACCGTAGGCTACATCCTGGAGGCTGGAGCTGCCGATCGTAATGGTTTGTTCGCTCACGAGTTGCCCCCCCAGCGCTTCGTAGAAGGCGCGGCCCTTTACGTTATCTTTGAGCACCCAGATGACCAGGGATTGTGTTCCGCGTTCTGAAAGCCATTTTGCGGCGGCGGCTACCAGCCGCCGGCCGATGCCCTTGCCGCGATGCTCGGGCAAGAGGTAGATGGCGTACAGTTCTCCGTCGTAACCGGCTATACCGTGGCGTTCAGGGCCGCCGCTGGAAAATCCGATGATGGCACCAGGGGTTTCCTTCGTGTTCCCCGTGAGTTCCGCCACGAATGTGAATTCGGATTCCGCTGGATGTGCAAGGCGTTCCTGCCATCGCTCTACGCGAGCCGCAAGGTCCATCGTGTCCAGGTAGCTGTCAGGCACGATGCCGCGATAGGCGGTCTGCCATGCCCGGACATGCACTGCGGCGATCGCTGGGGCGTCCTCGAGCCTGGCCAGACGTATGCGCACGTCCTGTTGTCGCTTCATGGCTTTCACAATGCTTTTTCTGCGGTAGCCACTTTTGTGACCCCGGTCATTTTTTTGTCGCCTTGCGAGCGGCGACGTCCGCCATCATTTCTGTGACGCTGACGCGACCAGATTCGGTGTCTGCCCCCATCATCCTCGCCAGCTCCGTGATGCGCGAGTCGTGAGTCAGAGGATGCACTTCCGTAATTGTACGGTCATCGATCACTTGCTTGGCAACGTGATAGTGAAGATCGCCATAGGCAGCCAATTGCGGCAGGTGAGTGATGCACAGTACCTGATGGCGAAGGTCGCCAACGTTCTTTTTGGAGGTGTTTGCACCGTTATAGACCGTGAGTTCCCACAGCTTGCGGCCGACAGTGCCTCCGATGCGGCCGCCGATGCCCTGATCGATCTCGTCGAAGATGAGAGTTGGCGTCTCGTCGGCACGACCTAACACGGTCTTGAGCGCCAGCATCAGCCGCGATGTCTCGCCACCCGAAGCTACCCTGGCGAGAGGCCGCAGGGGCTCGCCAGGATTCGCAGAAACGAGGAACGCAACAGTGTCCAGGCCATGCGTGTCGAACGCATAGCGGTCAGGATTGGCCCTGATTCGTGTAGCGGCGTCTGGATCAACAACGGCGCCACTGGGATCCGGTGTCCATCGGATGCTGACTGCAAAGCGTGCGCGCTCCATCTGGAGGTCAGCCAGCTCCGCTTCGATTGCCTGGGCCATGCGCTCGCCCGCCGCGCGGCGGGCCAAGGAGAGCTCAGCACCCTGCCGGCCAAGATCGGCCAGCAGCCGAGCCTCTTCGGCTTCTAGCTCTCCGATGCGCTCCTCCGCGTGACTGATGGCCTCAAGCTCTTCAGCCGCCTTTTCGGCATAATTGATCACCTCATCGATGGTGTCACCGTATTTGCGCTGAAGGGAGTGGATCAGGTGCAACCGCTCTTCGACTTGTTCGAGACGTCGTGGATTGAACTCGATGGTGTCGCGGTAGTGGGTCAGCTCACGGGCAATATCGTCCAGGAGCGCTGTCGCTTCGCCCAGTTGCTCCAGAAGGGGAGCAGCAGCCGGATCGATGCGCGCAAGACGCGAGAGTGCTTGCTCCGCGGACCCAAGTGAATCGATGGCCCCGGGCTGCCCGTCCTCTGTCCCTGCCAGATACAGGCTCGCCTCCGCGCTCAGCTCGGATAATTGCTCGGAGTTGGCCAGCCGGCGACGCTCGGCATCGAGCTCCTCTTCCTCATCCGCTTTGAGCTTCGCATTGGCAATCTCTTCGACCTGGTAACTGAGCAGATCGATGCGCCGCGCACGTTCACGTTCGTTCTGGCGCAGGCTCTCCAGTTCTTTGCGTGCGGCGCGCACGCGGTGGACCAGCTCGGCGACCGCGGAGGCCTTTTCCGCCAGGCCCGCGTAGCGGTCGAGCAGGTTGACGTGCTCGCGTTCGTGCAGCAGAGAGAGGTGTTCACCCTGTCCGTGGACGTCAACCAGGAGATTACCGATCTCGCCAAGCAGTGCAGTGGTCACCGAACGTCCATTGATGCGAGCGACAGAGCGGCCGTTCGCGCGGACCTCACGCGCCAAAGTGACCTCATCAGCGTGGTCACCCTCCAGCCCGTTCTCGGCCAGCAGCGGCGCCACTTTGGCGGTTACCGCAGGGCTGAGCCGAAACCTGCCTTCGACTTCGGTGCGCTCGGCTCCCGCCCGGACAACCTCTTGTGATGCGCGATCTCCCAGCAGTAAGTTGACCGCATCAATAATGATCGACTTACCTGCGCCTGTTTCGCCGGTCAACACATTGAAGCCAGTGCCCAAGTTCAGGTCAAGACGGTCGATGATGGCAAGATCACGGATGCGCAGTTCGTTCAGCATGAGTAAGTAGCCCTACAAGATTCTTGCGTAGAGTGTGCTGGCAGCCATTGCTCCGAACAAGATGACGCTCAGCCGCAGGAACATGCCAGGGAATCCGGCCAGGAAGAAGCCTGCTGCCAGCAGGCCCACCACGAAGGCTGCGACAGCCGCGATTTTCATCCCTTGGACACGTCGCTTGCGCAGCAAGCGGCGGATTACTTCGGCGACCGCCCCGCCTGCCGCGGGGCCAGCGATGAAGGCAATGATGAAGCTGAAGAAGCCCACCATCCCGAGAAACAGGTAGGCCAGTGCACCGAAAGCCGCTCCCAGCACCACAGCGATCAGCGCGCCGAGCGGTATGTCGTATGACTCTCCATTGTAGTACTTGGCCCGCTGTGAGCGTACGCATTCACGGCAGCGATATCCGACAGGCGTCAGCACTGCACACTGGTAGCAGATGGGCTTCTCGCAGCGGTTGCAGCGCAACAAAGTCTCCCGGTCAGGGTGGTTTGTGCAGTAAAGGGGCGGCGGCGCTGGTTGCGTCATCTTCTTTCCCCTTCTCCTGCCCCCCTCCAGCGCAGCCGATCCATCAGGGTCCGGTAGAAATAAGCCCGATCCTGAACGTGCACGAAATGCGAGACGTGCCGGCTCGCACGCACTTCGACCCTGTCCCCCTCGGTCAGTGCGATTTCAAATTGCCCGTCCACGGTCAGGATGGGAGCATAATCGCCGTACGCCTCCAGTCCTACAGTTGCGCCCTGTGCCAGGACAATGGGCCTGTCGAGGCTCAGATGCGGGCAGATAGGGATAACGAGGATGTTTTTCAGCTCAGGCGGGAGGATCGGACCCCCGGCAGCCAGCGCATAGCCGGTGCAGCCTGTGGGGGTTGACACAATCACCCCGTCGGCGCGATAGGTGGTCAAGTAGCTCTGGTCGACCCAGGTCTTAACGGTGACGATGCGTGCGAGACCGCCGCGGCTGATCACGACATCATTGATCGCCAGGTAGGAATGGTTGACCGGAGGTTGACCCGCGCGCGTGACCGCTACATCGAGCAACATCCGCTCTTCCAGCCAGAATTGCCCCGAGAGTATCTGTTCCAAAGGCCGCTCCCAATCTTCGGGAGCGATTTCGGCCAGGAAGCTGACGAGGCCCAGCTTGACGCCAACGAGCGGCGTGGCGTCGCGGCCGCCGATACGCGCGGCGCGCAACATGGTGCCGTCGCCCCCCAGCGCGATCAAGATGTCCAGATCCTTGATGTGGGCGAACGCCTCTGGCTCATCCCAGGCTGAGCCAATCCACGCGGTGCAGCCGCGTGCCTCCAGGAACTCTTGCATGCGTTCGGCCAGGGGTCCGCTTTCGGGCTTCTTGGGATGGCACAGGATTCCGAAGTGTTGTGGAGGATTTTGCATGGCCTTACACCTGCGCCAGCCGGGCGCGCAACCAGTTCAGGATCTCCCCGCGATTCACCGGTGTCTGCTGGCTCGTAGCCATCTCGCGAACGAGGATCGTACCCTGGGCCAGCTCCTGCTCGCCCAGGATCAGCGCGTATTCGATATGGGCCTTGTCCGCACCCTTGAGCTGCGATTTCAGGCTGCGGTTGCCGAAGGCAAGCAGTGCACCGATTCCTGCTTCGCGCAGCTGCTGAACCAGCTTGATGGCGGCCACCCGTGCTTCTTCACCCAATGGCGAAACCTGGACTCGCGGCGCTGGCAGCGGCGGCGGCTGCACTTCCTGCTGTTTCAGGCTGGCTATGACGCGCTCGATGCCCATGCCGAATCCGATGCCCGGCGTGGGAGGACCCCCTAGTTCTTCGATGAGTTTGTCGTAGCGCCCTCCGCCGCACACGGCGGCCTGCGCGCCGATGCCTTCAGCCCAGACCTCGAAGACGGTCTTTGTGTAATAGTCGAGGCCACGCACGAGCCGGAAATTGATGCTGTGCGGCATGTTCAGCGCATCAAGATAGCTGCGTAGGGATGTAAGATGTGTGGCGCACTCTTCGCACAGGTAATCCGCACTGTGAGGCGCGGCGTCAAGCAGCGGCTGTGCGGCCTCTTCCTTGGAATCAAGCAGACGCAAGGGGTTGATGGTCAACCGGCGGCGGTCCACTTCGTTGAGACGGTCTTCATATACACGGAAGTAGTCGACCAACGCACGGCGATGGGCAGGGCGACACTGCGGACAGCCCGTCGAATTGAGCTGGAAGCTCAGGCCACGGTAACCGAGCCGGGTGAGCAGAGTCCAGGCGACCGACATGACCTCCAGATCGACAGCTGGGTCGATCTCGCCCAGAACTTCCACATTGAACTGGTGGTGCTGGCGAAACCTTCCGGCCTGGGGGCGCTCGTAGCGAAAGATGGGCCCCATCGAATAGAGTTTCACCGGCTGCGGCCAGACATGCATACCGTGCTCGATGTATGCACGCATGACACCTGCAGTCCACTCGGGCCGAAGGGTAATCTCGGTGCCGCCCTTATCCTGGAAGGAGTACATCTCTTTGTCGACGATGTCGGTGCCTTCGCCGACCCCGCGCACATAGAGCCCGGTTTCCTCGAAGATCGGCGTGTCGATTTGATTGAGTCCGAACAGCGCGGCCACCGTGTGCATCTCTTCCGTGACATAGCGCCAATAAGGGCGATCAGCCGGTAGGATATCTTGCGTGCCGCGAGGCGCCTGATACATGCTTGCCTCCAAATCCAATTTCCGCGCATCCACCGGGATGCGCGGCAACGGTCGGATTATAGCGTATTCAGGCACCCTTGTCTAAGCTGAAAGCGCAGTAGTTCTAGGAATTGGGTGGGTGGACGCTGAGGTATTGATGCAAAAATGGGAAGGTCGCGTCCAGCAGCTCATAGCTCTCCCATCCGGGGGATGCAGCGGCTGCGAAGATGGCCGCGCCAAGGACGTACGGGTCTTGTTGGAGGTGCGCGTCGTACCAGGCGAGCTGTTCGATGTAGTTGCCCGGCGCATCGCTCCCCATGCCGAGCGAGTCCCAGAAGCCGGCGAAGTCAACCCAGCCTTTCCCATCGGGTCCGGGACGGTTCGTAATGAGCCCGTCGATGCCGACTTCGGTCAGCAATAGCGGAATGTCGAGCTTGTTGGGCTGAAGAAAGCCGCGGTAGACCTTGCGATAGCGGAGGGTTAGCCAACCCTCTTCCGCATCGTTGACGGCCCAGCCGAGTGGATCTTGCGGTGTTCCATACTGCATGGTGGGCGCGCCGTATTCGTGCAGGCCCAGGTAGCCCTTATGTTTGATAGCAGCCTCGATCGCGGGTCGAAACTGAGGCCACCATTCGAGAGGCGGGTTGCCTGAGCTGAAGTTGCCGATGCACGAGCGAACGCCTGCCGCCGCGAATAACTCAACGCGATGCGCTTCGAATTCTGCCAGGCGGCTCATCTGATCCTGATCGCTGAGGGTCGGTTCGTTGAACGATTCCCAGGCATCGATGGCGGCCAGGCGTCTCGGCTCTGTCGCAACCGGCAGCAACAAATCTGCGAAGGCCTGCGCCGTAGCCCTGGGATCGGTCATTTCTGCCAGGTTGACCTGGGGCACATCCATGCGCCCCACGAGGAGGGTTTTGGGCGAGATGGACTTGATCTCGGTGACGAAGTTCGGATCATATTCCAGCGTCTTGACCAGCGACACATTCCCGGTGCGCAGTAAATCGAAGATACGTGGATCGTTGCGCGTTACAAATAGACCTAGCTTGGATGGCGGTCCTGGTGGGAACAAGGTCGCGGTCGGTGTCGGGGTGGCTGTGGGCGACGGTGTGGCCGTCGGATGGGGCGTGACCGAGGCGGTCGGCGAGGCAGCCAAAGTTGCCGTGGCCCTTGTCGTTGGCGTCGCCAACGGGCTGACCGGGGGACTCGACACCGTTGGGGTCCCCGTTGGGATGGCGACGCGTGGGGTTCGGGTCGGGGTTGGAGTGGGCGCCGGCGCGAGGGACCGGCAGCCGCCGATGGCTGCCAGCGCGCCTGCACCGATCAAAGCCTGTATGGCAGTCCGCCGGCTCAGCCGGCGGACTGAACTCTTCTGCTTGTGATCTGTCATTCAGTATTCAGTGCACAAACCGATTTAGTTGATGCCAAGTCCTTGATCCTTCGGAAGAATTACGATCGGTGTGCCTCGCGGACTCCAATCGGTGAACCACTTCGCATCCTCAGGAGTCAGGCGGATGCAGCCTTTGGACGCCGGATAGGCACCCAGTGCATCCACCTGTTCGTATACCTTTTGTCCGTCGACCAGCCGGTATGGTGTGCTGTGAATCAGGATGTGGCCGGCATCCTCGAAAAGGTACCATCCTTCATCGGCATAGACGCCTGAAGCCTGGAAGGTGCCCCAGTAGTCGCCCACCAGCCCGTACCATGCGAGCGTGCGGTAACCGCGCGATTCGTCGCCCGTGCTGACAGGCATGATGCGCGCCGGCTGGCCCGGATCCCAGGCGATCATGGTCTGGCTGGCCAAGTCAACTACGACGAAGCGCCGAGACATGTCCATGCCATAACGCTCTGCGACGCGCACCAGGTGCGGCATCAACGGTTCCGCGGTGGGTTGAGCTGCGGCCGGGACAGGTGCTGCCGTCGGCTGTGTTGTCGCTGTGGGAATTAAGATTGTCAGGTCAACTGGCCGTGGCGTCGTGGTGGGTGTCACGGGGCGTGGCGTACGGGTAGGCGTCGCAGTTGCCTCAACGAAGAAAGAGCTGAGGGCGCCATTCCAGTGCTGTCTGGCCGCGCCCCATGCGGCCCAAACGGTGCCGGCAAGTGCGACCAGGATGATAGCGGCCAATATCAAGACAATCAGCGTGCGGCGCGATCCGCGGGCGATGTGTTGGTTATGTGAAGTCATGTGGCATCGGAGAAGGCGCAGGGTAAGCTGTGCGCACTATCAGGCGGTCTTGTGCCGCTCAAACGCTTGCATTGCAGCTTCGAGCTCTTCCTGGCGAACTGCTACGGTCAGATCACCGCGTGTGCGTTCGAGAACGCCGCGCAGCATGTCTGTCGTCCGGCGAAGTCCGCCGGTGAGCGCATCCGGAAAGTCCATGGTGACGAGATGAATGTAGACATCATCCATCACTGCCAGGTACGGCTCACCCTCCCGAGTGCGCCCGAGACGAATCAGGTCCAGGATGTACCGGCGCAGTTCGCTGGCAGCTTCGGCCAGTCCATTCAGGTACGCCGCAGCGGGCACTCCCAAGCTTGCTGGGGTTGGCAGGGCATGGCCGTGAACCATAGCGTACAAAGTATGCGCTTCGACAAGTTCCTTGAGCGCGTCTTGGGTGTAGCCAGCTCCGTAAAGATCGTGATATTGGGCCAGGTCCGCCGTCATCACGTTGGCCGCTTGCCGGGCCGTGTCCAGAAGGGCCTCGGCCTCCTCCCATTCGTGCCGGTGAATGGCTCGGATACTGAGAGCGCAAAAGCGGATCAACTCACGGCTGCGATTGAGTGTTGTATCGCGCACTGCATTTTTCGCAGTGAATTCTGTGCGGATGTCCTCGATAATCTGTGGTAGTTCAAGCATAGTCTCAATATTATATTCGCTCATGCCATAAGACACAACTTGCGCTGTACCGGTTATGGTGGGCCTCTCACTGCTCTTGGTTGAAGGAGATGTCCCAAGAACTCCATCCTTTTGGTCAATGGCCTGATTTGCGCTATAATCTTGCTTTGCCCGTTGCACCAGAGTAAGCGGGGATGACTATGGCGGCGACACATGTAAGCGTTTGCCGTCCACGACGAGGTATGGAACCAAATGCAGTTTCCTCCTGAGCTATTGAATAAGATCGGTGTGGCGCTCGAGCTGATCGTTGCAGTTGTGGTAGCCTTCACCGTCGCAATGTGGATCGCCCTTGTGGTCTGGGTGATCCGCGACATTCGTCTTCGTACGCGAGATATCTTTGCCTGGATCCTTGCCGGACTGCTGGCGCTCGTGCTTGGACCGGTGGGTGTCGTCTTGTATCTGTTTTTGCGGCCCAAGGAGACTCTGGCCGAGGTCTATGACCGCCAGTTGGAGGAGGAAGCGCTGCTGCGCGACATCGCCCAACGGCGAGCCTGCCCGCAATGCCAGGCGGTCACTGAGCCTGAGTGGCTGGTTTGCCCCCACTGCCGGACGGAGTTGCGCAGGCTGTGTGACTCCTGCGGGAAACCATTGGATCTCAACTGGGTCATATGTCCGTATTGTGCGGCGCCCGCATCCGGGCAGCGATCTCCGCAACCGTCGCCGGTCGTCACTGCACCGGCGCCTGCAGCGCAGCCTGTGGATGTTGTGTTTCAGCCTCCGGAAGCATCGTAACTCTCGACAAACAGGCCACGCTGCATATTTGCAATGTGGCCTGCCCTTATCGGGATCACAATCCTTCGAGAATGTCTAACTCGTAAACAAGTGAATCCATCTATCCAAAGGCGCGCCCGGCCTTAATTCGCGCGGCCAGCGCGGCTGCCACTTCGCCAGCATTTCCAGTGATCCGCTGCACCGTGGCTCCCCCGTCCACCAATGGCTTCTCCGTATCCGCACTCACTTCCTCTGGCGTACCGATGATCGTGACGCTGCTGGCGGCTCCCGCCTCTTCTGCGCTGAACCCAAACGCCGGTGTGAATGCCACAATGAAATCCTGCGCGAGGAGGAGATTGGCGCGGGTGCGCGGCCGGTCGCTCGGCCCGAACAGAACGTAGTGCGTGATCGGCTTGCCGGGAGCAGGTGCAACCAGATTGACGGTCGCCGCGTTTGTGCCGTTCAGATTCAATGCTTCGGAAGCAACCTGGGTGCCGGCGATCACTACCCGATATGTGCCTGCCTCAAGTTCCGTAAATCGGTAGGTCTCGTTGGCCGCGACGACTTGCGTGGTGACCTCGACGGTTTCCTTCAGCAAGGCGACGGTCTTGCCTGCACCGTTGGTCACCCGTCCGGAGATAGTGCTTTCCCGCAGAGTGAGCGTCAGATTTGATTGCACCTGGTCGCGACCGTTCACCCGCGTGGGTGCTGACCGGAAATCCGTGCCCTCCACGGCAATCACATACTCGCCTGCGCCCAGCCCGGCGAAGCGGAACGTCTCGTCCACTCCGAGAGCTTTGCGCGCAA
>Ga0123333_10006535_pt1 | contig 10218 bp, 9 predicted proteins | sample BioC12SIPDNA_3_FD_89957 | JGI IMG/M metagenome (GOLD analysis project Ga0123333, IMG submission 89957) | Anaerobic biogas reactor microbial communites from Washington, USA - Biogas_R2_B C12 SIP DNA | ecosystem: Engineered > Bioreactor > Anaerobic > Unclassified | place: Washington, USA...
ATGTGTTCCCCTCGCAGGTGGAGACGGTGCTGCTGGAGATCAAGGGCTTGCGCCCGCACTACCTGATCCTGGTGGACCGGGAGAAGGGGGCGATGGACGAGCTGGAGATCTGGGTGGAGGTCCAGCCGGAAGTGTTCACGGATGAGTATGGGCAGTTGGCCCGGCTCCAGGAGCGGGCGGAGGGGGAGTTGGCCGAGGTCCTGGGCCTGAAGGCGCGGGTGCGGCTGGTGGAGCCGGGGAGGATAGAACGGAGCACGGGGAAGGCGAAGCGGGTCGTGGATCGGCGGGAGATGTGAGGGTGGGGCGGTGACGGCCGATCCGGGCGACTCCGTCCCCGGGCCCGCCGCGACGGGCTCGCGCGGCGCCATGCTGGCGCGCAACACAATACTGAACCTCGTCGGACAGGCCCTTCCGCTCTTGGTCGCGGTGGTATCGGTTCCCGTGGCCATCCGGGGTCTAGGGGTAGACGCATTCGGCGTGCTATCGCTGGCCTGGATGACTCTGGGCTACGTAAGCGTCTTCGATCTAGGTCTTGGCGCCGCGACAACGAAGTTTGTCGCCGAAGCTAGAGGACGCGGTGATGATGCTAGTGTACCCGCCATTGTCTGGACTGCCTCCGTTTCGCAGCTGGCGATGGGTGTGGCCGGAGGCGTGCTTCTGACGGTTCTGACGCCCTGGCTCGTAGGGTCAGTGCTCAGAATCCCGGAGGCGCTCGCGAGGGACGCTCAGATAACGTTCTACCTGATGGCAGCTTGCTCCCCGGTGGTGCTGATGACCGCCACCTTTCGAGGGCTCCTGGAGGCGGAGCAGAGGTTCGACCTGGTCAACCTGGTCAAGGTCCCGGCGAGCACTCTGAACTACCTGTGGCCCGCGGCGACTCTCCTGCTCGGACTGAACCTTCCTCAGGTGGTCGGCCTACTCGTCATCACCAGGCTGGGTGCCCTGTTGGCGTATGCGAGCCTTGGTAGGCGCTGGTTGAGAAGAGGAACCTCGCCTATTCGGCCAGGCGCTGAGCTGTTTCGGCAGTTGGTCAGCTACGGTGGCTGGGTTACAGTCTCCACCGTGATCAGCCCTGTGCTGGTGTACCTTGACCGATTCCTCATCGGCTCGCTGGTAGGTGTGGCGGCGGTAGGCTACTACACCGCGCCCTACGAGATGGCTGTGCGGATCACCATCGTGTCGACTAGCCTCGTGATGACGCTATTCCCTGTGTTCAGCATGGCTTCCGCGAGCCCGGTGACTGAGGCCCTGCGATTACTCTATCGCCGTTCGCTGAGGTATGTATACCTGGTTGTCGGCGCGGTGGCGGTTATCTGTGTTGCCTTCGGGGACGCTCTGATGTCACTCTGGCTAGGTGAGAGCATCGCCCGGGCGAGCGGCGTTGTCTTCCAGGTTCTGGTCGTTGGTGTACTGGCCAACTCGCTGGGGCGCGTTTCCTATAGCCTTCTGCAGGGCCTTGGGCATCCGGACTTGACGGCTAAGCTGCATCTGGTCGAGCTGGGGGTGTATATACCGGTCGCCTGGCTTCTTGTGAGTACCTTCGGGCTCGTTGGTGGGGCAGTTGCTTGGACCGTGCGCGTGACGGCGGACGCGCTCGTGCTTGACGTGCTCTCCCGTCGGCGGCTCGGTGCTCAAGGCGACCATTCCTCTCTTGCAACCAGCCTTCGCCCGACCTCTCTGTGCCTGTTGGCGCTCCTGGTGGGCCTGCTCGCGGTACGGTGGGTCGTCGGGCACAGCGTGGCGGCTGCCCTTGTGGGTGCCGTTCTGGTGGCTTGCGTTACGGCCGTCGCTGGCTGGCACAAGGCATTGGACGATACGGACCGCATCATCGCACACCGTGGTCTGAGTAGACTGCGAAGGGCACTGCAACCATGACCGGAGGCCTAGCAGAGACCATGCGCTCAGAGCCGGCACCGCATTGCCTCTGCTGTGGTGTTGAGGGAAGGGTGCTGTACTCGGCACTGTCGGACCTGCTCTACGGCATCTCGGGTGAGTGGGATGTAAGGCAGTGTGAGGCTTGCGGCCTGCTGTGGTTAGATCCAATGCCTGTGGCGTCTGACATTGGCTTGGCCTATGCTACGTATCACACACACGCCTCCGACGCCGGGGTCACACACAGCTCGAAGCTGGCTCGTTCGAAAGGCGCCGCGCGTGCTGCTATCCTGAGTGCCTACTATGGGTACAGGTCGCATAACGACCATGGCTGGATCCAGCCCATTGGCCGGGCACTCGGCGCACTGCGCCCGCTGCGGAACGCGGCGGGCAGCTATGTCATGTGGCTACAGGCGGCTCCAGGGGCGAGGCCACTGGACGTAGGCTGTGGCAATGGTCGGCTCTTGGCACGCCTCTCCGGACTGGGCTGGTCTGTATCCGGTGTTGAGCCAGATAGGGAAGCGGCGGGTGTTGCAGCAGGGGCTGCCGATTGTGTCGTTTTCCCGGGCGACCTTCTCTCTGCAGGCTTCGCAGCTGACTCGCTAGATGCTGTCATCTCTCGGCATGTCATCGAGCATCTGCGCAACCCAGTTGAGGTGCTGAGGGAGTGCTGGCGCATACTCAAGCCTGGTGGGGAGCTGGTTGTGGTTACCCCCAACGCATTAGGTCTTGGGCACAGGCACTTCAGGCAGCACTGGTTTGGACTAGACCCTCCCAGGCACCTGCGTGTGTTCACACCGGATTCGCTGCTCCTATCCGCCGAGCAGGCAGGGATAGCTTCCCCCAGTCTTCGGACCGTCGCCAGCTGGGCTAGGACCAGCTGGCGTGGCAGCAGGCTCACGCAAGAAGCAGCGGGTAGGCCTGGGGACCGTGTATCCGACCTTGTGGAGCGAACACCCACAGCTCGCCAGCGACTGGAGGCGATGGGATTCTACCTCCTTGAGGAGCTGATGCTAGCCCTGTCCTCGGAGGTCGGCGAAGAGATCGTGATGTCAGCCAGGAAGGTTTGAGTCCGGCGTATACCCGGGTCCGACACCGAGTGAGCGCAGGCAGATCTGCGGGGTGTGACCATCGGGATAGCAGAGTGGCGGGTTGAAGGTATCGATCATCACCCCAGATATCTCCCATAACTGCCTGGGGAGGGCCTACGTCCTCGCTCAGGTGCTCTCCTATCGCTTCGACGTAGAGATTGTGGGCGCCCAATCGGGAACGGGGGTCTGGCAGCCACTGGCGGAGGAGGCGAGCGCTCTGGTACGAGGCATCCCTGTCTCAAGCGGCCTAGCCTCGCTCATGGCGCACCTACCAGAGATCTCCAAGATGGCTGACGGAGATGTGGTACTGGTGAGCAAGCCGCTCCCCAGTAGCTACTACTCCGGCCTACTAGCCAGCAGGCGCCGGCGGCGCCCTCTAGTGCTGGACATAGACGACTGGGAGGTGGGACTGAGAGGCGGAACGCAGCGCTCCTGGCAGAGGCGGGCCAGGGACTTCGCAGCGTTCCTGGTGCGCCACAACTCGTACCTAGGTGCGCTTGCGTGCGAAAGGCTTGTCCCCAGGGCGGATGCGGTCATTGCGGCGAGCGCGTTCCTCCAGCGGCGCTTCGGTGGCGCTCTTCTGCCTCATGTCCGAGACACCGACAGCCTGGATCCTGCGAGATACTCGCGAGCCAAGTGGAGAGAGCAGCTGGGACTGGCGCAGTCGGACACGTTGGTCGGGTTCGTGGGTACCCCCCACCCTCACAAAGGGATTGAGGACCTGATTGGCGCGATCGGCATGATCGGAGACCGGCGCACGCACCTACTCGTTGCCGGCCTGGACGAGGGTCCCTACAGCCGACACCTGCGGGCGGTGTGCCGAACGGTCCTTGCGGGCGCGACTTGCCACCTGATTGACCAGGTCCCCTATGGCGCCATACCTGAGATCCTAGCTGCGGTGGACATCGTTGTGCTACCTCAGCGAGACTGTCCTCAAGCTCTCGGGCAGATGCCGGCTAAGCTTTTCGATGCTCTCGCCATGGGCAAGGCCATCGTCGCATCGGATGTGTCTGACATCGCTCAGGTGCTCGAAGGGTGCGGAGTCGTGGTACCCGCGGGCGAGACAGCGCACCTTGCCGAGGCTATACGGGAGCTGGTGAAGTCGCCGCAGATCCGCTCGGGGCTGGAATCTGCAGCTCGCGAGCGGGCCGTGTCGGGCTATAGTGTCAGAGCGGTCAGGGATGACCTGTGCAGGTTCGTGGGGGGTCTGGTCGGATGCTGAGCCATTGGGCTGATCTGGGCACCAGCGGCATTCGTCTGCATTGGGTTGTCGGAGATGGCGCCGTCGTTGTGCGTGGAATGGCTGGTCAGGCCGGAGCAGACTTCGTACACAACCATCAACTGCTCGGTCGGCCGTACCATCGGTTCATGTTGCTTGAGCCCGCTGTGATGGACGCCGGATCGCTAGAGGCCTCACGATGAGTACACCCAGGGTCAGCGTAATCATCCCAACCTACAACCGGGAGCGGCTGGTCGGCCGGGCGATCGAGAGCGTCCTTGGCCAGACTTATGATGACTTCGAGGTCATTGTGGTTGACGACGCCTCATCGGACGGTACTGAGGCGATTTTGCGCGTGTACGACGACCCTCGACTGAGGTACTTGCGACACGAGACGAACCGCGGGGGTGGCGCGGCGCGCAACACCGGCATCGCCGTCACGGGGGGCCGGTGCACTGCCGTGCTCGACGACGACGGTAGCCGGCACGCGACGCGGCTGGCAGACTGATGGCCTGTCAGCCGGCACAAGGTCGCCAGGCAGGTCGAGGGCACGTACTCTTTGTTAACCACTTCGGCGGACTCTCCGGCGCCGAGCGCTCAATGGTGGAGCTGGCAGTCGCCCTCCAGGGTGCTGGGCACCAGATCACGCTGTGCGTTCCTGGCGGAGGGCAACTTGAGGCCGAAGCAGAGCGACGGGAGCTCAGGATTGCAGAGCTACCTGGCCTCTCGCTCACGCATAGGCGGTCGCTTCTATGGAACTTGGGCAGGCTTCTGAAAGCAACCGCCGTCTACGGAGGCGTGCTTAGGCAGAGCCGTCCGGATTTGGTAGTTGCCAACTCGCTTCAGGCGGCCATTCTCTGCAGCCTTGTGCCTCTGTGGCGGCGACGCACGCCTATCATCTGGCACTACCGGTATGATTTCCCGGTGACGAGAGGCAACCGGCTTCTGGTAGCCTCGGGCGCATTGAGAATGCGGCGCCTGGTTCTCATCGCGCCCGGAATGAGATGGGGTGCGCAGGCGCTCGGTGTGCCAGATCGCAAGCTTGTCGTGATCCGGAATGCGGTGGACCTGACATCATTCTCTCCTCTCTCAGCCGCGCAGAGAGCGGCGGTCCGGGCACGGTATGGCGTGACGGATCCCAGCACTAAGGTGATGGTGTCCGTAGGTCAGATCTGCGAGCGTAAGAACCAGGCCGATGCAGTGCGTGGCCTGGCGAGAGTGAAGGCGCTCGGTATGGGAGCCCGACTGTGGCTCCTCGGCTCTCCTCTCGATGAAGATGGCGCACGGTACGAGGTCTCACTGAGGGGACTGGCGAAGGAGCTCGGGCTCGAGTCGGACGTGCTATTTGCGGGGCAGACTGATGACGTGCCAGCCGTTCTGGCCGCCGCTGACGTACTGCTGCACACTGCCCAATCGGAGGCCTTCGGCCGTGTGTTGGTGGAGGCGATGGCGTGCGAGCTTCCCGTCATCGCCAGCGACACGGTCGGCGCCAGGGAGATTATCGTTCCAGGTGTGACCGGATATGTGTTTCCGAATGGCGACCTAGACGCCCTCGCGAGTAGCCTAAGTGCTGTACTGAGGAACGGGCAACTGGCCGCATCGATGGGAAGGGCTGGCTGGTTGCGTGCCCATGAGGAGTTCAGCATCCAGCGGCTTACTAGCGAGTTCACCTCTGTACTGAGCGATCTCGACCCGTGAGGACGAGTATTCCGCACGCGTTTCCGGTTGCGTGGCGGATACTAGGGGCCCGTGCTCACAGATGGGCTGATCTGCAGCCGGGGTAGCGGTAGGGCTTCGACTGCAAGAGTCGCTCAGTCAGCTCATCTGCTTCTGGGATGGTGAAAGCGTGGCGGACACAAGACAACTCGCATTGCTCGGCATTGCAGTGTTCGTGCCGCTATCTCTGCTGGTCACTAACCGCCACAAGTTGCTGCTGGCCTGGGTATGTATCACCATGAGCGTGCACGTCTTCGATACCACAGTCTTCACGAATCTGGCTGCACCACGAGTCGTGGGGCTGCTCTACCTCCCGATCTGGATTGGCCGCCTGCCAGCTTGGTTACGGCTGTTGCCGGTGCGAGCTCATGTGACCAACATGGTCTATATCCTGTTCCTGGCGGTGATCTTCGGCTACATGCTTCCTTGGCCAGACACGACAGGATCGCGTCCCTTCAGTCTGACTGCACCTGGCAGGGCGATGGTGTACCCGGTAAGGATGATTGCCGACTTCTCGCTCGCGGTCTTCATTGCAGGGCAGCTTGGGAAGCCATCCATGCTTCGGTTTGCGGTTGGCATGATCATTGCGGGTGCAACCATATCGGCTTCATTCGCGCTAGTGTGGCTGTTTGTTCCGCAGCTGGACGCCTATTACTCGATTACCGGCTTGCGCCCACTTGGAGGGATCTCGCTGGTTCGCGCTCGAGGCCTCTCGTATGAGCCTCGAGGTCTGGGAATGGCCTGCGCCTTTGGCATCTCCTTCCTGCTGGCGCTGCCTGGCCGGATGTCGTCTCGCAGGGCCTTCGCGCTGATCGCGAACCTAGTTGCCTTCCTCGCCGCGTTCTCGAGCAGCGCCATTGCCCTTCTAGGAGCTGGTCTCGGCACGGCGTGGCTCGTTGGCCACGGGCGTGCTCGACTGCGCCTTGTTGGCGCCATACTGCTCCTCCTTGGCGCCGCGGTAGTCGGTGTCCTTGCCTTCCCATCGCGTTCAGACGTGGCAGTGGCCACCATAGGTGCCCATTTCGACGGTAGCCGCTTAGGAGGAGCTAGGCCCGGCGGCCTTGTTGAGCGGGTAGCCTACGCGTTGGACTCCTTCGATGCCAGCACACTGCTCTTTCTTGCCGACAATCCCCAGTACGCTGTTGTCGGGACTGGGCCTGCCATGGTTATGCTTCCCGCCACGGAGTATCTTCCTCCGGGCTTGTTCAGCGCCATGTACGGCGCTGACGGCATTAATGGTCTCCCGACACATGGCCTTTTGCTCGAGATAGCCAACAGCGGCATCGTGGGACTCCTGACCTGGATGGTTCAGGCGGTTGCTTGCTGGGCGGCTCTCTCTGCAATGACACGGGGGCTCCTGGGCCAACCTGGATCGAACGACTGGGAGCTTGGTAGGTTAGTATATGCTATCAGTGTGGGCTTCTATCTGATACAGGTCAGCATAACCTCACCATACTGGTCATTCACTCTCGGTGTCGGCTGGGCCGCGGCAGCTGCAGTTGCTTGGCGTGCCAAGGCCACCGCCATCTGGGTTTCCGGTTAGGCGTAGGCGCGAGCCGCATACACAGGAGAGAATTCGTCAGGGCTCCTGTAGTCAGGTGTCACCCAAGCGATAGGTCTGCTTCGCGAATAGCCAGACCCTACACCTCATTTGAGTGGGGCTACGTGGACATTGGCAGATCTGCTTTGGCATGACCGGAGGTTCACAGGCAATTGGGTCTGAAGATCGGCATCGTCATTCAGCAGGCAGTCTACAGCCGCCTCTATGGCGGCCAGCACCAACTGACGGGCGTAGGTTGGTACGTGGTCAACCTAGTGCGGGCACTGGCTCAGGCAGACACCCCCAACCACTTCAAGCTCATCTACGCGTCGCCGAGTAACCACGACGCCTACGCCCGTTCCTTGCTTGGGCTCGAGGGCCGGCCCGACTTCGAGCTTGTGCGACTGCCGCTACCCGTGCCGCTGACATACGCAAGTTGGCACTTCCTGGGCCTGCCTAGGGTCGAATGGGTGGCCGGCGGTCTGGACGTACTGCATGTACCTTCTATCGCCGTGAGGACGCCTTCGCGATGCGCCCAGGTTGTTACCGTCCATGACGTCACCCACTGGGCCTTCCCAGAGGTCTATTCGCGTCGGGCACGCATGTTCGCTGACTATACGCTGGCCAGGGCCAGAGCAAGCCAGTCGTTGGTGATCGTGCCCTGCCGCCATGTTGCTCAGGAACTGACGCGCCTGGGCTTTCGGGAAGAGGGCGTTCGTTGCACCTACTACTGCGGCTCACTGGGACCCAGCGGTACCACTGATTCCGATCCCACAGCGGCGCTGGCCGCCCTCGGCGTTGTTCGCCCGTACATCCTGTTCGTCGGTGCAAGCACAAAGCGCAAGAACCTCCCCACTCTGGTGGCCGCCTACTCGAGGCTGCCAAAGGATATTCGTGACAGGCACCAGCTGGTCCTCGCCGGACCACGAGCCGATGACTCCGAGGCGGTGGCATCCGCCATCGAGAACGCGGATTTGCGGTCACGAGTGCTCGTCACCGGGTACCTGAGCGACGAGAACCTGCGCATGCTCCATCAGAACGCGGCCCTCTTCGTCATGCCCTCCCTGTCCGAGGGTTTCGGAATTCCAGTGGTGGACTCGATGCAGTTGGGCGTCCCAGTGGCGGTGAGCGATGCCGGCTCCTTGGCCGAGATTGTGGGGGAGGCCGGGCTGTTGTTCGACCCCCGCTCGCCCGACTCGATCGCTCAGGCTATGACACGCGGCCTCACGGACGCGAAGCTGCGGGAGGCCCTGGTGGCTCGCGGGATGGTGGCGGCATCGGGGTTCAGTTGGGAGAAGACGGCGCGGGAGACTCTGGCGGTGTACGAGGAGGCTGCGGCCCGAGGTCGCCCATGACGACTGTCCTCCACCTCAACAAGGCCTACTACCCGCACACTGGCGGTATCGAGGCGGTGGCGCAGGCACTGGCCGAGGGCCTCACGCAGCGTGGGGACTTTTCATGCCAGGTGCTGGCCTGCGCGGGCGGGATGCGAACGCAGAACACGGTGGTCAACGGAGTGCCGGTCACCCTCGCCGGAAGCCTCGGCACGGTCGCCTCGCTTCCGCTGAGCCCGTCATACCCGCTCTGGCTCTACCGCCAGCGTGCCCAGATCGTGCATGTGCACCTGCCCTTTCCGCTGGCGGACCTTAGCCTGCGGCTGCTCGCCGGTCTCGGCAGGCTGCCCTCGTCCACGAAGGTTGTGCTGCACTGGCACAGCGATGTGGTGCGGCAGCAGTGGGCCATGCCAGTCTACGGGCTGCTGCTCCGGTGGCTGATCCGTAGAGCCGAGCGCGTTATCGTCGCCTCCCCTAACCACATCACATCCTCCGCGTTTCTCCCAGACGTTCGTGACAAGTGCGCCGTTGTGCCGTACGGCATCGACCCGTCGCGGTTCGAGCCGACCCACGCGACCGCGACGCGAGCCCTCGAGCTAAGGCGCGAGTTTGGCGATCGCCAGGTCCTCTTTGTTGGCCGGCTCGTGTACTACAAGGGGGTGGCGGACCTGGTCCGCAGCATGGCTGCCATACCGGAGGCGTCCCTGTTGATCGCCGGGACGGGGCCATTGCGAGCGAGCCTCGAGGGACTCGCGCGCGAGCTGGCCATTGCAGACCGGGTCCACTTCCTGGGTGCGGTGACGGACGCGGAACTGGCAGCGCTGTATCACGCGGCCTCCGTGTTCGTTCTCCCCTCGGTGGAACGCAGCGAGGCCTTCGGCATAGTGCAGCTGGAGGCGATGGTCTGCGGCAAGCCGGTCGTGAGCACTGATCTTCCCACCGGCGTCACCTACGTCAATCAGGATGGCGTTACCGGTATTGTTGTGCCGGTGCACGATCCTGAGCGCCTCGGCCTGGCGATCCGCGGACTTCTTGACGATCAGTCCACTGCCGCACGTATGGGTTCGGCCGCGAGAAAGCGCGTGCTCGCCGAATTCACCGTGGACCGGATGATCGAGCAGACCGAGCGGGTGTACCGAGAGGTACTGGGACGGCCTTGATGGAGGCACCGGCGGCTCAGCCCGGAGCGCAAGGCCGTCGTTGGGCAGGCTCTCTTGCCAAGGGAAAGCGCAGGAACTTCTCGTTCAATAGGTACTGGACTAGTACATGCACTTGCGCAATCTTGTATACCGTCGCATACTCGTCGTGTGAGGGTTTGAACTGACCGGTTGCTTTCCGGACTGGGCAACCCCCGTCAGCCTCCACAACGGCCCTCCCCCACCTCAAGTCCGCGCAGGTGACCCATGCCCCGCACCAAACCCCCTTCCGAGAAGCAACTCGCCGCCA
>Ga0123333_10006536_pt1 | contig 10218 bp, 7 predicted proteins | sample BioC12SIPDNA_3_FD_89957 | JGI IMG/M metagenome (GOLD analysis project Ga0123333, IMG submission 89957) | Anaerobic biogas reactor microbial communites from Washington, USA - Biogas_R2_B C12 SIP DNA | ecosystem: Engineered > Bioreactor > Anaerobic > Unclassified | place: Washington, USA...
CGGTCTTAATTGTAAGCGCTTTGGGGCGAGTGTCAAATAGATGCCCTTCTCAGCCTTGACACTTGACTTCCACACGGCTACCTTTAACCAATGATCTAACGCCGAGATAGGAGGGCATCCCCATGAGCAAATGGTATCAACACTCTTTTCGCCGCAATCTGATCGACATGCACATCACCGATTGGAACGACCAGTTTCTTTCGCGTTTCGACCCGGATTTTTATGTCGACACGGTTTGTTCTGCCCAAGCGGATGCCGCCATGGTATATGCCAACTCGCACGTGGGCTTGTGCTACTATCCCACGCAAATCGGGCACCAGCACAAAGCGCTCAAAGGGCGCGACATCTTTGGGCCGGTGGTGGAGGGTTTTCATAAGCGCGGGATCCCAGTCATCACCTATTTCACCTTGATCTATGACGACTACCAATACCGCCATCAGCCCGACTGGCGCATGCGCCATCCAAACGGCGAGGGCGTTGCAGAAGCCAGCCGTTATGGCCTGTGCTGCCCCAACTCGCCCCACCGCGCCTACTCCGCCGCGCATGTGCGCGAGCTGTGCCAGCAGTACCAGTTCGAAGGCATCTTTCTGGATATGACCTTTTGGCCGAATGTGTGCTATTGCGAATATTGCCGCAAACGCTTCAAAGCCGAGATGGGCTCCGAGTTGCCCACCACCGTCAACTGGGAGAACCCTGTTTGGGTTACCTTCCAGCGCAAGCGCGAAGCCTGGTTGAACGAGTTTGCTATGGAGATCACCAATGTGGTGCGCGAGGCCGCCCCTGGCGTGACGGTGCAGCACCAGGGCTCGACCTATCCTCTAGGCTGGCGCACAGCCGTGACCGAGCGCCTGGCCAAGGCTAGCGACTATGTCGGCGGCGACTTTTATGGCGATTCTCTGGAGGGCTCGGTGGTACGCAAGCTCTTCCACAACCTCAGCCCCAACCTGCCGCAAGAATTCATGACCACCTTTGCCATCAACCTGAACAACCATACCGCTAAAAAGAGCCCCGAACTGCTGGAAGCCAAGGCATCAGCCTGCCTGGCCGATTCCAGCGCATTTTTGTTCATCGACGCTATCGACCCGATCGGCACGATCAACCCAGATATCTATAAGACAATGAGGTGTGTGTTTGAGCGTACCAAGCCCTATGAGCGCTTTGTGGGCGGACAGCAGGTGCAGGATGTCGGCATCTACCTGAACACGGAAGCCAAGTACGACCCGTCCGATTCCGGCAAGCAGATCGACGACCCGACCCTCTCGTGGGAGGCACCGCACCTGCAGGCGATATTCCGGGCCGCACGCACCCTGGCGGAGGAGCACATCCCTTACGGAGTGTTCACACGCAACTCGCTTGGCGAGCTGAACAAATTCAAGGCGATCGTGCTGCCCAACATGCTGACACTATCTGCAGAAGAAGCAGACGCCCTGCGCGAGTGGGTGCGCGGGGGCGGCATCCTGTACGCCAGCGGCGACGCCAGTGCGCTGCGCAACGACGGCCAGCGTCAGAGCGACTTTATGCTCGCCGATGTGTTCGGCGCCTCGTATGAGGGCAAAACCGCTGAGACGTTCACCTATATAGCGCCGACCAAGGCTGGCGAGGCTTACTTCCCCAGCTACAGCGTGCAGTGGCCCCTTGGCCTCGACAAGGCCCAGGTGATTGTGCGTGCCCATGATGGCGCCGAGGTGTTGGGCACCCTCACCCTGCCCTATACCCTGCCGAGTGACCCGCGCCACTATGCCTCGATCCATTCCAACCCGCCGGGCATCCCCAGCGAGCACCCTGCCCTGATCCTGAACCACTTTGGCAAGGGCATGTGCCTCTACTGCACCGGCACGATCGAGGCTGCCGATATGCATCGCGACACCTTTGCGGAATGGATGCGCCTGCTGGCGGGACCTTTTAGTGTGAGCACCTGCGCACCCAAAGCCGTCGAGGTCACCAGCTACCGGCAACCCGACCGTGGGCGGATGATCATCAGCCTGGTGAACTTTCAGAAGGACCTGCCCAATATCCCGGTCAACGACATCGAGGTACGGGCAGATACCTGCGGCAAGACCGTGCGCGCCCTGCAGCTCCTGCCGGATGAAAAGGCCTGGGCGTATCGCCTGGAGGATGACGCGGTCGTCTTTAGCGTGCCCACCCTCGAGACACTGCGCATGTTCGCGCTCTACCTCGACTGAACACCCGCATACAGAGGTGCTGCCTGATCCGCAGCACCTCTGCGCTTAACCGCTGTGGCGATAGCGTGCGATGATCTCCTGCTGCAGGGCTTTATCCAGCCCCACAAAGCGGGCCGAAAAGCCGCCCACCCGCACAATCAGGTGCTGATACTGTTCGGGATATTCGGCGGCACGCTGCAAGTCTGCCACTGAGGTGGTATTACCCTGCAACACCATCCCGCCGCCCTCGAAAAAGGTCAGCATCAGGGAGCGCATCAGCTCGGGGGTGATCCAGCGCTCATCTACATCCCACATGGTGGTGCCGACCCCGCACAGAGTCGAGCAATCCAGCTTGAACACCGAATTCATCGCCACTGTTACCCCGCGCCCCATGGCGAGTCTGCGCGGAGTGAGGCCATGCCCGATGATGCTGCCGGCATGACTGCCATCCGCGGCAGCACCCAGGGCAGCTGAGGCGCCGGGCGTCCACACAAAGTTAAACACCATTGGCTTTAAGCGCCCGTAAAAGCGCGTGCGCGTCGCAGCGGCGGCATCGCAGACGGTCTTGAGCACCCAGCGAGCACATTCATCGGCGCCGGCATCGTCTTCGCCAAAGTTGGGCACACGCGTCAGGAGCGTGCGCAGGGGTTCCTGGTCGCGGTAGTTGCTGTAGAGTGCATCCAGCAACGCCTGCGCGCTGACCGTACCTTGCTCGTAGACGGCACGCCGGATGGCATACAGCGCATCGGCGGCGGAAGTGATTCCCAGCGGGGCAAAACCATAATCGTGGTAGCGCGCGCCCCCAGCCTGCTGCTCGCGGCCGCGCTCCAGGCAATCGTCCACCAGGCTCGAAAGCAGATAGCAAGGCCGCAGACGCGCCATTTCTTCGCTGGCAATATCCAGTCCGCGCGTCATCAGGGCATACTCGCGGGTCAGCTCCTGGGCAAAGGCAGCCTGCAGAGCCTCGTAGGTCGGATAGTCGGTCAGGGTCTTATCCAGCTGTATGAACTGCTTACCTGTCAGGAGATCGATTCCGCCGGTCAGCACCAGTTCCAGCGTCTTAGCGACGTTGTGGGTGCAGGAAAAGTTCAGGTCGCTGGCACGCCCCTGGGCGCTCGGTTCCATGCAGCCGCCCGCCATGAACTCGGCGGCATCCTCGGGCGTCACTCCGCCGCTTTCGATAGCCGGCAGACAAGCCTCATCCGAATAAACCTGTGCGCGGTTGCGCCCATCCAGCAGGTACTGGGTAGTGAGGTTGACAAAATCCGACGGGCTCGAGCGGCTCAGGCGCACATATACCGATGGGTGGGTCTGGTCAAGCTCGATGATCGCCGAGACGATCAGGTACGAGAGCGGGTTAACCGTAGTGGTGCCATCGGCCAGCGAACCTCCTACGGTGACGGCCTCGACCCAGCCATCGCTGCGGTAGAGACGCTCGTCAAAGCGGATCAGTACCTCGTCGATGAGCTCGCGGGCGCCCTGCCAGGTGATATAGCCGGCCTGTAAGTCGCGTTCGAGATATGGCCACAGGAGCTGATCCATGCGCCCTGGGCCGTTACCGCCATAAGGGTTTTCGAACATCACCGCCAGATGCTGCATGTAAAAGCTCTGCAGCGCCTCGTGAAAGGTCTCAGCAGGCTTGCGCGGAACCCGCCGGCATACCTCAGCCAGATACTCCAGACGGCGGCGCTCTGCGCCGTTGGCAGCGGCAGCAGCCTCTTCAAGGGCATGCACGTGCAGGTCGTTCCATTCCAACACGGCCTGCCACAAAATGATAGCACCCTGGTAAAGTGCACGTGCCTCGTCGTCGCACGCGCCTGTCAGATACTCACCCAACTCGCACAGCAGTCCTTCGATGCCGAGCTCGAGCAGGCGCTCCCAACGCCAGCCGACATGACCGAACGAGGCGCCCGGACGCGAGTAAGGCTCGATTTCGGCGGCCTGTTGGCCGTTCAGGGCCTTGTACACATCAAACGGCGCCAGCCCTTCCACGAGCTCGGGCGCCAACGGTACGGATGGTCCTACCTGGTAGAGCATGCCGATGAGCTGCTCATCGGGCAGCAGGTAGATCGGCTCACACAGCAGGGAGCCCGCCAGCGAGCGAGCATAGCGCTCGCCAAAAGATAAGTCGGCATACTGGCCCAGGAACAGCTCAGCATAGTTCCGGCGGCGCAGCTGTTCGGGTGGCTGCTCGGCACGCACGCGACTCTCGCGGATAAAGCGCTGGATGCGCTCACTTTGGTGGGTTAGAGGCGGTGCGAAGACTGACATATGTTTACCTCATTGGTTCTGAGGACATCTTAACTCAAGTACGGTATCTAGCAAACCGCTCTGTAGGAGCATACAGCAGTTGACAGCACATCTCAATGCGAGTAACGTGCTCACAGCTTATCTAAAGGACCTTGCCATGAACAACCGTCAACGTGTGATGGCCGTTTTAAAGTACCAACCGTATGACCGCCTGCCGATCGCCCACTTCGGCTTTTGGAACGAGACCCTCGACAAGTGGGCTGATGAGGGCCATCTGACGGCCCAGGAAGCGCGCGACTGGGCAGATGGCAACCCTACCGATGCTATCATCAGCGAGAAACTCGGTTTTGACCTCAACTATTACTCGGCATTTCACGTGCACACGCACCTGCGCCCGGGTTTTGATTACCAGGTAATCGAAGAACTGCCGGATGGCGGCCGCAAGGTGCTCAACAGTGAGGGCGTGATCGTACTCGAGATCCCCGGTGCGACCGGCATCCCCACCGAAATCGAGCACCTCTTCAAGGGGCGACGCGAGTGGGAAGAGCTCTTCAAGCCCAAGCTGCAGTGGGACCCCGAACGCGTGACGCATGCCTGGGTGCGGGTTAACGACCACATGCAGCGTTGGGATCAGGGCGGGGTCGAGTTCCTGCGCGCTGATACGCGCGACTACCTCTATGGTCTGCATTGTGGCAGCCTGTACGGCAATATCCGCAACTTTCTTGGCGTGACGGGCTCGGCCTTTTTGATGGTCGATGACGAACCGCTCTTTGACGAGATCATCAACACCGTCGCCGAGATCTGCTATCAGGGCACCAAGATGGCGCTCGAAAGCGGCGCCAAGTTCGACTTTGCCCACTTTTGGGAGGATATCTGCTTTAACACTGGACCGCTCATCAACCCGCGCGTCTTTCGCTCCAAAGTCGGCCCGCATTACAAGCGCATCACTGAGCTGATCAACAGCTATGGAATCGAGATCGTCTCGCTGGATTGCGACGGCAAGATCGATGCCCTGGTGCCGATTTGGCTGGAAAACGGCGTCAACACCATGTTCCCGATCGAAGTTGGTACCTGGCACGCCTCGATTGCCCCTTGGCGCGAGCTGTATGGCAAAGCGCTGCGCGGCGTGGGCGGGATGGATAAAAAGGTGTTCGCCTATGATTATGCTGCCATCGATGCCGAGGTCGAGCGCCTGAAAGCACTGGTGGATTTAGGCGGCTACCTGCCGTGCCCCGACCATCGCCTGCCGCCGGACGCCAAGTGGGAAAACGTGCAGCACTATTGCGATCGCATGCATCGCGCATTTGCATAACTGAAAAGGAGCAACCATGGAGAATCGTTATCGAGCCGCAGTAATCGCAACCGGGCGCATGTCGCGCGCACACGCCAACGGCTTTAAAGCCATCCCCAATGTCGATTTGGTGGCTTGTGCCGATATCCTGCCAGAGGCGGTCAAGGGGTTCGGCGAGCAATATGGCATCGCCGAGGAACACCGCTATACCGATTACCGCGAAATGATGGACAAGGAACGCCCCGACCTGGTGGCGATCGTCTCACTACATCAGCAGCACGCTGAGATGACCATCACCACGGCAGCGTTCAAACCCAAGGGCATCATATGCGAAAAGCCCATCGCGATGAACCTGGGTGAGGCCAACGCGATGATCCGCACCTGCCAGGATGCCGGTGTGGTGCTGGTGGTTGGGCACCAGCGCCGTTACAATGCCCAATATCAGGCGGCTTACCGCGCCCTCAAGCAGGGCGATATCGGCAAGCTGACCTTTATCGAAACGCACGGACACCCCTTCAGCTCTCTGCCGGTGGATGGCACGCACACAATCGACCTGGCACGCTGGTATAACGACGACCTGACCGTCAGCTGGGTATTTGCGCAGACCGATTTCCGCGAGCACCGCCTGGGCTGGGGCGGTGAGGTTGAAAACGCCACCTCACTGATGTACTGCTTTGAGAATGGCGTGCGCGGTTGGCACACCTGCGGCGCCATCCCGATCGGTAGTGAACCGGTGGCGTTGTGGCCGGATGTGTCGGGGCCCAACTATCACAAGTTCATCCTGCACGGCACCAAGGGCGAGATCCAGATCGACGGCGATGCACCGACAGAAGGCATCCCCTGGGTGCGTCTGGTGCACGGCGGCGAGGTCGTCAGTATCCCGGTGGAGACTGACCGTCCCAAGACCGATACCGCACATGCGCGTCTGATCCGCGACCTGATCACCACCATCGAGACGGGCGCCCCGCACACCCTCAATGCCGAATCGGCACGCGCCACACTCGAAGTGTTGATGGCGGCGTACGAGTCATCGCGTCAGCGCGCGGCAGTGATGTTGCCGTTAGCCACGATGGGCAACCCGCTTTACGAGATGCTGGGACTCTCGCTCTAGCCATCAGCGGGGGAGCTCGCTCGAGCTCCCCCGCTTTTCTTAGAACATCACCCCGACCTCATACGGCACCAGCGTTTCGGCCTCGCGCGAGATGATGTTATAGGGCGCGTTACGCTCAAAGACCCAAACATCCTTATGAAAACCGCCCCAGGCGGTAAAGACGAGCAACTCGAGCGTCACCCGGTCCTTTTCCATACGGATAACCGGCTCTGTCTTGAGCAGTTTGGCACGCAGTTGTACCGTGGTGGGCAGCCGGCTGCCAAAGTACTCTTTATCCAGCACCTGATTGAGCGCTTCGCGGTTGGTGATGACCCGAGTGTCGTTATAGGCAGCGTGCCAGAAGAGGAAAAACTGCGGCCCGACGCGCTGCAGCACCATCAGCTGGAAAAACCCGGCCGGGCTGTCCTCCACCTCCAGGTAATTGTTATAGTCGCGCGGATCCTGCGACGGGTCGCGTTCGATTTGTGCGAGCAGTTCGGCCTCGGTATCAAAGGGCGCCTGGTCTGTGGGACGCGCATACAGCACGGGATATCCGCCCATCCCGTCAAAGTGATAAACCCAGTCAAGCGTATAACCTGCGCGCATACGCAGCCTGGTCAGGATCGTAAAATAGTGCATCACGTCGAGCTCCTCGGCATCGTGTTTCCGGGTGCCACTTTGCAGATCCTGCGGGAAGGGAAACTGCGCCTGATAGGTTCGCAACGCCGTAATCGAGGCTTGCCAGTCCTCCTGCACCATAGGCAGCGTCGATTTGCAGCCCAGCAGGGATACCACTAGTACCAAGATCATGACGATCCTCATCGCTTACCTCCTGTCCATCGCATCCGCTGCATTGACTTCTTACTACTAGAACGTCTCTCGCGACGGCAGGTTCCAATAGCAGGGATAGATGACCTCGTCGAACAGATTCTCGGTCGGCTGACATGGCTTGACAAGCCAATCAATACCCGTTACACTTGTTCAGGTGGTCAGACCACCATACCTAACCAAAGGCAGATGACTTGGATATCCAGATCAAGCGCTCATCTTTACCGGCGCAAGTGGCAGAACAGATACAGGGGCTGATCGAAAGTGAAGCCCTGCGTGTCGGCGACCGCCTGCCCCCCGAGCGCGATCTGGCAGAGAGGCTGGGCGTCTCGCGCCCGGTGATCCGCGAAGCCCTGCAAGTGCTCTCGCAGCGCGGTTTGGTAGCTATCAAACCTGGATGCGGCACCTTTATTCAGGAGCCAAGTGCTCAACACGCTGCCGATATGCTCAAGCTCTTTTTCAAAATGGGCAACTGCCGCGGGTCACTGGACGACTTTTTCGCTCTGCGCCGCAGCCTGGAGATCGAAGCTGCCGGCTTGGCCAGCCAGCGCGCCACTGAGGCCGACCACGCTGCACTCAACGAGAGTCTGGCAGCCATGCAGACCAATACCGAAGACTTGGACGCCTTTATTGCCGCTGACCTCGACTTTCACCTGGCGGTGGCACGTGCCGCGCACAACGAATTCCTGTTGGTTGTACTCGAGCCGCTGGTGAGTATCTGGTCGCAGGTGATCTCACTCTCATCGCAGGCGCAGGGAGCCCCCCGTGTGGGCATCAGTTATCACCAGAAGCTGGCAGCACGCATCCTGGAGCGGGATCAACAGGGCGCACGAGAGGTGATGGGCGCACACATGCAAGCCTCGCATCGCTTTGCGGTTAAAGTTCAGGCTGAAAACACCAACATAACCGATCACACCATAATACACGAATCTACGGAGGACTCCAATGAAATACCGTCGGCTGGGTAACGCAGGCATCAAACTATCCGTTCTCGGGCTGGGCGGCTGGACCACCTTTGGCGAAAGCATCAAAGATGCCAAACTGGCCAGACAAATCATCACAACCGCCTATGATCTCGGCATCAACTTTTACGATATCGCCGATGCCTATGCACGCGGTGAGGCCGAGCGTCAAATGGGTGCCATCCTGGCGGATTACCCGCGCCACACCCTGGTGATCTCGAGCAAACTCTACTGGCCGATGAGCGACGACCCCAATGACCGCGGACTTTCGCGCAAGCACATCCGTGAGTCGATCGACAAGTCGCTCAAGCGCATTGGCACCGACTACCTCGATATCTATTACTGCCATCGTTACGATACCGAAACACCGCTCGAAGAGACGGTGCGCGCCATGTCCGATTTGGTGCATCAGGGCAAGGTGCTCTACTGGGGCACCAGCGAATGGAGCGGCGAGCAGATCGCACAAGCCGTTGCGCTGGCGCGTGAGCACAACCTGTACGGGCCTTCTGTCGAGCAACCCCAGTACAATCTGCTGGTGCGCGAGCGTGTCGAAAAAGAGATTCTGCCTGTGGTCGAACCCAACGGCATCGGCCTGACGACCTTTTCACCGCTGGCAACCGGCATTCTCACTGGCAAGTACGATAACGGCCTGCCCGAAGGCAGCCGCCTAGCGCGTGAGGGCGGACTTCGTGAGCGCTGGTACAACGAGGCAACGGTAGCCAAGGTCAAGAGGCTGGAACCGTTGGCGAAAGAAGCCGGCCTGAGCCGCTCGCAGCTGGCGTTGGCCTGGCTGCTGAAAAAGGCGGGCGTCTCAAGCGTCATCACGGGCGCAACCAAGCCCGAGCAAGTGCGCGAAAACGTCGCTGCCGTCGAGACTGAGCTCTCGGACGACCTGGTCAAGCGCATCGAGGAGACCATCGCTTGAGCCGACCGATTCTCCTGATCAGTCTATCTGCAGAACGCCTGGCGACGATTGAGCGCTAGGCGCCTGATGATATGTGAGTCATGATCAGCACCGACCTAGAGCGCGGATATTAACAAGGAGCAGAGGAAATGCAGTATCGCAGTTTTGGCAAGACCGGTATCGAGGTATCAGCATTGGGGTTTGGCTGTATGCGTTTGCCGACGCTCAGCAAATACGAAGAGATCAACGAGCCCGAAGCGATCCGTATGTTGCGACACGCCATCGATGAGGGCGTAAACTATATTGATACCGCCTATGGCTACCATGGGGGCAACAGCGAGATCCTGGTAGGCAAAGCCTTGCAGGATGACTACCGTGCCAAGGTCTTTGTAGCCACCAAGCTGCCGGTGTGGCTGTGCAACGAGCCCGCCGACTTTGACCGCCTGCTCAACGAGCAGCTCAAGCGCCTGCAGACTAATCACGTCGATTTTTACCTGTTGCACAGCCTCAACAAGGACTTGTGGGACAAGGTCTATCCCATGGGAGTGCTGGATTGGGCCGAAAAAGCCCTGGCCGATGGGCGCATCCGCCACCTGGGCTTTTCGTTCCACGACAAGTTCGAGGTCTTTATGGAGATCCTGAACGCCTATGACAAGTGGGAATTCACCCAGATCCAGTACAACATTCTGAACGAAAACGAGCAAGCCGGTACCGCCGGGCTCAAGGCTGCC
>Ga0123333_10006537_pt1 | contig 10218 bp, 8 predicted proteins | sample BioC12SIPDNA_3_FD_89957 | JGI IMG/M metagenome (GOLD analysis project Ga0123333, IMG submission 89957) | Anaerobic biogas reactor microbial communites from Washington, USA - Biogas_R2_B C12 SIP DNA | ecosystem: Engineered > Bioreactor > Anaerobic > Unclassified | place: Washington, USA...
CCCGCCTGCCCGGGCGGTCACACGGGTGCCGGGTCCAAGGGTCCGCGCCTGTCCCCTTATATAAGGGTGGGGGCCCGGCGCCGTTCAGGCTCAGCCCCAGCTGGCGGCGGCCTGGCGATTGACGTCCGACATGCGCTCGTTGCCCTGGCTGACGGTGCGGGAGATGGTGGCCAGGATGGTGTTGAGCTCCGCGGCGGAGCGGTCCCACTTGGCCTGCGCCTCGGCGTAGGCCGTAGCCGAGTCGCCCTCCCAGGTGGCGACCATGGGCTGGAGCTGGGACTTCAGGTCGTCGAGAAGCGCGGTGATGCGCCCGGAGGTGGCGTTGATGTCGCCGGCGGCGGCCTCGATGGCGCCGAACTGGTACTTGATTGCGTCCATGGTGGTTTCCCTTTTCTTAGAGTGCGAGGCCCTGGCCGCCGACGTTGTTGAAGGCCTGGGTGTTGTCGGCCTCCATCGACTCGAAGGAGCGGGCGTTGTGGCGGATGTTGTCGGAGATGCTGGTCAGGGCTTCGCGCAGTTCGGCGGCGGAGGCGTTCCAGCGCTGCATGAGGCCGTCGAAGGAGACGGCGGCGCTACCGGCCCAGCTGGCGCGGACGCCGTCGACGACGCCCTGCAGGCGGGTGAGTTCGCTCTGTACTTCGTTGTTGGTGGTGTCGACGTGGCCGGCGGTGGCCAGCATCACGTCGGCTTCGGTCCTGAACATCTGGGTCATGGGGTCCCTCCCGAGTGTGAATGGTGCGGCGGGCCGTTCCTGGCCCGTCCACCATTGTTGGACTCCGAAATCGGGTGAAAGGTTCCCTCGGAGGCGCAACTATTTTTCCTGGCGGACAAAAGGGCAGGTCAGCGGATGGTCAGGGAGTCGAGGACCATGCGGCAGGCGGCCTCCTGCGGCAGTGTCGGCGCCCCGCGGGAGTGGCAGCCGACGGAGATCTGGTGTTCGGATTCGATCCAGGTGTGCCAGGTGACGGTGGATCCGTCGCCGGGTTCCTCGCGGTAGCGGATGACCTCGATGCCGCGTCCGGCGCGTTCGGGGTCGAGGGGGTGGAGGGTGTCGTCGGCGGCGATCATGGCGTGGATCTGGGTGTCGACGGCGTCGGCGGGCACGGTGTAGATGGGGTCGGCGGCGAGCCGGATGCGGAGTTCCGGGTCGGCGCCGGTGGCGAGCAGCAGGCCGTCGCGGTCCTCGAGGCGGAATCCGGCGGGGGCCTCGAAGCGGAGGCGTTCGTGTTCGAGGACGGCGCGGGGTTGCGGTGGGCTGCTTGTCGACGTCGCGGTGCTCGCGGTGCTCGTAGCGCTCGTCGTCGCCGGGGCCTGCGATGTCGCCGGGCTCGGCGGAGGGGTGTCCGCGGGGGCGGTGGTCCCGCCGACGACCCACCAGCTCAACGCCAGGATGGCGACGACGACCGCGCCGATGATGAGCGGGAAGGGGCGGAGGGAGGTGGGGAGGCGATGGCGGCCGGCGTCGGCGGTGGGCCGGGTGACGGTCACTTCCTCCGGTTCGGGTAGGGCGGTTTCGCGGAGGACCTCCGCGGGGTAGGCGGCGACGCCCTTGTTGAGCAGGGAGCGGGTGAGCACGTCGGTGGTGGGGTCGTCGGCGTCGATGACCACCTCGACGTCGGGCCAGTTGAGGCTGCACAGTTCCCGGGCCTGGTCGAGGACGGCGGCCAGGGCCCAGCCGTCGATGATGCCGGTGCCGGGCAGGTCGTAGCGGTAGACGGTGTCGGGGCCCTCGAAGATGGTGGCGGTGTCGAGGACGGTGATGGTGAGGGTGTCGTGGACGGTGGTGGTGCTCATGGCTGTTCCTTCTCGGAGGCGGCGACCTGGCAGACGCCGATGGTTTCCCCGCGGACCTGCCAGGTGCCGCGGCCGGGTGGTTGGGTGAGGGGTTTGATGCCGAAGATGGCGCCTTCGTCGCGGTCGGCGTCGAGAAGCAGGACGGCGGGGACCTGGTCGCGGACGGCCGACATGAACGGTGAGAACAGGGCTCGGCCGATGCCGCCGGCCTTGCGGGCGATGACGAGGTGGAGGCCGATGTCGCGGGAGTGCGGGAGCAGGTCGATGAGGCGGGTGAGGTCGTGGTCGGCGACGAGGTCGAGGTCGTCGATGACGAGGAAGATCTCGGGCCCGGTCCACCAGTCGCGGGCGGCCAGTTGCGCGGGGGTGATGTCGGGGCCGGGGAGGCGGGCGGTGCAGGTGGCGACCACGTCGCGGAGGGTGTCGGCGGTGGCGGTGGTGGTGGCGGAGTAGGCGGCGAGCATGGCCTCGTCGATGGTGCCGAGGTGGGCGCGGCGGTGGTCGATGACCACGAGGCGGGCGGCGTCGCGGCCGAGCCGGCAGATGCCGGCCACGGCGGTGGCGACGAGCGTGGATTTGCCGGAGCCCTGCCCGCCGACGCACACCAGGTGCGGGCTGGTGGTGGGGTCCCAGGCCAGGGTGCTCAGGCGGGGGCCGCCGACGGCCAGCGGGATGCCCCCGACATCGTCGAGGTCACCCAGGGCAACATGGGCGGGCAGGACCTTGAGCGCGGGCACGGGTTCCCCGGTGCAGGCGCCGCTGATGTGGGCGATGTCCTGGTTGGAGCTCAAGGCGATGAGCATCTGGCGGCCGTCGGGGTCGAGGCCGCGTCCGGGGCGGGAGGGAAGTTTTTGCTGGGCCTTGCGGTCGATGAGGGAGTCCATGGCCTCGCCGAGTTTCAGCTCGATGCGGTGGGCGATGAGGTCGCGGATCGCGGGCCGCAGCACGGTCCACCGTGGGGTGGACACGATGAGGTGGATGCGTTTCGACGGCCCGTCCGCGGCCAGGGAGGTCAGCGGGTCGATGAGGTCCTCGAAGTCGGCGGCCAGGGCGTGCCAGCCGTCGACGACGAGGAAGGTGTGGCGCTCCTCGGGTTCGTCGAGGAAGCCGGTGACCTCGTCGACGATGCGGCGGATGCGTTCCGGGTCGGCGCGCCCGGCGACCCCGGCGACGTGGGGCAGGCGGTCGAGGGTGGCCAGCTCGCCGCCGAGGTCGATGACGTAGAAGCGCAGCACGTCGGTGGAGTGGGTGGCCGCCAGCGACGTGACGATGGTGCGCAGCGCCGTCGATTTGCCCGACTGCGGGCCGCCGCACACCGCGGCGTGCCCGCCGCCGGCCTGCAGGTCCAGTTCGAGGGGGTCCTGGCGTTGGTGGTAGGGCAGGTCGACGATGCCGATCACCGCCTTGAGCGGGCCGATGTCGTCGGCGACCCCGGCCAGTTCCACCATGGGCGGCAGGGGTGGCAGCCACACCTGGTGGGCTGAGTGTCCGCGGGCGGCGGCGGTGGCGCGGGCGCGGTCGACGACGGCGTCGAGAAGCGTCGTGGATTCGTCGACGACGGTGGCGGCCTCCACCTCGTCTAACTGCTCCCACCCGGTGAACAGGGCGACGCGGGAGGTGCCGCCGGGCAGGGCGGTGACGTCGCGGCGTTCCAGCGGTCCGGAGACGTAGGCGGCCTGGAAGCGGGTGAGGTCCTCGGCGTCGTGACGCAGGTAGCCGGCGCCGGGGCGGGCGGGCAGGTGGTAGGCGTCGGTGACGCCGAGGACCTGGCGGGATTCGGCGGCCGAGAAGGTTTTCAGGCCGATGCGGTAGGACAGGTGTGAGTCGAGGCCGCGCAGTCGCCCCTCCTCCAGGCGTTGCGACGCCAGCAGCAGGTGCACGTGCAGCGAACGCCCCAGGCGGCCGACGGCGACGAAGAGGTCCGCGAAGTCGGGGTGCGCGGCGAGCAGTTCGGAGAACTCGTCGACGACGATGACGAGTGCGGGCAGCGGCGGCAGGTCCGCCCCGCCGAGCCGGGCGGTGGTGTACTCGGTGACGTTGGCGAAGTTCCCGGCCTCCCGCAGCACCTCCTGGCGGCGGTTGAGTTCGCCGGAGATGGCGTCGAACATGCGCTCCACCAGCACCGCCTCGTCCGCGAGGTTGGTGATCACCGCGGAGGTGTGCGGCAGGCCCTCGCAGCCGAGGAAGGTGGCGCCGCCCTTGAAGTCGACGAGGACGAGGTTGAGCTCCTCGGGGCTGTGGGTGGCGGCCAGGGAGACGACGAGGGTGCGCAGGAGCTCGGATTTTCCGGAGCCGGTCGCCCCGATGCACAACCCGTGCGGCCCCATGCCGCCGTGAGCGGATTCCTTGAGGTCGAGGCGCACGGGCACGCCCTGTTCGGTGGTGCCGATGGGCACGACGAGGCGTTGGCGGCTCAGTTCGCGACCGGGCCACATCGTCTCGGGGGTCAGGGCGTCGATGTCGGCGACGCCGATGAGCGACATGAGGTCGCGCCCGCCTGCGGCGGTGGCGCCGTCGGGGCGTCGGAAGCGGGTGAGGGCGCGGGCCAGGATGAGGGCCTCCTCCGGTCGCATGCGGTCGGCGTCCCCGAGCTTCTCGACGCCGGCCGCCGTGTGCGCCGTCAGGTCCCCGTCGGCGGACAGGGCCAGTCCCTCCTGCTCCGCCCGCATGCCCAGGGCGGTGGTGGCGCGGGAGCCGACGTCGATGATGGTGGTCCAGCGGGGATCGTCGATGTAGGACTCGGTGCCGGTGGTGGTGACGTGGTCGACGATGAGGATGCGGTGGCGGGCCTGCTCGGGGTGGCGGGTGTGCGGCAGCCACTTCAGCCACTCCCAGTCGCGGCCGCCGGCGCTGATCGCCTCCACCGCGAGGGTCTCCGGGCCGTGGGCGACGACGAGTTGGGCGATGATCGCGCGGGCCAGGTCCTGGGCTCCCGGCCCGGCGATCCCGAGGAAGCGGAAGGCCTGCAGCTGCACCGCGACGGGCATCGCCGGGCAGATGCCCACCGCCTGGACGGTGCGGCGCAGGCTGACCGCGCACACGGGGTCGAGGTCCTCGGGGGCGCCGGAGTCGGGGACCTGCACCGGGGTGCACAGGGCAGTGTCGCCGAGGCCGAGGCGGACCTCGAGGGTGTCGGCGTCGTCCGGGCCGCGTTCCCACAGGCGGCGGCCGTCGACGTAGGTCCACAGTTCGGCGGGTTCGGGGTGGCGGTGGAATTCGTGGGCCCGTTGGCGGCGGGCGTTGGCCAGGGCTTTCTCGCGCAGGGCGCCGAGGTGGCGGAGGTAGGTGCGGCGGGTGTCGTCGATGTCCTCGCCCGGTTGCGGGGCGAACATCATGAGCATCGACATGCCCATGATCAGGGGCATGAGCAGCATCATCGGGTTCGCGCCGGCCCCGCCGAGCACCATGAGCCCGACCATGGCGAGCATGCCCGCCACCATCACCAGCGGCATGAGGATCCGCAGCAGCGGTATCTGCCCCGGGCGCTGCGCCGGAGGCACCGGTTCGGCGCTGATGCTGCCCTGCGGCAGCGGTGGCGCGGGTTCGCGTTCGGCGGTGGTCAACGGTTCCACCACCCGGTGGGTGGCATGGGCGGCCAGCAGCGACACGTCGGTCATGGAAATCCCCCTCGGAGTTCTCAACTTCCCCCGCCGCCTCACCCCACGAGGCGCGGTTGCCCGACATGCTAAAACAACCCCCGCCATCCCGCTGGGTGACGGTCCTTCCGGTGGACAGCCACCGCCCGGCGGGCCACAATGGGCGGCGGTATGCGGGCCGCACAGGGGGTGCGGCCGCTTTTACACGTCCCCGGGGGAGGACCCGAATGTCCATCGACCATGTGCTGCGCGTGACCGTCCGTTTCCAGGTGGGTGTCTACCAGCGGGACGCCGACGTGGCCCTGCCCGCGGGGTCGACGTTGGCGGAGGTGATCCCGGAGATCGTCACCCTGGTGGGGGCGCCGCGGATCTCCCGTCCGTGGTTGGCCACGACGGCCGCCGGGGTGCCGTTGGATGCGGCGGTGCCGTTGCACCAGACGGGGCTGGATGACGGGGCGGTCATCGTCTGCACCCCGCGGCACGAGGGTGGGTTGCCCGTGCTTCGCGACGCCGCCGAGGCCCTCGCCGAGACCGGCTCCCCCACCGCGGCCCGGGGGCTGGCGGCCGCGGGCACCGTCGCGGGTGCCCTCGGGTTGTTGCTCATCGCCGCCGCTCACCTGCCCGCCTCGCAGGCGTTGGCGGCGGCGACCCTGGCGGTGGGGGCGGTGTTGTTCGTGGCCCGTGAGGTCCGCGCCCTGGCCGTCCCGGTGCTCGTCGGGGCGGGGGCGGCGGCCGCGGCGACGGTGGTGGAGTCCGCCCGCCCCGAGGAGCTGACCGCACCCGTCACCATCGGGCTGGCCGCCCTGGCCGCCTGCGGCACGACGGCCGCGACCCTGCTGCTCCTGGTGGTGCTGCGCGGCGTCGGGGCCCGCACCGCGGCGGCGACGGCCGCGCTGCTGGCGGCCGCCGCGCTCGCCGGGGTCGGGGCGTTTACGCCCGCCCACCTCGCCGATCCGTGCCTGGCCGGGGCCGCCCTGGTCACCGCCACCGGGGTGGTGTTCATCGCCCGGGTCCCGTCCCTAGCCACCCGCGCGGCGGGCCTGAGCGTGCCCCGCCTGCCGACGGCCGGGCAGGATCTGCAGGTCGCCGACGCCGAACCGCGGGATACCGATGCCCGCGCCCACCGCGCCCGCCACCTCCACGCCGGGGCGGCGCTCGGGGCGGCCGCGGCGATGATCCCCGCGGTGGCCGTCATCGGCGCGCACGGGGGCGGTTTCGCGCAGGCGTTGTGCGTCGCGACGGCCGGTGCCGTCGTCCTCCACGCCGCCCGCCACCGGCAGGCGGTGGTCGCGTGGGCGTGGATGTCGGTGGGGTGGGCGGCGTGCGTGGCCGCGGCTGCCGCGGCCACCGACCCCGGCCATCCCGTGCAGTGGGTGGTGGCGGGTGCGCTGGCGGTCGGTGCGCTCACCGCCCCACTGTGGGCGGCGCGGGTGCCCGAGCTGGAGCCCACCGCGGTGGTGTGGTGGGAGCGGGCCGAATCCCTCGCCCTGGCCGCCACCCTGCCGCTGGCCGCGCACCTGGCGGGGCTGTTCGTGCTCATCAGGGGCCTGGGATGAGGGCGCTCCTCCTCGTCGCGGCCCTGCTCACCGCCGCCACCCCGCAGGCCCACGCCCAGGATGTGGCGTGCGTGCGCCCGCTCGACGCCCCGGCCCCACCCGCCACGGATGAGCCCTACCACCGCCTGTCCCGCGGGGAGGGGGTGGCGGTGGCGGTCATCGACACCGGCGTCCACCCCCACCCGCACCTCGGCGAGGTGGAAGCCGTCGCCGACCTGGTCACCCCGCACGCCCCCGACCCGCACCTCGACTGCGACGGCCACGGCACCATCGTCGCCGGCGTCATCGCCGACATCGCACCCGGCGCGCGGATCTTAAGCATCCGCCAGTCCAGCGCCCACTACCGCGAGCACGCGGGCGGCACCCTGGAGACCCTCACCCACGGCATCCACGCCGCCCTCGACGCGGGCGCCCGGGTGATCAACGTCTCCGTCGTCTCCTGCCTCGATCCGTCCCTGCTTCTCGACGCCGCGCCCCTCCACCACGCCCTCCACCGCGCGGAGGCCGAACGCGCCGTCATCGTTGCCGCCGCCGGCAACGCCGGCGGGCCCTGCCAGCCCGGGATGGCGGTGTACCCGGCGCAGGAGGACACGGTCCTGGCGGTCGGCGCCGTCCACGCCGGCGACCCGCACGCCCTCGCCGACTACGTCCTGCCCGGCGGGCAGCTCGCCGCGCCGGGCACCGTCGACGTCGCCCCCTCCCCCGACGGCCACGGCTGGGCCCGCGGCACCGTCAACGCCCACGGCCAGGAGGTCGCCTTCGAGGGCACCAGCTTCGCCGCCCCGGTGGTGTCCGGGGTGGCGGCGCTGCTCATCGCCCGGCACCCGCACGCCTCGGCCGCCGACATCCGCGAGCTCATCCTCCGGGCGGCGGAACCCGGGCACGGGGTCGTCGACCCGCACACCACCCTCAGCCACCTCCCCGGGGACTATGTGGTGGCGGGGCGGGAGGTGGGCGTCGATAAGCAGGCGGCGCCGGAGACGGCGACCGGGCGCACGGCGTGGACCGTGCTGCTGACCGCGGCCGCGGCCGCGCTCATCACCGCACTAGGCCGAGCTGCGTGGCATAGGGCGTGAGGAAATCGAGCTGCCCGGCGCGCCACGCGCCGTAGCCGATGCCGATGAACACCACCCAGATCACCACGATCAGCGCGATCACCAGGCTCACCCGCACCGACTGCCGCTGGCGGTGGAACCAGTCGAAGAAGCGGTCGTAGACGTGCACGCCCCTGATCAGCAGGTTCTTCGCCCACCGCTGCTCCAGGGAGAGGATGCCCACCCCGATGAACGTGGTCAGCCAGCCCTGGCCGGGCAGCGGGATGGTGATCAGCCCGATGATGACCACCGTCCACCCCAACGTCAGGGTCAGCGGGCGCACCATGAAGCCGTACTTGCCCTCCTTGGCGCGGGCGTGGGTGTCCTCGATGCGCTCGATGCGCTCGGAGACCATCTGTCTCATCGACGGCATGCATATTCAACGGTCGGACACGCCGGAAAGTTCCACCCTCAGTAAGCGGCCCGGAGGGCGGCCGCGCGGCTGAGTTCCGGCCCCTCCGGCAAAAGGCGCAGCACCGGCCACGGGGCCGACACCGGCTCCGGCAGGCCCAACGCCGCGAGGTCCTCCCGCGTGGGCACCGTGTGCCGCAGCCCGGTGACATCCACCACGTGGTGCCCGTGCCCGGTGTCCACCGCCACCGCGGCGGGCAGATCCGCGCGGAACTCAGCGGCCACCCCGTCGCCGGACAGGGCGACCGGCGGGGTGTCGCTGCGCAGGGTGGACACGCCGCCGTCGGTGGAGCAGACGGTGAGGGCGGCGGCGTCGAGAAGCTGCGGGGCGAAGGCGGGCAACAGCAACTCCAGCGCCGCATCCGGGTGCCCGGCCAGCTCCTCGCGGGGCACGGTGCGGCGCGGCACCCCGGCATCGGCGAGGACAGCGGCCTGGATGTCCCGCAACGGCGCGACCCCGTCCGGCAGCACCGCCCAGTGGCCGGCCCCGGTGTCGAGGATCTCCGTCGGCAGGTGCGCGGGCAGGCGGTACGGGTCGAGCTCATCGATCGTGGTGAGCACCTCCGCGGGCGGCTCCCAGCGCGGCGTGGCCGCCGTGATCCCCAGCGCGCGGCGCAGGATCCTCCCCTCCGGGGAATCGGCGGCGGGCAGCTCGTGGCGGCCCTCGGCGCTGAGCAGCCACTCCCGCCCGTCCCCGGCGGCCAGCACCCCGCGGTGCCCGCCGAGCGGATTCGTGTGCTCGCCCACCGCGACCGTCACCGTGCCCGTGGCGTCCGAGCACGCCGACCACGCCATCTCCCCCACCTCCTCCCCGGCCAGGACCAGCGGCGCCGGGTGGATCCCCACCGGCACTCCCCGCTCGGCCTCCGCCAGCACGCCCGCCCCGACGCGCGCCGGATCCTCGGCGCCCCCGGCGATCAGCCGCGCGGACGCCAGGTTGGCCACGGGATGCAGCCGGGTGTCCACGGCCACGAACAACGCCCCGTCCGCGGTCTGCAGGATCGGGGCGTCCCCCGGATCCGGGGCCGGGCGCAGCCACGCCATGAGCCCCGCGCCGAGGCTGATCATCACCACCGCCACCAGCCCGAACAGCAACGCCCGCGAGCGGGTGGCCAGCGGATCGTGGATCATGCGGATATCGCCCAGCACCAGGCCGTGCTCCACGCGGCGGCGCAGGAAACGGTGCCCCGACACCTGGGCGCGCGTCGTCGGCAGCAACGTCGACGTCATGTCATCTCCCCCTCGGATGACTCACGGCACCCCGACCCCCGGGGTGCACCTACCGCGACAGACTAAGGCCGGGTGGCCGGGATCTCAACCGGAGGCTCATCCAGGGCCGGGTTACCGGGGGTCTCCAGGGGAACGCCCTCCTCCAGGTCCGGCTTGGAGGGGCGGTGGAACTCCGGCTCGCCGTCGGCGTCGAGGGGCAGCGGCGGCAGCTCCTCCGGGGAGTTGCCCGGCGCGCGCATCTTCATCAGCTCCTCATCGGTGAACTCCTGGTTGACGGCGAAGATGGCCACATTCTGGTCCCGGTACACCGGGGTGACACCCGGGGTCTCCCACAGGCCGTCGATCATCTCCAGGCGCGGTTCCTGGAACGCCCAGAAGCTCCACGGGGACACGAAGTAGTACTTCACGCCCATCCGCTTGGCGGCCTTGTCCACGTTGTTCTCCTGCTCCGGATCGCCGTGGTTGCCCACCCCGATGAGGTTCGGGTGCCAGTAGAGCAGGTCCGTGTCGGAGGTGCGGTGCACGTGCGGCCACAGG
>Ga0123333_10006539_pt1 | contig 10215 bp, 10 predicted proteins | sample BioC12SIPDNA_3_FD_89957 | JGI IMG/M metagenome (GOLD analysis project Ga0123333, IMG submission 89957) | Anaerobic biogas reactor microbial communites from Washington, USA - Biogas_R2_B C12 SIP DNA | ecosystem: Engineered > Bioreactor > Anaerobic > Unclassified | place: Washington, USA...
CCCGTCATCATGACCTCGGTGGGCCGGGTACATCACGCCCTGCCCGCCACCGGCATCCTCGCCCTCGGCGGGGCCATCGCCCTGGGTGGGACGGTCGCCGACCGGCCGGCGGCATCGGAGACGGTCCTGCGCCACCCCAAGGGCACGGTGACGGTCTCGGCCGCCGTGTCCGCCTCCGGCGACGAGCTCGAGTGGGTCGCACTGGCCCGGACCGCCCGGATCATCATGGACGGGACGGCGCGGATCCCCCGGTGATCTCAGCCGAACATCGCCTGCGCGGTGTTGTAGCGGTCCAGTGGCACGGTCTTGAGGTGGCCGACGGCCTCCTCGAGCGGGATGTTGATGATCCGCTCGCCGTCGAGCGCGACACAGGTGCCGAACTTGCCCTCGTGGACCGCGCGGGTGGCGCGCACGCCGTAACGGGTGGCCAGCACGCGGTCGAAGGCGGTGGGGGTGCCGCCGCGCTGGATGTGGCCGAGGACGGTGGTGCGCACGTCATGGCCCAGGCGGGCGTGGATCTCGTCGGCGATCTGCTGACCGATGCCGGTGAAGATCTCGTGGCCGAACTGGTCGACTCCACCGGACTTGAGCTCCATGGTGCCCTCCTCCGGGGCGGCACCCTCGGCGACGACGATGATGCCGTACTTCTCACCCATCTGGAAGCGGCGTTCCATGGCCTTGCAGATCTCGGCGATGTTGAACGGAACCTCGGGGATGACGGTGTAGTGGGCGCCGCCGGCCATGCCGGCGTGGAGGGCGATCCAGCCGACGTGGCGGCCCATGACCTCGACGATGAGGATGCGGTTGTGGGACTCGGCGGTGGTGTGCAGCCGGTCGACGGCATCGGTGGCCACGGCGACGGCGGTGTCGAAGCCGAAGGTGTAGTCGGTGCCGTTGACGTCGTTGTCGATGGTCTTGGGCACCCCCACGACGGGGATGCCGTTGTCCGCCAGCCACTGCGCGCCCTTGAGGGTGCCCTCACCGCCGATGGGGATGAGTGCGTCGATGCCCGCGTCGGCGAGGTTCTCCTTGATCTGGTCGATCCCCTCCTTGAACTTGTCCGGGTGGAGGCGGCCGGTGCCGAGGATCGTGCCGCCGCGCAGGAGGATGCGGTCAATGTGCTCGTCGTCGTAGAGGTCGACGCGGCGGTCCTCCAGGAGGCCGACCCAGCCGTCCTCGTACCCGACGACGGTCGAGCCGAACTCGGCGCTGGCGGTACGGACGATTCCGCGGATGACGGCGTTGAGACCGGGGCAGTCGCCGCCGGAGGTGAGGGTGGCAAGTCGCATGGTGACCACTCTATCCCCGTGCCCGTTCTCCTGCGACGGGAGGGGACGGCGAGGTGCGGCGGAAGAAGGCCACGGAGAGGAAACCGAGGAACAGTGCCAGGCTGGGCAGCAGCAGCGCGTTGGCCATGCCGTCGACGACACCGAGCTGCTCCGCACCCACCTGCATGGCGGCGCCGACGGCCGCGGCACCGAGGACCGCGCCGGTCTGGCGGGTGGTGTTGTACACCCCGGACGCGGCACCCATGTGGGCAATGTCGACATCGCGCATCGCGGTGGCGGAGTTCGGTGCCCACACGAAGGCGCTGCCCAGCCCGAAGAGGGCGATGGGGAGGAGGAAGGCGGTCACGGGGGCGTCGATACGCATGATGCCCCAGGCCAGGAGGAGGGCGCCGGTGACGGTGCCGAAGCCGATCATGGACATGATGCGCGGGTGGTAGCGGTCGGCGAGGGGGCCGACAATGGGGGAACCGATCATGGCGACGACCGCCATGGGCACCATCATCAGACCCGCCTGGCCGGAGGTGAGGCCGCGGCCCTCCTGCAGCCACACCATGATCGGCAACATCATCGAAGAGACGGTGAAACCCATCATCGCGATGGAGAACGTGCCGATGGAGTAGTTGCGGTTGCGGAAGATCTCCAGCGGCACCAGGGGTTCACTCCCCCGCCGGGTGGCCGTCGCCTGCAGCCGGATGAACAGCGCGATGAGGACCAGGCCGCTGAGCAGGAGCGCCACCGACCAGGCGGGCCAGCCGAACTCCGGGCCCTGCTGGATGGCGAAGACGAGTGCGGTCATGCCGAGGATGGAGACGGCGACGGAGGGGGCGTCGATACGCCGGGCGTAGGTGGGCAGGCGTGGCACCCACAGGCCGGCGAGAATGAGGGCCGTGATGCCGACCGGCACATGCAACAGGAAGATGCCCTGCCAACCGACGGTGCCCACGATGAACCCGCCGAGGACCGGGCCGACCAGGCTGGCCACCGAACCGACCGCGCCCCACACGCCGAGCGCGGCACCGCGGTGCTCCCGGGCGAAGACACGGTTGATCACGCTCATCGTCTGCGGGGTGAGGATCGCCGCCCCCAGTCCCTGCACCGCACGGGTGGCGATGAGCACCTCGATGCTCGGGGCGAACGCGCCCGCCACCGCCGCCAACGTGAACACCGCGATGCCGACCTGGTAGACCGTGCGCTGACCGAAGCGGTCACCCAGCCGACCGGTGAAGAACAACGGCACCACGATGCACAGCAGGTAGATCGACGTCACCCACACCACCTGGTTGAGGCTGGCGCCGAGCTCACGCTGCAGCGCCGGGGTGGCCACCGCGATGATCGTCTGATCGACGAGGATCATGAAGAACCCCAGGCACAGGGCCGCGAGCGCGCGCCAGGCCTGGGGCTTCGGGAGCACCGTGGAGGCGGAGTTGTCCATGGGGCTGGTCATTGGACCGACTGTAGCGGAGCCGGGCACCCGGTTAGGATCAGGGCATGAGCATGATCGACATCAAGGATCCGAAGAACGTCAACACCGCCGCCGTCGTCGGCCTCGGCCTGGTCGGCGGGTGGCTCACCGCCCGCGAGACCGGTATCCGTCCCCTCGGCGGGGCCGTCCTCGCCGCCGCCGGCGGTTGGGCCGTCCGCAGCTGGCTGGCCAAGACCGACCCGCTGACCACCGCCGGACTCACCGCCCTCTACGTCGGCGGTTTCGGCGCCTCCCACCCGCTGGCGAAGAAGATCGGTTCCTGGCCGGCCGTGCTCACCGTCACCACGGTCGCCGCGGGTGCGGCCGCGGTGCTGGCGGACCGTTAATTGGTGTCGGCGTCCCCGGCAGCCTCGGCTTCTTCGGCGGCCTCGAGCGCCTCAAGCTCCTCAAGCTCAGTGACGAAGTCCCGCTTCGACGACTGCCACTGGTCCTCGGTCATCCCGAGGCGCCAGTAGCCGGAGATGGACACGTCCTTCTTGTCCACGCCGCCGTCGACGAAGAGGAAGCGACGCAGCTCCTTGATCATCTCGGCCACGCCGTGGATGAACCAGCTGGTCCGCTGCTCGGGGATGCCGGCGTCGCGCACCGCCTGCGACAGCGCGGTGCCGTGCGTCGCCCCCTCCCGGTGGACCCAGTGCATGGTCACGCCCTCACGGCGCGGCATGAGGAACTCGGCGCCGGTGGTGGAGATCTCCACGTACACGTCCGCGGTGGCGCCGGGCGGGAGCTTCTCGACGCCCGCCGCGATCGCCGGTGCTGCCGATTCATCGCCCGCGAACACGAAGTGCCCGTAATCCTCGTCCGGGTGCCAGGCACCACCGGGGCCGACGAAGGGGATGACGTCACCGACCGTGGCATCCTGTGCCCACGGTCCGGCCAGGCCCTCGGTGCCGTGGGTGACGAAGTCGACCTCGATGTCCCCCGAGGTCGTGTCCACCCGGCGCAGCGTGTACGTCCTGGTCACCGGGTGGAGGGTGCGGGGCAGGGTCTCCCGGATCTCCGGCAGGTCGTACGGCCAGGAGTAGTCGGCCTCCTCCGGCACGAACAGCAGCTTGATGTAGTGGTCCGTGTGCGGCAGGTCGCGGCCCTTGAGACCGGGGGCGCTGAAGGTCAGTCGGATGAGGTCCGGGGAGAGCTGGACCTTGTCGGTGACCCGGGCCTCGAGGGCACGACGGACGGGCTTCGCGGGGTTGTTCATGTAGGCAACCCTAACTTATCGCTCAGATCGTGGTGTTCGGCGGGGTGGCAGGTTCTGTTTCGGACCGGCTCGCCCGGGTGGAAGGCACTTATCTGTCCACTGTGCCGCTCCCGGCCCCGGTTTTCCGGCCAACCTCGACAGAAAAGTGCCTTTGTTGATCTGTCACCGCTCCCGGTTGCCTCCCGGGATGCTCCAATTCGGGATCACCCGCCCTGTCGACGGCGTGATCCCGAACCCTGGGTCCCTGGGGCCCTGGGGTAAGGACTACCGACGCCCGGCCTCGAAGGCACCGCCGACGCGGTAGAGGCGGTCGTCGGCGAACGCCGGGGCCATGATCTGCAGGCCGACGGGCAGCTCGGTGTCGGAGGCGACACCGGCCGGGACGGACATGCCGCACAGGCCCGCGAGGTTGAGCGGGAGGGTGCACAGGTCGAAGTTGTACATCTCCAGCGGGTCGGAGGTCTTCTCCCCGAGCTTGAACGCGGTGGTCGGGGTGGTCGGGGTGACCAGGACGTCGGCCTTCTCGAATGCGGCGGTGAAGTCGCGGGCGATGAGGGTGCGCACGCGCTGGGCCTGCAGGTAGTAGGCGTCGTAGTAGCCGACCGACAGGGCGTAGGTGCCGATGAGGATGCGGCGCTTGACCTCCGGGCCGAAGCCTTCTGCGCGGGACAGCGACATGACGTCCTCAGCGGAGTGGGAGCCGTCGTCGCCGGCGCGCAGGCCGTAACGCATGCCGTCGAATCGGGCGAGGTTGGAGGAGACCTCACAGGGCATGATGAGGTAGTAGGCGGCGAGGGCGTCGTCGAAGTGGGGGCAGTCGACCTCGACAAGCTCGGCACCCTGGTTGACCAGCTGTTCGAGGGAGGCGTGGTAGTTGTCCATGACGCCGGGCTGCCAGCCGTCGCGATCGAACTGCTTGACCACGCCGACCTTGACGCCGGACAGGTCGCCCGTGGCGCCGTCGCGGGCGGCGGCGACGACTGGGGCGACCTCACGGTCGACGCTGGTGGCGTCGAAGGAGTCGTGTCCGGCGATGATCTCGTGCAGGAGGGCGGTGTCGAGGACGGTGCGGGCGGTGGGCCCGGCCTGGTCCAGGGAGGAGGCGGCGGCGATGAGTCCGTAGCGGGAGACGGTGCCGTAGGTCGGCTTGACGCCCACGGTGTTGGTCAGCGCGGCGGGCTGGCGGATGGAGCCGCCGGTGTCGGTGCCGATGGCCAGCGGAGCCTGCCCGGCGGCGAGTGCCGCCGAGGAACCGCCGCCGGAGCCGCCCGGGGTGCGGTCGAGGTCGTAGGGGTTGCGGGTGACGCCGTAGGCGGAGTTCTCCGTGGAAGAGCCCATGGCGAATTCGTCGAGGTTGGTCTTGCCCAGGATGGGGATGCCGGCCTCGCGGAGCTTGCGGGTGACGGTGGAGTCGTAGGGGCTCATCCAGCCCTCGAGCATCTTCGACGCGGCGGTCGTCGGGGCGTCGGTGGTGGTGAGCAGGTCCTTGAGCGCCAGTGGCACACCGGCCAGGGCGGAGGCGGGGGCCTCGCCCTTGTCCAGGGAGGCGTCGACGGCGTCGGCGGCGGCCAGGGCCTCGTCGGCACCGACGTGGAGGAAGGCGTTGATCGTCTCGTCGGTCTCGGCGATGCGGTCGAGGTGTGCCTGGGTGACCTCCCGGGAGGTGATCTCACGGGAGTGGATCTTCTCGGCCAGCTCGGCGGCGGTGAGCGAGGTCAGTCCGGTCTCGGGGACGGTGTAGGTGGTCATGGTTACTGCTCCTCCCCGAGGATCTGCGGGACGACGAAGCGGTCGTCCTCGACGGCCGGGGCCTGGTCGAGGGCCTGCTCGGCGGTGAGGGTGGGGACGACGACGTCCTCACGCATGGACGTGGTGATCGAGTGCGGGTGGCTCATCGGCTCAACGCCGTCGGCATCGACCTGCTGCACGGCGGAGACATTGGCGACGATCTCGTCGATCTGGCCGGCGAACTTCTTCAGTTCGTCGTCGCTGAGCGCAAGGCGGGACAGCTTCGCGAGGTGGGCGACCTCGTCACGCGAAATTTCGGACACTGCGGGCTCAATCCTTTACACGTCTACGAATGAACTCGTCCCATGCTACTGCAGGGGCCGGAAGCGGAGATTGTGAGGGTTTGCCCCCGAGTTCGCACACATGACCGTAAGCGTTGCCTATGATGAAGGCAGCGTCAGCAGTGTTATACCGGGTTCCCCGGGTACCACCCCCGCACGATCACGAGCTCCACTGAAAGGGAGTCTTCCTCACCATGTCGTTTCTCATCCGCGTCCTGCTCCCCGATGTCCCGGGAAGCCTGGGACAACTCGCGGAGGCCATCGGATACGCCGGCGGAAACATCCAGTCGGTCGACATCGTGGAGGTGTTCCCCGACGGCACGGTGATGGATGACATCGTCGTCGGCCTGCCCAACACGGTCATGGCGGACACGCTCATCACCGCCGCGAACTCCATCGAGGGCGTGGAGGTCGACTCGATCCGCCCCTTCTCCGGTCGGGTGGACCGCCGCGGCCAGATCGAGATGCTGGCCAAGGTCGCCGCGTTCTCCCGCACCATCCCCCGCGCCATGGAGGAGCTGGTCACCGTCACCCCGCAGTCCATGACCGCGTCGTGGGCCATCGTGCTTGACGACGCCGTGGACTCCCCCATCACCCGCGTCGCCGCGTCCCTGGCGGCGCCGGAGGATGACGGCTCCAGCCCGGTGAGCATCGACGTCGCCCAGGCCCGCATGCTCAACGCGGAGGCCGAGGACTGGGTCCCGGAATCGTGGGGGCTGCTCGACTCCTCCCTGGCTGCCACTCCCCTGGTCGGCACCGGCATGGTCCTCGTCGTCGGGCGTACCGGCGGCCCGGACTTCCTCGCCAGCGAAGTCCAGCATCTCGGCCACATCGGCCGCATCGTCGGCGCGATCCTCAGTTGAGCCACTTGCCCGGGATCCCCGGCAGTCAGCGACTGCTCCGCTTCTCCGCCTGGTTCCAGGCCGCGATGTTCGGCCTGTTCGTCCTGCTGGGATTCCTCGTCCCGCACCACTCGCTGATCATCACCGCGTGGATGGCCACCCTCGGCGCCTTGCTCGCCGCCGTCCTGCTCATCCCCCATCTCAGGCGCGATCGCTGGCGCAGTCTCCTCGGGCTGCTGGCCAGCCTTCTCTGTTTCGTGGGCTGGGGTTCCTGGATCGTCGCGTGGTGGCAGTACGGCACCCTCGACGGACCGATCATCAACATCACCTGGTTCCTGGCCGTCGTCGGTGTCATCCTCCATGTCAGCGCAGCCAGAAAGGCCGCCCGCGACACTCCCCGGGAAAGCCGACCGTGACCCCGCAGTTCGCACTGGGTGCCTCGGCTCTCCTCCACGGCCTGATGTTCTGGATCGTGTTCGAGGACTACCGCTCCTTCGATCTGTTGCCGATCGCCGCGGGAATCGGGGTCGCGGCCGGACTCCTCGCCGTCGGGTTCGTCGTCATACGACGTCGTGATCTGCGGGTGGGTGCGCTCGTCACGGCGCTGACGGCCGGGGGTCTCGCGCTGGTCGGGTGGGGCAACTGCCTGTGGTTCGTGGCCACGACGACGACCTGGGAGACCCGTCTGCCGAACCCTGTGGCGGTGTTCTTCCCGGCACTTGCGCCCATCATCTTTCTCGTGGCGGCGCTCATTCCCGGCCCGCCGCACCGGGCGTGATGTCGGTGCTCCGGGCCGGGTCTCCTGTCCGTACTCGCTGAGCGTCTAACCACCCAGGACGATGCCCTCCCGTCTCGGGTCGGCTCCTCCGATGATGCCGTCCTCGGTGACCACGAGTGCCGAAAGACCACTGGACTGGTCCTCGGTGTCCACGGTGTGGCCGAGGTCCTCCAGCCCGGAGACGAGGGAGTCACTGTCGGACATGAGGGGGTGTTCGCCGCCGATGGTGGTGTCCTCGGTGTTGCGGGCGCCGAAGTTGGGGGCGGAGACCGCCTGCTGGGGGTTCATGTCCCAGTCGACGATGTTGAGCAGGGTCTTCACCACGTACTGGATGATCAGGGAGCCGCCCGGGGAGCCGAGCACCATGCGCAGGTCGCCGGGAGCATCGCCGTCGGCACGGTCGAAGACGAGCATGGGCGACATGGAGGAGCGGGGGCGTTTGGCGGCCTCGACGCGGTTGGCCACGGGCTCGCCGTCCTCGCCGACGGGCTCGGCGGAGAAGTCGGTGAGCTGGTTGTTGAGCAGGAAGCCGTTGGTCATGTGGAAGGAGCCGAAGCCGGCCTCGATGCTGGTGGTGGCGGAGGCGGCGTTGCCCTGGGCGTCGATGACGCTGATGTGGGTCGTGCCCTGTTCAGGCAGATCGGCGCCGCGGGCCATGGCGGGGACGAGTTCGCCGGGCTCGGCGACACCCATGGAGGCGTTCTCGTCGATGAGTCCGGCGCGCTCACCGATGTAGCCGTCGGTGAGGAAGGCGCCGACGCCGCCGGGGATCTCGGTGAAGGCGGGGTCGGCGATGTAGGCGTCGCGGTCGGCGTAGGCCAGTCGTTCGGCCTCGGAGACGAGGTGCACGGCCGCCGGGGTGGGCAGTGCGCCGTCGGGCCCGGCTTCGCCGGGGGCGTGCTGGGCGAGCTCGAAGCCGTCGAGCAGGCGCAGGGTCTCCAGGACGGCGACACCGCCGGAGGAGGACGGGGGCATGCCGCACACGACGGTCTCGCGGTAGGGCGCGCACAGCACCTCATGCTCGATCGGGGTGTAGCCGGCGAGGTCGGCGGTGGTCATGAGCGAGGGGGTCATGCCGTCGTCGTCACGCGTGGCCGCCTCGACGATGGACTGGGCCAGCTCCCCGGTGTAGAGGGCGTCGGGACCGTCTGTCGCGAGCGTGTCGACGACCGCGGCATACTCCGGGTTCTGCAGCACCGTCCCGGCCGGCTTCGCCGCACCCTCCGCATCGAGGAAGTAGGCGCGGGCCTCGGGGTCGCGGGCGAGGTCCTCGGCGGAGCTCTCGACGGAGGCTGCCATGCGCGGGGAGATCTCGAAACCTTCGGTGGCCAGGTCACTGGCCGGGGTGAGGTTCTCCGACCATTCGCGGGCACCGAAGCGCTCGTGGAGGGTGCCGAGTGCGGCGACGATGCCGGGCACGCCGATGGAGCGTCCCGAACGGCGGGCGTCCGGGACGGGTGCACTCTGGTCCTCGGGGGAGACGTGGATGAGGTAGTTCTCGTCGGCGGCCAGCGGGGCGACCTCGCGGCCGTCGATGGCGACGTTCTCGCCGGTGGCGGCGTCATGGTAGAGGATGTACCCGCCACCGCCGATGCCGGAGGACTGCGGTTCGGTCAGGCCGAGGACGAACTGGGCGGTGACGACGGCGTCCGCTGCGGTGCCGCCCTGGAGCAGGACGTCGCAGGCCGCACGGGTGGCCACGGGGTTGGCCGTGGCGACCGAGAAGGACTGGGTCTGCACCGCCTGCATGCCGGAGCGGTAGCCGGTGGCGATCTCCGGGTTGGTGGTGATGTCGCGGTCGCTCTCGCCGCCGGTGGCCTCTCCCCCGGCGTCGTCGCCGGCGGGTGCCTCGTCGAACTCGCAGTTGCTGGCGGTGATGGGGGCGACCTCGGCGGCCGGGGCCGCGTCAGCGGTGGTCGTCGCCGTGGTGGTGTCGGTGGTGGTCTCGGTGGTGTCGGAGGAGTCCTGGTCGGCGGTGGTGCAGGCGCTGAGCACGAGCGCCGTGAGGGACACGGCGACCAGGACGGAGCGTGGGCGTGTGATGGGCGTCATTCATCAAATGTAATGCACCTCACACTCCGGCGGGCGGGTTTTCGGCTGCTACTCCGGTGATCCGGTCTCCAGGAGGCGGACGAAGCCGGCCTCGTCGAGGATGGGCAGGCCCAGATCGCGGGCCTTGGTCTCCTTGGAGCCGGCGTTCTCGCCGACGACGACGTAGGAGGTCTTCTTCGACACCGAGCCCGACGCCTTACCGCCGCGGGCGAGGATGGCCTCCTTGGCGCCGTCGCGGGTGAAGCCCTCGAGCGAGCCGGTGACCACGACGGTCAGGCCCTCGAGGGTCTGCTCGGCGAGGTCCTCGCTGTCGTCGGCCATGGTGACGCCGGCGGCGGCCCAGCGGTCGACGATCTGGCGGTGCCAGTCCACCTCGAACCAGGCGCGGAAGCTTTCGGCGATGATCGTGCCGACGCCGTCGGTGTCGGCGATGTCGTCCACGGGGGCGTCGATAAGCGCGGGCAGGGAGCGGTAGCGGGCGGCGAGTGCGCGGGCGGCGGTCGG
>Ga0123333_10006542_pt1 | contig 10213 bp, 9 predicted proteins | sample BioC12SIPDNA_3_FD_89957 | JGI IMG/M metagenome (GOLD analysis project Ga0123333, IMG submission 89957) | Anaerobic biogas reactor microbial communites from Washington, USA - Biogas_R2_B C12 SIP DNA | ecosystem: Engineered > Bioreactor > Anaerobic > Unclassified | place: Washington, USA...
GGCCTTGCCTTCAACGCCGCCTTTGGCGATGCGGCCGAAATCGTGGGCACCGTCATCTGCGGCGACTCCTACTTCAACGAAAACATGGAGGAGGCCAAGGCCGAGCTGATCGAGATGATCGACGCGGCCAAGCCCGACCTGTTCATCGCCGGGCCTGCGTTCAACGCGGGGCGCTACGGCGTGGCCTGCGGCGCCATCGCCGAGGCCGTGCTGCAGCAGCTTGACATCCCGGTGCTCACGGGCATGTACGAGGAAAACCCCGGCGCGGACATGTACAAGACCGGCGTGTACATCATATCCACCCGCAACAGCGCGGTGGGCATGCGCGACGCGGTGAAGAAGATGTCCGCCCTGGCGCTCAAAATGCTGCGCCAGGATGCCATCGGCTCCTCCATCGAGGAGGGGTATATCCCCCGCGGCATCCGTGTCAACTTGTTTGAAAAGGAGCGCGGCTCCAAGCGCGCGGTGGACATGCTGCTCAAAAAGCTGAAGGGCGAGCCCTTTACCACCGAGTACCCCATGCCGGACTTTGACCGCGTGCCCCCGCAGCCTGCCGTGCAGGACATCAGCCACGCCAAGATCGCGCTGGTGACCTCGGGCGGCATCGTGCCGCTGGGCAACCCGGATCATATCGAAAGCTCCAGCGCCACCAAGTACGGCAAGTACGACCTGCAGGGCGTGAGCGACCTGACCGAGGCCACCTACGCCACCGCCCATGGCGGCTACGACCCCTCCTACGCCAACGCCGATGCCGACCGGGTGCTGGCGCTGGATACGCTGCGCGAGTTTGAGGCCCAGGGCAAGATCGGCTCGCTGTACCGCTACTTCTTTTCCACCGTGGGCAATGGCACGTCGGTCAAATCCGCCAAGGCCTTCGCGGAAGACTTTTCCAAGGAATTAATCAAGGAGAATGTTCAGGCTGTGATCCTGACATCCACGTGAGGGACCTGCACACGTTGCGGCGCAACGATGGTCAAAGAAATTGAGCGTGCAGGCATTCCCGTGGTACACATCTGCACAGTAACCCCCATCTCTCTGACGGTTGGCGCAAACCGGATTGTGCCGGCCATCGCCATCCCCCATCCTCTGGGCAACCCCGCGCTTTCCATGGAGGAAGAAAAGGGCATCCGTCGGCGCATCATCCAGACCGCGCTCAATGCCCTGTCCACCGAGGTGGCGGACCAAACAGTATTTGATGTGGAATAAGCAACGGAAGAGGATGCAGCATGCAAGACAAAATCTATGACGTAATCATTATCGGTGCCGGCCCTGCCGGCCTGTCCGCGGCCATCTATACGGGGCGCGCCAGGCTGAGCACTTTGATCATCGAAAAGGAAAAGGACGGCGGCCAGATCGTCATCACGGCAGAAATTGACAACTACCCCGGCAGCCTGCGCGATGAGAGCGGCCCTTCCCTGATTGCCCGGATGTCCGAACAGGCGGATCGCTTTGGCGCGGAAAAGGTATACGACACGGTGATCGAAGCCCAGCTGGCCGGCGACATCAAGCGCGTGAAGTGCAAGCAGGGTGAATACCAGGCCCGCACCATCATCATCGCCAGCGGCGCCCATCCCCGCCCCATCGGCTGCGTGGGCGAGCGGGAGCTGATCGGCAAGGGCGTATCCTATTGCGCCACCTGTGACGGCGCCTTCTTTGAGGACATGGATATCTATGTCATCGGCGGCGGCGATACGGCGGTGGAGGAGGCCATCTACCTGACCAAGTTCGGCCGCAAGGTCACCGTCATCCACCGGCGCGATCAGCTGCGGGCCATCAAGTCCATCCAGGACAGAGCCTTTCAGAACGAAAAGATGAACTTCATGTGGGATTCGGTGGTCACCGAGCTGCGCGGCGACGGCATCCTGGAAAGCATGACCGTCAAAAATGTAAAAACCGGCGAGGAGACCATCATCAACGCCAATGAGGATGACGGCACCTTCGGCGTGTTCTGCTTTGTGGGCTTTCTGCCCGAGAGCGGGCTGTTTGCCGACCAATTGGCCCTGCGCAACGGTTACATCGTCACCGATGACAACATGCATACGGAGATCCCCGGCGTGTTTGCGGCGGGCGATATCCGCGAAAAAAGCCTGCGCCAGGTGATTACCGCTGCAGCCGACGGCGCCATCGCCGCCATGGAGGCCAATGCCTACATCGAAGGCTATTGCCTGGTGAATGCCGGGTAGATTACAAGCATGGCGACAGTTGCAGCCATGCCGGTCCCCCGCGCGGGGAGAAACGGAGGAAACATGTTAGACCTGACGAAAGACAACTTTGAACAGGAAGTGCTGCAGGCAGACGGCACGGTATTCGTTGACTTCTATTCCGACGGGTGCGTGCCCTGCCAGGCGCTGGCCCCCTTTGTAGAGAAGATGGCCGAGCAGTACGGCGCGTCCCTCAAGTTCACCTCCATCAACACTACCAAGGCGCGCCGCCTGGCCATCGGCCAGAAGGTGCTGGGCCTGCCCGTGATGGCCATCTACAAGGGCGGTGAAAAGGTGGAGGAGTTGGTCAAAGAGGACTGCACCCACGAGAACATCGAAAACATGATCAAGCGGTACCTTTGATGCGATAAGCCGCTGATTGAGCCGGTATAGCCGGCCCGGTCTGTGCTTATATATACCCCATCATCATTGAAGAAAGGAGGAAATGGCTATGAGCTTGCTGAAGGATAAAAAACTCATCATCATTGGCGACAGAGACGGCATCCCCGCCCCGGCCATTGAAGAATGTCTGAAGGACATTGATGCGCAGGTCGTGTTTTCCTCAACGGAATGCTTCGTCTGAACGAGCGCAGGGGCAATGGATCTTGAGAACCAAAAAAGGGTGAAGGAACTGGCTGAAAAGTATGGCCCGGAGAACATCGTTGTGATTCTGGGCGCAGCCGAAGGTGAAGCCGCAGGTCTTGCGGCGGAAACCGTCACAGCCGGTGACCCCACGTTCGCAGGTCCATTGACCGGAGTCCAGTTAGGACTGAGCGTTTACCATGTTTGCGAAGAAGCAATCAAAAGCGAGATTCCCGAGGACGTCTACGACGAGCAGATCAGCATGATGGAAATGGTGCTGGATGTTGATGACATTGTCAACGAGATGACCGCCATCCGAGACGAACACAGCAAGTACTGAGGCCCATCGGCCAAGCGCCACCCGGCGCACAGTACACGGACCCTGCCAGGCAGGGGCCGGAGCGCGTCTTGTGATGATGCATCGCCGGCGTCCCGTCCCCTGCCCTGCATTTTAATGACAAACAATTTGGAGGTAGTATGAACAGCGTCCTGGCCGCAACCAGCTATGTTTTGGTGCACGTGCCCGACATGGTGCTGCACAACGGTTCCACCCAGACCACCGAGCGGACGGTCAACCCGGGGTCAGCCTATCTGGAGGCCCTGCCAAAACATATCCGCAGCTATGAGCAGGCGCTCTCCTATGCCCCCAATCAAACCTATATCGGCGGCCTCACGCCGCAGCAGCTGTCCCAGCGGGAGCAGCCGTGGTACCCCCAGCCTGTGGAGGGGGCAGATCGTTTTGCCCGCTATGGCGAGATCATGCCGCAGGATGAGTTCTTGCTGTTGCTGCAGATCTGCGATGTGTTTGACCTGGTTTTCCTCTCGCGGGATTTTGTCACCCACACCCGCGCTGCCCTGGCCCAACACCCTCTGATGAATCAGGACATTCTGGCTCGGCTGAAGGAAGGCGTGGATGACGAGCAGATCACCAACTTTGTCAACAATGAGCACGCCGAGGGGCTGTACCACAAGGGACAGCTGGTCGGCTACATCAAGCGGGCGCACGATGTGGATGTCAACCTGACCGCACATGTGGTGCATGAAAACCTGGTCAGCAAGGCGTCCAGCGTGCTGTCGCTGCTGCACCTGATTCACAACAGCGGCCTGAACCCCGAGGAGATCGACTATGTGATCGACTGCAGCGAGGAGGCCTGCGGCGACATGAATCAGCGCGGCGGCGGCAACTTTGCCAAGGCAGCCGCCGAAATCGCCGGCCTCAAAAACGCAACGGGCAGCGACATGCGCGCCTTTTGCGCAGCGCCAGCCCACGCGCTGGTCACCGCGGCATCGCTGGTCAAGGCCGGCACCTTTAAGAAGGTGGTCGTCACCTCGGGCGGCTCCACAGCCAAGCTGGGCATGAACGGCAAGGACCATGTCAAGAAGGATATGCCCGTGCTGGAGGACGTGCTGGGCGGCTTTGCCGCGCTGATCTGCGAGAACGACGGCGTCAACCCGGAGATCGACCTGAACCTGATCGGCCGCCACATGGTGGGTACCGGGTCCTCCCCGCAGGCGGTGATCACCAGCCTGGTGCTGTCGCCGCTGGAAAAGGCAGGCATGAAAATCGTAGACATCGACAAGTTTGCCGCCGAGATGCAAAACCCCGATGTCACCAAGCCGGCCGGCGCGGGCGATGTGCCCCAGGCCAACTTCAAGATGATTGCGGCCCTGGCCGTCAAAAGCGGGGAAATTGAGCGCGGCGAGCTGAACGACTTTATCCAGCGCCATGGCATGCCGGGCTGGGCGCCCACGCAAGGGCATATCCCCTCGGGTGCCCCGTACCTGGGCTTCGCGCGGCAGGATATACTGGACGGCACCATCAACAACGCCATGATCATCGGCAAGGGCAGCCTGTTCCTGGGCCGGATGACCAACCTGTTTGACGGCATCTCCTTTGTGATGCGCGCCAACCGGGGGCAGGACAAGCGCGAACAGGGCATCTCCCGGCACGAGGTGCGCGGGCTGATCGCCGAGGCGCTGCGCAGCTTCGCGGGCTCCCTGGGCGATCAGGCAGGAGGCAGCCATGCCTGAAAACACCGTACAGGCCATGATCCGGGAAACCTTCCTGGAGATGGCAGAGGCGCTGGAAAGCGGCCACATGGGCGGACGCCCCAAGATCGCGCTGACCGGCCTGGGCAGCGAGCTGGGCGAGGAGAATGCCCTGCAAGGCGCGCTGCTGGCCGCCGGGCAAGGAGTTGATGTTACCTATATCGGCACGCTCAAGGCAGACGGCCTGACCCACGTGCCTGCCCAAACGGAGGACGAGGCGCGCCACGCCATGGAGCAGCTGCTGGATGAGGGAGCCGTTGCCGGCGCCGTCACCATGCACTACCCCTTCCCCATCGGCGTGGCCACCGTGGGCCGGGCCATCATCCCGGCCAATGGCAGGGAGATGTACCTGGCCACCACCACGGGCACCGCCTCGGCAGACCGCGTGCAGAGCATGGTGCTGGGCGCCATCTATGGCGTCATCACGGCCAAAGCCTGCGGGGTGAAGGACCCCACCATTGGCATCCTCAACATTGACGGCGCCCGCCAGACCGAAATCGTGCTCAACAAGTTGATCGCGGGCGGCTATCCACTGAATATGGCCTGCTCCCGGCGCGCCGACGGCGGCTGCATCATGCGGGGCAATGACATCCTGACGGGCACGCCCGATGTCATGGTGATGGACAGCCTGACCGGCAACGTGGTCATCAAAATGCTGTCCAGCTTTGCCAGCGGCGGCCAGTACGAGTCGCTGGGCTATGGCTATGGTCCCGGCATCTCACAAGACTATGACCGCCTGGTATTGATTGCCTCCCGGGCCAGCGGCGCCAGCGTGATTGCAGGGGCACTCCAGTTTGGCGCGACCTTAGCCAAGAATGACTACCGCGCCATCGCCGCCCGAGAGTTTGAGCTGGCCAACAAAGCCGGGCTGAAGGAGCTGTTGGATGGCTGTGTCGCCAACCGCAAGCCCGGGCCATCCTCAGATGCGGTGGCTGCCCCTGCGCGCGAGCCTGTGACTGCGGATATCGCGGGCATCGACGTGATGGACCTGGACAGCGCCGTGGAGCTGTTGTGGAAAGGTGGCATCTACGCTGAAAGCGGCATGGGCTGCACCGGCCCCATCGTGCTGGTATCCGATGCCAACCTTGACAAGGCAGCCGATGCGCTTCGAAAGGGCGGCTACATCAACTGATTTTTAACCGATAAGCTAAGCGCATCCCGCCTGCAATGCGATGACGGGATGCGCTCTTTCATTTGAGTTTTATTGAAGTGTCATTGGGCTGCGGAGGGCGAGAGGATCGCCCGGATATCTGCCCCTCCCCTGTCCACCACCCGCCCCACCATCCGGGCATCCGGGCAATGGGCCAGCAGGGCATCGAGCAACTTATGTGCCTCTTTTTCGGATACGCTGATGAGCAGGCCGCCCGAGGTCTGCGGGTCGAACAGGATATCGGCCAGAGTCTGCGGGATGTCGGTGGCGATCTGCGCCTTCTGTTTCATGTAAGTGCGGTTGCGCACCAGGCCGCCGGGCAGGATGAACTCCGAAGCAAACTGCCGCACACCGGGCAGCAGAGGCATCGCCGACGCCCACAGCTCGATGGTCACGCCGCTGCCGGCCGCCATTTCTGAGGCGTGGCCGATGAGGCCAAAGCCGGTGATGTCGGTGCAGGCGTGCACAGGAAAATCCGCCATCACTCGTGCTGCAGCGGCATTCAGGGTGGTCATGATGTCAATGGCTGCCTGCATCTGCCGGCTGTCCGTCAGCCCGGCCCGGCCTGCCGTGGTCAAAATGCCTGAGCCCAGCGCCTTGGTCAGGATGAGCATGTCTCCCGCTTTGGCCCCGGCGTTGGTCAGTACCCGGTCCGGATGCACAAAGCCCGTGACAGCAAGCCCATACTTGGGCTCCTTGTCCTCCACGGTATGGCCGCCGCACAGCAGTGCCCCGGCCTCGGCCACCTTGTCCTGCCCGCCGGCCAGAATGGCGGCGACGGCTTCGGGCGGCAGCTTGTCGGAAGGGAAGCACAGCAAGTTGAGCGCCAGCCTGGGCTGGCCGCCCATGGCATACACGTCGCTCAGCGCGTTGGCCGCCGCGATCTGTCCAAAGGTAAATGGGTCGTCCACCATCGGCGGAAAGAAGTCCACCGTCTGGATGATGGCGGTATCCTCGTTGATGCGGTAGACCGCGGCATCATCCGCCGTGTCAAACCCCACTAACAGGTCAGGATCCGACTGCCCCTTGGGCAGCAGGCTGAGGATCGATTGAAGGGCACCCGGCCCTATTTTGGCCGCTCACCCGCCGCAGCTGGTCATCTGTGTGAGCAAAATGCGGTCACGGTCAGTCATCCTCCATCCCTCCCTTCTGAAGCGCGATATGGCTTGCGCCATGCGAATACCCAAGCCATCATACACAATTTGGCCCGCCACTTCAAGGATGGCAGAGGCCGGGTGCCTATGGTACAATATAAACAGCTATCACATTTTCAAGTGAGGAGACAGACATGGATCAATCATCTTCGCTTTTGCGCTCCATCCCCAGCATCGGGCAGCTGCTTGAGCTGCCGGCGGCACAGCGGCTTGCCGAGGACTATTCCCCCGCGCTGACCGCTGACGCGCTGCGCATGGCCGCAGAGGCCCTGCGCGGGCAAATACTGGCCGGGCAGGCGAGAGAGATTGATGCCGCCGCCCTCATCAGCGCGGCACAAGCCCTGCTGCATGAGGGGCAGCAGATGATGCACCGCCCGGTCATCAACGCCACGGGCGTGCTGCTGCATACCAACCTGGGGCGCGCCCCCATGGCCGAGTGCGCCGCAGAGGCCGCCAGGCAGGCCGCCCTGCACTATACCAACCTGGAATTTGACTGTGCAACCGGCAGCCGCGGCGATCGGTTGGGGCCGATACAGGCAGTGTTGTGCGAAATCACCGGCGCCGAGGATGCCCTGGTTGTTAACAACAATGCAGCTGCCATGCTACTGGTGCTATCCTCGCTGGCGCGCGGGCAGGAGGTCATCGTCTCCCGGGGCGAGCTGGTGGAGATCGGCGGCTCCTTCCGGGTGCCTGATGTGATGGCGCAAAGCGGGTGCACGCTGATTGAGGTGGGCACCACCAACAAAACACGCCTGGCTGATTATGAGCGCGCAATCGGCGATCAAACGGCCGCGCTGATGAAGGTGCACTGCAGCAACTACCAGATTGTAGGCTTTACCCAGTCTGCGGATATCGGGCAACTATCCGCACTGGCAGGGCAGCGCGGCCTGCCCCTGATCTATGACCTGGGCAGCGGCGCGCTGCTGCCGCTGGCCCCCTACGGCCTACGGGCAGAGCCCACCGTCCGCGGCAGCCTGGCCCAGGGTGCCGATGTGGTCTGCTTCTCCGGGGACAAGCTGCTGGGCGGTCCCCAGGCCGGCATCATTGTGGGCAAGGGCAAGTTCCTCAGCGCCATGAAGCGCCACCCCCTGATGCGCGCGCTGCGGGCGGACAAGATGACTTTGGCCGCCCTGGAGGCCACCCTCAAGCTCTACCGGGATGGTGACTTAGCCGCGCGGCGTATTCCCCTGTACCGGATGCTCACGCAGGATGAGGGCGACTTGACACAGCGCGCCCGGGCACTGCTTGCGTTATTGCCCGCAGGCCTGCGTGCGCTGCTTGAGATTGTGCCCTGCCAGGCCCAGGTAGGCGGCGGCTCCGCCCCGGGCGAGATGCTGCCCTCGGTCGCGGTATCGGTGCAGCCCTTTGCCCTGCCGCTCAACGAGCTGTACCTGCGCCTGATCGGGGCCGAATACCCGGTGGTTGCCCGCATCCACCGCGACCGCCTGCTGCTGGACATGCGCACCCTGCGCGATGAGGAGCTGTCCGTGCTGGCCCAGGCGCTCACCGCCGCCCTGGGTGACAAGGAGAACGCATGAACAGCCACATCATCATCGGCACCGCCGGCCATGTGGACCATGGCAAAACCTGCCTGATCCGTGCCCTGACAGGCACCGATACCGACCGCCTGGAGGAAGAAAAGCGCCGCGGCATCACCATCGACCTGGGGTTCACCTACCTGCCGCTGCCTGACGGCACGCAGGCCGGCATCATCGATGTGCCGGGGCATGAAAAATTTGTGCACAACATGCTGTCCGGCGCCGGCGGCATCGACCTGGCGCTGTTGGTGGTGGCAGCCGATGAGGGCGTCATGCCCCAGACCCGGGAGCACCTGGGCATCCTGTCCCTGCTGGGCATCAGGCGCGGCTGCGTGGCCGTCACCAAGGTGGATATGGTGGAGGCCGACTGGCTGGTAATGATGCTGGAAGAGCTGAAGGAAGAGCTGCAGGGCAGCTTTCTGGAGGGTGCACCCATTGTCCCGGTTTCCTCCCATACGGGGGCAGGCATTGATCAGCTGCGCCGGCAGCTTGTTGATCTGGTGCGCGAGACCCCGGCCAAGAACACCGACAAGCCTTTCCGCCTGCCGGTGGACCGGGTGTTCACCATGCCGGGCTTTGGCACAGTCATCACCGGCACCCTCATCGAGGGCACCCTGCTCGAAGGACAGGATGTGCTGGTCTATCCCCAAGAACTCCCCACCAAGGTACGCAACCTGCAGGTGCATACCCAAAGCGTAGCGCAGGCGTATGCGGGCCAGCGCGTAGCCGTCAACCTGCAGCGCATCAAAATGGAAGAAATCACCCGCGGCAGCGTGTTGGCCGAGCCGGGCAGCCTGCAAACCAGCTATATGGTGGATGTAGCCCTGCGGATATTGCCCGAGGCCGGGCGCAGCATCCGCACCAACAGCAGGCTGCACTTTCACCATGGCTCGGGCGAGGTGCTGTGCAAGGCCGTGCTGCTGGGCGGCATGGAGGAGCTGCTGCCCGGCCAAAACGGCTATGCCCAGCTGCGCTTTGAGGAGCCGGTGGCCGCTAAGGCGGGCGACCCCTTTGTGCTGCGCTTTTACTCCCCGCTGGAGACCGTCGGCGGCGGCATGGTGCTGGACCCCAAACCCTACAAGCACAAGGCCTCCAGCCCGCAGGCGCTGGAAAAGCTTCGCCTGATGTATGACGGCAGCGACGCGGACCGCATCGAAGCCCTGCTGATCGAGCACAGCCCGCACTATGTGGAGGCCGCCGCCTTCAGCCTGCAAAGCGGCCTGCCGATGGAGAAAACGCGGCAGATTCTGCTGTCCCTGCGCGATGCCGGGCGCGCCATTGAGATTACGGATCAGCTCTATCTGCATCATGCGCATATGAATGCATTGGGGGAGAAACTGGAGAGGCTGCTGCAGGCCTATCACGCCGAACATCCCCTGAAAGCCGGCATACGCAGCGAGGAGTTGCGCGCCCGCCTGCTGCGCGGGCTGGATGCCGCCACTGCAGAGCGCGTATTGGATATCTTTGTCGGCCGGGGCACCGTGCACACGGCCAATGGCAACTTTGCCCTGCCGGGCTTTCAGGTGACCTTTACACCCA
>Ga0123333_10006547_pt1 | contig 10206 bp, 7 predicted proteins | sample BioC12SIPDNA_3_FD_89957 | JGI IMG/M metagenome (GOLD analysis project Ga0123333, IMG submission 89957) | Anaerobic biogas reactor microbial communites from Washington, USA - Biogas_R2_B C12 SIP DNA | ecosystem: Engineered > Bioreactor > Anaerobic > Unclassified | place: Washington, USA...
TCGCGGCGAGGAGGTGACCTTCAGTTTCAGGGGTACCGTGCATGAGATGGATGGGGAATTCCTCTACCTCAGCGGTCACCCGTTCGAGCTGACCTTCACCTTCGAGCGGACGACGGACGACGGCCGCCCGGGCGACCCCGAATCCGGGAGTTACGTCGGCGCGCTCCGGTCGGGCGCTCTCGTCGTTTATAACGGGCAAGAGTATTACCGGTGGGAGATCGGGCCCGGGGGGCAGGATAACTTCATTGAAGTGAGAAACCTGCCGGGGGCGGATTCCTTCGTCGCCAGCGCCGCGCTCTCCGGTTCCATTTACGAAAATGAGATCCCGGCCCATTTCTACGTGGAATGGATCGACAGGGACGGGGTGGAGTTCGACGGCGATGGCCTGCCTGCGACCCTGGAGGCCGCTTCCTTCGAGCAGCGCCACGTCCACCTGACCTTTATCGGAATCCGGAAGCACGTCTATTCCACCCTGGGGGTGGTCACCTCCTCCAGCACTCCATGAACGGGACAAGCGCAAGCGGGCGCCGACTCCCCGGGGTCCCGGTCTCGATCGGCGGCGCCACGCGCCATCAACCGGCGAGAACATATGCGAAGACCAGGGGGGCCACGATCGTCGCGTCGCTTTCTATGATGTACCTCCGCGAATCGACGCCCAGCTTCCCCCAGGTGATCTTCTCGTTGGGGACGGCGCCGCTGTAGGAGCCGTACGAGGTGGTGCTGTCGGAAACCTGGCAGAAGTAGGACCACAGCCGACAGTCCATCCTGAGATCCTGCCGGATCAGGGGTACGACGCAGATGGCAAAATCCCCGGCGATGCCCCCGCCGATCTGGAAAAAGCCCATCTCCCCGGAGGCCGACTCCGCCAGGTACCAGTCGACCAGCGCCTCCATCGTTTCCAGCCCCGATTTCACGGTCGCATAATCCTTCAGTCGTCCGCCGCGGACGCAGGAGACGAAGAAGTTGCCGAGCGTGGAATCCTCCCACCCGGGGACGAAGATGGGAATCCCCTTTTCACAGGCGGCCACCAGCCAGGAATCAGCCTCATCGATCTGGTAATGAGGCGCGAGGGCCCGGCTCCGGATGACGTCCAGGATGAATTCAGGGGGGAAGCACCGGCGGCCCTCATCCTCCGCTTTTTTCCAGAAATCGAAAACTACCCCCTCGACCTTCCTCATGGCCTCATCTTCGGGAATGCAGGTGTCCGTGACCCGGCTCATTTTGTCGCGGAAGAGCGCTAGTTCCTCCTCCGGCTTCAGATCCCTGTAATGGGGCAACCGCCGGTATTGATCATGGGCGACCAGGTTGAAGAGATCCTCCTCCAGGTTTGCTCCGGTGCAGGACACCGCATGCACCTTGCCGCCGCGGATCATGGCGGCCAGGGTGATGCCGAGTTCGGCCGTGCTCATGGCGCCCGCCAGCGCCAGCATCATCTTTCCGCCGCCGCGGATATGGTCGGCGTAGGCCTCGGCGGCGTCCACCAGGACGGCGGAATTGAAGTGGCGGTAGTTATGCCTGAGGAAGGTCTTTACCGGGGGAAAGCCGGAATGGTTGCCGTCATGCATCGAAATCTCCTCGTGAGGGTTCACCGGGGTGAGTTTGGTTTCCTGAAAAGCCGCCGGGCCGGATGCTCTGAAAAGGTCATGGGACCGGTGGGTCAGCGGGGGAGCCGAACTGCGGTGAATGGCCCAAACCGTTGCCGTCATCCTGGAGAAAGGACGCCCGAACGGCCCGCTACGGGGACTGTAACCCAACCCGACCGTTTGTTCAACCGGTCTTGGCCCCGCCCTTGTCGGGTGGGGGGGCGATCCGCTATAATTCCCCCCTTTTGCCCGACGGGGTCTGGCGCCGCTCGGGCGGCTGAACCGACAGGGCTTCTGACCCGAGGAGGATGGGAATGCGCGTTGCCGTTCTGGAAGACATCACCGTCGTCGAGTGCGCCACCTACGTCACCGGACCCTACGCGACGTCGTTGCTGGCCGACCTGGGAGCGCGGGTGATCAAGATCGAATCGCCGCCTTCGGGGGACCCCTACCGGCATTTCGCCCCCGGTCCGCACTTCAGCGCCAATTTCGCGCACCTGAACCGGAACAAGGAGAGCATCGCCCTCGACCTGAAATCGGAGGAGGGGAAGAAGGCGTGTCTCGACCTGGTGAGCCGGGCCGACGTGTTCGTCGAGAACTTCCGCCCCGGGGTGGCCGACCGCCTCGGCCTGGGATACGAGGCGCTCTCGGCCCTGAACCCCCGCCTCGTTTACTGCTCGATATCGGCTTTCGGCCGGTCGGGGCCCGACGCGAAAAAACCCGGCTTCGATACCCTCGGCCAGGCGATGAGCGGCCTGATGGGCCTGCTGGCCGATCCCCTCGACCCGAAGATCCCCGGCATCGCCCTGAGCGACTACGTCACCGGCTTTTCGGCGGGGTACGGGCTCCTGGGCGCCCTGATGGCGCGGCAGAAGACGGGGAAGGGGTGCAGGGTGGAAACCTCCCTGCTCCAGGCGACCCTCTCCTTCATCGGGGAGGCCGCGGCCACCTACTACAAGACCGGTACGGTGCCCAACCGGATCGACCGGGTCAAAAACGGGCACGCCTTCGCGGTCGTGGCCAAGGACAACCTGCCGCTGGCCATCCACTGCTCGGTCCCGGAAAAATTCTGGCTGGCGCTGCTCGAGGCGATCGAACGGACCGATCTTGCCGAGGATCCCAGGTTCAGGACGCGGGACGACCGCCGCAGGAACTTCGAGGTCCTGGAAAAGGAGATCGCCGCCGTTTTCGCCACCCGGACGCGGGCCGAATGGCTGCGTCTGCTCGGGGCGAAGGACGTCCCTTCGAGCCCCCTGTACACCATCGGGGAAGTTCTGGAGGACCCGCAGGTCGTTCACCTGGGCGTTACCGAGGAGGTGGAACACCCCGTCGCGGGGAAGGCGCGGTACGTCGGTTCCGCGGTCCGCTACCATGGCCTGGACGCCGAAAAATCGGGCCCGCCCCCCCTCGTCGGGGAGCACACCGGGCGCATCCTCCTCGAACTCGGGTACGGCCCTGCCGCCATCGGGGAGCTGGAGCGGAAGGGCGCCGTGAGTTCTACGCCGGGGGACTGACCGGCCGCATCCGGCACAGCAGGGCCCTGCCGGGCCAGCTGCCGGTGAGGGGATCGCAAGCATCGGGCTCGTCCGTCGTCAGCACGTTCACGTTCGACTGCCAGAGGCCGTGAAGAGAAGGTTCCGCCCCCGGCTGCTCCGGGAACCACCAGCAGTGCTCCGCGTGCACCACGCGGGGATCGATCCCGGTCGAGAAACGCGCCTTCATGACGATCGATCCGCGCGGGGTCTCGATCGTCGCCCATTCCCCCTCCCGGATTCCCAGCCGGCCGGCGGTGTCCGGGTGGATCTCCACGAGCGGGTCGGGGTGCTGCTCGCGCATCCCCATCCCCGGCTGCCGGTGCTCGGACTGGAACTGGGGCAGAAACCGCCCCCCGTTGATCAGGATGAGGGGGTACTGCGCGGCGATCTCCGGGGTGCGGACGGGGCTTTCGGGGGGCTCCTCGTAGCAGGGGAGGGGGTCGTAGCCCAGTTCCTCCAGCAGGTTCGAGCAGAGCTCGAACTTCCCGCTCCGCGTCGCGAACCCGGTTGGTTTCCCCGTGCGCGGATTGATCGTTTCGTGGGTCCAGGGTTTCGAACTCGTGATGACATACCTTTTCGTGGCCGCTTCCTTGAAGGTGATGCCGAGCGGCGCGAGGCGCCAGTCGTACAGTTCTTCCTCCGTCCGCCACGGGAAGTGTTCGCCGAAACCGAGGCGGAGGGCGAGTTCGCGGAAGAAATGGTAGTCGGTCCTGCGCTCGCCGAGCGGGGCCACGGCGCGCTCGGCGGCGACCAGCACGCTCGTGAAATCCTCCATCGTCGACAGCGTTCCGCGCTCCAGCTTGCTCGCCGCCGGAAGCACGTAGTCGGCCAGCATCGCCGTCGGCGTCATGAAGTGCTCGAGCACCACGTGCAGATCCAGGTTGGGGCTTTTCAGCGCCCGGTAAACCATTTTGGTGTTGGCGGCGTTGAGCAGGGGGTTACTCCCCCAGGTGATGAGGGCCCTGGTCGGGTAGGGTGCGCCGGCGACGATGCTGCGCCAGATGGCGGGCTCCGGGGCCGTGAAGCTGTGGCCGCTCATCGGCAGGGGGACGCCGTAGGTCTCCTCGTAGAGCGCGTTCATCCGCTCCCAGGCGGGCCAGGTCATCAGTTTGAACCGGTCGCTTCCCAGTTGCCGGGCGCGCTGCCGGGGGGAGCAGCGTTCGGCCATCTGCAGCATGGAGTCGCGCACGGCCATGACCCCGTCGATCAGCGGCCCGGGGCCCTCGGGGGCCAGCCCGGGCGCCGTTCCCCGCATATTCCCCGTTATCGCGTGCAGGCAGAGCTTGGCCTGCTCGACCCGCGTGGCGTTGCGCCCCAGCTGATCGGGGGCCAGGCCGCTCATGATGCAGGCGGGCCCGTGTTCGGCATAGGCGACGGCCGAGGCGACGATCTGTTCGGGCGGGATCCAGGTGATCGCGGCCGCCCGTTCGGGCGGGTACTCCGCGGCGCGCTCCTTCAGCCGGTCGAAGCCGTGGGTCCATCGCTCCACGAATTCATGGTCGCAGAGGCCGCGCTCGATGATCACGTGCATCCAGGCCAGGAGCAGGGCCGTGTCGGTGCCGGGGCGGATCTGGAGCCACATGTCGGCCATCTTCGCCATCTCCGTCCGGCGCGGGTCGACGACGATGAGCTTCGCGCCGGGGTTCTGTTCGCGCCATTTCCTCATGGGGCGGCGCCGCACGGGGTTTGAGTCCCAGTAGTCCCTCCCGAGCAGCACCAGGCAGTTGAGGCGCTTGATCGGGGGGGCCAGGACGCAGGGGATGGTCGTCCCCGCCAGGGCGAAGGAGAGGGCGACCTTGTTGCAGGCGCAGGCGGTCCCCGCGGCCCCCACGTTGCCGGGGTTGCCGAACAGGTTCAGGAACCGGGCGCGGATCGGGTAGAAGTCGGAACGGTAGGTCCCCTCGATGGTGGAGAGGCATTCGGCGCCGTACCGGGCCTTGAGATCCTCGAGGCGGGCCGCGATCTCGTCGAGCGCCTGGTCCCAGGAGACCCGCTCCCAGCGGTTCTCCCCCCGCTCCCCCCGCCGTTTGAGCGGGTGCATCAGCTGGTCCGGGTGCTCCAGCCATTGGACGAAGTGGGGCACCCGCTCGGCGCACACCGCCCCGCGGTTGTAAGGGAAATCGGGGTTTCCCCTGATGTCGAGGATCCGGTTGCCCCGGACCTTGACGAGCAGGCCGCAGTTGCAGTGGCAGCCCGGGGAGGGCCAGCACAGCGTCTTTTTGACTTCCACCCCCGGTTCTTCGGCCCTGTTTCCGTCGTTCATGGCGTTTCCCCCTGGAGCGCCCAGCTTATCCACCTTCGGACCGGGCGTCAACCGCGCTCGGCCGACTCCCTCCCCGCGGATGTGTCTCTGGCGCATAACCTGTGCTATGATTGGATCCATATTCCCCCCCACGGAACCAGCCCTCCGGGACCGACGTTTCGAGGCACGCGTTCCCTGTCGGTTTGTTGACACGATCTCCTGCAGGCGGGCGCCGGAAGACCGGAAGGCGCTTCTGCGCGCGCGGGACCCGCTTTGGTGCCCCGCGGAGCGCGATCGGGAAAGGAGACGGGATCATGTCGTTCCTCAAGCGCAGGACAACCATCACGGGTGTGTGCATGGCGCTTCTGGCGTCCATGCTGGTCCCCCTCGAAGCGAGGGGCGAGTGCAGGACTGGAACCTACGACGCGGGCGGGGCAAACCCAGCCAGCTATCTTGTCTGCGTGCCCGACGACTGGAACGGCGACCTGGTGGTGTTCGCCCACGGCTACGTCGGCCCGCAGGAACCACTGGCGGTCGTGGACTATACCCTGCCGCCCGACGGGGCCCCGGTGTCGGGCATCATCACCGGCATGGGCTATGCCTACGCCAGCACCAGCTACAGCGACAACGGCCTGGTCATCGCGCAGGCGGTCGAGGATATCCGCGTGCTGGTGGAGCTCTTTCCGTCGATCAGCGAAACCGGGGTTTCCCCGGCCCGCGTCTACATGGTCGGGGCGTCGGAGGGAGGTCTGGTGGCCGCCCTTGCCATGGAGCGCAACCCGGTGTTCACCGGCGGCCTTGCAGCGTGCGGCCCGGTCGGGGACTTCAGGAAACAGATCGATTATTTCGGGGACTTCCTGGTGTTGTTCAACTATTTCTTCCCCGGAGTGCTTGCGTCGTTCACCGATTCGGGGGAGGCTCCGACGCCGGAGCACATTCCCGCCGAACTGATGGAGCGCTGGGATGCGGTGCAGGCGGCCGCGCTCGCGGCGTTGGAGCGTAATCCCCCGGCCCGGTCACAGCTTTTGAGGGTTTCCGGGATCGCGGCCGATCCCGAGGATCCCCTGTCGGCACAGTCGGTCCTGGCCGTGCTCTGGTATGGCATCTTCGCCACCAACGACGCGATCGACAAGCTGGGTGGGCGTCCCTACGACAACAGCCGCCGCTGGTACACGGGCTCGAAAAACGATTTCCGGCTGAACCTGAGGATCCCGCGCTTCCATGCCGACGCCGAGGCCGTGGTCGCCATGGGGAAGGGATACCGGACTTCGGGAAGCCTGCTCGGGCCGCTGGTGACGCTGCATACCACGGCCGATCCCACCGTTCCCTACTGGCACGAACCGATCTACAACCTCAAGACGCTGATCGCCGGGTCCCTGCTGCGGCACCTGAACATCCCGGTTGTGCGGTACGGGCACTGCCGGTTCGATCAGAGCGAGCTGTTGACGGCGTTCGCGATCCTGCGGCTGATGGCGGCCGGGCGCTAGTCGGTCGTTGAATATCAGGAGACCCCGGGGAAGTGGCTCAGGGCGATCCAGATGGAGACGACGATGAGGACGGACGCCAGGAGGCGGAGCAGGTACACGTGCCGGCTCTGCAATTCCAGCGCGGCGCTGCCGCGGTGGGTCAGGACCGCGGTGATCAGGACGATGAAGATCCCCCGGGTCGCCTGGAGGATGTTGGGGATCACCACGCCGCTCGACATCCTGAGCATGACCGTGAAGAGCAGGGTGGCCGTCACCAGCGCCGCCGCGGAATAGAGGCCGAGGCGCAGGTCGGTCCCCCTGAGCCGCAGGGGGATCCGTTTCTTCCGGATATAGGGGATGAGGCCGAGGGCCAGGACTCCGACGATGAAGTTGTAGTAGATCATGAAATTGTAGGAGTCGAGGTGCACGAGGGTGCGCTTGATGTAGATGTCGGTGAACCCGAAAACCACGGCGCACCCCGTCATGAGCGCCACCGGCCTGAGGGGAAAGCGGCGGCGGCTTCCCGGCGACGGGGAGTAGCTGAGGATGGCTATGGAAATCGCCACCAGCAGCGCGGCGACGTAGACCTGCCAGTTGTGTTTTTCCCCCAGCATGGGGATCGCCAGCAGTCCGGCGAAGATCACCTTGCTCCCCATGATGGGCATCACGCTCGAGACGTCGCCGCAGTGGAGGGCGGAGTAGAGAAACAGGTAGGCGGCGACGCAGGTCGCGCACGATATCAGCAGCGGCGGCCAGGCTTCCGGCGAGGGGAAGCACGCGGGGACGAAGAGCCAGAGGAGCGGGGTGATGACGGCCTGGATGACGCTGACGTAGAGAAAGAGGAGGAACGGCTCCCGGACCCGGTTCAGCAGCGCCTTGGAGAACGCCGAATAGACGCTGTGCGCAAAACCGGAGGAAAGGCCGATCAGCAGGAGAAGAACATTCATAGGGAACGGTGATACTGGAAATGGGGGTTGGGATTCCGCGGGCCCCGGGAGGAGTCCCGGGACCCGCGGAAGGCTGTACGAGCCGCGGTTGCGGCTATTTGCCGAATTCGGGCTTTCTCTTCTGCAGGAAGGCGGTGACCCCTTCCTTGCAGTCCTTGGCGCAGGAGATGTCGCCCGCGCCCAGGTAGGCGATTTCCAGGGCCTCGCCCAGCGTCTTCGCCGCGGCGGCCTTGTTGATGACGCCGCCGATGATGCCCAGGATCTCCTTGCTGAGCGGGAGTTCCCCCGCCTTGGGGTCGTCGGGTACCGTGAACTCGGGAATCGCCACCGGCCCGTCGGCGATCCGGGGCACGTCGCCCTGGAGCCTGTCGACCTCGGCGATCGCCGCGTCGATCAACTCAGGGAAGCTCTTGGCCGTCTTCTTCACGATCCCGATCTCCACGGCTTCCTGGGCCGTCAGCCTTTCGGCCTTGCCGATCATGGCGTGGAACTTCGCCGCTGCCTGGGGCCACTTGCGGTAAGGGATCACCACGCCGCCCATCCCGGGAATCATCCCCAGGGTGATTTCCGGCAGCTGCATGAACGCCTTTTCCATCGCCACCATGCTATGGCAGCGCGAGGCCAGCTCGAAGCCGCCGCCCATGGCCAGCCCGTTGAGAGCCGCGACGACGGGCTTCTTCATCTGGTCGATGAACTCCAGGACCTTGGAATTGCCGCGCGACAGGGCCTGTCCCTTTTCGTTGTTGCCGAAGGTGGCGACGAAGCCGCCGATGTCGGCGCCGGCGCAGAAGGCCTTGGGGCCGTACCCGGTGATCACGAATCCCTTGACGCCGGAATCCGCCTCGCCCTTCTTGAGCTCGGCCAGGATCTCGTTGCAGGTGTGGTCACTCAGGGCGTTGGCCGCCTGCGGCCTCCGGATGGTGAGGACGGTCACGCCGTCCATCCGGTCGACCAGGATGTCCCGCGGGAAATCGAAGTACTGCTCGACGGGCTTGGTGGCCTTCGGGAAGCCGGGACGCTCGGCATCGAACCTCTTCATGATGTCGGCGATCTTTTCGGCGCCCAGGTCGACCATCAGGTCGAATACCCCCTTTTTATAGGCCAGCGCGATCACGCTGCCGAAATTGAGGTCGGTGGGGGTGCCGAGGTTCCTGTCTTCGATGTCGAAGGCCTGGGAGAAGACGGTGCCCAGGAAGCGCATCCGGATCCATTCCGCCGTTTCCGGGGCCACCTCCACCTTGGTGCGGGGCTTGTTGAACGCCCACTTGTCGACCGACAGCAGCAGCTTGCGCGGGGCGTAGGCCGGCCGCTCGGCCATTCTGCGGGTCATGGACGCGTGGGTCAGCGGGTTGCCGCCGCCCACGCCCGTAACGAAGAACGGCCCGGCGCCGAGGAACTCCTCGCTGATCGCGTCGACTTCCTTGCTGGTGGCCTTGTCCAGGCACCACGCCGCCTCGCTCGCCCAGGTCTCGAACAGCCGGTTGAGGAGGAAGGAGAAGACGTTGGACGCCGCGATCGGCGCCTTGCCGGTCGTGGCCATGAACCAGAGCAGGAAGTCGATGGTGTCGGCTTCCGCCTTGTCCCAGTTGACGACCTCGACCCCCATGCTGTGCCACGCGGGCGCGAAGAAATGGGTGATGGCCGTCCGTCCCGGGTGCTTGAGGTGGCTGAAGATCTGCTCGGCCGGGATGCCGCTGGTGTTGGAGGTCAGGATGGCGTCCTCGGCGACGATCGACTCGAGCTGGGTGAAGATCTTCTTCTTCAGTTCCACGGTCTCCGTCGCCGCCTCGATCACCAGGCTGCAGTTCTTGAGCTGGCTGTAATCGGAGGTGTAGACGACGTTGCCCAGGATGGCTTCGACCTGTTCGGGCTTCAGCTTCTTCTTTTCAACCCCCTTCTGGGCGTAGCTTTCGAACCGCTGCTTCGCCGCCTTCAGGGCGTCTTCGACCACGTCCACGACGTAGAGTTTCGACTGCGGGATGCCGGTCCGGAAAAAGTAGGCGATGTCGGTCCCGATGTTCCCGGCGCCGATCACCGCCATCTCCTTGGGCATCGGCCGCGAGGGGCGGATGAGGAACGGGTTGTTGAAGCTGGGGTACAACTTGTTGTTTGTAGTCATGGAATGTCTCCTGCAAAAATCATCTGCTGTTAGTTGACCTTGAACACCAGGGCGGCGCCGGAATCGCCCGCCGCGCAGCCGGCCACCAGCCCGTAACCGCCGCCTTTCAGCACCAGTTCCTCGACCAGTTCGATCGCCAGCCGCATGACCGTCGGGCCCTGCGGATGTCCGTAGATCAGCGAGCTTCCGTAGTTGTTGAAGATCTTGTCGTCGACGCCCATGGCCTTCCTCATGTAGAGGTCGTTCACCGAGAACGGGTTGTTGAAACTGGGGTACAACTTGTTGTTTGTAGTCATTGAATGTCTCCTGCAAAA
>Ga0123333_10006549_pt1 | contig 10203 bp, 8 predicted proteins | sample BioC12SIPDNA_3_FD_89957 | JGI IMG/M metagenome (GOLD analysis project Ga0123333, IMG submission 89957) | Anaerobic biogas reactor microbial communites from Washington, USA - Biogas_R2_B C12 SIP DNA | ecosystem: Engineered > Bioreactor > Anaerobic > Unclassified | place: Washington, USA...
CAGGCTGGTGGCGGGTCTATCGCACAGCTCGTCCAGCCCAACCATCGCCAGCACCTCCATGGCCGTCTCCCGCGAGCGACGCTCTTCCGCGCGTTGGCGGGGAAGGCCCAGACAGCAGGACCAGAACCCAGACCTTTCGTGCCGGTGGCACCCAACGAGAACGTTCTCTAGAACGCTCATGTTCTCGAAGATACGGAGGTTCTGGAACGTTCTGGCCATGCCCTGACGTGCAGCTTCAGCGGGAGCCAGCCTGACGAGATCCGTCTCTCCCAGCGAGATACTGCCCGTGGTCAACGCCTGCTGCCGGTCTATGGCGTTGAAGAGCGTCGTCTTGCCCGCCCCATTCGGCCCAATGAGAGCAGTGATGCTGCCCTCGGCGACGTCGAACGACACCTGGTCCAATGCCTTCAGACCGCCAAACGTCACCGAGACATCCTCGATGCGCAACAACGGTTCTCCCGGGGGTCTCTTGGGTCCATTGTTGGGGGCGCCCGCCTGCAGTGCTTCCACCGGATCACAACTATCGGCGAACTCCAAGGGCTGCTCTCTCTCAGCCTCCCCGGCCTTCTTCGTGATGCTGGTCCCAAGAGAGGTCCAGACGCGACGGGCCAAGGACGGACGCAATCCTAGGATCCCCGCGGGGAGAAAGAGGAGCAGCAGGATCATGATCACCGGGTACGCTATGCCGCTGTACTGTTGGACGGCGCCGAGCGTGTTGAGCACCCAAGTCATCAGGACGGCGCCGAGCAGCCCTCCCCAGACGCTCTCGGCCCCCCCGACGAGCATCATGATTATGGGCAGTATCGACGCCGCGAACTGGAACGAGATCGGGCTCACCGCGTTGGTGACGAACGCCAACAGGCACCCGGCAAGACCGCAGATCACCGCGTGAACTACAAAGGCCAGAAGTTTCCAGTTAGCGGTGCGGATGCCCAGGCTCGAGGACGCAATCTCGCTGGTAGCCAACGCCCGCAGCGTGCGGCCGAACCGGTACTTAAGCCCGCGGTCCAGCAGCACCACCGTGACAAGGACGATGACCCAGATCAGGTAGTACTGGCTGAGCAAACTGTCGAACCGCGTCTCGCCGATCCCAAGCGTCGGTATGCCGGCGATACCGATCAGCCCCCCTGTGTATGCCAGCCGCATCACGACCACTACGAAGATCTGTCCCAGGCCTATGGTCGCCAGCACAAGGTAGAAGTACCGCAACTTGAGGACCGGCCTTCCGATAATCCAGGCGACTATGCCGGGGGCAACGGTCCCCGCCACCAGGCAAAGGGGAGTCGGCACATGCGCTTTCAGGGCTAAGAGGCCGGCCAAATAGCCTCCGATCCCGTAGAAGGCCGAATGGCCGAACGAGAGCTGACCGGCCTGCCCCAGAATGACCGTCACGGCCACGGTGACAAGCACGAACATGCCGGCCTGATTCATGACGCTCATCCCGTATTGGCTCCCAGAGATGAGAGGCCAAGCAAGAAGAACCACCACGACCACCGCTTTGGCGATGGTCGCCTTACCGGTGAAAGCGGTGCGAAGACGATCAAGGGGACCAAGCAGAACGCTGCTTGTCTTCACCTCGGCCATCAGACCTCGCCTTCCGTCATCGTGGTGCCGAGCAATCCCTGCGGGCGGAAGTAGAGTATGAGGATGAGAACGCCAAAGGCCACCGCGGTCTGCCACCCAGCCGGTAGCACGCCTGTCACGAGCGACTGGATGATCCCTATCGCGAGGCCGCCGATCAAGGCGCCCATGCTCGATCCCCAGCCTCCCAAGATCGCGCCGACCATACCGATCAAACCAAAGAGCCCGCCGGACTGGTAGGTGATGGGGATCATCGGGGCGAGGGCGACACCCCCGATCGCCCCAACGAAGGCAGAGACGGCGAAAGCGAGGATGATCATCCCGCTTGTCCGTACTCCGCACATGCGAGCGGCGCCCGGATCGGTCGCGGTGGCAGTCATCTGCTTGCCCACCCGCGTCCGCGTGCCCAAGAGGTGGAGACCGATGGCGATCACGATCATGAAACCGATGACCCACAGGCTCTGAGAGTCGACAGCCACTCCGCCGGCGTGCAGATAACCGGCATCGATGAAGGGAGGAACCGACTTGCCGTAGGGTCCCCACTCGACAAGCGCGATGCCCTCGAACAGCAGCAGAAAACCGATAGTGGCCAAGACCACGTTGACGAAGGACTTCATCCACTTCAGCACGGCAACGTATATGGCCACGGAGATGACCACCACCGAGATCACTGCAAGTATCGCGGAGGGCCAGTAGGGAAGCCCCGCCTGATCGAACAAGGAATACGTGAGGTACCCACCCATCATGACGAAGGAGCCCTGCGCCATGTTCACGATCCGCGACGTGCGGTAGATGGTCACGTACCCAAGGCCGATAAGCGAGTAGATCGACCCCATGGTGATGCCTGTTACCACAAGCTGAATCCACGTAGCCATCTCAGCGTTCCTCCGGAACGAAGCCCTTCAGATGCTCACAGCACCGCCAGCGCGGATTTCAACTCACTATGACAAGTGGAGGTCCAACGGTCAAGTCATCATAAACTGATAGAAACATCGGTCGCTCGACTCGGATAGCCTTGCAACCTGCGCAGACCTGTTACCTTCGGTCTGCAACCGTCTCTATCTCTCGCCGATGGTCTCCCTCGACACGCAGGAGTGTGTGGAGGCCGCGCTGCGGAGTGAACACGAATGCCTTCTGCCGCGGACAATCGCACGGAACACGGCCACCATTCACTCTCGTCGTGAGCGGAGCAACACGATCCTGAGGATCGCACAGCATAGATCATGCATAGGAGCCGGAGCCGTCAGCCGGCCGGTCAGTGCATGACCACCCCGCCGTCGCAGACCAGCGTCTGGCCGGTGACAAACAGATCGTCCTCCAGCAAAGAGAGGATCGTGTGGGCGATGTCGATGGGCTCGGCCGTACGCCTGAGGGGAGTCCCGGCCCTGAAGGTAGCCACTGCCTTCTCATCCTGGTTGAAGGACATGTCCGTGTTCACGTAGCCCGGGCACACACAGTTCACGTTCACGTTGTCCGGACCGTATTCCTCCGCGAAGGACTTGGTCAGAACGATGATGGCGGCCTTGGAGGCATTGTACGGCGGGGAGGCGTGCTTTCCGTGGAGGCCGGTAACCGAGGCGACAAAGACGACCCGGCCGTACCTCTTCTTGGCCATCTCCGGAAGGACTGCTCTCGTCAGAAAGAAGGGGCCACGGGCGTTCACATTCAAGCACTCGTCCCAGAATGCTTCGTCACAACCCGCGCTGCGTGGCCACTCGTCACCGTTGCGGACCGGATGGACCGCGGCATTGTTCACGAGCAGGTCGATGCGCCCGTACGCATCCAGTGTCGTTCTTACGAGCCGATCAGTCTCCGCCACCTTGGAGATGTCGGTCTGTGCCACGAGCGACTCAGCACCCAACGACTCGATCTCAGCCTTGACCTTCTCCAGGTTGGCGAGGGTCTTGCCGGCCAGAACCACCTTGGCCCCTTTCTTGGCCAGCTCGATGGCGGTAGCCTTGCCGATGCCCCGGCCTGCTCCGGTGACGATGGCGATCTTTCCTTCGAATGACATTCCTTTCACCTCTTTCTGTCAGCGTTCACACGAGTCTCCAGGGGGCTGACACAGGGAAGGCAGGCGCCGTCAGGATCGCGCCGGCCAGAGCCCCGTCCCACACATCACCGTGGTCAGCGTGAAATCCGGAAAGGGAAGTCCAGCAAGGGTCGAATGTCCGGTCTTGGCTGGGAGACGACGGATGACCGCATCCGCGACGTCGGCCGGAGCCCGCTCCAGTGCAGTCTCCGCCTCTGCGGCGAACGCCTCCTCCAATCGCGCGGCCAGGTCTCGCGACGATTCCAGGTACGCGCGAACCTCCGCGCCCTCGCGGACAGTGGCCGGTGCCAGGCCCTGCGCCCGGTACGGATGTGTGGTACGCAGGGTCTTGATAGGAAGGCCGAGCACCCGATCGATGGACCTCTGGTAGGCAGCCATGTCGTATACCAGCGGCAGGCTTCCCTCAGGCGTGCCCAAACCGGCGACAGCGTCTCCGAGCACCAGGATGCCCTCTGTCCCCCAGTAGAAGCCGCAGGAGCCCGGAGTGTGACCCGGCACATGCACCACGACAAGCTGCAAAGACCCACCCAGATCGATTACGTCGCCGTCTTCGAGAAGCCGGTCCGCCATGAAGCCGCCCCCGAGCGCCGCGACATAGTCTGCCCGTTCGGCGGCGGCTGCTTCCTCCCCCCGAAGCAAACGCACAAGCGGCGCGAAGAAGTAGTCGAACGACTTGCCCGGATCCTCCGCATAGGGCGCGTCCTCACGATGGATGAGGAACTCAGTCACTCCCTTGGTCTTGAAAGCCGCGTTTCCGCCCGTATGATCAGCGTGAGCGTGTGTGTTTAGAACGAGCGCGACATCATCCACCGACCGACCGAGAGACTGCAGCGCATCGCCCAGCAAGGCGCCCGGCGCACCGGTATCGATGATTCCGCGAGACCGGCCGTTCAGCAGGTAGACCTCCAAGTGGCCTTGTATGGCTTCCCACCAGACCGAGAGCGGCTGCAATACGGGTGCTTCTGACACAACTACCTCCCTTTCGCTGCGAGGATTAACCGGTTCCAGGCGCAGCTCGTTCGCGTTTCGCATCCCTCAGTCTGGAACCGTCTTTGACTCTCGCTGATGACCTCCCTCGATACGCAGACGTGTTTGGAGATCGCGGTGCGGAGAGAACACGAATGCCTTCTGCCGCTTCTGCTGGGTCAGATACCCTTTCTCGACCAGGGCAAGAAGGTCGGCCCGGGCAGTCGCGTAGGCGACGTTGTAATTGGTCCGATGGTAGCTGATGCTGAACTCTGCGTCGGGATGCCGTATCGCCCGGCTGAGAATGCTCCTCTGCCGGTGATTCAGAGAGGGATCGTTCTGCAGTGACGCCAGCACTCGCTCGTCCCTCTGCTTTCGCATCTTCGTGTAGTTGAGAAGCTCGAGTATCTCTTGATGGGCGAGTTGCAGGACGAGTGTGATGCTTGGCGTATGGTCTTCGTCGCCGTTCTCATCCACGTACTGAGGAGGTAGCTCCCCCACGATCACGCGAGGAGGTTGGATACTGCCCTCCTCCCAGTCGAGCAGCACCCGCGAGAAGGGCAGATAGGCGAGAACGGGATACTGATGCTTCAGGCAGTAGAGCCTGTAGAGCAGCGAGGCCACATTCCCGTTCCAGTCGGGCAACGGAAGCCACTGGCGCATCTCGCCCCGGATCACGAATGCCCGGATCGCCGGGTGTTCGTGGGGGTCGCCGATCTCGTCGTTGGCGTAGGCGCAGATGTCTGCTATGTGCCGCTCTGGATGCCGGCCTGCGAGCTGGCGGTATTCCTTTCGCGCCATGGGCGAGCGCTCAGGTCCGCGCACGATAGTCGCGGAATCTACCCCGTCGGCTATGCGACCGTAGAACTCCCACATGAGTTCGGGACTGAACCGCTCACCGACGTAGCTGCCTATGTCGGCCATCGCCCGATACGTGTTGACGATCACCCGCTCGCCCGCCTCCTTCGGCCTGCGCTCCAGCCGAATGAGGCTCTCGGCCTGGCGGTAGGGGATGCTGACTCCGTCGAGGGTGTTGGTCGCTATGGCCTCCTCGACTTGTATCCTGACAAGGAAGGGTTGACCCTCCCGGTCGGCGAGTTGGGCATAGAGATCTGATTCCGGCCGGCAGTAGCGCTCGAAGTCCAGAAGCCGGTCGATCAGGTCCTGGTGCAGGAAGTAGCAGAGTCGATAGCCCTGGGGGGTGGGGATAGGGATCTCGATCGAGTACTCTCGCCGGATGGTCTTGAGCAGCCTCCAGGTCTCCTCAGGGCTCCAACCCGACGGCTGCGGCATAGTCAGGAATTCCTTGTGCAGCAGGCACTCTCGCCGGGAACGGCGAAGGACCTCGTGCATCTCGGGACTCCTCAGAACCTGGAACACGCTGTCCTGTTCGGTTGGCATCCCCGCCTACTCCCTTGCCTTTCCAGCTGACACTACCGCAAAGTGCGAACAATCCCCATGATCACCGCAGACAACCACACCACTGTGGCATGTCCGCTCGGCAAATGCAATCAATGCTGAGAGACGTCGATATGACTCCCTGGATTCGGCGGGTCTGTCCTGTCAGATACCGCCGTGTTGACTAGCAAGCGCCTGGGATGCCACCATACTACATGCGGTCCGCACAGAGAAACAACGCATGGGCGACTGGGAGGTACTGAATGAGCCTGGAAGAGATCTTTTCGTGCCGCGGCAAGGTGGCCCTCGTCACGGGGGCTGCGAGCGGCCTCGGCTTCATGTTCGCCGAAGCCATGGCTGAAGCCGGAGCCGATGTGGCATGCGCAGACATCGACATGGATGGGCTGTCCGACACCATGCGCACTGTCGAAGCCCTTGGCCGTAAGGCCATAGCCATCCGCTGCAACGTGGCGGACGAGGAGCAGGTCAAGCGCATGGTGGCCGATACCGTCAAGGCGTTCGGCACCATCGACATCCTGTTCAACAACGCGGGGATAGGCCCCCGTCCTTGCCCGGTCCATGAGCTCGCCACCGAGGACTGGGGGAAGGTGATCGACGTCGACCTCAACGGCGCTTTCTATTGCGCGCGCGAGGTTCTCAAGGTGATGGTGCCGCGCCGGTCGGGGAAGATAATCAACATCGCTTCGGTCTGGGGCGTGACTGGCTCGTCGAGCACCTGGCCAAGTCCGGCCTACAACGCGGCCAAAGGGGCGCTCGTCAACCTCACCAGGGAGATGGGGCTCTGCTATGCCCCCCACGGCATCAACGTGAACGCCATCTGTCCCGGCTTCATCAAGACCAACATTGGAGGCGGCCAGGGACCCGATCGCGCCGAGTTCCAGGAGAAGACCTCGCAGTGGATCCCCATGGGCCGCATAGGCATGCCCCAGGAACTGAAGGGACTCGCTATCCTGCTGGCCTCCGGCGCATCCAGCTACATGTGTGGGGACATCATCATGGTCGACGGGGGGATCGTGGCGAAGTGAGCCGACGGGTCGCAGAGAGGGGTTGCCGACCATGAGCCGGCAACACTCAGACCTCCCTCTTCGTCACCTCCACGATCCCCCGGCCGGCGTCCACCCTGACATGGTCTCCTGTCTCGATGACCGCGCACGGGTCCTGGTCCAGCCTGTCGACTAGGGGAAGGTCCAAAGCTATCGCGAGGGCCGCCCACACGGGATGAGTCCTGACGTTGACGATGGCCTTCGGCGCGCAGCCGACGGTGGCGACGTCCATGACGATGTTCGTGCTGAAAATGCCGCCTTTCCCGGTCGGGAAGACGAGCACCTTGCCGGCGAAGCTCCGGCCGTAGACCGAGGGCGTACCGACCCTGCTGGTGAAGGTGGTATCGGTCAGGTCGGTCCACACGTTGCCGGTGTCGGCCATGAGATTGATGGGCTCCTGGCACACCAGCGCTTCGCCTTCCGCGACGCCCCCGATACCTTTGTGGCCCTTCAGTATGATCTTCGTCATCCGTCAGCCCTCGATCCTGCCGGTGATTGCGATCCTCACGCACTCATCGATGTGCTTCAGGACCGGCTCGATGTCCTGGTTACCTATGTAGTGACACGACTTCGCATCGGCGAACACCAAGGTGTTCCAGCCCATCCGCTTGGCGGATATCACGGCGTTCTGCGACCAACCCGATATGTCGAGACCCTTCTCCTCGAAGACTTCAGGCATGCCCATCTTCACGCCGGCTTTTCTCAGGATGTCCGTGATGCCGGTCCTGTCTGCCACGAATCTCACGGTCCCGTCGATCATCGCCACCGTCGGAAAGTCGGGACAGACCTTCTTCCCCTCCAGCAACCTGGCCATCTCGTAGACCGCGCTTATCGACAGGTTGACCCCGAAGCCGCCGAAGCACACCATGTCCGGACTCGACTTGGAGGTCGAGAAGGTGTCGAAGACGCTTTGCAGCTCATCGGGCCCCACCACGTAGGTCTCCTTGGGCTTGGCGCCCGCGAAAGCCTGCTCCAGCGTGCGTCCTTCGGGCGAGACGCCTACAAGAAGCGTGTGAACGACTGCGCCATATGACGGCACACTCATCGAGAAGGCGACCAGTTCGTCGTTTGTCAGGTCAGCGGGACTGATCCCGTTTATGACGGGCACATCCCAGTAGTTCTTGGCCAGCTTCCTGGAGATGTAGTAGCCGAGGGCGCTCCAGTCGGTCTCGTCCCTCAACGGCACCTTGATGTCGAACAAGGTCTTCCCCACCCTGTTCTCGGGCAGGTGGTAGCCGTATTCCGGCGTCTTTCCGACGAACGCGGAGGAGTACTGCGCCAGGAAGTCCTCGGTGTTGGAGCGAGCGCCGATGTACGAGTTGCAGTAGTGGGTGACCGCGGTGCCACCGGCCGTGATGTGTTGCCCGAAAACCGGGAGAACAAACGGGTTGCGCGGGTGTCCACCGCCTCGCTCCGCGAACACCGTACCGAGGCGCTTGTGCACCTCGTAGTCGGTGAAAGTGCCTCCTTCGAGAGGCGCGGTGGACAGGGGACACTTGAAGGTCGTCCCAAGATCGGCCACCTCCTCCAGCCACTTGGTCGCTTGTCCGGGACTGCCTGGACTCGGACCTTCCACCAGGTAAGCCATCGAGATCGGAACCAGGCGTTCGGCGTCGTAGAATTCGCCCAGCCTGACCAGGATCTCCATCGCCCGCCGGTAGCCCTCTCCGTATTCGCCTGCCAGCATCCGAGCTTCGTCGTCAGTCAGCCGCATGGGCTTACCTCCCTTCCCCGTCGCGACCGTCAGTCCCCCTTCTTGGTCACCTCGACGATCCCATTCTCTGCGTCCACCTTGACCCAGTCTCCGGTCTCTATCACCTCGAGGGGGTTGGGGTCGAGGCCATCCACGGTGGGCAGGTCGAGGACTATCGACGCGTACGCGAAAACGGGATGGGTCTTTGTGTTGATCATGGCCTTGGGCCCCAAGCCCTTCTTGGCCAACCCCATGAGCATCGCAGAGCTGAAGATGCCGCCCCGGCCGGTGGGGAAGACGAGTACTTTGCCGGCCAGGTCTTGCCCGTACCAGTCGGGCATCTCGATCTTGTTGGTCACCTTGGCGCTCATCGGCTCTTCCCATATGCCGCCCACGTCGAAGATGTAGCTGAGGGCGTTCTGACTGACGAGCGCCTCTCCCTCGGCGGTCCCGCCGATGCCCTTATGTCCCTTCAAGATGATGGTTTTCATCTCCTAAGCCTCCAGTTTGCCGGTGATGGCAACTTCCACTATCTTCTCGAGCGAGGGGAGCAGCACCATGTCGATCTCTTGCTGGCTGATGGCGTTGCAGTCCTTGAGGCTGTCGATCACCATCGTCCTCACCCCTTCGCGCTTCGCGTCGACCCAGGGGTCGATCATCTTGCCTCTCCACATCACCTGGCCCTGCCGCTCGGCCACAAGGACTCCGGCGTCCTCCAGCGACTTGCGCATGCCGGTCCGCTCTGCGACGAGCTTGGCGCCCCAAGTCAGGTCGACGGAGAAGGACACGTCTTTGTGGACCTTCTTGCCCTCGAAGAGACCGACGACTTGGTAGAGACGCTGAACCGTCAGCGGGAAACGCAGCGTGACGATCTCCGGCGGATTGCCCTTGGCCGGGTAGGTGTCGTAGATCTCCTGCATCTCCTTGGGTCCCACGGAGAACCTCTCCTGAGGCTTCTTGCCGCCCAGTGCCTGCTCCAACGTCCGCCCTTCCGGCGAGAGGCCTTCGATGAGGAAGTGCGTTATGGAGCCGGGGTTGTTCATGCTGGCGCAGAAGGACATGATGTCGTCGCTGATGGTGGTCACAGGGTCCACTCCTGTGATCACAGGCACATCCCAGTAGTGCGTGCTCAGTCTCTTCGAGATGTAGAAGCCCATGACGGCCCATTCGATGTAGTTCTTCGGCGCCACCTGCGCATCGACCTGGACCTTCGCCACCCGGTTCTCATCGAGAAGATAGCCATACTCGGGCGTCTTGCCGGTTATGGCGGCCATGCGGACGCCTATCGGCCCTTCGTTGTTGCCTCGGGCGCCGATCATGCTGTTGCAGTAGGTGTTGATGTTGGTAGCGCCGGGGGTGACGTACTGTCCGAAGAGCGGCAACGGGAAGATGTCATGGGGGCTGGACGCTCCGGCCGGCGAGATGAGTGTGGCTCCCATCTTCGTCAA